>Ga0307514_10001508_pt1 | contig 27921 bp, 21 predicted proteins | sample 16_EM_MG_FD_203088 | JGI IMG/M metagenome (GOLD analysis project Ga0307514, IMG submission 203088) | Populus trichocarpa ectomycorrhiza microbial communities from riparian zone in the Pacific Northwest, United States - 16_EM | ecosystem: Host-associated > Plants > Roots > Unclassified | place... | reverse complement strand
CTCAGTGCTGGCCGATGCTTCACTCAGAGGTAGGCCGAACTCGGGTCTATCCTGCATGACATTAGGGGATATGCTGGAGTACCTCCACCACACACAAACAATTTCGGTCAAGTGCAGACTACCAGAGCAGTTATTATCTACATAGGCTGTGACCGAAAACCTCTTTTTAGATTTTCGGTGTTCAGTTCGGGTGTTCAACCCTCGGAGTTGCACCGTAAAACTGATCACCTATTCGGGGACGTAAATCGTCCAGCCCCCCCCTGGATCGGGGCGGGGGGCCGGTACACGAGCTTAAGTCAACGGAATATTTGAGGAAGATATGAACTCGGGTTTGTTTTACTCGAGCCTCTTTCTTGGAAGAAAACCCAAAAATCCCCGTCCGAGCGGTGTCCGATGCCTGTTACCCAAGCTAGACTGTTTAGAAATATCAAAAGTATAAGAATGCATCTTCTTTGCCATTTGTATCGACCTCGCCAAAATGCGCTGGGAACAATTTGATATTGTTACCTCACACTCACATGCCCTCCTCCGTGTCCTCTTCAGTGTCCTCCTGCGCGACCTCTTCACAATTGTTACCATTGGCTTTCCACTCTCAAGGGCATATTCAATCCCACATCTATACGTGCAACACCATGCTCGACTTTTCTACTACACTCTCCTTTACGTACAGCGCTCTAGTACCCCACCTCATTATCTCCTCGATTCCAGCCCAGTTCGCTGGGTACAAAAGGGTTTTGCTAAAACCGCGTGTTTCCTAGTTCTGGAGTAGTGTACAGCTATTAACTGGTAACTACGGTGATAGAATTTACGCGCCCTTAATGTCGGTTGTGGCGCCCTTAGTGATGCTTTCCGGCGGATATGCACGCGGCCGTTCAACTGGTTCCTCGACCAAGTGTTTGAATGGGTGCTCAGAGGAGTACCATAGGTTGGGCGTGCCCCATAAAAATGCGGTAATTCTACACCTCCACTACAACAACAGAGAGAAATTGGAAAAGAGGAGTGATAATAGGTCATCAGAGATGCTGCTATGAAATTTCTCAGAAAAATGTTTACTGCTTAGTGAAAGACCCAATCATGGCACCCTTGGCACCCCATCAAAACATCAAAACATCAAACAATAAGTCCCACGAGTTTCATTATTGTTGCTTGCTTCAGGATTAAGATGTGGCTGAAATATGGCTGGATTTATCAAGTGCAAATGTAATGCGCAAGCATGTAGTGGTGGTGGTGCTATAAACTAATAAAACCTTGAAAGCGTATGTTTTGGCATTTGAGCAGCGACCACATTCGAGTGCCATCCGAGTGGCTGGGGCTTCAACTCTAATGTCACCACAAACCTCGTACCTTGTAATTGTTTCACAACACCACCACACGTTGTTAGGAAATATTGCACCCGAAAAATCCGACCATGTCATCACTACGCTTCGAGTAAAATAGTTTGCCAAAAGAACAGGAACTTGGGACCTATTTCTGTTTGATGTTACCGAGGATTTTGATGGAGTGACAGGGGTTTTGGCTTGGCATTCGCAGAGAGCCCGTCTCAAGTTAGCTGGGTTTCTGCGTTGCTATGACAACAAACCACAACATGACAACAACATAATGTCCTTCCATAACTCCCTTCTACTCCTCCACACTCGTCCTCCCAGCAATCTCGTAGCCAGCGACTCGCCACTCTTGAACATTCTACTTCACATTATCCACCACGCATTCCTCTGGGCACTCACTCTATGCTCTCGTTCTAATATCGCCGCCCAACTCTCCTGTGACTCTGTTCGGCTCTCCAATATTGTAATCAATGCCTTCCTTTTCCCTAAACTACTCTTCTATGATAGCAGGAGCACATGTCGTTTGGTGAGCCTCTTAGTCTTGTCATTTAAATCGACCCTGGTGGCTAGTTGGTGAGCTGGAAAATATTTTCTCGCTTACCCTGCTTTCCTCGTATGAACGAGTGTCATACATCGCTATCATAACCATCGACACTCCTTTCTATCTATCGACAATGATCTTTATCTTTACTTGTCGAGCATTGATTATTGCTTTTATTGTCGGTTGATAACGAGCGTTTCCGTTGCTCGAGCACTCATTTTTAGTATTGTGGATGGTCACCATATTTAGACGTCGTCAGCTACTCGCGACGCCGCCGTGTAGGAGAGCCTTCCTTTGCTGTATATCTGCTAGTTTTAATCGCTTGCTACAATAAGCTAATCGAAATTATAGCTGTGGTACTAGCAGAAACCCTTTCGTTTTACATCCTAGCATCCATGGATGACTGTGGCCGGTAAATAAGTCTTGGTCTGTGATGGAGGTCAGGCTGGGTCAGTATATTTTAACTAGGAATTTAGTCCGACCGTTGTTATTAGACTGAAGGTTCTCGGGCTTCAAGCTCGATAACTCGGGCCCAAGTGCGGTACTCGGCTCCCAGGTAACTTCGGGCCCTAGTACAGTACTTGGCTACCAGGTATCCTCGGGCTTGGTACTCAGCTACCAAGTAGAGTATCTTTCTTATATGCCTACCTTTTCCTTCTCTTTGTACGGTAGACAATTGAACATCTTTAATTGCACTGGGTCTTTATTCGTACTCGATTCCTGCGATAGCATGCATAGTGAGAAACCGGCGGCATGAGTAAATATGCGGCATGATATACTGTGGGTCTCATTAACTAGAGTAATCGTGCTTTCTGAACCTTAAATGTTGTTGGTTACTGTTAAATCTTGATAGCTACCATCATGTACTGTACCGACCACTATAGTTCGGATGCTGCCCGGTGCTGACAGCAAATATTGCTTCGGACAATCAATGCTGACAACTTTGGAAGGGCCATCACTCTAGTGCTGATTATGGGAATACGAGTATTTGGGGGTCAATGGGCGATGGTGCTCAGACCGGTTGGGCCAGAATGTGGTAGAATACTTCAAGTTGAGAATTTCATTTTTCTAAGTGTACAAATCTAACTTGTCACACGGACTTTTATAAATATCAAGTTGGATGCTGACAACTTTTGCAACCCCGACTGACGCTGACCGAGACGAAAAAAAAAACGCCGAACGGACACCATCGTCTAACTGCTGACGTCTGAGCCATAGTGATGGGCACAGTACTGAAGCATCGCCACTAAACTTCAAATTGACATCACTGGTCCCATTATTCTTACGCTTCAACTCACCGTTTGTACAAACATTGACCCAGACAGTCTCAAAAAAATGTCTAGCAAGTTGTGACATGCAGGGCGAGATGGTGTTGATGACGACTCACGTCTTCTCCGAGAGAAGAGGAAAAAAGAAGGGGTTGACACTACTCATTCATATTGCTTAGAGAAAAGAGGTGTATCTAGCTCAACTAAATACATATATACATGACAGAGCCCACATGCAACAGTCAAACCCTTAGTACGACACCGAGCGAGGCGAATCAAGTAGAAAGAAATATCCTCTCATCTTCGCCCGTTCATCATTCAACCAATACGCTTATTAACGAATCCCTCCAGGCTTTCGATCCTTCTACTCCATAGATATTGTCTCAGTGTGGAGATTTCTCTGCTCTTCCACAGGTTGCCCTATGGATCAGAGTCGCTAGAATCCGCACATTCCTTCCCATGTAGGTCATAACCGCAAGTATTTTCCTCTTCATGATCGGGGTGGATCGCCTCTTCGTTACTAGATTAAGCTTATTCGTGTTGGTCAGTATCATAGATTGTGTCCTCTTCGCTGTCGGTATCCTCTTCGCTGTCGGTACTCTCTTCGCTGTCGGTGCCTTCGCTATCAGTGCCTTCTTCATTGTCGGTGCCCATTTCGTACTCAGAGTCGTCTTCATTGTCAGAGCCCCCTTTAGAGCTCTGTTCGACACTCTTCCTAGTCGGTACACCAATGGAATCCCGCTCACAATGGAAGCACTTCAAATGTCCACCCCTGCTTCTGTCTCCACAGGTTTCATTGGGCTGTTTTTGGGGGGGGCTGATAAATGGCGACGGCGATGGCGATGGTACCCAGTGGCTTGGGATTGGCCGTGACGAATAGGAGGATGCTTCCCCTTCTCTAGTCGCCTTCGCTTTTGTACGCTGTCTGAGGTCTGGGGTCAGCAGTGAGCTGTTTGGTACAGGTGGTTCAGGCGATGGCGTTGCCGAGCGTTGAACGCGATGTGGGGTCAGTCGTGACGAATTGGAGGATGCTTCCCCTTTTCTGGTCGCCCTCGCTTTTGTACGCTGTCCGGGGTCCGGGGTCAGCAGCACGTTATTTCGAACAGCGGGTCCAGAATTCGAGAATGAGTCGGGGAACTGGGAACTCCTTCTACTCTTTTTTTTCGTATGGGCAGTCTTGTTCTTTGATGGTGATGGCGGCGGTGATGGCGATGGCGATGGCGATGTCGGTGGCATTGCCGAGATTCGGATGCGGGCCATCATGTGGTTTAACTCTCCGTCTTCGGTCGCCCTCGCTTTTTTCGATGGTGACGTCTCAGGCTGTCGACTTCTAGATGCGACTGACGGTGTGCGTAAAGAAGGCGTTGCGCTTGCCGCTCTGGTACTTTGACCTGCTCGTCTCCTAGGCGTTGCTTCACAAACTTTAAGCTGTTTTAACTGTCAGCTCGGATCATGGAATGGGTTCTCGGGTATACTTTGTGAAGATTTTCTAGGCAATCTACAACCCAAGGCTTGAATGTCCTGAGAGCCCATGTTCTCGTATATTCCCAGATGTGCAAAAGTTGTAGTGCCTGCCAGTTATTGGCCATGTCGCCTTTCCAAATTTGCAGGACAATATACTGATAAACTTTAGCCTCGACAGCAGTCGTGAGTTAACCCGGAACGCATGCCCAACGCACCTTTGGGGGTACTAGTTGTTTGTAACACAGGAAAACATCCCAATGTTCTGCGATGCTCGTAAAGGAGATCACTGGCGGAACATTTTGACCATCACCGGGGATGTTAGATATCTGTTGCAACAAGGCGGCACATACTGCCGAAGCCCTCGCAACCTGTTGATAGACTGCACCAGCTTTTTGCTGAGCTTTCGTTAAGTTCTTCTTGGCCTCGTAGGCACCCCATGGGAAACACAGCTCATGATGCGGCATGATTGGAGATGTTATGATCGTCTTGCTGAAAGCTTTCACGGCGTCTTCTTCGAAGTATTTGAGCATTCTGTCAGTATCAAACTGTTTAATTTCAACCGGTTTGAGAACGGGAAGTCCAAACAGTTGGTCAGGTTTGGGCCTCCGTACACTGTCGGGGTTCATGTGTACAACAAGCTTGCAGCATTTCCTTTTCTGAAATAGGGTGTTATCGACCCTATAAAATGCCCTGTTAGCTAGTCATATGGCTATTTTGCGTTGGAGATGATCCTCATGCCCTTACATCTTTAATCTGTCAAAAACTTCCGAATAGCCTGGGCTGTACGTACGCCTTGTCAGTACTGCAACACTTGCAAAGGCAAATCAACCAGGGTTCATAGTACTTACTCAAGTGTATCGAACTCCAGTCCTTTAAATACCAGTCCCTCAGCTATACGCTTTATCCATTGTGATTCTCGCGATCCCGTTCTTTTCAGATACTCGGAAGCTTTTCCAATATCCAGGGCGGCCTGGGCCCGATCTTTTTTTGAATCCTCGTAATACCCCCTATCAATGAATTGATCTCTATCTTTGTCCATATACCTACGGAATCGTCTCTCCTGATCGACAACCGTTATTATATGCGACTGTATGACAGGCGAGCGTCTTACGAATTCCATAGGGATCAATCCGGAGAAGTCAAGCAGCTTTTGTCGTAAATAGATAACACTCTCCGGAACATGCTCCTCCTGGTCATCCCAGATGATACAAATGTCATTGGAATCCAATTTTTCTTGAATCGTTATTCGTGTTGCCTCCGGGGGTCGCATTTCTTTCTCACGCTCCTCGTCTGCCAACTTCTTGCGTTCCGTCTTGCCGCTTCTTTGTCTTCCTGTTGTGCCGTCGGATGTGTTCATTCTGTTTTCTCCGTCAATGCTAGTTTTGAAGCAGTGTTGAAAGTGTTGAATGCGACTCCTGATGATGGGTGACTGCGGTTGTCACAGAATGGTATGCAAAAGGACAGGAGGAAGTATAAGCGCCCTGAGAGTCCTGCGCGGCACATCCTCGAGCAAGTGTAATTGTAATACAAACCCCCCCTCGCGCTTCGACAGAAAATCGCTATTCAGAATAGGTAGGTGTCGGCTGCTCAAATGCAGGAATCGTAATGCCATTGGTGGGTGACTACAACACATCATTAGCAACACGAACCAGGTATCTCCATTCCCGGATACATGCGTCGTATCTGTACCCCAAACAGACGCCGGTCCTAGGTACGGGCCGTTTGCGTCATGATTGTCATCCGCATCATCGCGATTAGGAAGGTATTTTTAGCCACCATGTCGCCTCCTGATATGTATAGTATGTAGCTGCTGTCTCAGTTTCAACCTTGCGCTTCCTCCATTGCCGATAAATGCCGACTGCACATGATCCAGGGGCTGTGCACTGAACTGAGGGAGAATGCAACGAAATTGTTTTGTTGCAAAGTACTCTAGAGATCTCATACCTTCACCGCACACCAACTTCTAGCGTTTTCGAATATTTCTTACTCCGACGTGCACTCCCTCGGACGCCGTGCTGATGGAATCCAAACTTGCTAATGGGGATGCCTATAGTGCGAAATGTGTTGATTGCATGATGCTATCGTGGTAGATCACTCTGGCTTGAAGTGTAGGTTCATTGTGCCGCACCCCAATTTGGCAAACGAACGGCGATTCAGTCTCCTATTTCGCTGTTCTAAACGAAACTCGGTGCGACTCCATAGCTTGTTAGCCGATGATGCTTGAAGCACGCAGAATTGCATGACTGCATGCGCTGGGTTTTCTATTTAGTTGTAACTAGTACTCTACAAGCTAGTACTCTAGAGTACTTACATTTGAGGTAGGAGCGATAACTCAACACGTGGTAGTCGCGGCACATTGCCGTTCGGCCTGAGGGTCTTTGACGAGATAACCTTCATGTAACCCCACATAATACTATGACATAATAACTAGTAACTCCTATCCACTACCCTTCCCCAAAGAAAAAGACATAACTTCCATTGAAGGCAGCCAAGTTGTGGCTTCAGGAGTACTCGTGTATGGGCGTAAAAAACGAAAGAAAAAAAACGCGTGTCTCCTAAACGGCGGGAGAAAAAAATAGAAAATAATCGTACGATCGCATCCATTCTTCCCTGTTAGACTCGTTTCAAGCTGCTTACTCTAATCTTCGTTCCTGATTCTTTTTCCGCCGTAAAGTGATAACATACCATGCCGATTCGCGAGCAGGGATAATATTCTATGTTCAAAATTCGATTCTATGTAGCACGATGTCAGCTACCGAGTAATTCGGTTGTACGTACATCTGCAGCGTTTAACTTACTCTGAACTAATGAAGTTGAGTTTCTTGAGCATGGTGCTGATTGACCTGAAAATAAAGTAGAAGCAGGTAGGGAAATAACGATCTGTATAGTTGAAATTTGCTTCTGTTCGTAATCTCGGATATACCGGAAGTTGAAGCGGGCACTTAAACAATACAGATGCGATCGTCGTACAGCTAAGTCATTCCGGGAGTAAGGTATCCCGGTGACCCCTGGAAACAGCAACGAGCAAAGAGTTGCCCAGAATGGCTAGCAGGTGTACTTCTAAGCGTAGTGCATGCAACACCCCTGATCCTGATGCGTCCTCCAAATGCCACCACCATTGACTTCAAACTCCACTTCAACGCCGAACTTCGATATCGCTCTCTGCCGCTTGCTCTGATTGTTCACGCCACCGTTCTGATGTGTCCCCCGTGTAGCGCGTTCGCACGACTGCTCTCGTTTATGCACGCCTTCGTCTATGCTGAGTATTCTCACAACACAACCTATAACTCCCCAATACTATGTATTTCACTTGCCGATGCAGACGGACAATAACAATACTACCACCGTCCTGAACCTGGCACCGTGTTATTTTGTTTAATCATAGACAGCCGCAAGTTACTTCCGCCTTCTCCTCATCTACTCCTCTACCGCCGTATCTCCGACATCGTCTGCAAGCGACTTCTTTTCTGTGCCATAGTTTGCACCTTTGCCGCCGTCTACTTCTTCCCGTCTACCGCATCTCCCTCATCTTTCCTCCGTCCTCCGCGCCGTCGCCTACGCCTCCGCCTATTCCGTGTCCTCCTTTACTGAGCGCCGCCGTCTGTGTTCTCTGGCATCATCTGCTCCACTGCCGCCGCCGCCCCATTCGCCGCCACCTCTCCTCTGCACCATCGTCTACGTCTACCGGTGTGACGGCGGCATAGCTAGACTCGCAGTAGCAGTATAGTCGAAAGCAGGTATACCCGGCAGGATCTATTGGATATATATTCTAGTCAACTCCGGAGAATAAACTTTACGCCCATCTTACACTCGGTAGCAACACTTCAGCTCTCCCTTTTGCCAGCGATCAGTCGGGGTCGATCGACTTGGTGCATCCTCGTTGCGTATCGCCAGTAACAAATCAACCTAATCCATGGGAACTATGGCGGAACGAACTCATAGTATCCAATGCCGCTCTACTCAACTCACACCCTTTCCACGGTTATGGTGCCTTGTGGTGGCAACTCGGGAGTAAATGACGACTTACAGCGACACGGGACGAGAACACGGTAGCCGGACGAGGCATCAGCAGGGCGGGTTCGCACTCGTTTGCCGCGAATATGAGACCACGGCGTATGTTCGAATTCGAGACTACTGGGGAATCAATCTACACTTGGACCGACACAACACTCCTGAAGCCATTTGCGAACGCGTACCACGGAGACTTGTGTTCTGGATGCACAACGAGGAAAGCTCTGGGTAATGTTGCTCGGGACAGAGACCGACGGTGGCTATTAACGACGCGAAAACCAATACCAACACAGACACCGATACCAATGGCACCGAGCCCGATCCCTTCGTCTAGGATGTTACACCGAGAGCGTAAGGGCGATGGGGGATGACTACGGGGATGATGCTTCAAGCAGTACCTTCGATGGATACTCCCGGCGAGACGTTAACTTATCTATTCGGCGGGACACCAACTGATCGACACGACTATGACCAATCGGCACGACACCGACCAGACGGCACGAGTAGCCGGACATGATCCGGCCCAAGTCAGGGAGCCGAGTCACTGGGGTGTGGTCCTGCGGGGGCAGCTGAGTATAACCCTAAGGGATCAGATGCACCTACTGAGCCGCCTACAGACAAGATTGGGAAATGTTGTCGGAAGATATTCGGGTGGATTTTTCGGGTGGCAAGCTTTCTTTGGATAGACTAGGATGTTGGCCTGGCATCCCATTGTACATATATCTTGGTTAGCCCCTGAGAATAGATTTTACGCAATTTCATATTAGTGTACTCGACGTGGGTCAACTGCTGAGTTGATTGTCAACGTGTTCCTCAACCTCCCTAGCAACTCCTTCACTATTACCGCGAAGGCCAGGTCGCAACCTCCAACCAGGAAACCCAGTAGATCCATCAACAGCTTCTGAAGACCCGCATGCCCGCATATGCCGACGACAGCCATTCAACTCTAGGACGCGTATGAGATGTTAGAAATTCTCGGCAGCCTACAGCTACTAGTGCAGTACCGTAGCAAACTCGATGAATTAGATGTTATTATAACCTAACAGTCCTAATAGTTTATCCCGTCCTAGCAACACTCCCAGGACTAGAGTACGACTTTCAGTTCAGAGAATTCGGGTCAACCACCGCCAGGGTGAGATACATGACAAAAGGAACCAGAAGGATAATGAGGAGACCACACTGCAGCAGCTGACGCATTACTCTGTTCGGAGGAAGAGGTAGTACGGGAAAATAGGGCACTCAATGACGAGTCTCAACAAACTCCTCCCAAAGGACTAATGGCTGGTGGTCCCCTCAGTAACAGCGATGACGCGACTACTGGTGACTAGAACCTAAGGGCTACCACCGACGAGGAGAAGCACAAGGAATGCAGCGAGGCTGTGAGGCGGGAAGTTTCCTTTGTTTTTTCTCGGTGGGAGCCTTTTGCCGGGCTGAGGTGGATGTTGGGGTGCACATTGGTTCGATTACGGTGGTATGTTCAGTCATGTGTGTGGCTTAACACTGTCCATCACCCAAATTGATATCACCCAAGCATGTACCAAGCCGAAATATTATAACCTCTAGGGTTCATAATTTTATAGAACTATTCAAAGCAACGAAGACGTGGTTTGAAGGTAGTCCCATTACCGAGTGCAGGTTTGTGGTACTTTTAAGTACTTAAGTAGTTATCACTGCCGGTGTTTTTACCATCACCACATGCACAGTAAGCGTATCATCAATCGCCAGTAGTAGTTCACAATCCCACACTCGAGCATTTACACATCCGTATACCGGCGCGTGAAACATGCCCAAATTATGGCTCTTCCAAATTCTAAAAGGCGACAGTACATACCCCTTGGTGTATTATCTATGGCTGTACGTCTGCATTGGTCGAAAGCCTCAACACCAAAAACAGAACCTCACGATATATATTTGACTAATAAGATTCATGGAACATCACTCGTTCGCGTTTCATTTACACTTGCTGAATTTATGCATGTTGATACGCTAACCTACTCTATGCGTGACTGCTGCCTACAGATGGTCGTAGTTTCTGACACGAATATATATGTGGGAGCTAAGACGCTTCTTCTTAATATAATCAACTATCATCATACCAAAGTAACAACACCAATTTTGGTTGTGTGACTGACACGTTGCACACATCATCACTCACGATCGTGAGTAATACACGTTAGGGGAGAGTTAAACCGCGGCTTCGGCTACGCCTGTCACTAGTTTGTATAGCGACCCCACAGGTGGGGTTATAAACAATAACCAGGTTCACCCTCTGGGGGAAACGAAACCACAATTTAAATTACATGCGTAGTGAGTTTTATACGCTGAGACCTAACTTACACATTAAACTACATCTGTCATGAGGTTTGTATGCCGAGACATAAACCACATCCAGCGGGATTTAAACTACAGCCAGCTACAACTATTATGAGATCCACACGCTGCTAGAAGCAGTTGATGTGTACATTGATCACACCTTAAGCCTTAAGCAACGAAGTGTAAAAAAACACCATCATAGTTCGTCACGACATTCTTTCTGTACTTGAAGTCTATCACACATACGGCTCACCCTTCACATCGCAACACAAGCTCCCACCATAGATAGACAACCAATCATCACTTTCAACCGTGTATAGAACTTTACACAAGAACCCCCGGCCAGATATATTCTTATAGATAGCGTTTAGTTTATATACTTGGCCCCAGACATTATCTGCGCTTCCCCCGCCTGTGACAGCAATGTGGGACCTAAATCACACCAGCTGCCGCCACACGTCCATAATTAGCTCACGCAACTCCGGAATAATGTTCTGGATCATGTTTCTCACCTGTGAGGCCACTTCTCTACTCCATCCACCATGCTAGAAACATTATTGTAGCTTAGGGCAACACTAGGCATAACCACGATCTGCCTACCTCAATTTGGTCGTTACCCGAGAGGGGCTGCTCAATTTCACGATCCTCATATAGACAGCCAAGTCTTCGATAGAAGCTATAGTTGAGGGATGATCCTCGCCCAATGTAGCCCTCTTGATATTAATCACTTAAATCAGTAGTTTCTCGGCCTCCTCCCATCGCCCCTGATTTTCGTATGTCGCTGCAAGGTTATGCATGTTGGTCAAAGTAAGTGGATATTGTTTGCCCAGTACCGTTGAACTCACCTCCACTACCTGGACAAACTGCTCCTCAGCCTCCTTCCATTGCTCTTGGCTGTACAATGTCGCTGCCAGGTTACACATGCTGGTCAAGGTATCTGGATGTCTTGTCCGAGTACCCTCTTTTGCGTCTCCAAAATCCGAACAAACAGCTCCTCAGCATCCTTCCATCGCCCCTGGCCCCGGTACATCGTTGCGAGGTTCCCCGTGGTGGAAGGTAGAGGGATGTTTTTGGCCGACAATCTTCTTTCGCGTCTCCATGACCGGCACAAACAGCTCCTTGGCCTCTTTCCATCGTTCCTGTTTCAAATATGTTGCCGCACGATTGCCCATGCTGGTCAAAGTATCCAGATGCTACTGGCCGAGTACCTTCTTTCTCGTCTCTATGACCTGTAGAAATAGCTCCCCGGCCTTCATCCATCGTCCCTGCTCCCTATATGTCGATGCGAGATTGCTGATGCTGGCTATAGTAGAGGGATGCTCCTGGCCGAGTACCCTCCCGAATGTCTCCAAGACATGCACCTCTAGCACCTCGGCCTCTTTCCATCGCCCTTGGCTCCTGTATGTCGATGCGAGAGTACCCATGCTGGTCAGGGTATGTGGATGCTCTTCACCAAGCACTCTCTTTCTCGTCTCCATGACTTGCATTTCTAGCTCCCCAACTTGCTTCAATCGCTCCTGCTTCAAATATGTCACTGCGAGATTACCCATGATGATTAAAGTATAGTGATACTCTTGCCCGAGTACCCTCTTTGCCGTCTCCATGACATGCACCTCCAGCACCTCGGCTTCGTTCAATCGCCCCTGGCTGCATAGTGTGTACGCAAGGTTGCCGATGCTATTCAAGGTAGAGAGATGCTCTTGACCGAGTACTCTGGAACTTATCTCCATGACCTGCACCTCCAGCTTCTCAGCTTCGTCTATCGGCCCTAGTTGGAAAATGTCGATGCGAGATCACCCATGCTGGTCAATGTATCTGGATGCTCTTGACCAAGTACCCTCTTTCTCATCTCCATGACCTGTATAAACTGCTCTTCAGCCTCCTTCCATCGCCCCTGGTCCGAATATATCGTTGCAAGATTCTCTACGCAGCTCAAGATAACTGGATGCTCATGACTGAATAGCCTCTTTTTGGTCTCTACAACTTGCACCTGCAACTCCTCGGCCTCCTTCAATCGCCCTTGGTGCCGAAGTATTTGCGCAAGGTCGTTTTTAACTGCTGCGACCTTCGAGCTCTGATCTGTATTGGTGCTCCCAGTACATTTGAGTACCTCTTCATAAAATAGTTGTGCTTCCATCCACTCCCCTGGCCTGCTGTGCGATTTGGCGACATTGAACATTGATTGAATGTAATATAGATCATCGATTTAATCTTTTCTTCCAGTATTTGGTCCATGATCCACATTCGCAATGCTTTTGATTTGGCAAATTCCCTAATTCATCCAGAAGATCACCAATGATACTGTATAAGGTCAAGGGTATGAAATGGACCTCCCCAAACTCTCGCACCATATCGCCAACTTCTCTTTCGTACTCTCCGCACTTCTTCTAGTTTGCGTAACCCCCATGCTTGATATTTGGGAATAAGTTTGACTTTCACAAATCGATCGAGGTCACGTATCCTTTCACTCTTCAACTTCTTGGGCTGTACCGCTTTTTTTTCCATCATTAAATCTTCGCGTTGTTTATTGCTTTTTTGAAGCCACATATGACATTTATTGTCATCTGACTTGATCCCGAATCCAATAAGGTGACAAAAGGCAAGCTGGAATCCGATATTGGGAGCAAATATTTGATTCTGATTTCTGACATAGTGATTTTCGAGGCCCTCTCTGATTTGTTTTCGTACATAATAATCTGCTTCAACGAGGTCGACTAGGTCTTGTGCAATCTTGGAAATTTAGCTACGTTATTTGGAGAAATATGGAAGTGGATCAATAATCACCCGGTAGTGTGCATGTATTAAGAGCTGCTTAGTTGTCTCAAATGGTGCCGCCATAGAGTGCTGCGATACAGTACTATACCGGTTAGTGAATGGTATGGGTTTGGCATGATCTTCCCCGAAGTTCACCGTTCTTGGTCCAACAGATTCACTAATTTTGAAATATCAGACGTCCGCTTTTCGGGGTTAAGCGGAACAGTCAACTAAAAAATTCTTTTAGATAAACCCTCTGTTCGGCGTTAAGGTCCGCCAGTGGCACAGATTCTATAAAATGATTGGCTAGATGTTCCACATTGTCATGATCCTTGAACTGCTCAAGCGATATGCGCGGTCCGATGGATGCATCGAACGAAACAGGCTCAGCCACGCATTCCGTACAATGCTGCGGAATTTGTACGCTCCCAAATAGAACCCAAAGACATAGCATACCAAAAGAGTACGCATCTGTCTTTCTGGCTTCAAAGGAAGTGAACCCCCCGAAATGATGCTCGGGAGCATTCCACGGCCTTGATTTCGGTAAAAACACCCTTCCTCCTTCACTCGCAGCAATCGTGAAATATCCGAAGTCGGCCACCTTTACTGTAATCTTGCCTGTTGAGTCTTTGAAAACTAGCATGTTTTGTGGCTTGATATCGCCGTGAATCACATCTGTATCTTTGTTAGAGTTCCTTCAAAAGTCAAAATCCACTTCGAGTGATAAACTGTATGCATGTAAAACCATGATCGCATTTCCAATGTCAGCGCAGATTTTGAGGCGATCATCGATTGTCATGTTCATACCCTCAGTCGTGCTCATGAACTGTTGTAGATCCCACGCTGCTTTTTCATAGACCAGTACGGGGACAGCTTTCTCCGTCCTAAGCTGAATTTCCCAGCAAATCCCCTCTAGGTTTACTATATTTGGTTGATTTTGAATCGGGGGCTGACTCAAAATTATAAACTCTGTCATCAATGGCCAAAAGTCCATATCTGAATCTGCATTCCAGTGAAACCCCCTTGAACGCAAGGGGCATGCCCGAGTTGATGGTTGACTGGCTTATCGTCCCAGAGCCACCTTTACCGACATCGTCGAGCGCAGGCTGCCATGTAACGGGGAGGAAGTCGACATTGCACTTTTGGACAATTGAGCAAATGCAATCAAATCATTTTGAAGGTCATCGTTGGTGCGATTCGCCGAAGCAGAGTAGCAGGTAAAGATTCCTATTGCAATAAGAAGCTTGATTGTATATTATCTAAGAGTCACAAGGCCATATATATATGAGAGTACAAGAGTGAATGCGTGCGTACGCATCTATGTATAGACCCTTCAGGCCGAGAGCAATCCAGTGCAGAGGTGCGCGTCGAAAACATATTGTAACAAGAGTGTAGAAAGTAGAACGGTGGCGGAAATAATCCGGTGATTCTATTTAATTTATCAGTACAACTTTACAGAGACTGCAGAGTACGTATGGTGATGGATAAATTGTACATACCGAAAAATTGACCTTATGTATGTATGGTGACTGTTCTTACCCGTAACTCAACCGCAGTATTAATGCACGCAGCGGATGAGGCAGTGGGTTCCATACCCGTTATTGCAGTCTTGGCGAAAATGTCTATGTGCCTCATGGAGGACATTAGTTGGTAACATGACACCACTTATCATGGTTGCTCCATGTTGGATGGCTGTGCTTGCAGCATGGACTCAGCGCAGACACAGCTGATTGGGCCGCAGCAACCATTCATTATGTAGCTGCACGGGCACAAGGTCGCCATTGGATGAAACCACCTCTGTGTAAGGCGTTCAGAGTCTTTTTCATGCTGGCAGATCGATAAGGCCAAACCCAACGAATAACGAAGAAAAAGACATTGGTATCGTCTAACCTGCAGTTGAAAATATCTTAGTATGCGACCCTACAAAGCATGCACATGGGCACGGCCAAGCCTGCCCCTGCAAGCCGACACACCGTCACCGACTGTCTTCTTATTAGAAATAGATAGGACATTTTCTCCCAGTATTTAGGAATTGGCTAGCACCCAGTAGTTTTGCAGATTGCATCAATAACACAATTCAGCATTTTTATGCGCGGAAATAAATGTTCGTTTCCCTTCGCTTCTCCCTGTGTCCCAGACTCTCCTAACAAGCTATCTTCTGTAGTGCAAGGTCTCTTGTATAGTCGCTGGCTGCATAGTGTAAGCTCGATCTAGCATTGCGCCAATGGAGGGGCTTCAAGATTGTGCACCTCACTCAGCATGTAAAGTTCTTGGCGATATTACTCTCGGCCAAAAGGTCATTTCCAACACTATTCTCTGGCGATTTGGAAGCATTAATAAATATCGAACGACACTACAGGTCAAGCCAGCTTCGATGCGAGAACATGCATCCGGTAATCACACGTAGTGCATATCGTAAGAGGATCTCGTAAAGTGTGTAAGAGTCTATGGATTTAACTCAATCCCTCTGCCACTGTTACACACAGCTCTAAATTTTATGCAAAGCGTATAATATATTGATAAATTAAATTCTCGTTGGAACAGTATCGCCTGGTCTCGAAATTTGTACCCCGCACTTGTGTAACTACGCTAAATCTACCCCACCTCATTGAAGTTCAACATATTTAAACTATAGAGTGACACTCGGATACAGTGTCTGAAAGGAGTCAATTTGAATGGTTGATTGACTTCTTGATTGACTGATCTCTCGAGGGCCCCAGGCCCGTATAAGTACAGGCTCCTGTATGCGTACGCGCGCGTATGCACCATCTTACATGAAACGCATCACCCCGATCCTAATGCAACCCATATGCATATCTTTATACAAGTCTCTTCATACAAGCTGTCAAACGGAGGCTGAGACTCACAGCCTAGGTATATATGCAATAGAAAGAAAACTTTCTACTTCTGCGTCCCTCTACAATGTCATTAACGAACATATATCAGATATGGCTATGTTTACCGTGGACTTACTATAGTTGTGGACTAACTATGGGCTCGAGTAACTTAGTACAACTAACATTATGAATGGACTTTGGAGCTTGTATTATTAATAGAATAATTTACGAATTTTTTTGTAAACATTGACCGTATGACACATTGTCATGCTGATTTTAGTATATGCGAGAATTCGTTTTTAATTTATAGGGACTGAAGTAATACATTGAGTTCGAGCCGTTGATTAGCTCAAGCTCATTACATCGATGATCATATGCCTCACGAATAAACAAGAAGCCAAATTACAGAATTAACAACTCCATAAGCCTTCTTCAAGACGCCGATTATTCTTCGCCATCTTCTCCTAAACCCTGATTCTAATAATAGAGATCATTATCCTTATCACAGCCCGTCACATCGCCATAATCTGACCACGCCAATCTCTTAACAGTCCTCCACACCGCTCTGATATCGGTTGCCATCTCCTTTGTTACTGGAACCTTCTTGCAAGCCGGTGTATAGGTGAAGAACAATGGTATCTCCTCCGCACCTGGCCGGAATAAAGTCTCAAGACTGGTTCTACCCCGAAAATTTGTGGCAGGGAGCTTTGGTACGTCTGAGTAGTTCGAAGTGTCACCTAACAAGCGGAATGAGTCTATAATAAGCCTCGAATACTCTGTTACGATGCCTCTGTAGCAAGTTAGCATGTTAACACACTTCGTTGCCATGAGAAGTTCCAACTTACGATTTTGTGCCACCAACTGCCTGCATAGGAATGTGTCCTGGTCGGCCGCCAATCGCATAACTACGCACCCCCAACTGCTCCATGAGTTCCACGAAAAAGTGGCACGTCGATGAGCACAGCCCGTTGCTGATAATAATGACATCTTGGGTCCTCCAGTAGTTTTTGCGAGGGAAAACTCCATCATCCTCGGGTGTCAGAAGATTCCGCGCAGGTATTGCCTCTGATGTGAAATAGTCGTCCACCTGACTGTTGTAATACGGACCCAAGATGTCTTCTACGGAAGAGAAATTTCTTCCTTGCAGAGTCCTAAAAGTTCCTCTGCCGTCATAATCGCTGATGAATGGCTTCTCGGGTACTGCTTTGAAGATCTTCGCTAATGCAGAATGATAGCGCCATCGGAAGTGGATCTCCGGCTCGTGGCCGACCCCATGGAAAGACTCGGGGAATATCATGCGCATCGTCCTTTTCGCAAGCCTCGCACGGCCACCTCCGTTACCGCTCACATCTATGAGAAGTCTTTTGACGCCGGATTCGCCGAGCTCGGTGATTGTCTTCTGTAGGAAAATGTCCCACTCTGGAGTTGACTCAGTTGAGGTGTTGCCAAATTCGTACGTCGGAATACGTAGGACTGCAACGGATGGCGACATATCGGGGTCCGGGAAGACTACGAGGCTGTCTTCTGGTCCACGGGCAAAAGGTGTAGGGTATCCGGTGAGGGAGGTAGTTGAGGTGGTGATAGCAGTGGCTGTACTAAGTGGGATGTCGGTAGTTGTGACAGACGAACTCTGTGGGATACCGGATGTAGCTGTTGAAGGCTCAGCCGTAGACACCAACGACGACAGCATGCTACTGAACGTTTCGCCACTTGGATCTTTCTTCCACACTGGGCCTGCGATCTTTGGCGAGTAGAGTTCATACTGCGCAGGATCAAGGTAACACACAATCTTTGCGAAAGATGCAGTATCGTTAAACCCCGAATAGTCAGCTGTAGCAGGCACTCCTGCCTTCCACTCTACCACTACTTCCTCACCACCTTCAAACGTCAGCTGAAGTTTCTCCTCCGCTTCTCCCGACCACAACGTCCGGTTCGTAAATGTGCTGCTTTGGCCCATGGGGTAGTTCCACATGAGCGAGTTCCAGCGTGCATCCGGGTCAAAATAATTGGACAGATCAGGCAGTGTCTGCGACATGTCCAGTAAGAACTGGACCGCTGGTTGGTTGTTAATGTGGGTGACCTTCCTGTCTAACTTCGCAGTACGTGTTGAGTTACTGCTGAGCGTATAAGGGAACGTGATTGTGTAGATCTCCCGCCCCCCAACAGATACAATCGGATATTCATGCCAGTATAGAAATGCGCTTCCACCACACACAGCGTTAAACATCCCATGCCCATCCCGGAATTTTGTGTATGCCAATGACACTTCACGCCAAAATTCCCAGCCATTCCGGTAGTACGCGCTTTTGGCGCGGGATTCTATAGTAGAGATGATGCCGTTGATATCAAACTCCGGGATCTCGAGGACGGGGTTGATCGGTGAGCGGTAGTAAGCCTGGTGAGCAGCGAAGTTGGAAAATAGACGAAGGCTTGTGATGAATTCAAGAGCTTGCGGTTCGGAGAAAGGAACCGATTTTAGGCAATCAAGCGCGGAGGTGGCGGATACTATATTACCTACGCTCATGTTAATCGCTAGTGTGTATTGGGGAGGTTTCGGCGGTGATACTTTGGTTGAAGTTCAATGCGAGCACAGTGCATGGGTCAGTTTTTGGAGGGGCTACTTTTGGCGCAGTGAGAGGAGTTGGAACCGCTATTGAGTTTGCTATAAATAGGGCCGTGATGGTGAATTGAGAGAGCCGTGATATCCACATTGTGATGTAAAGTTATGCTGCCACAGCAAGGTATGAAATAAAGTATGCCCGCGCAGAAATAGTGTGAATCCGAGTTGACTGCAATTTCTGGTGTTGCGAAGACATTTGATCTACCATTCCGACTTTATCTCTTAAGGAGCTTCACAGCGTATGAGTGATCTCCCGTCATCTCCTCAACGTCACAGTCATTCTTTGTCAGGTGTGGCTGTACTATACATTTGCAAGCTAAAAATATCATTAATATCAAAGTACAACTGTTATACTATGATCAATCATATTCCACAATGTGCAAATCCACGTACTTGGTGCACAATGGCTGCGGATGATTATTGGTGGATGTTTCGTCCCGTGTGCTAAGCTTCAGCTAAGAGATCCTGACTGCGGCTTGACGTGCAGTAGTGCAAGTCGGAAATTTATTTGATTGGATACCTTGTTGATCGACACGCGTACCAAACCGCTCACGAAGAAGGTAAACCCCCATTTGACAACGACCAAAAGGCACCAAGTATGCATCTGCAAATCAGCCTTTGGGCGTCAAGTCCGCTCGCTGACTTACACTTCGTTGTGCCTGTGAATGTAAGAAAGCACATCACTGAATGGTGGCTAATATCGGTCGATTGTCCATGTATAGTCACCACGCAACGGTAAGAATTAGCTCATATGGTTGAGTAATTCGTCAGTAGTACATGAAACGACTGACATGCTAGGAGGAACGAGGTGTCAAAAGGTGGCAAATATCTGCTTGACCTGCGCTCAATCATACATGTAACATTACGCAATTCTTTCGTGCCTAGTGTGGTGGCGAAATAAATTTCGGTGACCGTGCGAGCTTGCGAGCACGTGGCTAGACAAATTGGGGGCGAGAGAAAGTACGCAATTGCTCTTCTCGCAGTTTGTTGAATATTATCTTGTCAGATTGCAAACGCTAATGGGCTTGGAATCTTAGTTGTAGGACGGATAATGATCCTGGTGCTCACTTGCAGGGTAGGAGCTGGCATGTAAATATAGACCAACGACAATAATATAGCCTTTTGATGCAGGCACCGATGACATATCAGAAAACTCTGTGTTTACTCATATAATTTCCATATGGGCAGTGCAATGAACTAAGTCAAATGGAGCTAGGCTGAAAACATCCTTGGATCGCAACATCTAAGAGAAGAAGAGTAATAAGGTGTTACCTATCGTTATAACCTTTAAGGTAAAATCAATATTATTATGTGGCAGGGTTGTGCGAGGGTTTCTCATCTCTATGAGGATCTGTGGCTCAGCATGCGCGCCACACAATCCACCTCTTGCTACGAGAAAAGTGCAGATAAAATTCTAAGTTTGAATATATTAACAGTAATACTCTATATAAAGTTGGATACAGAAAACGGAGTATGCCATAGATGAGGTTTTGAATGTATGAGGTTCGTAGAGTGCGGATGGCAGAAAAGGAATGCGGTGATCCATCTGAAGGTGCGTGTATGGACAATTCCGAAAGATGCTGCCTGCGCCAACAACTGTGCCTGAATCAGGCGGGCCGTGGGATATTTTTAGCGCTCTCTCTACAAAATGCTCAATAGTTCTAGCCGCAGCCTGACACATCGACATATTGATACTGACTGTCCCACCCGCCAGATTCCTAGGTTACGTGATTGGGCGAAATTTCTTCAGGCATCGATCACGACCTATTCAGTACACATAATTTGAATACTAGCCGTGCCTCCTGCATGAGTGTCTACCGTGATGTACGATCGGCAGCCGGTCCCACATGTGTGCGGTTATGATATCAATATGAAATGATACGTACATATGTTTTATTTATATCCCACTGACATAGAACCCTAACTCGGAACGGAAATAAATAAAGAAACCATTGAGACGAAAGCCTCTACCGCAGCCATGCAGTCGGCCATCATTGTATGGGACGCCTCAGATGTCGAATACTACGTTGCTACCCCGCCGCGCCGCCATTGCGCCCACGCCGAGTTATAAGCCACCGAAGCCGACTTATCCGCTTTGCTCTATGCAGCAGTCACTCGATTTAACCACTCCATTGGTAATAAGTGCTGAATATATACCTTATGCGCCAAGGACGGCTATCCATCGTAACCTCCTTCCTTGCTGACGGAGAGGGGAAATCGGAGAAGTATCAAAGGCACGCCCGCAGAATTAGTTTGGATACTAGACACCCCGATATCTATATCATTCTGCGACAGGTTGCCAGACGGCTGAAGATATTATAAAGTGAAGTTTTACTGACTAATGATATTTAGAAATTGAAATCTATAGCCTTCTCTTAGTGTGTGGGATATATATTCAGCGCTTATTACCGGTGGAGGGGTAAGAATCGACGGTTACGTGTCAGCTCAGTCTTCCAGGTGCAAAAATTTCAAGTTTCTCCCAGAGTAATAAATGAGACGAGTAATAGCAGAGCTACTCTAGTGCGGTACTGTGCTTTTTTAGACGACTACCTGAATACATACTTCGAGATCTTTCGTCCAAGACATAGCTTCCTGTGGTATTTGGCGTCAAGTCAGAAATGCGTACTTCCGCAAAGATCCCATCTCCACCTTTTTCCACACTTAATTCCTCTTTTTTGTCGCCTTTTCCCCAAGTTTTAGTTCGAAACGCACCGACGAGAAGTACTGACAAGCTAATTGCAAGCTCGGGTGCTTACCCGGAAAGAGACGCACGGCAATCCCGTGGGTAGCAAGTGAGGAGCAACCGTTGAGTTGGAAAGTCCGTCACCCCTATATTCCTTCGTACTGTCAGTCTTCACCAAGAGTTTCTGTGCTCAACGACCATCGGAAAGGAAACGTCCGCTCTGCTTACATTATCCCGACCCCCTGGACGCACAAGCTCACTGTAATACGAAGTGTTGAGTGCAATTAGCAAAGTGAATGAAAGATGCTGATTGTCTATCGTACAAAGACAGAATAAGATAGATATAAATAAGATAAGAAATCATACCTAGAACGAAGTACCACTCAGGCCCAAGGCTCACGGACAAATAGGTACCGCAACAAGCCCGAGGCTCACCGCACCTTACCAAGCCCGCGGTAGTCGGAGAGACAAGTACTGTCCAAGCCCGTGGCTAAGTTTAGTGCCCGCCTTAGCTCCAACGGCATTTGGGCTAAATTTTCAAAAACTTGCCTCCAATGGGGGCTCTCCGATCTATAGATGTCTATAGTACCAGTTCAGTATACAAACTTGAGCATGGTGAAGTGGTTAGTCCTAGACTGATACTATATCATGTGAATATTCGGCTATCTAGCTATGCTTCACATGTTCTATTCCTGGCAGTAGAATGACTTTTTGCCTGTTCGAGCGGTATCTTTTTAAACTATAAACGTGATATATAAGCCCCATTCTGTTATAAAAGAGATGCGAAGGGAGTGTGGAAGTGATACCAAAGGGGTGTAAATGCCACAGCAGTGTGGGGTAATCGAAACTACCCAGTGGTGGTATTTACACACTCACCGCCTGTGACCACCACCACTTACCTGTAGATAACCTCACGACAATCTCACTACAATCTTCACAAGAATCTCACGATTATCACGACAATCTCACTACAATCGCCACGAAAATCTCACCATCAGGGTTTGCAAAAGTCCGTCTCGTCCGGGCAACAGCCTGGTCTGTCCCAGACTCTGATTTTCCGTTTTGGAGGCTTTTAGACCGCGCGACTGTAGGTGCCGGCGGTTTTCCGAGTGATGGATACATGATGCGAGTGATGCAATCGTGACGGAGTGATAATATCCAATATGTCTCCTAACCGTGTCTAGGTGACATAATTTGCACTATAAACTATCCAGTCGATCATCCACAGATTGGAGAGCCCGCATCACTGTGTCTTGATAGAAATAACTGCATAATCATATGTGCATTAGTAACCCCAGCCCTGGGCGTCACCCCCAGTCGCCCTAATTGGGCTCTAGTCTTGCAATATCTTGCCTGAAGTTGGACAACGACGTCCCGAAAGACTGGCGGGCGGACGGACTATTGCGAACCCTGCTCACTATGATCTCACCACAACGTGATCACAATGCCATACTGCCAGTCGTGAGATTTAAACTACATCGAAATGTACTAGGAAGAATGATGTTTCGTTTAGGGGTGTAGATGGCGACGCCGCGATGGCGACTCCCAGAGGCCTTTAGACCACGTTCGGGATGCAATAGTAACTCCTAAAATAGCAATATATGTACTGTGCAATAAAGTGATGAAGAGATCGGATACCATTGTGGGGTATTTAAGAGCTAGTGCTGAAATGATTTGCATGGAGATGTCCTGTAGAACAGTAGTGAAGGGGAGGGTGCGATGAAACATAGGAATTGATCGCGGCGGAAACTGAGAGTGGTGATTCTTAATGATGGAGTGTATCTACGCAGAGAGGGACTCTCGATAAATACATACGATGCAGTGCACTGCCATGCTGCTTCATACGCTACCAACATGCCGTATTCCTTGCATCGTTAGTCAAATGCTGAATGAAACATTCACAAGCGGCTGTTGAAAAATTGATTGCTAGAAGCTTGTATTCTCAAGTACAGGTACATTCGTGATCTTATATATACGGTATTCGGAGTATGTCTTGTACGCATGCGTGCGCCCTCAGCTGGAGAAGCCAGCTGAGTCTGGCATCTCCAGCTGAGACTGGAATGACCACCATCTTAGAGAGATTATGCATCAGCCCAACTGAAGCCATACGCCAGGGAGATAGACCATATATGCAACAGCGGCCAGACGACCAAACCGAGTGACTCCTCATGTACGAGATGCCTTGCGTGCCAGGGCGTATCGTGATTCGACTACAGCATATCGTGAACTCCTCAGATGCACTTGGGTAGGTATGTACCACCAGTCAACCGATGAAAGGGCTTTGTGATTACAAACTTGGCGCTAAGCTAGGTTTATTCTCAACACTACAAGGAGGCAATGGCGATTTATGTATAGTGAAAACGTCTGACGGCAATTCTTGAAAACATGCCGCACCATTTGGCCGATGGGTAATCTCCATGTTTCGTTGGACTTCTTGGTTTCTGATTGTCTCTTGGATGACTTGCAGCATGTATCACTTGCCAACTCCTCATTAACTGCATGCCTTTGCATGAGGTGTAGCACGAAGGGAAACAATGTAATATGAAGTGTTAATGATGCTCTACTAATATCCGGTGAGAGTCATTGTTAGCACAGCTTCCCTCCCCCCCATATCAGGGTGGCGTTTTCATCCGGTATATTCTGCACTATCTCGCGGGTAGCTAGATATATGCACTAAAGAAGGGGTAGGATTTTAAACCCATTATGGAATACTCCCTTGGAGGCAAGAAGAACAATGTCATCGTTGGGAATGTGCACACCAGCACTCGCGCTGCTGCCTTTGTTATCTGAGGTATGGGGGGTCTCATCGGTCCAGGTGGACTGCAGATTGTCGGGGCCCGGTATTACCGTTTCATCCCGGGCCTCATTGCTATGGCCTGGTATATCTGGGGATCATTTCTGATGCGCTAAGGCCCGTACGGTACCTATAGGGAACCGGTAGCTACCGGGAGTAGGCATCTGGTGCTTGTTTCTGTGGTGTGCCTGTAGTGGGTGTTGTGATGTCCCTGGAACTTGTGGTGGTGGGACTTATACTAGTGGAGGTGTGTGCTGCGGTGCCGCTGGTGGGTTTGGGTTCCAGTCATTGTATCAAATATCATTATTCCCACTGCTTCTCTCCGTTGAAGTAGAAATGTCTCGAGACTTGAGACTGTAGCACTGTAGGTACCAATCCAAGGGAATGATGCCCTAGTCTCAAACGGTTCAATTCTTGCCACCCGCTTGTACTCTCACAGTGCACTTGAGCATCTTCTGCAAGTACACCTCAAAGTGTGTCCGAGCGCAGTCTCTTAGTGCACCTGCGCACGTTCTCCAAGTGTACCTTCAAGTACAACCCCAAATGTACCCAAGCGCTGCTTCACCACCGAGCGCACTCGGAATCCGTCTCCATGTGCATCCACACAGCATTCCGAGTGTCATTCCCAAGTGCACTCTTATGAGCACTCCAGCTCGATGTCTTATTGCATCCATATGCACCAGAGCGTGGCTCCAAGTATACCCCCGAGTGCACTCGCACACACTATTCGTGCACTACAGTGCAATATCTAAATACGCTCGAGTCTGATCGAGGTTGGTGTTTGTAGTGTTTGTGTTGGGATATGCGTTGCTCATGTTTCCCAAACCATGTCTGCCTGTCAACCAAAAACCGAGATACCCCATACCTTTTCATTCTACAATGGTATTTCAATAACAGCTCATTGCATTATCTCAGTAGTGGTCCCATATCTATCAGCTGAGGGTATTCTTAATCTGATATGTCTGCGATAAAAACTTAATTAGTTTTGACAAACTGGTTGTAGAGTGAAGTGGTGGATAATATTTACGCAAGGATATTCCGTGGGGTCGACATTATTAATTCAATGACAGAGGTCAGTGGGCATACAAGGGTAGGGACAAAATCCCACGCTATTGCAACATGTTTTTCATGTTCCTGGGTGGTTGCCACGCAGATTGCAGCTTTAATAGGAATTATCAAACGGTTACATACAAACAAATAACAAGACTTGATCCCCGTAATTTCACTAGATACGGAGCTGTTACCGAGAAGTTGACCGAGAGTCTACCGAGTCTACCGAAGCAATCTACGGAGAGAAGTTACCGAATATTGCCTACCGAGTCCTGAAGCATCGATAAGTCAATCGAACTCTGGCTAGCAATCGATGACCACGACGGATACTAGATCTGTATGACGTAATAAAATACACCTGCGTCTCCGCCGGAAGGAACACAATCATGCGAGCATGAGTATAGGGCCTGCAGGTACACCATGCATCGCAGCTTTTATTTGTTTTAATCATACAGTATTCACACTTATCTAGAATATGATAGTGCCTAACCTCTATCCCCTTCCACTACCCTCCATCGCTTCTACCTCTTCCCCTTGGTATGTACATAAATAAAAGAAACTAGAACGACTGACCTAACTAAAGGAAAGAACAAAAAGAGAGCGACACGCGCCGGTACAACGCGGCTTTCCGAGAGCGCAAGTGCAATTGGATATATGGTAAGAATGACCACTATATGAAACACTTCTGAGTTAGATAAAACCGTCTACGACTGCTGCAATTGGTATCTATCTACCGCTGTGGAGTGGCAACAAATGAGTCGTACACGTTCGATGATATATGATGACCACTTCGCTCTTAACCGACTACACCATCCACAACATGCGGGAGCTACCATCAGTGATGACCGGCAAGAATGAATGACCCGGTAAAGCGTGCGAGGTGGAGCAGACTTGGACTCCATCCGAGGGAGTTAAGAGTCAGCGGACATCGTTATGAGCATCGGGAGCCGATCAACAGCCTTCACCGAGATTACCCTAGTGAACTGCGACGATGACCTAAGCGAAAATACGGCATGGTACCAGTATATATGAGGTAGTATGAGTCTCGAGTGTGGGATTGCGATGGTTAGATGCTGTATGGGTTCGGATGTGGAGATATGGACGATGGGGCTTAGCTAGACGTTTCCTTCATATTGTTTCTCTTCTCTTCTCTTACTTCATTAGATACCAGCCCGGTATAAAAGCATTAGCACAGGTTATTACTACCTCGGATCCCGGGCAAGTGGAGATAGAGTTTCCCTATGTACCGAATCCATCGAAAGGCTACCGAAGATAAAAATCAGTTGGGGACAGATGGGTTCATTACAGTACGTACGTCTCTCTCATCAGCTCGTGTCAGTCTTACAGATGCTGAACAATCCAGATACATATGCAACCAGCGTGTAGCATAAATAGATCTCAGTCCTCGTACTGCTTACTGGGCTGGTATTCATACCGGCTGACGGTGTTCAGCCGTCTCTATACATATATGAGTACGTACGCATTCGTACATGAACTACAGTATATATATCGCCATTGTGGCTCTCTTAGATAGTACAACCAAGCTTTGCTATCATCACTACTATTAGTGAAGCAGGGCACATGTGGGCTGAGTGACTACCTATGCCTCTTCAAATTTGTATATCACTGCTAAAATTGCACATTCTTCATGGGAAGTAGCCCACCCATCATTAAAATAACATCGTTTGCAGGATAAATACTGGCTGATTCCCATACTTCAGATACAGCGAGTGGAAAAAAGTATTAAGTAAACACAGTGTTCTCAACCGTCCCGTCCGTCCGTCCTCGCCTAGGACGGGGACGGGACGGCTAAACGCCGTCCGTCCTAGGGCAGGACGGAAACGGCGCCGTCTTTTTGGAGCAGGACGGTGACGGACGGTTAGGACGGCCGATGACGGAGTTTTCACCGTCCCCGGCCATCAACTACCGACATCCATGGATGTTGATTTCTCAGTATACATAGAAGACAATCTCATCGAAACATCCATTTGTAACCCTTGTCCCGTGCAATTAGGACTCGATTATCAATCATGATTGTAAATTATCTAAATATATTCTTTAACCGCCCAATGACCGTAGGGGACGGTGGATGTCGGCCGGGGACGGCGAAAACACCGTCATCGGCAGACAACGGCCAGTGTTCCTAAGCGGCCAGGCCAGGCCGGCTTTGCATAGGCCGGGCCGGGCCGCCCTTAGCGGCGGCTTTTAAATGAGGGCCGGGCCTGCAGGCTTTTTCTTGGCGGCCGGGCGGCTTTTCTTGG
>Ga0307514_10001507_pt1 | contig 27926 bp, 29 predicted proteins | sample 16_EM_MG_FD_203088 | JGI IMG/M metagenome (GOLD analysis project Ga0307514, IMG submission 203088) | Populus trichocarpa ectomycorrhiza microbial communities from riparian zone in the Pacific Northwest, United States - 16_EM | ecosystem: Host-associated > Plants > Roots > Unclassified | place... | reverse complement strand
TCTTAGCTAAAAGCCTGGTTCAGGCATGACCTTGACTAAGTTATAACATAGCTAGATTTTTCTATTGCAATTTGCAAGGCAATGCAAGAATCTGAGCAACTGCTCTCGGTATTGCTAGCTATTGTTTGAGCCTTCAGTTTCCTCATTAAGAGCAGCAAGATATTTCAAGCTAAAAATCTGCAACAAACAACCTAGGAATTGTAGTCGGTGATGAGATCCTGGGAGATACTACATCCATAAGCTCTTTCTTAAAAATGCCTTCTATCGTATGTCATGAGGGATGGATGAAAAGGCATGGATTTTGATAAATTCTTGTTTGGATTCAGCAGTCTTGACTCCCATCATATCCTTCCCAAATAGATGGATGGGTTTTTATATATCTATCCTTTCATCACATCCTTTCCCATCTGGCTCAGCTGCACTTGTTTGCAGACAGCATGTGGAGTTTCCACACAAACCGCCGTGCATGTTTTAATTCCCAACGACCAAAGCAACCGAGTCGTTCAATGCCTATTGCCTAGCTAGCTCCATCCCCCCTATTTTCACTCACTTGAGGATGTTTCTGATTACTATTCAACATCCAAGTAAAAGGTTGCGAGCACTGCTTATATTGATGACAGGAATAGATTTTTACCAGAAACAAGCATGTGATGTGATAATAAACCAAAGCAAGATTGGTAACACAACATAACCAAGCTCTTACAGCAACACAGAGTCTTGGATAGAATCCAAGCACGGCAATGTTATCTTCCTAGTCAGGATGTTCCAGTCTACTAATACATAAAACATATCGAAACCGGGAGTAAAGAACAGGAGGTGCGACATCATGTAATTCAATTCAACAATTAGAGATTCATAATAATCCAAAAAACCAATACCAAACCACCTGATGCTTCATAGATCCTAATTACTGTCAGGAAAGACAATAAATTAAGCTTATCAGACAGAGAGCAATGGAAGTGGGGAAAGGAACATGGGTAGCACAGAGGCTCTTCACACCTATTACAATCACAATATAGAACAGGCCTTTTGTGCTTTGCTCTTCTTTTTCTTTTGCTTGGGAGGTTGAAGGACGACTCTGATGGCTGCGTCGAAAACTGCCTTCACATTCTGCACCCGCAAGATAACCGAATTTAAACTCCCTTATAATTTAATTTAGAAGACAATTTCTGCAGGAAAATATTTACACCTGCTGTGTTTTTGAACTGCATTCAATATAAGCAGGTGCACCAATCAGCTTCCTCAGCTCCTCTCCCTTTTAGATATTCAAAGGCAACAACATTAATTGTTGGGTGGTTATAGGAAGAATTTGTTTGCTTTTCTTAAGAAAAAAATTGGGAGGACAACAATTCAGGTAAATGCTCAAAACTGGAGCAAATGAACAATCAGTCAGGATTTTTACCTGAGCTGTAGTAATAGGCACAGCACCAGGGTGGTCGATGAAGAACTGCTTATCATCCCGAAGATCTGGCTCATTAAAAACCAGAAAAAAAAGTAAGGGCTAACTTAAGAAATACACTTCTGATGTATATTCAGAAAATGTTCCATGAAAAACAAATTTGCAAGGAAATGAAAATCACAAATTAATGGCTCTGTGTCAAAGGAAATACAGGCTCATATGAAAGAATAGAAAAGAAAGACACAGAAATTAGTAAAATTATGGGACAATAAGAAAGATATGCAGCTTGACAACTGACTTCTTCCCCCCTTAGTAGAGTAACACCCATCCATTTATTCACTCATGCCCATTACATACTCGTGAAAAGTTTTTACAAAATCAAGCTGCGACCATTGAACATGAAGCAAATTGCATAAAGCAGAACTCTAAGTATCATCCACCCATAAAAAGCGAGAGGATAGAAAATAAAATCGCATGTCAAAAGTAAATCCTTTTCCATATAGTTTCTAATGACATGTTGCTGCAGACAACACTCATTGGATATTGAGTAATGAACTTACTGAACAGCAACTTAAACAATATTACAGGCAATCATGCACAATAGACAATAAAAGCTTCTATTAACTATACTTGAGACGATGCTCAAAAAGTAGCAAACAGCTGCAGAAACCCCATTAGAGAAGAAAATATACCAAGTTTTGTTCCAACAAGAACTATTGGGACACCAGGTGCATAATGCTTCAACTCTGGAATCCACTGGAAATGAAGCCAAGTGTGAAATCATCAGCATGTTTTTTTAATTTTTAATCACTAGGAATAGTTTATCTATGATTGGAAAAAAGAAAAAAGACAGCATCTTGTGCCATCTAATTTCCAACCTTCTTAGAAACATTTTCGTAACTGGCCTTGCTAATGAGAGAGAATGCCAGTATGAAAACATCTGCCCCACGATAACTCAATGGTCTTAATCTATTATAATCCTCTTGCCCTGATACAACAAAAAACGAAGTCAGGTCCAAGCATAAACACACATCAAAAATAAAATATAGAGGCAAGAACACACAAAGTACATGAAAATATATGAAGATCTATGCAGATTTACCAGCTGTATCCCACAACCCCAGGTTAACAGTTGCACCATTGACGACCACGTTTGCACTGAAATTGTCAAAAACCGTTGGCACATAATCCTGTTTATCACAACAACGCAAAGAAAATACGGCAATTGCATTACATTCAATAATACCCACTTGCAAAGGGTTTGATTGAATCCCATGAAAATAAAACCAAAAGAACAGAATTTTGTGCCACGTGAAATGGAGAGGAAAAATAAGAAGAATAGTTTGGATAGATAACCCCATTTCTTTATTAACAAATCAAAACTTTCATAATAATAATAATCATAACACCTTTTTTGGAAGATCCAGATCAATCCATTATTGGAAACAGAGCAGCAACACGACAGTGATCTTAATCTCCCATGATTGTTTATCAGCAAAATGAATAAAAACATTACCCTTAAATGGAAATGAAATGGATTCCTTTCCACCAAAATTCCGAAAACCCACATCCCAATTCAGCATCACACTTACAATGAAAATAGAAACAAAACGAAACCCATTTATCATTTCCACCAGAACTCAAGAACCCACATCCCAATTTTTCACCGAAAAAAAAAAAACAGAGAGAGACACACAAAAGACACAGAGAAATAGAAAGGGGGAATTTGAATTACCGTAGGGAAGGTGTTGCTGGTGTATGAAATCAAGAGACAAGTTTTACCAACAGCTCCATCTCCTACCGTTACACACTTTATAAACCTTGATGCACTCATTTCTCTTTCTTTTTTGATTGATTATGGAAAATCTTAAAATATCTTTAAAAGAGAAGCAAAAGCCTCAGATCTTCACCACCTGAGGACAAAACACCCTCTTCCTCCTGATCACACACACAAATCCCAGCACCTCCACGCCATCACCATCAGTTCATTAAGAAGAAGAAAGAAACCCAAAAGCGTAAAACCAAGACACGTACAAGAAGATGAAATGAAGAGACCGAAAGAGCTTTTCTTTTGTTTTGATGGATGGATGGGTTACCAAAAGACAAGGGAGAAAAAAGTGATATGAGAGGGAATGTTTAGGTGGCCGAGAAATTATGCAGTTGAAGCGTTCATAAGTTGAGAAGGCGAGGAGGAGGAGGAGATAAACCAAAATCTTGGCCAACTCAACAAACACTACAAAAAACAAACAAAAACCTGTCCTCCCGATTCTTTTGGTGTATTCCTTTCCTTTTTTCCTTAGAAAAATACGCATTAAAAAACGGAACTCTCTCTTACCTATCCTCGTACGTAAGGTATGCCACTCATTACATGAAGAAATAATAGAACGGAATTAATTTCGGACATTAACTACTTCACTTTTTCTTTTTTATCAATATCACCCCCTTAAGAATCTATGTACGATATACTTCTGATTACTTGCTCCCTGCAATAATAATAAAAAAAGATAATGTATGGTGTCCTTACACCACCCCCACTTACGAGGATACATGTAATAATTTCTCAATTTTTGAGATTCCTTTGATCCTATACTTCCTAATAGTCCAATCCCTCAACTCATAATCTCTCTCTCTCTTTTTTTTTTTGTTTATGTTGATGTGGCCACATACTTTTTGCATAACCCGATACAGCGCTCGTTAGTGATAAAATCAACATCTTAATCTCAACCAGAGTGAGTTTATCAATTAGGCGTCTTGTAATGGGACACATGTTTCTGACAGTTTGAGTCTGCTATGCATGAATCTTGACAGTTACATCATCAATTAGGCGTCTTGTAATAGCTTTTTCTTTATTGAGAGAGAGTTGATGGATTCAAGACTAAAATTGGCGTTTATCTTAAGTGTGTGGCAGTTAATGACATGAACAGTTTAATTATATATATTATCACTAAGAGCTATCCAACCTCTTGACCTACATCATCACAACTGATACTTGTGTCATTTTCAGTTTTCACCAAATTGCTTTGTTAGAGCAGTTGTGCAGTAGCCCTTCAAGAACCACAAGTCTTCATTTTCAGGTGGTTTGAGTAGCATCATTCCTCTTCTTGTGGACCACAAATCCTAGGGCCATTCTCAACCCTTTTGAAATATATCATCACGAATGAAAATTATTCATAATCTCTTAATTTAGATGACCGGGATGCGTAAGCAAAATACCAACAATGGCTTTAATAATTTCTTTTTTAATCTCACCTTCTATTTTTGTACCAACTAAAAGAGAAAATCACTGCCCCGCCAATTTCGAATTTCAGTTATTGACTTTAGTCATGATCCCAATCGCCAGTATTAGCAAACAACAACGACAAACTTGTCAACATCTCCGACATGTGCTCTTATGCCTCTCCTATTTGCTGCTTAATTCTTTCTGCTTCATTGAGTTTAATTTCACTATATTTTTAGAGAGAGAAAACAAGAAGATCTCTCCCATTTTAGGACAACCTTGTGTTCTTTCACATTCATTTCATGGACCGTACTGTGATTGGCACAATTGTAGATGACGTGAAACCAGCCGCAAAGAAATTGTGGAGGTTTGCTTTGCAAGCTATGCCAATCCATCTTATCTGGTGCTTGTGGAATTAGTTACACTGATGGTAACTGTACCGCAAGCAATAGCAAGAAAATCGTGTTCTTTCGGCTTTGCACAGGCCTAAACAATATGAGGCATGATGATTCCTGTTTCATTAATTAACTGCTGTCTACAGCCTTGCTATATTCTAATTTCTTTTAACAATTTGATGCTTTCAGCAGTGATTTTTCTCACCTGCCATCCACTCATCCACGTACTTGAAATAGGAATTTAGTTCAGAGTAGAATTGAACGCAAGAGATCCATTGTTTCATTAGAGACAAGTTATAGCTTGTGTAACAGAGGCCTGATCTTGATGCTGCATGCAAGCTAGAACCCTTAATTTGGTATCGCCATCTGACATACATAGAAGAATCCAAGGATGTAGTTGATGAACAGCCAGAAGGTTTGAAGCAGATGAACTATTCCTGGCCTCCACCAATCACCATCCCTTACCAGCCATGTAGTGTTTTCCTTACATTTTCAGATACTACAGTTTTCTTGAATCTTGCACCCTTCTGCAACCAACCTATGTGTAACCGAGACATCGAAATATTGGGAAGCACAATAAGTCAAGAAGATGGAGAGGTCTGAGAAAAGTACCAGCCTGTGTGATGATACGTAGTGTAGGAATGTAATCAAGCTAGACGAGAATTGTGCGACCACCCTGCAGTCACGAAAAAAAGAATATTTGTTGATTACAATCTTTGGATCACAAGGTCAAAGAATATTTCTGAGATAATTATATGGCAGAAGTCTAGCGGATAATAACGTAGATCTCATTGTCCAAAAAAAAAAACAGAGAGAGAGGAAGAATCAGTAAAAGTACATGGTTTTGAGATTACCTGCCATACAAGAGCTCTGTTCTGGCTCCATGGATTCAGGGAGGGTGAAAACTAAGGTCCATACCTGCCAAACAAGAACTCTGTATAATAAATAAAATTATTGCACTAATAATCAAAAAAATTATCCATTAATTTCATATTTTTTCAAATAAGATTAGAGATTTTTATTTAAAAAACCATGCTTTTAATAAAAAAAAAAACACAAGTCATGAATAAAAAAAGGGGTTTTGGCTAAAGAAACACATTTTTTCCTCTTTAATTTAAATGATTTAAAATGTTTATTTTAATAGTGATAAATCTTTATTTAATAAACCATGCTGCTTATAGAATCTTTTTTCAAAATAATAAAATAGATGCATGAATAAAAAAAATTGACGAAAAAATACATTTTTTTCGAGTGTAAATATGCATTCTAATTACCACAAAATCAAATAAAGATGATTTTAAAAAAATGACCTCGCAATATCGTGAGATCATGTCTCTAGTCGCGCTGTAAATGTTTCAAGGATTGCCTCGAGAACAGCAGAGAGAGAGGAGGAGAAGAAGAAGAAGAAGAAGAAATGGATACTGATACAGGCCCAGTAAATAAATGTAGTTCGTAGTGATACCCTATTTGAAACTTGTTGCAGATAACAGGAGGTGATGACAGCAGGCACTCCATCCCTATAAAATACTACCATTCTTTTTTCTTTTCATTTCTTTCAACATTACAAAAACCTGAAACCCGAGGAAACATATGTCTGAATTCACTATAAATTGATGGTTTTATTCTTGACCAAAAACTCGTTAAAACTGGTATGGTGTAAAATAGTTTTTTTTTTTTTTTATATAGAGTTCATTTGTTTGTTAAGTGACAACTCGATATTTTCTCATAATAAGATTATTTAAATATCCTTTAACGCTAAAAAAACACTTGCCTGAGGCCTGGGGTATTTTTGCTTTTTTTATTTTTTTTAGCACAATATAACAACACAAAATTCTCAAAAAGTCCTCGAAGCATGGCTTCAAGGGATTTTACGTAATTTTATAATGTCAAACATTCCCTTAGTGATCCATCCACCAAAGGAGTTGCGAAGACATTCATGCACGGAGGTTACGACATTAGGATGGCAAAAAGATACGTCACTACTAGTTACAGTGGCCGCCAACGTTTGGTCATTAATGGCCGCTAACATTTGGTCATTAATGGCCGCCAACATGGACGTCACCAGTGCAAGTTCAACACCACAGAGGTTCACCAAACCAAACGCAGTGACCAGCAAGGCTTGTAGCTCTTTACATTCCAGGTGTTTCTAACATTCCTTGAACACTTTCATTAGAAAACCTTGCTGGGTTAAGTAATTTGATTGACCTCCTTCAAGTCACCTCATGTTTTCACTTGCAGGTTAGCCTGGCTGCCCGTTTCAAGCCTTCAAAACACAAGGCATGATCTTCTCTGTGGTTAAACCAGGCGAGGACAAAAAGAGAAGGTAAAGGAAAGAAAATAAGAATCAGCTTTATTGCTTGGTGACAAATTTCTAATATTACAACTTGTCAGTCTGCCGACTAAGGCCACCACGGCAAAGCATGCAGGCAAGCCCTTTAAAATACACGTCACATCTGGTGGTACATCAATCATATGCAGCTGGGCCCAGAACCCAGCGAGAACGGGAATCATGATTTGCAAAATGCACGAAGTGTATCATCGAGGGCCTTCCTATCATAATCACCGGTGAACACACAATTACCCAGGGAGCCTTTCAAAAGGATAAGCCTTAGCAACCCATCTGCTACCTTCTTATCGACCTGCCAAAGGATAAGAATACAGACACTTTAGTGATGAGAGAAACCAAATTGAACTTGTCCTTACAGTGACATTTAACTCCCTTACCGCCATCACAGACTTGAACATTTCCACGGTGATGGTATCTGGTGGAGCAGTGGGTAGCTTCGCCTGTTGTAGAATGTTGAGGACACGCTTCACAAGCATATCATCAATCCAACCAAGGCGGTATGACATGTCAACAGCCATGACCTGAATGCAAGCACCCAAACAAGATAAGCATAAGCAAAGAGAAGTAGTGATTGGTGCATAATAGTGGGAAGATAAGAAACGGTCAGGCAAAATCAATACCATGCCAGCTGCAACAGCTTCTCCATGGAGCCACACACCATATCCAAATCCTGTTTCTATTGCCTGAGAAAAAATAGACCCACAGGAAACCATTAAAAAGTGAGGGCTTTTTTGGCCATGAACATGAACGAACTAGTTCATGATAATAGAGAACCCCTATATGACAGCAAGCTCACAAACAAAACTTACAGTTTAAATCGAAGGAAGGATTGTAAACCCCTCACACCCCCACCAACACACACAAACACAAAAGAAAGAGCATAAACAGGATGAGAGAAGAGTGCTAATATAGGAACAAACTAAAAAAGTCTATTGAGAATTTGCTAGATAGATTGAGTGTCTAGCATTAGTTCACAATTTCACAAGTGAGCTGCAAATCAACACCAAGGCAGCAACTTGGCAATTTTCTTTACGACTCAAAACTAATAATTTGACAAACCACACTTATCACCCAGCATGTGAGTAATGCAACCTCTCTCTCACACACTCACAAACACAAACATAAACATGCATCAGATATGCAATCACAAAATGTGTCAATTGCGCAAGCAAGAACTTACATGGCCAAATGTGTGACCCAGGTTCAAAGTTGCCCGTAGTCCACTTTCCTTCTCATCCAAGGATACAACCTCAGCCTTATTTTCACATGAACGCTTGATGGCATAGGCCATGGCACTTGGATCCCTGCAGTTGGCAAAGTCCGAAAACAAAAACATGCAAGACTTTAGCCTCATGAGATGTAACATTTTTACTCAAATTACCTCAAAAGGTCTATTAAGATGGTGCACACTCAATATCTAAGGCAGCTCAGATTTAATTAAACGCATTCCTAAGACCAAAAATTAGACTCAATAGTTTGAATTCCATGTCAAGTTGTTCTTGCTAGTGCAAACACAAGAATTCAAATGCAGGGGTCTCAAAACCTAATCAATGTTCTATGATAAGCATTGAATACCTTGACATCAAAGCCGCCATATTCTTCTCCTGCCACTCAAAAAACACTGCATCTCTAATAAGCCCATATTTAATAACCTCTGCAAGCCCTGATGCCAATTCCCTATCCGGCAAGGTATTAAGCGTGTCAGTATCAATCAACACACATTGAGGTTGATAAAATGCACCGATCAAGTTCTTCCCGAGTGGGTGGTTAATCCCAGTTTTTCCTCCAACAGAAGAGTCCACCTACGAAATAAACAATTCAGAACAAAAAAATAAAACAAGTCTAATCCGCATTTAACACAACACAACCCAAAGAACCCGTTACAAAAAAAACCTTTAAACATTAAAAGCCAACCTGTGCCATAACAGTTGTAGGAATCTGAATAAAGTTAACACCTCGAAGAAAAGATGCCGCTGCAAATCCACACATATCACCAATCACACCACCTCCAAGCGCAACAAACGTACACCTCCTGTCCAACCTTGACTCAATTGCTTTATCAAACACTTTCATAAGCGTTTCCTATCAAACAAAAACAAACACAAACACAAACACATTTCAACTTTATCCCACCTACCATAAAAAAATGTAGAGACATACAGGAACAAAAGTTCAAAACCAATTCATTAATTTTTTCCTTTTCTTCTTAACAAAAGATTAAATCACAGTCAAACACATTCTACTAGAATTACTCATTGCGCATTTGCATTTCAATGAATTCTATCCGAAGTACTTAAAGGTTAAAAAAATAAAAGATTTTTTTTTTTTTACCTTCTTCTACCTATCGGCTAAATCTCAGTCGACATCAATGCAACAAGATTTAAATTTTACTTGCAATATCCAATCGCCTATTTAAATTTCTTAAGAATTACACTCACCATATTCTTGTACTTTTCACCATCAGGTAGAATCACACTGTCAACAGAAACATTAGGATTCCCTCTTGTTAGAGCATCAACAACTTTATCAAGATACAAAGGAGCCACAGTACTGTTAGTAACAACAAGAACTCTCTTCCCATGGACATGTCTTTGAAGCAACTCGGGTTGATCCAATAGCCCCGATCCAATATAAATCGGGTAACTTCGGTTGCCCAAATCAACTTCCACTATTGTAGGCAAAGCTTTCTCTTTCGAACTCGCTTCCATCACTGAAGCTGTACTTGCACGGATTGTTGATAAAGTTCTAATTCGGTTGTTCGGGTTTGTTACAGAGATTCCGACCCGGGTTAATTTTGGGTTTTGGTTACGGAACCGGAGGTAGAAATCGGGGAGGGACTTGGGTTTTGAGAGAGACGAGGGGTTGTGGGTGGTGGGGAGAGAGAGGGAGATGGTGTTGGCCGTGGAAGTCATGGGTTTGGATGCGGATCCGGGTCTGGGTTAGAGAGGGAGAGAGGTTTGCGGGTGTGCAAATTCTTGAAAGTGTGCGGGTTTGGTGAGTCATGGTGAGAGTTTGAAGAGAGAAAGAAGAGAGGACAGGAGTAGGGTAGGTAGGCGAAGGCCAAAGGGAGATGTTGGTTGGTGGATTGGAGATTGTGGCTTGGAAATGGTCACATGCCAACTCTAAAAATTGAATGAATTGTTTTTTTTTAAAAAAAAAAATAGCTTAATAAATTTAAAAATTTGAGGAATGAATTTTTTTTAATGAAATGGTATTGTTTTAACTTGTTATGTTTCTGAACCGTGATGAATATATATCGTATTTTTAAAATATAATATTATCTAAATGTCGTGTTTTTGAATCACGATAACTTAAGATGTTATCCGCTTCACAAACATGACATCAATTAAAATTTAAATAAATTAAACACCAACAGCACACAAACATTGTATCTCTCTCATAAAATAAAATTACTGACACCCTCAATTCCTTTCCAAATAAACTCATTAATCACTTAAATTTTGCTTTTAAAACAACCAAAAATCAAATTCATCCTAGTCTCTAAATATCATTTGAAGTTTTTTTTATTGAAAGTTCATTGTTTTCTTTGTTGCCACCACCGTTGCCGCCCCAACCCTTCTTTTAGTCTTATAAGCAAGGTAAACATACTACATTACTATTAAATTATATTTGGTTTGGTTGAAATCAAATAATTGTTTAGGTTGAATTTAGAGTTTATGGTGAATTTAGAGTTTGTTGAATCAATGATAAATTAGTTAAGAATACAATCAATTGAGGTTTATTTGATATAGTTGAACATGAAAATAAGTTAAATTAATTATGAATTAATTATGTGTTGCGTTAATTTAGGTTAAGTTACTGAATTAAAGATTTCGTGTATATTGTTGAAATCGACTAATAATGTAGTTAAATACGCACACATGTTCATATAATAGAGCATAAATGCAGTTGAATTATTACGAATTACACGTTCCATTGAATTATTGATGAATTTAGTATTTTCTTCGAATTATATTAATTTTCTTTGAATTTGCATTTGATTTAATGCAATTGTGCATGAAAATATCAATTGATAATGTATCACGAACCATGTTTAATATTTTGTAAAGTTTGCTTTAACGTTAAATTTTGAGAGTTTGATTGAATTTGCTATAAATTTTGCAATTAGAGTTGAGGTAATGCAATTTAGTTAAAATCACGTTAAATTTACTAGAATCCAATTATTTTTTACAAAATGTCTAATAACATATTTATGCTATGTCATTACAATGACAATATTGTTCTTGAAGTGAACAATAGTATCACATATAATGATGGGAGCAATTTGTTGTTAATTGGTAATTTAGGCATGTCATATATAGAAACAAAAGAAATCATTTGTCATGAACTTGACTGGAATTATAATAATATTAATGTTGAAATAACATGGAGGTGTCAAATTAGTGAACATCAGTATTATCCTATATCGATTGTGTGTGATGATAGTTTTAAGACAATGAGTGATTATTTCATTCAAAGTGGTTTGAAAATGATGATATTGTGTGTGAGTAGTCGACCAAAATCTGTGTGTGTCTCAACTTCTGCTAGTCCTTCAAATTCAGTTGATAGAGGTAAAAATAGTTTATTATCAGATGATTTGCTGCAAATGATAAACGATAAATGATACTATATTTGACAATCATTTTGCTTATCAACATAGGTTCGCTATTCTGAGCCTAGTGACAATGAAAATGATGTTGTTGATAATGATGTTATTCCTCATGTTCTTGAATTTAAAGATGTTTTTAGGTCTAGTTTTATTGTTTCATATGACTAGGCACTTAGTCATAAACGTATATTAGGAGGGTCTGATTTGGAGGTTGGTCAAACATTTAGTAGTAAAAATGAATTGGTTAATGTTGTTAAATAATGTCATATTGCACACTCAATTAAATATCGAGTTCAACGATCGAAATCTATATTGGTTCAATTACAATGTGTGTAAGCATCAAAACGTAAGTGGCATTTGCGTAAGGGATATTATAAAAGGTCGGATTCATTTGAGATAACAAAGTTAAAAGGACTACACACGTGTTTCGACCTTTGTCCAAAAAGACCTCCATCAACTTGATGCAAATTTTATTACTAGTGCTATATCAACCATTATAATGAATAATATTTTAATGGTGGTTGCAAGAATACGGTGTCATAACCCATTTTTGGTTTTTTCCTAAAATTTACCTTTTTTTAAAAAAAAAAATAGCAAGAAGACTGATGATTTTGCAAAAGCAAATTGTGAAGGATTTCAAATGTATAAAAGAATCAAGTTGCAATTTTGGATGGAATTAGGAGCTTAATCGTGCCCCATTGTACCCAAAACTGGAGAGACAATGTAGATTCAAAATCACATTAAATGATTATGAGATGAATTTGCATAAAAATTAACCCTAATGTCATTATTAAATTTTTAATAGGCCAATTTGATTTAATCATGGGCTGAATTAAAAGTTTAATTATGTTTAATAATTAATTTGGGTCAAATTAAAGGATTTAATTAAGTGCAAGGACTTAATTATACTTTAAATGGGTCAAATTAATTTTATTAGAGACTTGATTGGTGAAAAATTAAGTTTGAAAGCCCAATTTGAGCTTAATTGAGAAGATTAGAATTTTAGAGGACCAAACTTAATTTTTACAAAATCCACGGGTTGAAATCAAGGGTAAAATTATAAGAAAATCAAAGTTTAGGGTCAATTAAGGGTCAAATTGAAGAAATTCGCAGCCAATAATCTTTTTGAAAAAGGCATCAAACTCTGGGGAATTAATTGATTGAAATCAAGGATGAAATTGAAGAAAATTGAAAGTTTAATTGTCAATTGAGGGTCAATTTGTATAAATCCAAGATCAATGATCAAAATGAAAAATACGTTGAAATTTAGGGCTAATGTTGAAGTTTGACAGAGGCAAAATTGCATAAAATTAAAATTTCCAGGCCAATTAGAGACGAATTGAAATAATCAAAAGTCGAACATTGAACTTTGGCTAAATCTTTAAATTAAAATCCTAAAGCTAAAACGACGCTGTTTTGAAGATAAAAAAAGACAGACCAAGCTTGGGTAGCTAATTTTCAGGGTCATTTAATGTTTTCTCTCCCCACTAAACCAAGCAAATCATACACCAATATGATGACCTGACATTGTATTACACCCTTAAATAGGTTTCGCCGACCAACCGCCTTTACAAACGCCGCGATGCTGCCCCAAATAGGTCAACTCATACAGCCTTTAACTGTCAACTTTTTCAGTCCATGATGACAACTTTGAACCAACGATTGAGATCCTTGCGGTTTGAATTAAGGATCAAGATTTGTCCCCAATAAAAATAAAATATTCTTCTTCCACCCCTTATAAATAGGGGTGGATTCCAGGCATTAAGTATGAAGAAATTGGTGGCTAAAATTGGGAAAAATTTAGCCCCTTCCCCCTAATTTTTTTCTCCTCTCTCGGCCAGCCTTCCTCTTCTTTCTTCGCCGCACCTTCGTCGCCAACACCGCCACCAAACACATGTCGACCCTCCTAACACCACCTGGTAGCCACCCCCTACGATAGGTAACCTTCTTCTCCCTTCTTTTGGTTGCAAACTTGGGACCCATTTGCAAGCAGAAAGTTGATTCTAAATACAAAAGGCAAAAAATTTCATCATGGTCACTGGGCCTAGTGAGTGACCATGTGAAGATGGGTTGAGCTTATTTTAACCCAGTCTAGATAGTTGGGTTGGGTTCAGCCCAACAAAGAAATAGAAGAAGAAGAAAGACTATTGGGCCGTCAGTCGGCTTAACCTAGCTAGATTAGACTTGTTTCAGCCCAGTTCAAATGGCTGGACCGGGTCTAGCCCATTTAATAAATTAATAATATAACATAATAATATTAAAATATTTAGAAAAAAAATTAAAATTTCTAAAAGATATTTTAAAAATATTTGAGGTCCTTCACATATTTTTTTAATTATTTTATATAATATCAGAGTATAGAGTTATATCAATACAAAAACCACAACCTATAGATGAACTTATTTGGGCATGAGAGCAAGCCTATAAAATATTCAAAAACCCAGTATTCACCAATAGCTTCTCCTGTACTCCTCTTTAACAAATATAAATCCCACCCCCACCGCTGTATTCAAAAACCCGCGAAAAAAACCCCGCTCTCCCACTCTCTCGAAGGGAAGCAAATACAATCCACATTTACCCGTACAAAACCCTAAATATTTTTGGGGATGAGGAAGATAAGAGACACTAATCTGATGATTCTATCATCAGATGATGAAGACGATTGTGATTACAAACCGAACTCACATCGAAGCTATACAAAGAAGCCAAAATCTAGATCGTTTATTACTCGTACAAACCCTAGACAGCTAAAGAAGCCTCGTGTTTCGGGTTCTCGGTCTCGATTTAGCAGAGACTCCCCTAATTTATTTGAGGTATGTATACCTTTATTATGTTTTATTAGCCACTTAATTGTTTATTTTTTATTAAATGTAGCACATAAACTTAACTTGATTTTACAAATTAGGTGCTTGAAGTTGTGGAGTAAATTAATTCTGTGATTTCTTTACGGAGTATTGTGAATTTGTTTTTTGATTTTTAATGCAGGTTGGGTTTCCTGAAGAAGATTTTGAAGAATTGTTTTCTGGGTCCAAGGTATCTGCTGGTACGCCATGGTTGTGGTTTTCTGTGCGTAGATTGTTATTATCAAGCATTTTAGCTCGTGGTGATATTATGTTGAATTAAATTTTCTATGTCATGCAAAATTATGGAGAGTGGCCACTCCTTTTCTTTTAAGGATTTAATAAATACATAAAGCTTTGGTTGTAATTTTTTTGTTGGGAATATTCTTTGTCGATGTTCCCTTTGAACTTGAACATTGTTGGACTTTACTTTTGCTTGCACCGCCATCGTTATTTTAATTCTTGTATTTATTTGTGCCGTCTTGATGCTAACTGGAAAGAGATTTGTATACCAGGTTCTAGAAGAAGCAACGTAAAGGAATTGTGGGTTGATAAGCATAAACCCCAGTCCTTGGAAGAACTTGCTGTTCACAAGAAGAAGGTCAGTATATTTCCTCTGTTTCATTTCTGCTTATCTACTCTTCTAGATGTTTATATAGAAGGTTATTCTTTTTCCTGATATTTGCAGGTTGAAGAAGTTAAATCGTGGTTTGAAGAAAGGTTAAAAACTACAAAGGTAAATTTATATTTATCAAAGCTATTACCATTTGTTCTATTTCCTTGAAGGAGCTGTACTTGTTTTTTTTTTTTTTAACATTCTTTTTGCTATTTACCATTGTGAAAATTAATGCCCTTTTTTTTCCCCAGAATTTGCAGGGCAATTTGATAAATAATGTTGTTGTCATCAATGGAAAAGCTGGTGTTGGAAAATCTGTAAGTTTTTGCTCTGCTGTTTTTAATTTTTTCCAGCCTGCTGTTTGTCTGGCAAAGGATGATTTCTGGGTGTGATGTCATTTGACACGAGGTGCTTCTATATGTGGTTTATGGGCTGCTTAATTTTTGTTTTGTGTTTGTGTCAATGTACATAGTGTCTCTGTAAAATATGTACGTGTGTGGCTGTGTGAATTTCTTGTGACTTTGTTCTCGTATGAGTACCATCATTCTTTTTTCTTTTTGGTTATTTGATTGTTGGTCGATAAGCTGCAATTCTTGAGAGATTCAACTATTGAAAATTCTCTTAAGATATTCAACTGTATTACTGAATAACCAGTAATTTCGTTCATGGGCCATTGACAAGCAAGATACCCTGCTTCCTACCTTGCAGACAACTATCCAAGTGATTGCATCCCATTTTGGAGCTAGATTATGCGAATGGAACACACCTACTCCCACAATTTGGCAGGAACATGTGCACAATACCAATACAGGTAAAATCTTATTGCAGAGTGAAATGTATGGTTTGCGTTGTGATTAATCTTGTCAGTTATTGAGATAAATTTTCTATTTCCCCACAGCAGGAAAGAACACTTCAAATTCAATGCCAACCATACAGTCATTCTTCATTTTATACTATCTTTGTATATGGTTATAAAATTGTGACCTGATGGTGGCATTATGCTGTTGGCATTTTGTGGTCAGGAATACAGTATACATCCAAGTTGGATGAATTTGTAAATTTCATTGAGAAAATCAGGAAGTATGGATTAATCCCATCATCCTCTTCTGAGGACGCGAAACCATCAATTATACTCTTAATTGATGACCTTCCTATGACGAATGGAAGAGTTGCTTTTGAAAGACTCCAAAGCTGCTTGCTTCATCTTGTGAGATCAACTCAGTTACCGACAGCTATACTGGTATCAGATTATGATGAAGCAGATTCAGCAGATCATACAGCACGACGTTTGGAACAACTTCAGTTGTCTCTTGAGAATGCTGGGGCTTGTAAGGTTACTTTCGAGAACAAATTCAATGTTAAAATTGACATTCTTTTATTTCTGAATGCTTAGTTTAAACTGCTCGGGAAAATTTTCAGGTTTCTTTTAACCCTATTACAAATAACTCCATCAAGAAGACACTCAGTAGAATATGCAGACAGGAGCAGTGTAGTGTAACTGATGAACAACTTGATCTGATAGCAAAAGGCAGTGGAGGTGATATAAGACATGCAATTACCTCTTTACAGCTCTTTTGTGTGAAACCAGATCTAGTGCTCAATGGTTCCTATTCTACTCCAAGTTACTCGTATGGAAAAGAAGATGATATTGATGCTTTAGTTAGTGGAATTTCATTGTTATTTGGCAGAGATGAGACCCTCTCTCTATTTCATGCACTGGGAAAGTTTCTGCACAACAAAAGAGAAACTGAAGTTGCCAATGCTATTACACCCGGTATGTATTTATGAAATATACTTATTTTTTAAAATCTAATGGATGCATGTGCTTGTGAAAAGTGGGTGCCTCTGGCATTCACTTCTCCTGTATCAGACAGTTTGATGATTCTGCCCTAAATGCTTCTGCAACAATGCACTCTTCTGAGTTCATTCTTTTGTTGTTGCAGGAGATGCATTCCTTGTGCAGGAGAATTTCTCCAGGTTACCATTGAAAATGGATGCTCCAGAGAAGGTTCTTTGTCAAGCACATGGGCAAGCCAGGCCAGTCACTGATTTCTTGCATGAAAACGGTAACCATCTTATATACCATATGCTCCTTCCTTGGGTGCTGGTTATTCAGATACTTGCTATCATTGCTCCCTCCTCCGTTCCCCTCTCTCCACATGTGCAGACATGTACACTCATGGAAACTTGGACAAACCTTGGGTTCTTTACCAGCTCCTGAATAGTATTTTTCTTGCAGTGCTGGATTTTATAAGTGATGAAGCAATGGATGATGCCTGGCATGTTTCTTCATACTTTAGTGATTCCGACTTGCTTCTCTCTTCATTCCGAGGAATGTTGGCTAGATATAATGAGGCAGAAAATGTTCTCCAATCAGCTGCTGCTTCAGTTTCTGTTCGTGGGGTGCTATTTGGAAATTCTCATCCTTCACCTCCCAGGTTTTTATTAGAGGCTTGAAGCAGTTTATTATAGGAAAATCACCTTGGAGTTATCCTAAATCTTTCTATCGTGCAGATGGCATGCTATCCGGAAGCCAAAGCTCTGGCAGGTTGAAAAATCAATGCTGCACAATCAGGTAGGTTGGACTGGTCCTCTACACTTCCTGCTGCTGCATTCTTTCCTTCTGTAATCTGTGATTGTCAATCTGTCATTTGAAACTTAACTTGTTTTTTTATTGAAAATGAAGAAGTCAATACTGTACAGCTTGAAGAGTTTGGGTTAGGTTTTTCAGTTCTCAGTTGGTACTATTTATGGAAATTGCATGTTCTATTTACTTTGCTACAGTATGGATCTAGTGAAAAACGCAGTTTATTCTGCTAAAACACACACCATGATTACGAAGTTTCTGGATGGGTACTTGAAGACAACCTATTTTCTTTGATTTTGCAATGAACCGTACAATCGTTTGAGGTGTGAACTACTCATAAATATTATCTTCTGCCACTTAGGTGTGCCCTTTTAAGCATTTTAACAAACATTCAAGCAAATCTTTTAAATGGTTTTATGATCACATTGTCAGTTGCAATATGCATAGATGTTGGTAGGTGTTGATAGCTAATGTGATGGATTTAACTTATACAGGATGTTATGTTTGATGTGTCACTGCAGAAAGAGATAGTAAGACAGAGATTTATTGCTTATAATGGATCCAGCTCTTGTAATGTGTCAGATGTAGCTACTGAGTACATGCCTTTGTTGAAATGGCTTGAACATAGAGCATCTGGTTTTGAAGATAATCAAGCACTTGTGTACTGCAGCAAGACAGACGACGAGAGTTGCGATAGGATGAGTTTAGATGACAAAGAAAGTGATATATCTGATGATGAAATAGAAGAGTGGTAAGAAATAGTGAGCGTATCAGATGGAAAGAGTAATTTAGGCTGGTACTCCATTGTAAAATTCTAGTCATTGCTTCGTATTGTAATTTTTTCCAACTTTACCTCCCAAAAAGTGGAATGTAAATTTGTCTTTGGCGGTTCAGCGTATTTTGAGATTTTTGTCGAGGTATATATCTAGTCAGATAGATCTGTCTGGGAAACTCTGGCTACTAATGCTGCTGGAACTGATAACTGACAAGCAAGTGTATATTTGTTAATCTAAATATGCCAGGCACCAAACATTGCTAATGGGATGTATGTTTTAATATCAAACACAACCGAAGCAGGCCTGCAATGATAGGTTGCCAGACTCCGTCGTAGCTGGATTGGGATACCAGTTAACAGTTGAACTTACAGGTCAAGGGATCAAGTCCGATGAGCAACGGGATTACTTGCATTTTATAAGCAACCTCCCCAACCTTTTGAATGGCCTTGTAAGGCTCATAAAACCTCGGGTTAAGCTCCATGTTCTTTCTCCATGCTAAACTCATTTGTTTATATAGTAGCAACTTTAAATAAACCTAACCACCAACTTTAAAGATTCCTGTTATGGCCTTGTCAACCATCTATTTCTAGAGCTTTTCAATTGCAACCTGAATCACTGATTCATACTATCTTCTTTGAATGACCTTTTCCATAGCTGCCACTGGAGTTGTTGTAGAATAAACCTCAATATTAGGGGGAGGGTAGCCATACAATGCCTGAAAGGGAGTTGTGAAAGGGAGTTGTTTTGATAGCTGAATGGTAGCTTGCTTGCATTGTACTAACATAGTGCTTGAGCTAGCCAATTATCCCACTTGCTAGGACAGTGCATGGACACACATTGGATGGAAGGATGTGCTCATCAATCATCTCACCCCCAATAGTTTAAACACCTCTTTCCATAACAGGCTTGTAAAAACCTTCTAAGAAGGTAATCCATGGGACTTATAACCATGCTCCAATAATAAGTGAGTAATTTCTTTAGCAATAAATGAATGTGTGATAGCCAAGAAATGTGCATTTATCCACAATAACTAGTATGATATTCTTTCCTCTTGATCTTGGCAATCTTTCCACGAAATCCATTATTATAATTCTTCAAATACCCTTAAGTGTAGGCAATGGTTGAAGCAGAATGTAATAAGACATCATTTTCATCTTCGTCTGTTTACATACATGTGTAAACATCGCATTCCTCCATAATTTTTTTTATTTGAGCTTTTATAGAAGGCTAGTAGAACATGGTCTTAAATCTTGTGTAAGAGTTTTGGATTCTAGTGTGCCCTCCCACTTGAGAATCATGTTCAAGATTAACAAGCCTTTCCTTTAAGTTCCCTTAACAACCAATGACTTGTTATATCTTAGGACAATTCTACTGTTATACCTCAAGACTTCTTCTGAACATGCATACATTGGTTATTTATCCATATTGATTACTTGCTTCGCCACAATAATTTTAAACAACTCATTTCTTTCATAAGTTTCACATACTTGTTCATACCAAGTTGGTGTAATCGTAGTAATGGCTGCTAAGTCATCATTCTCTTTCTTATAATCTAATTGTCTTCCGGTTGTCATCTTCCTAGATAAAGCATCAACTGCCATGTTTTCCTTCCCTTTTGTGTATTAGATAATGTATCTCAATCCCAACATTTTAGCTAGTCCTTTCCTTTAGATAGGTGCATGGAGTTTTTGTTCTGGAAAAAACTTCAGACTTTTATAATCAGTTTTGATAATAAACTAAATATGTTTCAAATAATATCTCCATCTCTCCACTACCATGAGAATAACCATATATTCCTTTTCATTTATGGATAAATCAAGATTCATTAGGCATAATGCTTTATTAAAGTATGCTAAGGGTCTCCTATTATGACTAAACATAACTCCTAATCCAATAACACTAGTATTGGTTTCTAAGACAAATGGTATATTAAAGTCTAGTAAGGCTAAAATTAGTGTCTTGCTTAAAGCTTCCTTTAAGCCACCTAATGCTACATGTGATCTCTCATTCTAGTTAAAATTGTTGTTTTTTAATTGCCCAGTCAGCGATTTGCTTATAACTCTTAAGTTTCTTATAATTTTTTTTTGTAATAACCGGTTAATCCAAAAAATCCCCTCAATTCCTTAACCGACTGTGGTGTAGGGTAGTTTCTAATTGCTTTAGTTTTCTTTGAATTAGTAGCCACTTCTTCTGAAGGGATTATATGATCAAGACATTCAACTTTCTTTTTGCAAGAAGAACATTTAAACTTCTTAGAAAATAACTGTTTCTTTTACAATGTCTCCAAAACCATCCTCAAATATTGAATATGCAACTCAAGTGAAAGACTATACACTAATATATCATCCAAGACTGACATAATTTTTCTAAAAAATAGTTATAAGACAATATTCATAAGAGTTTAGAAAATGGTTGGGGAATTTGCTAACTTAAATGACATTATCTTGAATTCATAATGGTCATGATAGCTTCTGAAGGTAGTTTCTTACAAATCATCTATATGTAGCCTGCCTTAAAGTCTAACTTTAAGAAGAGTTGAGATCCATGCAACTCGTTTATAAAATCATCAATTATGGGAATTGAAAACTTATTCTTGATTGTTAAATCATTAAGTTGTCTACCAAGAATCATCTTTCTTTTTAACTAGCCAGACTAGAGAGGTGAAAGGACTGCGGTTGTCTTGAATTAATCCATTGTTCAACATTTCCTTCATCAATTTTCAATCTCCTCTTTATGCACATAAGAACTCTTGTAGGGCCTGCATGTCTGACTTTTGGAACTAAAGGAATTTTATGATCTAAGGCTTTTACTAATGGCAATTGAGTTGGTTTTAAAAGGACTCCTCCAAATTCTTTCAACAAATCTTGGACTGCTACATCTTGTTCAATCATAATTGATTCCTCGTATGCTTTCATAATAGTGGTCTACAAATAGCTTCCTTCAAATTCTTCTGTATTTTTGTTGCTATGATAGTTTGGAATTCAATATCCTCTTTTGTCCCTTTCAATTCTATCATCATCCACTCCTTTTTAAATGATAATAACATCTTAATGAAATACATAAAATACGAGAATATCTTATTAACTAATCTACTTCTAAAACTTCATCACATCTTCCAAGTTTTAATACTCTTAAACCAATTTGGAACTCATAGTTTTACATGAACCAAGTCAACTCTGGACACTTGAAATCACACTTTAACACGTTTATGTATGCCACAATCACTACTAGAATAGTCATTTTAATAATAGTGACTTTGATTTCTTCCATAACTTTAATGTCAATAAAACTATGAGTGCTTTCACTGTTAATTAAGACTATCAAACTCCTTCCGTGACAATTTTCTTTGATTCTAATAGTGTTGTGAGCATAGCTTTCTACCAATGCATTCAATGATAACCCATACTCCAATACCATGTCTTCTTCACCTATAATTACAATGCTTCTCCCTTAGCCAATTTTAAAAATTATTCATGCTCATCTATTTTGTTCAATCAAGTCCTCTAGTTTAAATTGGATGAAGTCAACACTTTTAATTATAGTTAAAATTGATTTTCAATTAAACGGACAAATGAATAACAAATGATATAGTATGAGATGCTGCTTTATAGAGATTTTTTTTAATCAATCAAAATTTTATTATTTTAAAGTGTTTCAACGAATAAGTATCCACATTGTTTTTTAATCTAAACATAGATATTTTATTTATTATTATGCATATTAGGACTTTAATTTGAAATCAATTACAAGTTTGGATATATATGTTAAAATCCAATTATAGTTATGATGGAACATGTTCACAAGGTTATAATCTAAACTTATTTCATCTTGGATATTTAATTTGATTAAAAGGAATAGTTTTATAATCACAGCTTTACATTTTCCACCCAGGGGCGTATTTGAGTAGGGATAAGTTTAAGATTATGACAGGTTTCCTAATTTTTAAATGCTCTGTGATATTTGATTGATGGATTCATTGTTTAATCTTCTGATAATGTTGTAGCGGGTTTGTTTCTTGAAGAAGAAGACCTTCCCCTTCATAAAAATAAAGCATCACGTATGACTATGACATGTAATTTGATACAGGGAATCATGTAACGTAATTAAATGAATAATGTAATGGATTAAGATAGCCAATCATATTCTTTTTACTTTTTCTAAAGTAACCTGATGCTGTTTTTTTTTTTAAATTATTTCTTATAATGTTGGAAAATTTTAATTTAGCTCCTAGATCTAATATTATGATTTTTTCTTACAATTAAAAAAATCAATTACAACCTCAACTATTTTAAGAATGTGTATGGGTGGAATTGGAAGGGCTTCAAGGGTGCTTATAAAGTGTTGTTCTAGCGGTTAAAGTATTGATATATTCTTGTAAGGGTGAGAATACAAGTTCGATTTTCAGAAAACACACTTATTGAAAGAAACAACCACGAACCCCGAACGAGACTAATCTTATCTTTTAAAAAAATGTGAAGATAGACGGATAAAAAAAAATAAAAAAACTGCAAGAGTGAGCTCCTACAAGAAATTTTTTTTTTAGCCTTCTCATTCAATAAATTAAATTTTAATATTAAAAATAGAAAATTCTAAATCTTGATACCTTAATATGTTTTTTTTTTTTAAAATACTCTCTTCAAGTTTCGACCTTCCTTCCAACTGCTTCACTATTTGAACGACGCGTCGTCGTCCAGACATTCAGCCGCCGTGTCATTAACAGTATTGGCTAAAATCATACATGATATCTCTCTACGTTGTTCAATCAAGTCCTCTGGTTTAAATTGGATCAAAGTCATCAGTTTTAATTATAATTAAATTTGGTTTCAACCTCAATGGATACACGAATAGAAACGATATGCTATGAGCCGACAGAGAATATCAAGTCAAATCGCCTTCGATTGGAAATAAAGTCGCTGATTTTATCTAATTGAAAGTAAGGGATTTGATTTGATAATACTTGATAAATATAGGGACCATTGTGTAGCCCAACAACATAGCATTAGGCATTAGCATCCTCCAGCTCCAGCTCTCCATTTTCCTTGAATTTTGAGGGTCAGAGAAGGAAACAGGAAATTAAATCGAAATAGAAGATAGAAGGAAGAGAAATGAGAGAGGGTTTGTTTCTTATACTATCACTCTTTTACGCTATAATGATAATTGAAGGAAGTTCAGCGACTGTCCTTATAAAACCATCCTCCATTTCCTTCCCAGACCTTCCTGCTAAATCCGGTACTTTCCCTTCACTTCTCTTCAAAATTGAGGCTCAGAATCATGGCCTTTTTTTACCTTTTCTCTTAATTAATTAATCAAATTTTCTGTGATTCTTTGTTTTCTTAGCTCTCAGCCTCAATGGCTCTAGTGTGTGTGGGTCGTTACACGTGGCAAACCCTCTGGACGCTTGTTCTCCGCTACGCAATCGTTTCGAGTTCAATGAAAGTGGGAGGTTTGCTTTGATAGTGAGAGGTGAATGTGCTTTCGAAGATAAGATTAAGAATGCCCAAAGTGCTGGTTTTCGTGCTGCCATTGTTTTTGATGATAAAGATAACAGGAATTTGATTTACAGTTAAGTCTTCTCTCTTTTATCTTAATCAAGTCGTATTTGCATTCGTATTGTTTTATTTTTTTTTCATTTCCAGCAGATATTTTATTTATTTGCATACTTGATTGAGAGGAGAAAGGATGGATGGCTTACTGTCCATCTAGTTTTAAAAATTTAGAAACTGGGAGGAAGTACTTTTAAGGGAGGGATCCCTCCATTCCCTCCTTATCCTTCCCGCCAGCCAAACGATGGATATACCCAATCCCTCCCCTCTTAACCATCCTTCCTCCAATCCCTCCTAGCGAACACAGTGTAAATGTCTATTGCTGTTTACTTTCCTATTCCTAATGTAAATAAATGTAGAGGGTGTACTGTATAACTAACTGTTCCTCATGCTATTGTATTCAAATTTGTGATTTTTATGGAGATTTTTAGGGATGTAGCAAAAGTTACTAGAAAATAGTTTATTTTTAGAGCAATCTTGATGGCAGTTGCTTAAAAATCTCAATGTTGTGAAGCCCATGCAGTTTCAGTTAGTATTGATCCTTGGAATTACTCTGTTTTGTATTTTTTATATCAAAACTAATAAAAAAGTTAAATTTCTTGTTTTGAGATTGGTATGTAATTTAATATGCTATTACCTGTGTGCAGTGATGGTGAATCCTGAGGGAATTAAGGTCCATGCGGTTTTTGTTTCAAAGTATGCTGGGGAAATATTGAAGGATCGTGCACGAGGGAAAGAAGGGGAATGTTGCATTTATTCATCTCGTACTGATGCGGCATGGACTGTGTTGGCTATATCATTGATTTCTGTTGTTGTTATTTTAGGTCTCCTTATCATTGTTTTTGTTACTCCCAGACACTGGTTGCATTGGCAGCGAACAAATAATCGCTGTAAAAGTGTGGATAGTAAGATGGTTGAAGCCCTTCCGTGCTTCACATTCCGGAATGCTAGTTTAAGTCAGTGTCATGTTGGTGAAACTTGTGCGATTTGCCTTGAGGATTATAAAGATGGGGAAGTTCTTAAAGTTCTCCCTTGTCACCATGGTAGGAACTTGCTCATATATTTGCAACACGTTTAAAACGGATTTAGGCACACTGCTTTTAGGTCGTAGACAACTTTTTTGTCATTCCATCATCCTTATCTACATCCGAATTAGATATATTACAAAAAACAAATTTATTAGGTAGAAAGTTCAACTTCTATGCACTATTTTGTTGATTTTGTGTTGATAAGACTTGCAGAATTTCATTCAACCTGTGTTGACTCGTGGCTGACTAAGTGGGGGACCTTCTGTCCTGTGTGCAAGCTTGATATGAAAGATAAATCTGCATATTTTGGGGTGAGTGCGCCAACCTCATGCTTTTCAATCTATTCTATATGGTGGGGTGGCTCTTTGCTGGTTAAGTGGAAGTGACTATTTGCACATCCATCAATATCTTACTATATGTGGTGCACCATAATGTTTCTCTAGATTAGCTTGTGAAAGTTGAAAGCATAGCCGTGTCCTTTAGGCAGTGATTATGTAAATATGCCCCCCCCCAAACTGGCGCGATTAATGGAAATGTCTTCATTGCCTACTTCAAATTACTTCCAAAATAGCTGACATGGTGCTCATACACTAGTGCATGCTGCTGGGCTGTTTTTCAAATTGTTTATTTTGCTTTCACTTCTTATATTTTGAGGTAGGAAAGGATCAGATTGTATAGAAATTAAGTTGAAGCAACGCCCCTATATATGAGGAACCAGGGACGTGGTTTATTATTATCATTGACCATCAAAACACATTAGCTAATGTCTAGCAAGGGTTATCACTTCGTTGTATTTCAGTGTGTGGTGGTACATTCAAGTAAAGTGCTTATGGGCAGTCCAGAAGGAGTTAGTTCAGCATTTATAGAAGTTTTTGATCTCCACTTTCCCTAGTAGAGTGCACATTAGACGGGGGATTTCTGTGTAGCTTACTTGAGAAAGGTATCCTTTCTGGTGATAGGAACATGGAGGGTGATAAGCATTAGAAAGGATTGTTTTAGCAACGGCCATTGGTTGTGTATTGCGGATTTTGCAAATATTTTGACACATTCCTGTTTCTTATGGTGGTGTACCAGTTATAGCTGTTAGCAACTGGTTGATAGAGATTGAGTGGTGTGGGGCTGGATTTATTTTAAACAATGAAATGGATTATGTTGTCTGCTAAGTTTAAGAAGTCATATGCTGTTGCCCTTACATGAAGTTCCTCGATTTTTTTCTTGCAATGGAAAGGGAAAATAATAGAAGAATCACAAATATCAAGAGTGGTAGTCTTAGATGGAAATAATACATGGTAATGAATTTGTCTATTTTTTAACAGATATTGAAGCTAAACAAAATACAGTTTGCCTTAATTCTTGGAAAGATTCTAGACAGAATAGGTGTGCCATACTGCCTTTATGCAAAATATGTCAATTCTCAGTGAAAGTGGTTATCTTCTTTGCAGATCAAAAGGTGAATCCGGCTTCAGAATCTGTAAATACATCTGGCAGTTTGCCTAGCTTTGATAATCAGGTATGGGGGTTAGCACTGTATAAAAAATCTAGTGTTTTGAATCTTGAAACTTCAGCAATACATCATCGTCGTGGTGCATTTAAAACTGGTTGATTTTGGGGGAATCGTTGACTATAAAAAGCTTATGCTTTATATCTTCAGTGGTGAGCAACTCATGGCTAACTCCCATATTTTCCCTCTTCCTTTCTGTTTCAGGCCTTCTGCTGTTTTCTAAAGTTGTTTATCTCTACAAAGTCTTAAATTGACATATTAGATGCCGCTGCACATTTTGATGTGTTATTGTAAAATTCTGTCCGTAGAACTTCCATGGAAGCTCATTTGCTGTTTCAAACCAAGGCCATGATGGTCTCATTTGTACTGTCTTGATAGGAAGGAGAGTGAAGGATTGTGCTCTACTCCGCGTTTATATACTGATTGTCTGCGGGATTGAGCCAGTGTTAAAATCTCAATGTTCCAAATGTATATTCTACTGTATTGTGAATTTTTTTTTTTTACCATGTTTGTCTTTGAAATTTGTTAATGTATATACCATGACTAAGTTAACGAGAATGATTCACAGAATGTTCTCCCTCGGTGTAATAGATTGACAATCATCTTTCTTGTGCACCATTGAAGTTCTCTTTATTAAGATCTTTGCCAAAGCCTTGCAAGCGCAACAACTACAGTGCATGCTTTAGTTTTGAAAGTTGATATAAAGAATGAGATTATTCTAGTAACCTCTTTATTAAGGATTGATATGGCTTCTGTGAGTGCAATCTATAATAGGCGCTTGCAAGTTTGTATTGGGAGTTGACACTCTGTACAATATCTTGATGTGTTTTTTAACAGCGGTGAGAAAAAAACTAATTAAATCATGAAAATTAAAAAAAAATACTAAAAAAACTGAATTATAAAATCAAGTAAAATAATTAGAATATTTTAAAACATATTTAGTTTAGTTTGGTTTTGGTTTTATAAGTCTAAAATAAAAAAAATAAAAAAATCAAATAAAAAAACCAAACTAAACTCATTAAAAAATCTAAAAAAACCCTAAAAACAATATAGTTTTTGGTTTTTAAT
>Ga0307514_10001506_pt1 | contig 27927 bp, 29 predicted proteins | sample 16_EM_MG_FD_203088 | JGI IMG/M metagenome (GOLD analysis project Ga0307514, IMG submission 203088) | Populus trichocarpa ectomycorrhiza microbial communities from riparian zone in the Pacific Northwest, United States - 16_EM | ecosystem: Host-associated > Plants > Roots > Unclassified | place... | reverse complement strand
CGGCGCGTATTCGGGCCTGACGACCACCAAGGCAGGCGAGTTGCTGGGCACCACCAAGTACGGTGGCAAGAAGGCCAACGGTCAGGTCTACATCATCAAGCCCTGAGGCTTGGCGGCGCGGGCCGTGGCGGCCTGCCACGCCCGCAGCAGCGCATGACGGCTCAACCGTCCGTGCGCACCATCTTCATCTGGTTGGCCAGGCCTTGCTGGCGCTGCTGCAACAGCGCCCAGTACAGCTCCAGCACCATGTGCACATGGGCCCGGGTTTCATCGAAATCCGGGATCTTGCCGCCAGCGCGGCGCACATTGCCCTCGCCTGCATTCCAGGCGGCCAGCGCCACGTCCACGCCGCCGAAGCGCCGGCTCAGGTCGGCCAGCATGCGCGCGCCGATCATGATGTTGTGCTTAGGGTCGCGCAGGCGCTGCTCCACCGGCCTGGCCTGGGCCTCGGCCTTGGTGGCATAGCGGTCGCCCGTGACCGGCGTGACCTGCATCAGGCCAACCGCACCGCGCGGCGACACCAGGTCGCCCCGGTAGCCGGATTCGACCGTGATGATGGCCTTGAGCAGCTCGGCGTCCACGCCGGTGACTCGCTCGGCCTCGCGCAGCACCGGCTGAATGGCCTTCACTTCGGGGGCGAATTCCAGCCAGGTCAGCAAGCTGGCACTGGCCGTCGTCTTGCCGGGCACGCGGAAGGTGTCGCTGTCGCGCTGGCGCAGCACCTGCGAGTAGCGCGAATCCATGGGCTTGTCGGCAAAGTGAGCCACGCCAGCGCCGTCCACATAACCCCACAGCTCGGCGCGCGCCGTGCCGCTGACGGCGCACAAGCCCAGCGCCGCCGCGGCCAGCAAGGGGCGGGAAGCGCGAGGCAGGTTTCGGACAAGGGCGAGACAACGATGAGCAACGGGACGGACGATCAAAACGGCTCCTGAGGCGCGAAACGTCCCGACACTCGTCTGCGGCTCAAGCACCGGCAGGCGGGACACAGGGACCGCAAGCCCGGTGACAAAAAGTGTCACACCGGCAGCGACCCGTGGCTGTTGCTTGCAAGAAGCAAGCACACGGATTCTAGGAAGGCTGCGGCGACCCAAAGGACCGGAACAAGCCGGCCAAGCCTGGTCAAACCGCGGCCTCTCAAGAAAACGAAGGGCCGCTCCCGAGTTTTCTTGACCCCCTCGGGGGGCCTGCCGCGAAGCGGCAGGTCTGGGGGCGCTCACAAGGACCACACGCCCGGCACTGCGCCGAAGCGGTGCGTGGCATCAAGCGGCGTCGCGGCCAGTGCCGCGTTGTGTCAGCGTCTTCAGACGTCCACTTCCACGTCGTCGCCGTGCAGTTCCATCAATTCCCGACGGCCCTGGGCCTCGCCCTTGCCCATCAGGCGGGTCATGGCGCTGACGGTGCCGGTGAAATCCACCGCACCGTAGTCCACGCGCAGCAGGCGGCGGGTGTCCGGGTTCAGCGTGGTGTCCCACAGCTGCTCGGCGCTCATTTCGCCCAGGCCCTTGAAGCGGCTGATGGACCAGCTGCTGTCGCGCGCGCCTTCCTTGCGCAGCTTGTCCAGCGTGGCCTCCAGCTCACCTTCGTCCAGCGCGTAGATCTTGGCCGCCGGCTTCTTGCCACGCGCCGCAGCGTCCACCCGGAACAGCGGCGGCTTGGCCACGTACACATGGCCGGTCTCGATCAGCTTGGGGAAGTGGCGGAAGAACAGCGTCAGCAGCAGCACCTGGATGTGCGAGCCGTCGACGTCCGCGTCCGACAGGATGCAGACCTTGCCGTAGCGCAGGCCGGAAAGGTCCGGCGAGTCGTTCGGGCCGTGCGGGTCCACGCCGATGGCCACCGAGATGTCGTGGATCTCGTTGTTCTTGAACAGCAGGTCGCGCTCGACCTCCCAGGCGTTCAGCACCTTGCCGCGCAGTGGCAGCACGGCCTGGGTTTCCTTGTTGCGACCCATCTTGGCCGAGCCGCCGGCCGAGTCGCCCTCGACCAGGAACAGCTCGTTCATGCCCAGGTCGCGGCTCTCGCAGTCGGTCAGCTTGCCCGGCAGCACCGCCACGCCCGAGCCCTTGCGCTTCTCGACCTTCTGGCTGGCGCGCTGGCGGGTCTGCGCCTGCTTGATGACCAGCTCGGCCAGCTTGCGGCCCACGTCCACATGCTGCGAGAGCCACAGCTCCAGCGCAGGCTTCACATAGGAGGCGACCAGTCTCAATGCGTCGCGGCTGTTCAGCCGCTCCTTGGTCTGGCCCTGGAACTGAGGGTCCAGCACCTTGGCGGAAAGTACGAAGGAAGCGCGCGAGAACACGTCTTCGGGCATCAGCTTCACGCCCTTGGGCAGCAGCGAATGCAGCTCGATGAAGCCCTTGATCGCACCGAACAGGCCGTCCTTCAGCCCGGCTTCGTGGGTGCCGCCGGCCACGGTGGGGATCAGGTTCACATAGCTTTCGCGCAGCAGCCCACCCTCCTCGGTGAAGGCCACGCACCAGGCTGCGCCCTCGCCTTCGGCGAAGTTCTCGGTCTCGGCCGCGCTGGCATAGTGCTCGCTCTCGAACAGCGGCACCATCGGCTCGGCCGGCAGGGCCTGCGCCAGGTAGTCGCGCAGGCCGCCCTTGTAGAGCCAGGTCTGGACCTCCGGGCCGCTGGCCTTCTCGGTCGTCAGGGTGACGGTGACACCCGGCATCAGCACCGCCTTGCTGCGCAGCAGGTGCATCAGCTCGTTCTTCGGCAGCTCTGCGCTTTCGAAGTACTTGGCGTCGGGCCACACGCGCACCGAGGTGCCGTGCTTGCGCTCGCCCGCAGTCGTCTTGCGCACCTGCAGCGGTTCGATCACGTCGCCGCCCGAAAACACCAGGCCGGCGGCATGGCCCTCGCGCCAGACGTTGACCTGCAGCCGCTTGGCCAAGGCATTGGTGACGCTGACGCCCACGCCGTGCAAGCCGCCGGAAAAGCTGTAGGCGCCGCCGGCGCCCTTGTCGAACTTGCCGCCGGCGTGCAGCCGGGTGTAGACGATCTCGATCACCGGCACCTGCTCCTCCGGGTGCAGGCCATAGGGAATGCCGCGGCCATCGTCGTCGATGCTGATCGAACCGTCGGCATGCAGCGTGACGGCAATGTGCTTGCCAAAGCCGGCCAGCGCCTCGTCGGCAGCGTTGTCGATGACCTCCTGCACGATGTGCAGCGGGTTGTCGGTGCGGGTGTACATGCCCGGCCGCTGCTTGACGGGTTCCAGGCCCTTGAGCACGCGGATGGACGCCTCGCCGTAGGCTTCTGCAGTCGGCGGGGTGGAAGAAGAACGGGTTGCCATGCGGGAGATTGTAGGAAGGGCTGGTCGGACTCAGCCGGCCGGTGCTGGCGCGGGCTCGACCAGTTCGATCGGCAGGCCGTCCGGGTCGGCAAAAAAGCAGAAACGTGCGGCGGTGAATTCGTCGATGCGAACCGGCTCCAGCGAATCGACACCCTCGGCCAGCAGCCGCGCGCGTGCGGCGTCGATGTCGTCTACTACCAGCGCCAGGTGGCGCAGCCCGCAGGCCTCGGGTCGCGAGAGCCGCGGCGGCGAGCCGGGGAAGGAAAACAGCTCCAGCTGGCTGCCGTCCGGCAGCGCCAGGTCCAGCTTCCAGCTCTGTCGCTCGGCACGCCAGAACTCGTGCACCACGCGCAAGCCCAGCACACGGGTGTAGAAGTCCTTGGAACGCGCGTAGTCGGAGGCGATCAGCGCGACGTGGTGCAGGCGGGTTGCGAGGCTGGCAGCGATGGCCGTAGGGGTCGTTGCGGGGGGAGAAGCGGCAGACATGCCGGCACCATACCCGAGGCGCGGAGAACGCCCCTCGGCCAACGGTCATGAACCTCAGGCCTGCCGCCAGTTTTCGACATGCAGCCCGCTGACCCGCCGAAACTCCCCTTCATTGGCGGTCACCACCACCAGGCCTCGCGCCAGGCCGCAGCCCGCGATCTGGAGATCGTAGGCACCAATCGGCTGGCCGCGCTGGTGCAATGCGGCACGAACCGCCGCAGCTGCGACGGCATCCGCGTCCTCGAAGGGCAGGATCGTGATCGATGCGAGAAACGCGTCGATCACGGGCAAGAGCTTCCTGGCCCGCGCGGGATTCAGCAGCAAGCCGTACTCGATCTCCATGCGTGTGACGACGGAGGCACAAAGCAGGTCGGGGGTCGTCGCCTTGATGCGCGCCAGCACGCCTGGCTCGCCCTTGACGAAATCGCTGACCGTGCAGGTGTCGAGCAGGAACTTCATGCCAGCGGATCGGCAGCCGGTGGCAGCAGTTGATCCCGCGCGGCTTCGAACGGGGGCATGCCGGGGTCGCCCATGTGGGACAGCACCACAGCCGGCCACTCGGGCCGGCCCTCACGCCGCAACCATTCCTGCACAGCTTGACGAATCACGGCATTGCGATTCTCGCCGCGCACTTTGGCTGCGGCTGTCAGTCGCTGGCCGGTTTCATCGTCGAGGTAGATGTTGAAGTGCATGGCGATCCTCATCACATGTTGGTATGTTATACGCCATCGGACCGACCGTCACCCCCATGGTGACCGAGCCATATGCGGTAAGGCCGGAGGTGCGGAAAGCCACGCTCCGCTAAAGTGCCCGAATGTCTGCCGTGCCCGCCGCCAAGCCTTCCTCGCCCACCCTGTCCATGACCCAGGTCCTGGTTTGCGGCGCGGCCATCGTCACGCTGTCGATGGGCATTCGCCACGGCTTTGGCCTGTGGCTGGCGCCGATCACGATGGAGCGCGGCTGGACCCGCGAGACTTTCGCCTTTGCGCTGGCAATCCAGAACATCGCCTGGGGCGTGGCCGGCCCGTTTGCCGGCATGCTGGCAGACCGCTTCGGCGCGTACCGGGTGCTGATCGTCGGCGCCGGGCTGTACGCGCTGGGCCTGGTGCTGATGGCTTTGTCCACCTCTGGACTGGCCTTCACCGGCAGCGCCGGGCTCCTGCTGGGCATGGCCCAGTCCGGCACCACCTACGCGGTGGTCTACGGCGTGATCGGCCGCAACATCGCACCCGAGAAGCGCTCGTGGGCGATGGGCGTGGCGGCGGCCGCCGGCTCGTTCGGCCAGTTCCTGATGGTGCCGGTCGAGAGCTGGCTGATTGGCCACTGGGGCTGGCAGAACGCGCTGTTCATGCTGGGCTGCGCAGCGCTCGCCATCGCGCCGCTGGCGTGGGGACTGAAGGAACCGAAGGCGGCCGCGCCCACCGGCCACCAGCAAAGCATCGGCGCCGCGCTGCGCGAGGCCATGGCCTATCCGAGCTTCCGGTGGTTGATGGCCGGGTATTTCGTCTGCGGCTTCCAGGTCGTGTTCATCGGCGTGCACATGCCCAGCTACCTGCGCGACAAAGGCCTGGACCCGCAGGTCGCCACCACCGCGCTGGCCTTGATCGGCCTGTTCAATGTCTTTGGCACCTACACCGCCGGCGTGCTGGGCCAGCGCCTGGCCAAGCGCCACATCCTGGCGGCCATCTATTTCCTGCGCTCGATCACCATCGTCATCTTCCTGCTGGTGCCGGTGTCGCCGATGAGCGTGTATGTCTTCGCCAGCGTGATCGGCTTCCTGTGGCTGTCCACCGTGCCGCCGACCAACGCGGTCGTGGCCCAGATCTTCGGCGTGCAGTACATGTCGATGCTGGGCGGGCTGGTGTTCTTCAGCCACCAGATCGGCTCCTTCCTGGGCGTGTGGCTGGGCGGCAGGCTGTATGACCAGACCGGCAGCTACGACGTCGTGTGGTGGCTGGCCGTGGCGCTGGGCGTGATGGCGGCGCTGGCCAACCTGCCGGTGCGCGAGGGCCCCATCCTGCGGGTGCAGAGGCCGCAAGCGGTCGCGCCATGATCCGCAACACCCGGCGCCTGCTCGGCTGGACCGCAGCGCTGCTGGTCCTGCTGCTGACGTTTGCCGCATACCGCAACCCCGCCCTGATGCTCGACCTGGCCACCCAGGTCTGGAACTGTGTCTGAGCCGGTGTTGATGCATGGCGCAGGCGCGCCTTCGAGCTGGGTCACGCGCTGGGCGCCCTGCGTGCCGGCAGGTGCCAGCGTGCTGGACCTGGCCTGCGGTCGCGGCCGGCACGCGCGCTGGTGGGCGGCGCGCGGTCATGCGGTCACCGCGGTGGACCGGGATGCCCAGGCGCTGCACTCGCTGGCGGGCGTGGCCGGCATCGAAGTGGTGCAGGCCGAGCTGGAAGAACAGACCTGGCCGCTGGCAGGTCGCTGCTTCGATCTGGTCGTCGTCACGAACTACCTTTGGCGGCCTCGTTTTGACGCGTTGCTGGACACGGTGGCGCCCGGCGGCCTGCTGCTTTACGAAACTTTTACCGCCGGCCAGGAGACCATCGGTCGCCCTGCCCGCGCGGAATTCCTGCTGCAGCCCGGCGAACTGCTGCAGCGCTGCGCCGGCTGGCAGGTGCTGGGCTTCGAGCAAGGCCTGTTGGCAGCGCCCGCGCGATTCGTGCAGCGCATCGCGGCGCGCCGGCCCGCCGCGGCGGCGGACCGTCATGACGCGCAGCGCAATTCGCTGCCGGAATGGCCGCTGTCACAAGGCTAAAATCAGCCGCTCTGCAAGGAATCCTGATGACACCGATTGTTGGCAGCATCGTCGCCCTGGTGACGCCGATGCACGAAGATGGCAGCGTCGACTACCCGGCGCTGCGCGCGCTGATCGACTGGCACATTGCCGAAGGCACGGACTGCATTGCCGTCGTCGGCACCACCGGTGAATCCGCCACCGTGACCGTGGACGAGCACTGCGAGATCATCCGCGTGGCGGTCGAACACGCCAAAGGCCGCGTGCCCATCATGGCCGGTGCCGGTGCCAACAGCACCGCCGAGGCCATCAACCTCACGCGCTATGCGAAAGAGGTGGGTGCCGACTGCACGCTGCAGGTCGTGCCCTACTACAACAAGCCTTCGCAGGAAGGCATCTACCGGCACTTCAAGGCGATCGCCGAGTCGGTCGACCTGCCGGTGATGCTGTACAACGTGCCCGGCCGCACCGTGGCAGACATGCAGCACGACACCGTGCTGCGGCTGGCCGAGGTGCCCGGCATCTTCGGCATCAAGGAAGCCACCGGCAACATCGAGCGCGCGGCCTGGCTGATCAAGCACGCGCCCAAGGGTTTTTCGATCTATTCGGGCGACGACGGCACCGCGGTCGCGCTGATGCTGCTGGGCGGCCATGGCAACGTCAGCGTCACCGCCAATGTTGCACCGCGCCGCATGCAGCAGCTGTGCAAAGCCGCGATGGCAGGTGACGCGGCCACCGCCCGCGAAATCCATTTCAGCCTGCTGTCGCTGCACCGCCAGCTGTTCTGCGAAGCCAGCCCCGCGCCGGCCAAGTGGGCGCTGTCACAGATGGGCCGCTGCCAGAATTTCCTGCGCCTGCCGCTGGTCGAATTGACCGCTGCCGGCCAGGCCCAGGTCGGTGCCGCGCTGCGCGAATGCGGGCTGATCTGAGCACCTTTCAAGTTTGAGCCAGAATCGCGGCCGATCTGGCTGCAGCCGCTTTTGGCGGCCGGCCCTCGTTCCAGCCAAGCGGCGGTCTTGTTTCTGACCGCCGACCGGAGATGTCCCAAGTGAATAAAGCCTTCGCGATCACGGCCGTCCGTGGCGCCGTTTTTGCCCTGATCGCCGCCAGTCTGGCCGGTTGCGGCATGCTCAGCAGCGTGTTGCCCGACGACAAGATCGACTACCGCAGCCAGGCTCGCAAAACGACGCCGCTGGAGGTGCCGCCGGACCTCACGCCGCTGGCACGCGACGGCCGCTACACGCCGCAAAACGGCAGCATCTCGGCCTCTGAGCTGGCAGGCGGCGCAAAGCCGGCTGCCGCTGCGGCTTCGGGCGCACCCACGGTGGCGCTGAGCCAGGCCGGCGACATGCGCATCGAGCGTGCCGGCGAGCAGCGTTGGCTGGTCACCAGCCGCAGCCCGGAACAGGTCTGGCCGCAGGTGCGCGAGTTCCTGCTCAACAGCGGGCTGCAGTTGTCCAAGGAGGACGCTGCAGCGGGCGTGATGGAGACCGAGTGGAACGAGAACCGCGCCAAGCTGCCGCAGGACATCATCCGGGAAAGCCTCGGCAAGGTCTTCGAGAGCCTCTACTCGACCGGCGAGCGGGACAAGTTCCGCATCCGCATCGAGCGCACCGCAAGCGGCGGCAGTGAGGTCTACCTGAGCCACCGCGGCCTGGAAGAGGTCTACAGCGGCCGTGACCGCGACAGCGGCACGATCTGGACCAACCGCCCCACCGACCACGACCTCGAGGCCGAGATGCTGTCGCGCATGATGCTGTCCATGGGTGGCAAGGCCGCAACCACCACCGCGGATGCCGGCAAGGCCGGCACCACGCCCGCCGCCGGCGGCAGTGCCAGCAGCCGGCCCACCAAGGCCCGGGTGATCAGCGGCGAACCCTCTGCCACCATGCAACTGGACGATGGACTGGAACGCGCCTGGCGCCGTGTCGGCCTGGCGCTGGACCGCAGCGGCTTCACGGTCGAGGAACGTGACCGCACGCTGGGCTCGTACGCCGTGCGTTACGTGGACCCGAACGAAGCCTCCAAGGACGGCCCGAACTTCCTGATGCGCTGGTTCGGTGCAAAAGACCCGGCCGAAAAGGCGCTGGGCCGCTATCGCATCATGGTCAAGGCCGATGGCGCCAACGCCACCCGCGTCAACGTGCTGACTCCTGCCGGCGAGCCGGACAACGGTGCGAATGCGCAGCGCATCGTCACCTTGCTGGTCGAAGAGCTGAAGTATTGATGCCGCACGCCGGGTAACGGCTGTTGAATATCGAGGGCCCTGCGGGGCCCTTTTCCATGCCTGCAGCGACAGTTAGGCAACAGGTGCCGAAAAGTCAGCGGGCAAACCGCGTGCCTATTCTTCGGCCGCGCTGGCCTGGCGGCTCAAGAGTTTCATGTCGGTTTCACAGGATACCGCCAGCAGCCGCGGGACGGGATTCAGCAGCGTGGCACTAAACTGGTTCAGGCATGAAAAAAGCCACCCGAGGGTGGCTTTTTTCGAATCGCCAGAAAGGCGACTCGGCAGCTCAGTTCGAAGCAGCCGATGCGGGCGCCATGGCGTCCGAAGCAGCTTCCGAAGCGGGCGCCACCGGGGCAGCAGCCGGAGCCGAAGCTTCGACAGCGGGAGCCGGAGCAACAGGAGCTTCTTCCTTCTTGCTGCAAGCAGCCAGGGCGGCAACGGCGATCAGGGAAGCCAGCAGGAGCGACTTGTTCATGAATGTCCTCGAAAACAAAAGGGGTCGAACAAAATTACCGGTAATTCTGGAAGCCCGCTTGTTCACGCGCGCCTCCTCCTCGCGAAAGGCCAAAAACGCTGGGAGAGTACACGTCATGCATCTACATGCGTACGCCCTGCTCCTGTGGACACGTTCCTGTACCTAGCTCTTGATTATACCGGTGCAACACCCGCCACTAGGGGCCTTCCCTATCAAGAAAAACCTTGGGCTGCCGACGCGCGGGCGCGAAACGTTGCCGTCACGCATCATTTCGGGGCACGCACACCGATTTGGCGTGGCGCCGCACGCACCCAGCCGCTTTCGGCCCAATCCTGCACCAGCGTCAGTGCCTCTTCGCTGAGCCTGGCCACCTCGCGCGGTGACAGCGCGCGCTGATCTGCAAGCTGGTGCATCAGCTTGGCATCGCGCCCACCCGCGCGAAAGGATTCGCCGTTCAGGAACACCTGGCGATCGTCGTACATCATGCGGGAACGTGCATCCAGCACCAGACCATCACCCGGCTGCAGCGCCTCGCCACCGTCAAACCACACGGTCGCCTTCGGCTCGGTGAGCGACTCGCCCAGCGCGCTGTTGAGGCTGTAGGCATCGTTCAGCGCGGCGATCACCGCGTGCTGCGCAAAGCTTTGCAAAGCCTCGGGAATGCGGCCAGGCGTTGCGGTGGCCTCCTGCTTGGGGTCGCGGTATCGCGGTTCGCGCTCGGGCGCATCCAGCGCGTCCAGCATGCGCTGCAGCACGTCGCGCGCCATCTCGGTGGGCGTGGGCGTTCGAAAGCCGATCGAGCAGGTCATGCAATCGTCGCCTTCGGCCACGCCGTCATGCGCCCATTGCGGCGGCAGGTACAGCATGTCGCCAGCTTCCAGCAGCCATTCCTGCTGGGGCTCGAAATTCGCCAGCAGCTTGACCGGTACACCCGGCACCAGGCTGTCGTCCTTGACCGGCCCGATGCGCCAGCGCCGGCTGCCGCTGACCTGCAGCAGGAACACGTCGTAGGAGTCGACATGCGGGCCGACACCGCCGCCATCGCTGGCATAGCTGATCATCAAATCGTCCAGCCGCGCCTCGGGCACGAAGCGGAACTGGCTCAGCAGATCGCGCGCAGCTGGCACATGCAGGTCCAGGCCCTGGACCAGCAGCGTCCAGCCGGCCTGCTTGGGGCTCGGCAGTTGGCGCCGCGTCAGCGGGCCGTGCTGCAGGCGCCAGCCAGGGCCGGCTTTTTTTGCCGCGGTGGTCTGGCGGATCAGGCGGGATTCGACATCGTCGCGCCCGGCCAGATCGAACAGCTCGGCACGCGCCAGCGGCGGCTGCACACCGGGCACGGCCTGGCGGATCAGGTAAGGCTTTTTCTGCCAATGGCGGCGCATGAATTGCGCCGGCGAGAGGCCGCCCAGCAGCGGCAAGGAGAGATTGGGGTCCACGGTCATGGGGCGGCATTGTCCGCTGCTTGACCCTTCGCCTTGTGCGATCATTCCGCGATGGACATCACTTCACCTTGCGTGGTGACGCTGACCTGGATCCTGTCGGATGCCCAAGGTCAGCTCATCGACGAGCTCAGCGACCCGGTCGAATTTTTCTATGGCGGCGATGATTTGCTGCCCAAGGTGGAAGAAGCACTGGAAGGCCAGACAACGGGCTTCGAAGCCCACCTGCACCTGGAACCTGAAAACGCCTTTGGCGAATACAACGCCGATCTGCTGTGCTACGAAGCACGCCAGCTTTTCCCGGAGGGGGTTGAACCCGGCATGCAGTTCGACGGCCTGCCCGAAGGCGCTGCCACGCCGGACATGCCTCAGGACCTGACCTACATCGTGACCGAGGTCTACCCGGAACATGTGGTGCTGGACGCCAACCATCCGCTGGCCGGCATGGCGCTTCGCCTGGAACTGAAGGTGGTCGACGTGCGCGAAGCGACCGCCGCCGAAACTGAAGCCGGCAGCGTCGAGCCGCCGGTGGTCGTCATGGGCGGCCCGCCGCCCGGCGCCTCACTGCACTGAATCGGCTTCTCAGGCCACGCCGGTCGAACCGAACCCGCCGGCGCCCCGGTCGCTGGCGTCGAATGAATCGACGACGCGAAAGCTCGCCTGCACCACCGGCACGATGACCAGTTGCGCAATGCGCTCCATCGGCTGGATCGTGAACGCGGCCTGGCCGCGGTTCCAGCAGCTGACCATCAGCTGGCCCTGGTAGTCCGAGTCGATCAGGCCGACCAGATTGCCCAGCACGATGCCGTGCTTGTGGCCCAGGCCCGAGCGCGGCAGGATCAGCGCGGCGAGTCCCGCGTCAGCAATGTGGATCGCCAGGCCGGTGGGGATCAGCGTGGTTTCGCCGGGCGCCAGCGTCACGGCTGCGTCCAGGCAGGCGCGCAGGTCCAGGCCGGCACTGCCGGGCGTCGCGTAGGCGGGCAGCTGTTCACCGGCACGCGGGTCCAGCACCTTCAGTTCGATGGGGGTCATGTTCACTGCAAAGAGATCACTGAATTGGGTCACACGCCGGCCGTGCGGCGGGCGATCTCGGCCACCAGTTCGCGCGCCAGCGCCAGCTTGTCGCCGGAGGGCAGTTCGCGATGGCCCGCGGCGTCCACCAGCACCAGCGTGTTGTCGTCGCGCCCAAAGGTCGCCGGGCCGAGGTTGCCGACGATCAGCGGCACGTTCTTGCGCAGCAGCTTCTCGCGGGCATGCGTCAGCAGGTCCTGGCTTTCCGCTGCAAAACCGACGCACCAGGGCTTGTCCGGCAGGCTGGCGACGGCGGCCAGGATGTCGGGGTTCTCGGTCAGCTCGAAGCTGGGCGCGAGCTTCTTGCCGTTCTTCTTGATCTTGTGCTCGTTCATCACCGCCGGGCGCCAGTCGGCCACCGCCGCGGTGGCGACGAACACGTCGTGCAGCGACGCCTGCGGCAGCACCGCATCAAACATCTGCTGCGCGCTTTGCACGTCGATGCGGCGCACGTGCGGCGGCGTCGGCAGGTGCACCGGCCCGGCGATCAAGGTGACCTCCGCGCCAGCTTCCTGTGCTGCTCGCGCGATCGCAAAGCCCATCTTGCCGCTGGAGTGGTTGGTGATGCCGCGCACCGGGTCGATGGCCTCGAAGGTCGGGCCCGCGGTGACCAGCAGCTTTTTGCCGGCCAGCAGCTTGGGCTGGAACGAAGCGATCAGTTCATCGCGCAGTTCGTCCGCTTCCAGCATGCGCCCGTCGCCGATCTCGCCGCACGCCTGGTCGCCGGCGGCCGGGCCCAGCACCAACGCGCCATCGGCCCGCAGCTGGGCCACGTTGCGCTGCGTGGCCGGATGGGCCCACATCTCGCGGTTCATCGCCGGCGCCACCAGCAGCGGCACGCGCTCGGCCGGCCGCGCCAGGCACAGCAGCGACAAGAGGTCGTCCGCCCTGCCCTGCACCAGCTTGGCGATGAAGTCCGCGCTGGCCGGCGCGATCAGCACGGCATCGGCCTCTCGCGTCAAATTGATGTGCGCCATGTTGTTGCCTGGCCGCGCGTCCCACTGCGAGGTGTAGACCGGCCGGTTCGACAGCGCCTGCATCGTCACTGCGGTGATGAAGGCCTCAGCCGCCTCGGTCATCACCACCTGCACCGTTGCGCCGGCCTTCACCAGCGCACGGGTCAACTCCGCGGCCTTGTAGCAGGCCACGCCGCCCGAAAGGCCGAGCACGATGTGCTTGCCCGCGAGGTCCTGTCTTTCAGCCATGCCGCACCTCGGCCATCACTGGACTTGCGCGCCGTGGCACTTCTTGAACTTCTTGCCGCTGCCGCAAGGGCACGGGTCGTTGCGGCCCGGCAGTTCGCCCACGCGGCGCTGCGGCGGCTTGGGCGCGTGGTCCAGCCAGTACAGACGCATGTCCTGCGCGGCGTACAGCGCCTCGTGGATCAGCTCGTCGCGCGTCAGTTCCTCGCCTTCGTAGAGCTCCTCGAAGACTTCCTTCAGCTCTTCCGGGTCCAGCGTCAGCGAAACCACGCGCAGCATGCATTCGTCGAACAGCTGGCCTTCCTCGGTTTCCAGGTCGGCCTCGGGCCAGTCCTGCGGGAAGTCGCGTGTCGCGTCGATGAAGCCGATGGCCCAGACCTCGCCGGTCTGCTCCAGCAGGTGCAGCTCGTCTTCCTTGACGTGGCCGTCGGCCACCAGCTGGGCCTTGTCCTCGTCGCTGAGCTCGATCATCAGCGGCGCCAGGCGCAGCACGTCCGGGTCTTCGAGGATCTGCTCCGGGTCCAGCTGGTTGGCCAGCACGTCCCAGCGGGCCTGGATGACCTCCTGGGCGGCCTCCACGTCGGCCGGGTCGGCAAAGGTGCGGGTGAAAACGCCTTCGCCGAACACCGGCAGCCAGTCCAGCAGCGTCAGCCGCCGCGGGCCTGCCGCCAGCGCGCTCATGTAGCCGTCCAGCCACTCCAGCGAGATGCTGTCCTCGAAGCCCGCCATGCGCTGGCACAGCGCATCCAGCGCTTCGATCTCTTGTTCGGTACTCATGCGGGGCGCAGCCAAGGCGGGACCTCTCTCGTCAACGGAATCGGGGCCGGCAGTGTCTCATGCCAGACGTGGCCAGTGGGGCGGGCTGGGATGCAGCCGCGCCATGCTCAGGGTGTCCACGTACTGGCCATCGCGCAAGGCATAGGCGCGCAGCAGGCCTTCGGTCTCGAAACCGAACTTGCGGTAGAGCCCGATCGCAGCCGCGTTGTCGGCAAACACTGTCAGCTCCAGGCGCAGCACGCCGGCCCAGTCGTCGGCGTGCCGGCACAGCGCGGCCATCAGCGCGCTGCCAATGCCCCGTCCATGCCACTGCCGCGCCACGGTGATGCCCAGGCTCATCGCATGCCGCCGCCGCACCGCCCAGGACGCGGCGTGCAGGCCTGCACTGCCCACCATCTCACCGTCCACCAGGGCGACCAGATGGATGTCGGTGCTGCCTGGCTTGAGCTGCTGGTCCTCCAGGCGCTTGCGCCAGAAAGCTTGGTCCGGATACGGCACCTGCAGCACATTCGCGAAGACCTCGGGCGCTTCCATCATGCGAACAAAGGCGGGCGCATCGTCCGGGTGGGCCCGGCGCAGCGTGCAGGCCGCTGTGGCGTTGGCGGTGGGCGTGGCGTCTGGCAAGGTCGGTGCAGCGAAGCTCATGCAGGTCTCCGGTGGGAGCTTCCAAAAAGCAACAGGCCCGCGGGTGGCGGGCCTGTTGAGCGAAATTCAGCGGGGTTCAGTGGTTTCGCAGGGCCCGGGGGTGTGGTGGCAGCAGCAGGTGCATGACGGCATGCAGCTGCGCCATGAACACGACGACGACCGCCTGCGCGAACGACTGCATCGCGCGCGGCAGGCGGGCGATGGCGAACGTGGCGACGAAGGTCGAAACCGGGTTGGGCATGGGCTCAGTTTGCGGGCAGAGCCGCCAAACGGTCAAGCGCAGGCGCGCAGCTCGTTGTGCCCGTCCTGCAACGGCCCCAGCGGCAGCAGGCACAGCAGTGGGCCGCCGGCCGCGCCGCCCAGCCGCACCGCCAGCATCAGCCGGCCATGCAGCTGCAGCACAGAGGGCTGGATGCCGCTGCCACCGCCCGCCTGCGGCGCGGCGCCGGCGGCGGTGCAGGACAAGGCCGGCGGACGCAGCAAGGCGATCAACGCGGCCGGGCTGTGCTGCTGCAGCGCATGCCAGCACAGTGCAAACAGCGGCGAGTCCGCATCGTCACGCGGGTGGGCAGGCGCGGCAGCGCGCAGCTTGCGCAGCGCCCGGTGCAGGCGCTGGCGCGAAGCCGCCTCGGCGCGGCCGGCCAGCCGGGCGATCTCGGCGTGCTCGAAGTCGAACACCTCGTGCAGCAGCACTGCGGCGGCGTCTTCAGGGGCCAGGTGCTGCGCCACGTGGCGCAGCGCAGCGCGCACTTCGTCCGCCAGCAATGCCTCGGCTTCAGCGGACTCGGCCACGGCCAACGCGGGACCCGCCTCTGCATGCTTACGCCGCACCATGCCGTGATGGCGCTGCAGGTCGGTGCACAGGTTGCGCACCACCGTCAACAGCCAGGCCTGCTGGGCCTGCGCGCCCTGCGGCAGCACGGGCGAGCGCAGGTAGGCATCCTGCACCACGTCCTCGGCATCCGCATGGTTGCCCAGCCAGAGCCGGGCCAGCGAGGTCAGGCGGCGGCGCAGCGCGGGATCGCAGGCCAGCGGATGGGGCGGCAACAGGCTTTGCATGGCGTGGGTGTCACATGGCGGACGGCTGATCCGTTTCACCGACATGTCCGACACAGGAGTTCAGATGGAACACATGGAAAGCGATCCTAACGCCACGCCCGCCTCGGCGGCCGGCGACCCACGCAGCACCTTCATGGAGGAAAAGGCCTTTCGCTCGCGCACCGTGCTGGTCTTCGGCCAGATCAACGACAGCAGCGCGGCGGACACGGTGCGGCGTTTGATCGCGCTGGACGCGGAATCCAACGCGCCCATCGACATGCTGGTCTCGTCACCCGGCGGCCACCTGGAGTCGGGTGATGCGATCCACGACATCGTGCGTTTCATCTCGGCGCCGGTGAACATGATCGGCACAGGCTGGGTGGGCAGCGCGGCCACTCACCTGTACCTGGCCGTGCCGCGCGAGCGCCGCTTCTGCCTGCCGCAGACGCGCTTCCTGATCCACCAGCCCAGCGGCGGCGCCGGCGGCCAGGCAACCGACATTGCGATCCAGGCCAAGGAGATCGTGCGGGCCCGCGAGCGCATCGCCCGCATGATCGCCCGCGAAACCGGCCAGCCGCTGGACACGGTGATGCTCGACATCGAGCGCGACCGCTGGATGTCGGCCGATGAGGCGCAGACCTATGGCCTGGTCTCGCGCATCATCGAACGCCGCAGCGACCTGCCTGCCGCCAAGGCTTGACGCTCACAGTGCCAGCCGGCCGGCACGGCCCGTCATCTCCAGGTAACCCAGGCCCAGCCGGCGGCCCTGCTCGTCGCGCAGCACGGACAGCCCCTCCCAGTAGACGGTGCCGGTGCTGGCGCGGCTGTCCAGTTCCTGGGCGTCCAGCAAGGCCTCGACCTGGAAACGGCCGACGGGCGTGTGCAGCGTCCATTGCACGGGGTAGCTGGCCCCGGAATCGGGGCTGCGCCAGCGGCGGCCGGGCTCGAAGCGCAACTCGCCGGGCTGGAAAGTGCGCAGGCCGCCCTGCGGGTCGCGCCAGCTGCCGCCGGCCCATACCGGCGCGGCCTGCTCGTCTCGCGCTCGCATGCGAAACAGCATCAGCGCACTGCCGTCGTCCAGGTTGAAGCCCACCCAGTCCCAGCCGACCGCCTCGGGCGCGAGGTAGGCGTTGCTCCATTCATGGTCCATCCAGGCCCGACCGTGCACCGGATGCAGCCCCGCCCCCACGCGCAGCTCGCCCTGCACCACCAGTTGCGGCAGGCTGTAGTAGTGGCTGGCCTCGCCAGGCAGCGGGCCCTTGCGCGAATGCCCTGCCTCGCCCTGCAGCATCACAGGCTGGGTGGGTGCCAGCTGCAAGTCCAGGCCAAAGCCCTCGGCCGGCAGGTGCGCCTGCCAGCGCTCGCTTGCCGGGGCGCGCTGCAGCTGCCAGTCGGCCGTGCGCAGCCGGGCCTCGCCCCGGTCCGCACGGGCGCGCGTGCCGGCGTCTTCGCCGTTCCAGCGCACCATGCGCTGGTCGTGCAGGTGGCGCGCCGGCTGGCCTGGCTGGCCCAGATCCGTCAGTGCCGCGTGGGCAAACAGCACCTGGCGCGGCGCGAGTCGCCCAGGCAACTGTTCCGCCAGGCCGGTGCGGGAGCGGAAGAAGGTGATCTGGAAACCCCAGCGCGGCACCGCTGCCTTGCCCTGAGCGGGCAATGAGCCTGCCGCTTCGAGATGACCGGTGAGGTACCACCACTCGGTGCGCGCAGCCGGATGGCTGCCGTGGTCCGACGGAAAGCGCAACACACGGTCAGGGCGCACCTCGTCAACAGCGGCATCCGGCGAAGCAGCCGCGACCGCGCCCGCCCAGGCCGGCGCCAGCAACGCCAACAAGCCTTGCCGTCGATTCCACAAGCGAATGGCTTGCATCACCAGTCCTCCTTCACCGCGCGCACCGCATCGGCGCTCAGCGCATGCCGGGCCGCCCAGGCGCTGGTGGCCAGGCCGGCCACCAGCACCGCTGCCGCCAGGCCGCCCACCTGGGCCAGCGGCACCCGCAGCGGCATGGTCCAGTGGAAGCTCTGCGGGTTCACCACGAACACCAGCACCGCGCTGATCGCCAGCCCCAGCGCCACGCCCACCACCAGGCCAGCGCCCAGCCAGCCCAGCGTCTCCATCAACACCAGGCGCAGCACCTGCGAACGCGTCAGCCCCAGGTGCGCCAGCAGGCCGAACTCGCGCCGCCGGGCCAGCACCTGGGCCGACAGGCTGGCCGCCACGCCCGCCAGCCCGATGGCGATGGCCACCGCCTGCAGGTAGCGCGTCACCGCGAAGCTGCGGTCGAAGATCTGCAGCGACACCGCCTTGAGCTGCACCGTGCTCGCAAAGCCCAGGGCCTGCGGCGCACCGCCCAACGCGGCCACCAACGCCAACACCTGGTCCCGCACGGCCTGCTGCGCCTGGGCAGGCGCCAGCCACAGGGCCAGGTCATTGAGCCGGGTGTCGCCGGTCAGCCGCTGGTAGTCGTCCAGCGCCATCACCAGGCTGCCGAACTGGCGGGCGTAGTCGCGCAACACGCCGCGCACGAAAACCTTCACCGTGCGGCCCTCGCGGTCCAGCAGCGGCAGCGCCAGCAGTTGGCCAGGCTGCACGCCGTACAGCGTGGGCACCGCTTCGCTGACGAACACACCCACCTGGCCTGCCGGCGCGGGCAGCGCCAGGCCCACCAGCGGCAGGCTGCGGGCCGGGTCCTCGCCCAGCGTGCGGGCCTGCAGCCAGACCTCGGGCTGCCGTGCGCTGAGCGACAGCGGCAGGCCACGGCCGGCCGCCACCCGCTGCACACCGGGCAGGGCCTGCACCCGGGCCACCAGGCCGTCAGGGAAACTGGCCGAGCCGGTGCTGCCGCCACTGCTGGCGCGCACATACAGGTCGGCCGGCAGCACCGTCTCCAGCCATTCGGTGACGGCATCACGGAAGCTGGCCACCATCACCGTCAGCGCCACGCTGAGTGCCAGGCTGGCCACAACGCCAGCCACGGCGGCAGTGGCAGTGGCCCGCTGGTGGCGTGCCCGCTGCAGGGCCAGCAGCAACAGTGGGCGGCGCGCCGGCCGCGCGCTGCGCTCGCCCAGCAGCACCCGCACCACCGCAGGCACCAGCGCAATGCCGCCGACCAGCCAGGCGGCCACTGCGGCATAGGCGGCCAGCGGCAGGTCGCCCAGCGGCGGCAGCAGCGCCAGGCCCGCCCCGGCCAGCAACAGCAGCAAGCCGGGCCAGACGGGCGGCGCCTCGCCGTCCTGCCCGCCCAGGCCCTTGAGCGCCTGGGCAGGCGCCAGCCGGGCCGCGCGCGCCGCCGGCCATGCGCCGCCCACCAGCGCCGCCACCAGGCCGAGGCCGGCGCACGCCGCGGCGGCGGGCCAGGAAAACTGCAGCTGCGGCGCCCCGCCGGAAAAATAGCCGCCGCCCAGGTCCCATGCCAGCCAGCGCAGCGCCAGTGCCGCCATGCCGGTGCCCAGGCCCACGCCCAGCAGGCCGGCCAGCAAGCCCGTCGCCGCGCATTCCTGCAGCACCAGCCGGCGCCGACCCGCGGCGTCCAGGCCCAGCACGCCCAGCAGCGCCAGCGCAGGCGTGCGCTGCGCCACGGCCAGGGACACCACCGAAAACACCAGGAAACCGCCCACCACCAGCGCCACCAGGGCCAGTACCGTCAGGTTGACCCGGTAGGCGCGGGACAGGTTGGCCACGCGCTGGCGGTCGTCGTCCGCCTCGCCCCAGTGGCTGCCGGGCGGCAACTGGCCGTCCAGTGCGCTGCGAACCGCCTGCGGCGCCGTGCCCGGCGCCAAGCGCAGGTCAATTCGGGAGAGGCGTCCTCCCCAACCAAAGGCCTGCTGGGCAGAAGCCACGTCCATGACCAGCAACGGCGCCCCGCCTGCCACCACCCGGCCAGCCAGACGCCAACGCACCGGCTTGCCCTGGGCGAGCAAGGCAATGTCGCGCGCGCCGGGGGCCAGGGCCTGTACCAGCGCGGCATTGGCAAAGCCCAGGGCCGGGTCCAGCACGGCCAGCCGGCCGGCGCCGTCATCCGGCCGCGGCATCAGCTCCGGCGCCAGGGGGTAGACCTGCAGCGCATCCAGCCCCACCACCCGCACCGTGTGCACCTGGCCGTTCAGCCCCAGGGCCTCGGTGCTGAGCTCCACGCGCGGGTGCGCCAGCCGCACGCCGGGTTGATCGGCCAGCCGGTCCAGCCAGGCCTCGTCCATGCCGCCGGGGCCGGCGACCAGGCTCAGGTCCGGCTCGCCATTGGCCGAATGCACGGCCGACGAAAACTCCGCCAGCGCGGATTCATTGATCAGGTGCACCGACAGGGCCAGCGCCACCCCCAGCGCCACGCTGAGCAAGGCCGAGAGCTGCCGCCACGGATGGCTGCGCCACTCCGCCAGGCTCAGGCGCCACAGGCGAGCACCGCCGGCCGCGCGCTCAGGCGGCATCGCGCATGCCGGTGGCGTGCAACTGCAGCACCCTGTCGGCCCGCGCCGCGGCGCTGTGCGAGTGCGTCACCAGCAGGCAGGCCGCGCCTTCGCGCCGGACTTGTTCTTGCAGCAGGTCCAGGATGCGGGTGGCCGTGTCCGGGTCCAGGTTGCCGGTGGGCTCGTCGGCCAGGATCAGCGGCGGCCGGTGCACCAGCGCGCGCGCGATGGCCACCCGCTGCAGCTGCCCGCCTGACAGTTGCGAAGGCATGCGCCCACCCAAAGCGGCCATGCCCACGTCGTCCAGCATCTGCTGCACCCGCGCTGGGTCGGGCCGGCCCAGCAGCATCAAGGGCAGGCCGATGTTGTCTGCCACGCTGAGGTGAGGCAGCACGTGGAAGGCCTGGAACACAAAGCCCAGCAGCTCGCGCCGCAGCCGGGCCTGTTCGGGCTCCGGCAGCTGGTGCACCGGCCAGCCCGCCAGGCTGACGCTGCCTTCATCGGCGCGGTCCAGGCCGGCGATGCAGTTGAGCAGCGTGGACTTGCCCACGCCGGACTCGCCGCGCAGCGCCACGAACTCGCCCGCGGCGATCTGCAAAGACACGCCACTGAAGACGGGCAGTGCGCCGTATCGCTTGCCCAGGCCCGACACCTGCAGCAGCGGGCCGGCGCCAATCGCGGTGGCCCTTGCGTCGAGTTCTGCGGGCTTGGGCGGCATCCTCAGGCAGCAGCACTGGCGCCAACCAGGTAGTCCTGCTTGCCCAGGTCCACACCGTTGTGGCGCAGGATGGCGTAGGCGGTGGTGACGTGGAAAAACGCGTTCGGCATGGCCCAGTGCTTCAGGTAGGCCTCGGCCTTCATCGTGCGGGTGCGGTCCTTGCCGACCGGGAAGGTCACGTCGGTCTCTTCCTTGCCGTCAATGGCGCTGCCGGGCACCGTGTCCAGCCAGGCCAGCGTGCGGTGGATGCGCTGCTTCAGCTCGGGCATGGTCGTCTCGTTATCGTCGAACTTCGGCGCTTCCAGGCCGGAGACGCGGGCAATGCCCAGCTTGCTGGCGTCGCAGGCAATGCGCACCTGCGAGGACAGCGGCAGCATGTCGGGCGCCAGGCGCATGCCGACGAAGACATTCGCATCGAACTTGCGCGCTTGCGCATTGGCAATTGCCTTGTCCAGGCAGTGATCGAGGTTGCGCAGCACGCTCTTGAAGACGGGCAGGCTGGCGGAAGACAGGGTGATGGACATGGGAGTCTCCTGGTGTGGGTTGACTGGCCGGGCCAGCTTCTGAAGTGGCCTGCGCTTGAGTGGCCGCGATCATAAGCATGCGCGCTTTCCGCTGCCGGCGTTGGCCGATCACCCGTGGTGGCGGCCGGTCATCGCGGCGTTTGCGTACGCCATTGGCCGGCCTCTGGCAAACGCGAAGCACCAGCCAAACAACAGCGAAGCGACTGGGCGATGCGGCCATGCATCTGTCGTTCCAATGGGCGCCCGCCTCTGTTACAACGCGCCCATGCACTACGACATCGTCATCCTGGGCGGAGGCGCCGGCGGGCTGGAGCTGGCCGCGCAATTGGGGCGGCAGCTGGGCCGCCGCGAAGGCCGCGACAAGGTCCTGCTGGTCGACCGCTCGGTCTTCCACATCTGGAAGCCCACGCTGCACGAGGTGGCCGCCGGTACGCTGGATGCGCACCAGGAAGGCCTGTCCTACACCATCCTCGCGCGGCGCAACCACTTCGGTTTCGCACTCGGCGAGATGCGCGCGCTGGACCCCGTGAAGCGCCAGATCACGCTGGCGCCGCTGCTGGACGAAGAGGGCCGCGCGATCGCCCCCGAGCGCCAGATCAGCTTTCGCTGGGCGGTGCTGGCCGTCGGCAGCGGCTCGAACTTCTTCGGCACGCCAGGCGCCGAGCATGCCTACGTGCTGGAACAGGCGCAGGACGCCGAGCGCTTCCGCCGCCACCTGCTGGCTGCCTTTGCGCGGGCTTCGTTTTCGCCGCAGCGCTCGCTGGGTGTGGCCATCGTTGGCGGCGGCGCCACGGGCGTGGAGCTGTCGGCCGAGTTGATCGAGGCCCACAACGAGCTGCTGGACGGCCTGGGCAAGGGCCAGCGCTTCCGGCTGGACATCAGCATCGTCGAGGCCGGCCCACGGCTGCTGGGCGGCCTGCCGGAGAAGATCTCGGGCCAGGCCACCACCGCGCTGGAGCGCAAGCAGATCAAGGTCATGACCGGCACCCGCGTGCTGGAGATCAAGCCCGGTGCGCTGCAGACCTCGCAGGGCGAAGTGCCGGCCGACCTGATCGTCTGGGCCGCAGGCATCAAGGGCGCAGACGCCAACACCACACTCGGCCTGGCGGTGAACAAGGCCAACCAGTTCATCGTCAACGAGCACCTGGAAACCTCGGTGCCCGGCATCTACGCGATGGGCGACTGCGCCGCCTGTCCCTGGCAGGACGGCAAGCTGGTGCCGGCCCGCGCCCAGGCCGCCCACCAGCAGGCCAGCTACCTGCTGAAGGTCTTCCATGGCCTGCTGCGCGAGCGTCCGCTAGCCGCCAGCTTTGTCTACAAGGACTTCGGCTCCCTCGTCTCGCTGGGCGACAACAAGGGCGTGGGCAACCTGATGGGCGGGCTGTCGGGCCGCAACTTCTTCGTCGAGGGCCTGCTGGCCAAGTGGATGTACATCTCGCTGCACCTGATGCACCACCGCGCCATCGTCGGCCTGGGCAACACCGTGGTGCTGGCGCTGGCGCGGCTGCTGCAACGGCGCGTTTCGGGCCGGCTGAAGCTGCACTGACGCAGCCGGCACGCCGACCGGGACAGGGCCCGCTCCCCACTTAATGGGGACGCGCGGCCACGCCAATCGCTGCAAACTGCGGCAGCGCGCACGAACACCACCCACAAGCGCCGCCAACCCGCCCACGCGGGACACCCCACGCAGTTCAGCCCTGGCTCCGGCCAGGAAGGCAGACACATGCGAACCCTGCGACAAGCGCGCGGCGCCCTTTCGGGTCTTGGTCTAGGTCTTGTCCTGCTCACACCGCTGGCCGGCTGCAGCAGCCTGCAGCAGGTCGGCGGCCCGCCGCCCATCGGCCTGAGCGAGCTGCAGCGCAACAAGCTGCTCACCGCCACCGACGACTTCGACGTCAGCCAGGCCATGGGCGACGCCAATGCCGATGCGACCAGGCGCCGCGAGCTGCGCAACGCCTACATCGCCAACCGCCTGGTGCTGATGGACGTGGCCTTCCTGAACTACCTGCGCACGCTGACCACCGACAAGCACACGCTGGACGCCGCCAGCGAAGGCACCGTGCTGGGCCTGAGCGTGCTGGGCACCTTGATGAACGCGACCCAGGCCAAGGAAAACCTGGCCGCGCTGGTGGCCACCATCACCGGCCTGAAGGCTGTCGTCGACAAGAACTTCTTCGACAACCGCGGGCTGGACGCGATTGCCTCGACCATGGTGGCCAAGCGCAAGGAGGTGCTGGCTCGCATCCTGGTCGCCCTGCCCGGCAGCGCGGAGGCCTACCCCTTGGTGGCCGCGCGCAACGACCTGAACGACTACTACCTTGCCGGCACCATGGACGGCGCCTTCCTGACCATCCAGGCCGAAGCCAACAAGCGCGACGAGGCCGCCAGCAGGAACCTGAGCCAGACGCTGATGGTGGCCAACACGATGGAGAACCTCAGCAGCACGACCTTGGCCAGCAAGCGCAGCCTGACGCTGGCGCTGGGCGCCCCCACCGCCACGCTGGAAGCGGTGACGGCCGCACTGACCGCGCTCAGCGTGCCAAGCGATCAACTGCCCGCCGCCAAGGATGCGGCCGTCGCCCTGCTTCAAAAGTACGTGCGCGAGGCCCGCACCCAGGTGCAGATCGACGCCCTGGCCGCCATCTTCCGCAACGCCGGCCTGACGCCGTGAGCCCATCTTCAGGAGACGCCAATGAACGACGACATCTACCTGGTCGAGATCATCCGCGATGACCTGGCCGGCTACACCAACCGCGTGGCCAACGAAGAGGCCGGCGCGTCGGAATTTGTCGACAACCGTGTCAGCGTGGACGCCGGCATCGCCACCAACCACGCGAGCTTCAAGGTGCTGCCACCCGGCCAGCTGCCGGACCCGCCGACCTTCGTGAAGCTGGGCAGCCTGCCGGCCGGCAAGCAGCCCAGCTGGACCGGCGTGCTGCTGATTGCCGGGCTCAACGTCGCGGCACAGATGTTCCGCTGAGCACCCGCTTGGTCATTCCAGCCTGCGTCGCCGATGGCCGGCGACAGCGCAGGCTCATCCGACACCGGCCTTGGGAGACAGCAAGATGAGCACCACCCTGCGCATGGGCGACCGCGGCCCCGACGTGAAGCAGCTGCAGCTGGCACTGAAAGGCAAAGGCTTCAACCCTGGCGAGCCGGACGGCGACTTCGGCGTGGCCACCGAGCAGGCCCTCATCGGCTTCCAGAAAAGCCGCAACCTGCTGGCCGATGGCGTGGCCGGCCCGCGCACGCAAGAGGCACTGGAGCTGGCGGCGGACAGCACGCTGCCTGATGCGACCACCGGCATGTCGGTGCAGATCGCCGCGCAGATGTGCCCGGGCGCACCGCTGGCCAACATCAAGACCCACCTGCCGGTGGTGCTGCAGTCGCTGGCCGACGGCCAACTGCACGACAGGCCGATGGTACTGATGGCCATCGCCACCATCCGGGTCGAGACCGCCGGCTTCCTGCCGATCAGCGAAGGCCAGTCGCGCTTCAACACCTCACCTTCCGGCCAGCCGTTCGACCTCTACGACTTCCGCAGCGACCTGGGCAACCACGGCAAGGGCGACGGCGAGCGCTTCAAGGGCCGCGGCTTCATCCAGCTGACTGGCCGCAGCAACTACCAGGAATTCGGCCCCAAGCTCAAGCCCGCGCTGGACCTGGAAGCTCACCCCGAGCTGGCCAACGCAGCCCAGGTCGCGGCCGACCTGCTGGCGCTGTTCCTCGGCAGCAAGGAGCGCCAGATCAAGCAGGCCTTGCTGCGGCAGGACTATGCCGAGGCGCGCCGGCTGGTCAACGGCGGCCACCACGGCGTGGACCACTTCACGCAGGCCTTCAAGACCGGCGACGCATTGATGCCCTGAGCCACGCCGACCGCCGGCGCTTCGATAATCGGGCCATGCCCCTGCACATCGAAACCCCGCTGGTCACCTCCCGCCCCTTGAGCCTGGCCGCCGGCCGCCAGGTCACGCTGAAGCTCGAAGCCCTGCAGCCGCCGGGCTCGTTCAAGATCCGCGGCATGGGCGCGGCTTGCGAATGGCACGCAAGCCGCGGCAAGCGGCGCTTCATTTCTTCGTCTGGCGGCAATGCCGGCATCGCCGCGGCCTATGCCGGCCGCGAGCTGGGCATTGCGGTCACCGTGGTCGTGCCGGAGACGAGCACCGCGCATGCCCGCGAACTGATCCGCCAGCAGGATGCCGAGCTGATCGTGCACGGCAAGGCCTGGCACGAAGCCAATGCGCTGGCCATGAGCCTGCGGACCGAGCACGACGCTTTCCTGCACCCCTTCGACGACCCGCTGCTGTGGACCGGTCACGCCACGATGATCGACGAGGCGGTACGCCAAGGCGACAGGCCCGACGCGGTGCTGCTGTCGGTGGGCGGTGGCGGGCTGATGGCTGGCGTGGTCGAAGGCCTGCGCCGCAACGGCTGGGGCGACGTCCCGGTGATCGCCGTCGAAACCATCGGCGCCGACTCCTTGAACCAGGCCGCGCAGGCCGGCGAGCGCATCGCGCTGGACGCCATCACCAGCATCGCCACCTCGCTGGGCGCCAAGCAGGTCTGCGAGCAAGCCTTCTCGCTGCTGCAAAGCCACCCGGTGCGCTGCGTCACCGTGACCGACGAGGCCGCACTGGCCGCCTGCGAGCGCTTCCTGGACGACCACCGCATCCTGGTCGAACCCGCCTGCGGCGCCAGCCTGGCGCTGGCCTATGCCAATGCACCGGCGCTGGCCGACTTCCAAAACGTGATGGTCATCGTCTGCGGCGGCGCCACCGCCACGGTGGACCAGCTGCGCGCCTGGCGCACCAGCTGAGCCGCAACGAAGTTTTCAGGGCTTCGGCTGGTGCGCCGCGGCCCCCGTCTGCCAGAGGATGAAGGCATCGGTGTCGGCCGCTTCGGCGTCCTGCTGGGCGCGGGTCGAGCCCATGCCGTGGCCGGCGTCGAAGTCCACCCGCAGCAGCACCGGCTTACCACTGGTGCTGGCGGCCTGCAGGCGGGCGGCCATCTTGGCCGGGTGGAACGGGGCCACGCGCGGGTCGGTGACGCCGGTGGTCAGCAGCACCGCGGGGTAGCGCACGCCGTCTTTCACGGCCTGGTAGCTGTCGATGCCCTTGAGCGCGCGGTAGCCGGCCGGGTCGGCCAGGCTGCCCCACTCGGGCTCCTCGCCGTAGCCGTTCTGCTCGGCCACGTAGCGCAGCGGGTTGTGCCAGCCCACGCCCGAGACCACCGCTGCGAACAGGTCCGGCCGTTCGGTCAGCGCCATGCCCATGGCAATGCCGCCGGCCGAGCGCCCGCCAATGGCCAGGTGCTGCGGCGAGGTGTAGCGCTGGGCGACCAGGTCTTCGCTGATGGCGATCAGGTCGCGCCAGGTGTTGGGCTTGTTCTCCAGCTGGCCGGCGCGGTGCCAGTCACGCCCATATTCGCCGCCGCCGCGCACATGGGCATAGCCCATCACCGCGCCCTGGTCCAGCAGCGCCAGTGCGCGGCCGACAAAAGACGGCGTGTAGCCCGGAATGCCGTAGCTCCCATAGGCCTGCAGGAAGGTCGGCGCACTGCCGTCCCTGGGCAAGCCCTTCTTGTAGACCACGTCGTAGGGAATGCGGGTGCCGTCTTTCGCGGTCGCGAAGCGGCGCTCCGAGGTGTAGGGGCTGGTGTCGATGGCCGGGCGCGGGGTCAGCCCGGTGTCGGTCACCTGGCCGCGGGCGCTCACCGCCCACACCCCCGCTGGCTGCAGCCAGCCGGACAGGCCGCACAGCAGGCCGTCTTCATCGGCATTGGCCGACAGCCCGCCCAGCGTGCCATCAAACGGCAGCGCGACCTGCGTCAGCTTGCCGTCGGCGCCCAGGCGCTGCAGCCGGCCCAGGCCGCCGTCCATGCCCTTGAGGTACAGGCCGTCCTTGGCCCTGGCCATCTGCTGCAGCACCAGGCTGCTCTCGGCCACCACTTCCCTGGCGGTGGCCAGGTCCGGGGCGCGCGCCGAGGTCTGCAGCACGCGGCCACGCGGGTGGCCGTGGTTGGCCAGCAGGTAGAGCTTGTCGCCCTGCAGGTTGAAGCCGGTGACCTCGTCTTCAAAACCGGCCACCGGTTGCCAGCGTGGCTTGCCGGCCAGCAGCTCCTGCCGCGTTGCGATGAACAGCGCCACCTCCGGCCGCACGTCGCTGAGCATCAGCAGCACATAAGGGCCGTGCGCCGAACTGAGCAGCGTGGGCGACTGGATGCGCTCGAAGGCCGGCGAGCCGGCGCGGCCGCGGGCCACCAGCACCGGGTCGTTCGCCGGGTTGGTGCCCAGGCGGTGAAAGCGGGCGCGTGAATCCAGGAAACGCTCCGGCGTGTCCACCTTGCCGGTCAGCTGGTTGTAGAAGAAGCCGCTGCCGTCCGGCAGCCAGCTGGGGCTGGCGTTCTGGGTGTCGGTGATGCGCTCGGGCAGGTCACGGCCGGTGGCCAGGTCCAGCACATGCAGCGTGGAGTCCTCGCTGCCGTCCTGCGACAGGCCGTAGGCCACGTGCCGGCCATCCGGCGAGGCTTCCCACCAGTCCAGCGAGGTGTGGTGGCCGGCGCGGTCCAGCTGGGTCGGGTCCACCAGCACGCGGGGCTGGCCCTTGCCGTCGCGCACGAACAGCGAGAAGTTGTTGGCCCCTGCCGGGCGCTGCAGGTAGAACAGCTTGCCGCCGTTGCGATGCACCTGGCCGGTGGCCACCGAGTCGCCCGAGACCTGCTGGATGCGGGCCAGCAGCGCGGCGCGGCCGGGCAGCTCGCTCAGCACCGCGCGGGTGTGCGTGTTCTGCCCCCTGAGGAAAGGCAGCCAGTCGGGGTCCTGGTCGTCTTCCATCCAGCGGTAACGGTCCAGGACCGTTTCGCCGAAATAGGTGTCTGTGACCGC
>Ga0307514_10001505_pt1 | contig 27978 bp, 37 predicted proteins | sample 16_EM_MG_FD_203088 | JGI IMG/M metagenome (GOLD analysis project Ga0307514, IMG submission 203088) | Populus trichocarpa ectomycorrhiza microbial communities from riparian zone in the Pacific Northwest, United States - 16_EM | ecosystem: Host-associated > Plants > Roots > Unclassified | place... | reverse complement strand
GGTGAATTCAATTTGGTGGGCAAGTTTACCATTTACAACAGGCCAGAACAGGACAGTGCCTACACCCTCTGAATATATAGAAGACCCATCTGCCAACTTTACTTCAATGTGACAGGGCTTGTAGTTCCTGATCCAATGACGATGAGGGGTCATATGAGATGAGGCCCCTGTGTCAGCATTCCATAAAGTGTAAGCAGGGGTATCCAGAGGGGAGGATAGAATTCCACTTGCAGAGGTGGCAGAGGCTGAGGCCCCAGCAGAGACAGAGTTCCCTTTGGCTTGGAGTTGTGCCATGAGTTTCTGTTTGGAAAAGCACTTCTCCTCAGTATGGCCAAGCTTGTTGCAGAAGTCACAGGAGGGACGAGGTTTTGGATTGGATTGGGGAGGTTTGGACTTCTTCTGCTGGGAGAAGGAGGAGGAGGGAGTGTTGGCAGCAAGGGCAGAGGAGGAGGTGGGCTTGGTAGTGGACTCCAAGTTCCTGAGGCTCTTGACCACTTCTGTCTTGGTGACCTTGTCCATAACAGCAAGAGTGTTGACCACAGTGTCAAAGTCATGGGGAAGGGAGGTGATGATGGTCATGCTGGCAAGGTCATCATAGAGGTTGTCCAGAGTGAAGCCTTTAGGGGTGAGGGACTTGATGATCCTGACCTGCTCATCAACCCTGTTGATAACACCATCCAAGGTCTCAGAGGGGTCCTTCTTAATAGAGAAGAGGTCCTGGTAGGCCTGGAACCTTGGGGCAGAGGAGGGGTTGATGAAGGTGGTCTTGAGAGTGTCCCAGATTTGGACAGGGTCTTCACTGACATCCCTGACATAGACCAAAACTTCAGGGGACATGCTGGAGTTGAGAATGCCAGCAGCCTTGAAAGACTTGTTCATCCAGTCCAAGTACTCCTTTCTCATCCTACTCCACTCCTGGAACTCCTTGGTAGTGGTGTCAGAAGGTTCAGATCCTTGCTTGGGAGGGCAAGTCTCCAGACCAGAGACAAGCATCCAGAGCTGAGACATCATGAGAACATTCTTGATTTGGTCAACCCAGAGTCTGTAGTTGGACCCATTGAGTTTGGGGACTTTGTCAAGGTTGGAGTCATACATGGGGAGGGTGATGGGTTGGTTATGGGTGAGGTGAAGGTGGTTGGTGCTGGATGGGCCTCAGGGAGGGAAAAGGACAGCAGAAATAGCCAAGGGAAGGGTCTTGCTGGATGGGCCTCAGGGAGGGATAGAAGCAGCAGGAGAGGGAGCCTATTTGTCAACTCAGTAAACTGTGTTGCAAATGCAGAGTGGGTCCAAAAACCAGAAAATGGTTGTGGGTCCAGGTGGGTGTTGTGGGTCCAAGTGGGTGTTGTGGGTCCTTGATGGAAGGACCTCAGAGAGGGAATAGCAACAAGGTGTCCAAAAAAGGCAAGTGGATCCACAGAGACAAGCAGAGACAAATAGAGGTAATCAGGGTGTGTAACCCGGGCTCATAACCTGTTAAGATGACTGCAAGGAAGGGGAGAAAAGATTAGATTAGATAGCACAGTAGCTAGTACAGGGGAGGGGACACTGACCTGCAAGGAAGGGGAGAAAAGATAGAGAACAAGTCCCCAACCCTGCAGGCCTTATATACTAAGTGAAGGGTGCACAGACCATGTGTTTGGTTGTGTTTGGTTAGTCTAGGTGTGACATGTGACATGTCACACATGATATTACTATCAAATGAAAGGCAATTTTGAGGAGATTATGTAAGCATGTCATGTGACATGCTGGAACCAATAAAACTGTCAAAACATGAATGATGAAGAAAATGAAAATAGAGAGAGATAATGTGTGACATAGTCACACTCTATGTGACATGAGTCACACTTCAACATCATCACCACTCTTCTTTGCAGTAGGGACATCAACCCTCTTAAAGGTGAAAGGTTTACCTGTTGAGATACATGATGGGGGGGAAGGCAAGTTGAGATTGATGGGATCACTACTGCTATATACAACAGAAAAATTCCCACAGTCAGATGATCTGATCACATGACTGGCTGACACAGACACATTCAACACAGTTAGACCGATAAAGACAATCATCTTGTGTAGTTGATCGTAGTCATTTCTTGACGTTATACCCTTGCTATCACTCTTAGATCAGGTGACTGCCTGACACCCAAAATCAACTTGTCATTTATGAGCACACTTTGTTTTGCCATAGACAATGTCCTGACCTCAAGCCAGACACATGTTCTGTATGTTTAATTAAGACTCATGAGGTCTCCTGCAATGGACCCTGTGGGAACATTACATCTTTGAAGCAAATTTGGCAGAGGGTTGCTGGTCCCCATACTGTGAGGTGTTGAGCAGCACAGAGTATATTCTATATACTACATGGTACTCTATACCTTACCTTAGGAGAGGAGGTGGGGGGAGAGGCTGGGTTGCTTGTAGAGAGCAAGTTGTGGGAGGGAACAAGAGACATTGTTATTAGACACTTCATGTACATGGGTATATATACTTTTAGGGGGTGTTACTATCACAGCTGTATAGCATGACTTAGGATGAGTCACCTTGAGTAACTATCAGTGGATGAGTGTCTAACTGGGCTGCTGACACATACATATTGTGTCACACTGGGACATGCAGTAACCAGTACTGAGACTGGCCATCACAGATCACTGACTGAAGTCGTGAGTTCGAGACTGGCACTGACTGTTTCCAACATGAGGATTGTGGTTGGTTGGTCAATGTGTTGTGGAAGTGATCAGGCTGGGCATGGGTTACTTGTTTCTGTGTTGCTGTTTTCACTAAGAGTTCCTCCAGAACCTGTTTCATTGTCTCACAGGCATTTGACTTGGTGACAGGATGAGCGGGAGTTGGAAGTGGGATAGACTCAGTGACAATACCTGGACCTCCTTGTAGTGACGCAGATCAGGTTATAGCCTACGCGGATGTCATTCGCAACAAGAAACGGCCCACCGAGTGTCATCAAATAGGCAAGATTAGGTGTGATTATGGCACGAACGGTTTGGGGTGCCCATGCGTGATCGACACTTGCCAACTTAATTTACACCCATTCCGAACGAGTGAAACAATGGCTGCCCGTTACAAGTGACCCACTTGGTACTTTGATCAAAGTTTCCGCTAATGTAATCCAAGTTCAGAGACAGGATCATCACTGATGAGGACCGCGCCCACTCCTGTGTCGAGAAGTGCCTCAGTTGTCTTCGATGTCCCCACCACTAACCAATATCAGCCAGGTCACTTGATGTGGAAATGCCTTGTCGATGGATCTAAGGCCTCAGTCTCTATGCTGGAGATGGAAGCGACTGTGTGTATGTCAGGGTCTGGAATGGGAGAAGGAATGGTGTCGTGACTCGGAATCAGAGACAGTCATGTCAGAAATATTTGGGGGGCTGCAAGTGGTTGTAATGACACTGGAGTGACGGTCACTGCGGCGTCATGGATTCCAACGAGGCTGGAGATCTTTGCAGGGGAGACTGGAGGTGACCGAGGATGGTACTGGATGACTACAGGTGGTTGCGGCGGTTCTGGAGGTCATGACAGTTTTCATCTCGAAATCAGAAATGGTCGGAGTGTCGCATGGTTCAGGTTCAGGACTGGAGATAATGACAGCAGGTTTTAGTCACTGAGGCTGAATAATAAAGGAACGTCGATAATACGACGAGAACAAGAGTCCTCAACAGCAAGAGTGTTGACAAAGAGGGGCAGTGAACTCGGAAGAAGGGAGGTTGGCTCCATCGTCTTGCGCCGTTGTCGTACTCGAAAGAAAAGTGGAACACTAGCGTGTCGCTAGCGGACAACGCTCTGATTGCTCGTAAGAAAGACGTGAGCAGTTATGCACCAACCTACATATCGTGTCGCGTCGTGTGGTCGTAATCAGCATGATTACAACTTTCCGGAATGTCACCCATCCTACTTTTTTACTAATCAGGCGCAGAAAGTGTACGTGATTTATCTGATGTGATGTCTAATTTGAAGCGGGCGTGCCCATTACACTCTGATAAGAACGTGCAATGGTGGGTGGGAGGCGTGTGGGAAAACATGAGAATTCGATAACTACGAATGGAAGGTAAACGCGTACATTCGAGCCCCCTGTTGTACAAAATATCGGGTTAGGGCTGTTTGAGCTGATATATCCAAGTTAGACCAGAAGGGTAGACTATCAGGGACCGATTTCTAACATGGTGCAACATATTCTTCACGGGGGACGACGTTGAATGGATTCGATCGGATCTCGGCTAGTGTAGCATTGAGCTTGGCAGGGTGAGACACCGTATGCGTTAGACCTGATCTGAAATGCCCAGTTGAGACCCTTCATTCGAGTGACATTTAAGGACTGACCCAGGAAGCTCAATTAGTGTAACACTAAGCTGGAATCGACCACGTATACGGATGCTGACGTCAGGGAACAAAAAGTACGTTCCTTGACGACCGTGTAAATCCCTGAACGTTTGAGGGGACGAGACCAGACTCCCGTAGAGTTGACTCGTAGGATCCAATAATTTTGTCCGAGTCGGCGAATGGGCTCCACTTTCGGGGACTGGAATTAGGGAAAGATGGGCGACCAAGAATGACGACTCCCCCTCTCTATGATTGGTTGGTACACATGTCCACATATGAGAAGGAAAGCCTTACTCAGGGATCACATTTCCAGACGCATCGCGGATCGAGAGCTGAACGATCAGTGGAGGGGCCAGTGGCAGGCGTGACAAGGATGATAAACCACATTCGGCTGCCTTCTGTGGCTGCTGTACAATGTCTAAGTTGTAGAATAGGGGCGGTCTCGGTCGGTTGCCATTCAGGGGAGAATGGAGGGGAAGAGAAGGTTTAGGCTGGTGGGGCGACAATGGGCTCGTGGTATCATGGATCCGATGGGAAGATGAGCTCATCATCTCTCATCAGGGGAGGACGCAGCGGTTTGACAGTCGGCGAGGGACCGGTTCGTCGACAGATATAGGTCACCCATGGACACGGACGCGTTGATGGAAATGTGAGGGAATTAATAAAATTAGGGGAAGTGCCGTATCCTTGACATAAATATACGATAGGCGGTTAGACAGACTGCTTAAGGAAACTCCAAATGCCAGCGAGGCCGGATGCGAACGTTGCAGCCACCAAAGCGGGCTTTACACCGGCTGAATTGGAAATATGAGGAGCGAGATTTATGGAAAGAAACAAAAAAACAGGTACCTGTCGATTTGTAAATCGCTCCGGTCAGTGCCCCCGCGACCATGCTTCCGACAGCATCATGCCTTCCTCGCCAGTGATCAATTGAAGAGTTGATCCCATTATAGACTAGAGCTAAATCGGCGCAAGAGTCAGGAGCGGAAAACACGAGGCGTTGAATTGACAAACCCAAGACACCAGTAGAATTGCCGATGAAAGTTCCTCGCCTAGTGACGGAATTGAGAATACTGTTTATACGCAGGCGTGCATTCGACACCGCAAGTGGACGACGAACTCCCTCACGCAAACCCCAGACACCACCAACGCCGAGCCCTAGGGAACACGAGTGAGCATGTGACAAATACGAGAACAATAAGATTGATGATAAGGTGGGAGTAAATGATATGGGATAAACGAAACGAGTTGGCACCGGGTTTGACAAAAGACCAAAATGGGATAAAAGGCAGAAGAGATGTGATATGAATGAAGAAGGAAAAGAAAACGGACCAGTGAGGTACATGGTTCCGGTACCATAACACAAGTCGTCACTCCAGCCTCGTGATGGAATGGCTGTACCAGAGCCTGGAAGGTCGTTCACTTTGTCATCTTCTAGCAGGAGGTAGTCCAGGTTGTCGCTTAGACCGGACATGGGGTGAAGTTTTGCAGGATCGTAGGCTCCACCGAGCAGCAGGTCTGCTGCGGTGACGGAGGTCGCGGGGCCATCCGAGTGGGAAAAGGTTGCGTTCCGCAATGTGTCGGTCGTATCCTGAGAAGCTGCCATCGTATTGCTCTATGGTCGGGGACTGGTGACTGATTTTCACAGACCGGAGGGGGGGCGACCTTTTCGTAGCACAAGTGAACGGGTGATCGGCATATGCCGACCTTCCGAAGCACCGTCAGCCGCCGTTCTATTCCGTCTAGAGTTACTTACATCCAAACTGCGCGGTCGGCTGCCAGAAAGACAATAAGGTCGGATGCTTAATACAATCCTTAGACCATTTGTTCGGTACATCGTCGCGCCTCGCGGTGTCCACGCCCACCCCATCATCATCCCTCGCCATGGGACCTATTTCACAGGAAGGCGTATGTGCTTCGAGGCGCTCTCAGTCCCGTGGCTGCCCGTTCACAATCTATCCCAGGTTTCGCCACATCCACAACCCCTTATTCCACCGCCTCGGATCCAACAGAGGTGCAAGCGAGTCAGTGTCTAGAGCAGGGAACCCAAAAACTGGAGGAAGGCGACATCGAGGCAGCAAAGGCTCTGTATAAACGGAGTGTTGAAATCAAAAAGACCGCGTCTTCCCTATTCAATCTGGGAGTTACCCATTACCACCTCAGTGAGACCTAGTTACTCTGTTCCTCCTCATATCTCAATCTAACCTATCCAGAGGAGTATGATGACGCCATTCATGCCTGGAAAGAATCCATCACCCTCCAACCATCCAGCCCCGACGCCCATACCAGTACGCCTCCTTCGACTTTTACTGTTCCTTCTGGTCTCATTGATGCCAGCAGACCTGGCAAGTGCCTACATAATTTCGCCCATCGCTCGCCCGGACCTTGCCCTCCAACACCTACAGTGCGTGCGGAAAGTACTAGCCATGGAATGCACGTTTACCCTTGTACTTAGCATCGCATCGTCCCTCGCGCCAGAAGATCCAGAGATAGCTTTCAATCTCGGCGCCGTGCTGGAAGCCTGTACGTTAAACATGTGCTTGTCGGATCATTGTGTCACTTTTTTTCACAGGTGGTCGTTTGGAGGACGCTCTGACGTACTACAAGCGGAGTAAAGATTTTGGCGTTGAACGTGCTGCGCTGCAAATTAGAAATGTACGTTTACCTTCTTCCTCACACCTCGCTTTCCCCTCAAGCACATCAAATACAGGTAAGCGCGAAGATTTTCGGCAAGAAGATGAGAGAGGTGGAAAACAATCAGGCGCCAGAATGATGATTCGATTCCTCTGACCTCCTGCTCCACTCCCACGACACTGCAGACGCCATCGTCACCTTCCGCACAATTTAACGGCATTTTCCAGCGGGACTCGATCCGAACCCGTAGGAAAATCACAAAACCGTATCGATGGATGGTGTGCAATTCTGATTCACCTTGTTAACATCACACAATACATCCACTGGGACACGCCCTCCATCGCTGTCTTGCTTCAGTTCGAATTCATGACTATGACACTTTTCAATGCCACCGGAAGCGATGACGAAGTGCTCCTCCTGTGCAATTCAAAATTATTTGTCCAAGTGAGAAACGAAATCCTGTGCTGTCACAAATTGACGGTACCGGCCAATACTCTCAATGCACGGAAAGGCAAAAGATGCTGGTTTCGCCTGTGCTTACACAATCATCACCTCGAACTGCTGGCATGCTACCCACATGAAACTATCCCGTGTATTTTCAATCCCACAAGGGAAACTAAGCAGCGAGAAATGTTGTACCAGTTGCTTCACATCGAATGGCTTAATGTTACCCACCCGCAGATAGGCTAATCGCACCAGCGCGGGATTCTGGGCGTTCCAGGCCGTTGCCCAACATCCTCCCCATGCCTGTGCATGACCCTAATCAGTGCGGCCTGCGTACACCTACTCATTGCTGGTATGGACCACTCCGACGTTGGTCCCGACCGTGTTGGCTTGCGATTCTCGGCTTCCACTCATGGCAGGTACCCCTCCATTAGATATCCTCTGGTCCCATGGTATTGGTTTATCCAACCTGCTGAGTACCGCGGCGATCTCACCCAGCGACCAGTGCGGCGATGGGTGATCCGATGGTTTCAGATACAGAATATTATCGTACCCTTCATCTGGTCTGGGGTGCTGAAATTGGGAATGGAACCAATTCAAGACCTCGGAGGCCTGGTTGAATCCCTTTATCGTCGGATGGCCGGTACCTTTGGGTTGATTGAGAGTGATCAGTGAACGTTGGGCGCCGGTGTCACTGTCATTTTGGTACTTACGAGTACGTAGCCTTTCCAGGCAGACCTTCGATGCATGTCAGATCAGTGGGAGTTGTGAGAAACGGATACATACCTGCACCGGCGTGTCGAAAACCAACACCCATACGGGGACTGAAAAATCACGGGCGATCTTTATCCAGTGTGCTCGCTGTCTACATGTGAATATGTCAACTTGTGATTGACTTGAAGCTCACAAAGCTGACCGTTGAAACTCACTTGGCGTCAAAATTCGTGCGATCTATGCAAACGGACAGTCCGAGCTTCAGGGTCTGACGGGCCAGTGCTTCCACACTGCGCCGGTCCCCAAGATCATCCTGGCTACACCGGCGGAACGAGGTAGGCAAATGCTGTTCTAATGTCTGCGCAAAGGTGGACTATTTGCGGTGTAAGAAGGAGGGTGCGGCTGCATCTCATAAACCAGACCTTTCCTGAACCTATGAGACCAACGAGGATGAGGACGACTTGAGGCATGGTCAAGGTGACGGTGAACTTCCTCGAGACCTGGCACTGCGGAGTCGTGGGAGTTTTGGTGCATACGCAGGCTGCGCAGTTGGTGCAGTCTGTCTCTGCATTGTCACAACCATGTCCAGCCAGGACTACTACGGAGGAGGTCACCCTTCCTATCCTCAAGGCCAAGGACAATATTACCCCCCTCAGGGTTAGTATCGCTCTTCTCAACGCTTATCATGAGTTCTGATGCAATCGGCGCTTCAGGCCCGCCATCGGGGCAGGGCGGGTACTATCCCCAGCAGCCCCAGCAAAGCTACCAAGGTGGCCCCGGTTATCAAGGCCAACCTGGTCCATATCAGCAGCCCTACCCCGGACCTGGCTATGCCCCACAGCCTCCACCCCAGACTGTCTATGTGTTTGTATTCGCGGTATTCCAGATCGACTCGCTTTCTAAAACCGTTGCAGTCAACAACAACCGGGGAAGAGTTCTGGCGGAGGCGGAGATGCTTGCACCGCCTGTATGGCCGGTCTCCTTTGCTGCTGCTGTGCCGAAGGTGGGTTGCACCGTGTTTGCTGCTGTGGTGGCTACTAATCACCACATCCCCAGAGCTCTGTGACATTTGCCTTTGAATGAATAAAGGATCCTCTACGCCAGTGCTCGATTCTGTAACTTAGTCATGTATAAACACCTTCGAATATCATGGTTTTCCGTCTCTCAGACCCTTCGCATGAACTTTCATCGGCACGTGAGTTCCCCGATCTTCCTTTCTTCCTCCCACCACCTCCGGGAATGTCTTCCGCCTCCTGGCCCCCACAGTTAAAGTATTCCGCAATCCCCACCACCCTTACAGGCCTCTCTGATACGTCACGGTAGGGAATGGGTTGCGAAATGCCTTGGGCAAATGACCGACGTCAACCGGGCAGAAGCACAAGCTGAGTTACGACAAATCATCAGTGATGCCTTCTCTGCGCAGACTCTTTGGACGACCGACTGGCAAGGTGTTCAACTGCAAAGGTGTTGTAATGTTGGACGGCTGCTACTTTACCACTGATTTTTCTTCCCCCACACAAGTCTCGCACCCAAACCGCCACCCACCATCATAAACCTCAAGCGCAAAAGGTGGAGGTTTCAGTGTTTCTATCCTTTGTTTTCAAACCCATCTTTCCACTCGTCTAACCTCATTATCAGCCTAGATTCAGCGAGCCCAACGAAGAAATACAAGAAGACATTGACGGGTGGGAAACACTCAAGTGGGAAGGAGAGTTGGGATCCCCAAGATCAAGCCGCATTGCACCGCCGAGCTGAAAGGTTTAAACGCGAACACCAGATAGAACGTCAAAAATGGGTTGGAAATGATCGATCTTCATTCCACCACAGCAGTGCCAACATTCACCAGGACGTGTTTTCTTCCACACCCTCCTCCGGTAACTGGGACGAGCCTGAGAGCGCCATTGTAACGTCTCCGAAATCCTTCCGAAACAGACACTCATTTGGGACCCCAGGCCATGCAACACAAGATTGTAGGAACCTGTCAGGAGTTATTCAAAGACTACCTTCGACTCACATCCGTGGGTTTTTGGTCCCCCCCTGTTGTGTCCGCTCATGCCTAATCTTGTCACAGGAACCTGATCCAAAGAAAATCCGGCCATACTCTGTGCTACGCGAAACCGTCGACCAGCTGAAAAACCGGTGGAAACAAAAGGAGAACTATAGCTGGATTTGCAGCCAATTCAAGAGCGTGCGACAGGACCTCACGGTGAGCCCTTTCCGACCATTGATGGGTGTCCCTGACCTCTACTGCCAGGTGCAAGGCATCAAGAATGAGTTCACCGTCAACGTATATGAGATCCATGCCCGCATGGCGTTGGAGAAAGTATGTACATCTCTTCATTCACGCCACAGCCGATACCGATACACGATACAGGGTGACATGGTTGAGTATAACCAATGTCAAAGTATGTTGAGCAGCCTTTACGATCTCGGTCTTGGGGCAAAGAACCGGGATGAGTTTGCGGCATATCGCATCCTCATGTTTCTACACGGGCTCAACAGGAGTGGTGGGTTTCTTGGCACACAAGTATTACGATGGACTGATTGTCTTCGATCCCCTTTAGATCTGAATTTATTCGTAGGTCAGCTAACATCACAACAGAAATCCAATCCATGTGTACTCCACGCCCTCAACGTGCAACGCGCCCTTTCGATGGGCAACTACCATCTCTTCTTTTCCCTGTATAACACTGTGCCCAACATGGGCGGATACATTATGGACCACTTCGTCGAGAGGGAGCGTATTCGAGCATTACTCGTCATGACAAAATCGTATGTCCCTCCCAATATGGTGTTTTCTATTGAACCCAGCTTTTTGGCCCACTCAGATACATCTCGGTACCTCTGGTTTTCATCGTCAAGGAACTCGCATTCGAGAACGTCTCAGAAGCACTTGGCTTCCTTTCTTCCCACGATTGTGCCATCTTCACCAACCCCAATCACTCCGGCGTCGAAAAAATGTTTGATTGCAAATCTGCCTCTGCTCCTCTCGCTACGTTGATGGAAGAAAAGTTCCGCAAAGTCCAGATCAAAGGGGCAATATGATTTACAGCACCTATCCCCTTTTCACAGCTTTCTCACATCCGCCCCCCACCATTCCTCCTCTAGGCGCACATCCGCGGTTCGTGTTCAGGTTTGTCAGGCTTCTGTCGCTCTCGTGGTTTCTCCACGGCAGGGAAGTAGGAGTGACCCAAACTCTTTGTGATCACCTACTTATGATGTATATGTATACCATAATACACGGTGACCCAATTTGACTCAATCCCTCATTCGGGCGGGAACAAACCTCCGAACTGTGACCTCGCGCACTGAGTAATATGCCAGGCACTTCGGGGATCTAAGTATCTCTGGGGATACATGCACGGAGGATGGGATAGTAACGTAGCAGAGGACTAGCGTCTGTTTTGTAAAATCAGTAAATTCCCAAGATCCGAACAAAGCGCAGGGACATACCTTCATGACCTGGGAATTCACCCGGTTGATGGTACTTAACCACGACCACGAGGAAGTCTGTGCGTTTTGGAAAACTGATGGCGACTCTTCCCCATCTGTAGGGTCTTCGTATGTCGGGCAGATAACAAGCGCGAACCTAACAGGGTATCGGTGAACAGCCTCTCGTGACCCTATCTACACTTACTCAGCGTGATCAAAGACAGGGCCACGCTTGTAGAGCAGATAATCGACACAAAACTTGACCCCAGACTTGATCGTCCACCCGAGAGATCTATAGTGGTGATACGCCACGTAGTTTACGATGAAAGGATTATCGGGTCGTAGTTGATGAGGTGGCTCGGGGTTCGAACCGCCTGGGGTCATGTGGGATGTTTGAAACGCGGACCAGATCTCTCGAAGAGACATCCCCTCGGCCTGATACAAGGTTAGATGATGGACGACATATTGTGACAGGCATGAAAAACGGACTGTGTGTGGGTTCAAAACCGATAAACAATCGAAACACCATATCAAGAAGAAAGCCTCTTGAGTTGTCAGCTGGAGGTGCTCAACGTCGACGATGTCGTCCAACTCCTCATCCCAATCCTTGTCCTGTTTGATACGGTTTTGGTTCTCCGAGGTCAGGTCAGCAGGTTTCCAAGTGGCACCGGATGGTATCACTATAGAACTTGGAACCGTTTTCCCTGCGCGGAAAGCCTCCTCAGCCTCTGCTGCAGCTGCCGCAATGGCATTGGCTCTGTCCATCTTGAATCGTTTTCTTTGTTCTCTACGCTTGGCTGTTACCTCCTCGGAGGTCACTGCGGGGCTCGTCAGGCAAAGCTCGTTGTCAAAAAAAAAATCAGGACCTTTCCCTGCCAGTGCGGCCTTACGTGCATTCACTTGCCTTGAAAACCAGGACGGCTCACTTCTCGAAAGGTTGCCTTTTCCAAAGAAACCTCTCTGCCACAGCATTGTCGAGTCTTTCCGGTTGGTCACCCACACAGATTTCGTGAGGGGGTCCCAAACACCCTCGCAACAGGGATTGAGAACGATTTGTCTGGATAACCCGAGAGCAACATATGACTGGGAAAACACAAGAGGGAGAGGGTGGGCGTAAATTTTGTTGTTCTCCGCCCTTCTGAAACCTCCTTTCTTGCCTTCAGAGCGGCGATGTCGTGACATTTGCTGAAGTCGAGGGTCGATCGTCGATCGTGAGCGCCGAGCATTCGATCGTACAGCATCCCTTCACTTCCGGGAACCCGGAAGATGGTAAAGCTACATGAATTCTACGCTGTTCTATTGTACATGCGGGTTCTGGAACATGTACCTTCAATGAACAATTTCTACCACAAGGTCGCCCTGGTTGAGCGAGTCGCCTTGAAATACATTCAGAAATACGGCCCGAGAAAATCGCGGAATGGCCCACCTTCATGAACGAGTACTCTCTTGATATGCCCAGACACGGGGGCAGTGACAGCGGATTCCATCTGAATTCTACAGTTAGGATGGACATACCCGGAAACCGAAAGTTCATACCTTCATTGCGCTCAGAACTGATAATCGGCGAAGGAATATCAATGAACACAAGATCGTCATGGGATCGAAGGGGGCTCACCGCAAAGTGGATCACCCTTCAAGATTTCGTGACCCTCCTTGACTCTGACCTCGACAACAACTCCAGACATAGGAGCACCAACAGATCCTGGGTCATTGGTGGCTCTCTCCCGCGAGACGGTTTCTACGGCAGAGTTCTTGTCCTCTACGGAGACAGCTCGGACCTACGTTTCGTGAGTACGTATCCCGAGAACACGCCAGCGACTAGAATAGAAGTTTATACCTCGCCATTGACTTCAAACCAAACATCTCGTTGAGCTTTGCCTTCAACCACTGGACCGACGGCCATCAACCGAATGATGAGGGTCTTCCCTTTCTCGATAGAGATGTACATCTCCTCTCCTATATCCGGACGTCCTAAGAAGTACCGGGTTGGAATCACGCTGAAAATGTGATATGAACTTGATGTACGGTGAGTCAGGGATGCGACTTGCGCACCTCAAATCACCATATTTTTGGACAAATCCTTGGTACTCCTCGAAGACCTGGGGATGGGGTCAAATCGTGTTACCTCATGGATGCACATAAAAACAGAAGGAGTTGAACCTTGGGATACATCACGTATGATGTCACGTCGGCATCGTTGATGTGCTTCCCGAACTTGCTTCGAAGCTCTGCCTTGATCTTCTTGAACTCTAGTGGCTGGAGGGAAGCACCCGGACGCCCGTCAATCTTGGGTTTGTTTCTTATGATATGGGAGCGGAGAGGTTCAGGGAACCCGCCCACAGGCTGGCCAAGATAACCCTGGAAAAATTCCACTACAGACGAAGGGAAGTCCAGGTGTTCCGCACGATCGAGGACGTCTTGTTTTGAGTAGGAATTGGAAGTCATCCATTGGGCGAAGTCTCCAACAACCTTTGATGACGGTGTGACCTAGGAGGGGACCGCGACTCAAAAAGTGATACTCGATCCTACTTCACGATAGATTACCTTGATAATATCCCCACACTACCAACGTCTTCAGCGACTAGCCACATGATAGAATAAGGGAACTCACGAGTTCATTTGCTTCGATGTACTTCTTCTTAATCTCTGTGCTCACTCGTTAATGGAGAACGAATATGGTCGTGGAAGTATTACTCACCCGTCCATTGGGTGCCCAATCCGAGTTGAGAGGCTTGGAACTATGGGAAATTAAGCTGCGAGAGTCGCTGTTCAAGAAACTTCTCACCATCAGGTTCGTATACTGTCCGCCGGGCATCTCGTGATCAAAGACACTGGAATCCGACGCCCTTACGTTCGCCTCGAAGCAACTGTACAACATCCTGACTTGAGTCCAGTAGAGATTGAGGGCTTGGATATCAGCGTATCGAATTCCGGTCCCGAGGCCAGTTTGTTCGAGCGCAGTCGTAATAGCACCCATGGGTGGTTGTGAGGTCAAACCAGACATGCCTTACAGGTGTCAGCGGGTTTCAAAATGTGATGTTTGATACTCCTCACTGTCAATGGCGACATCCACAACATCCGCTCCTGCCGCGGCAGCGGCGAGCATTGTAGCAGTTGAGATACCGGCAGTATCGTGCGAATGCACGTGTATTGGGAGATCAGGGTACTTCTCACGGATTGCGCCGATTAAACTGTGAAGTGGTAAGAAACGTGGCTATCTGCATGGAGAGCGATCATACAGCTTTGCAGCCTGAGGTTTCAACAAACCTGCCATGTCTTTGATCCCCAACACATGGATTCCCTCGGCGACGAGCTGATCGACAAAGTCCAGGTAGTATTGAAGTGTGTACTTGGTCTTCTTGGGATTCGCGATATCGCCTGAATAACAGACAGCTGCCTCGACGACACCGCCCGCTCTCTTCGCCGCATCGATACCAAGCCTCATCTATGGCTGGAGTTGAGTGCCACACTAGGGGGGATGTGGATTCTTTCTTACATTTTCAATGTAATTCAGCGAGTCGAAGACCCGGAAAATATCCAAACCGTTCTCAACAGCCTTCTTCGAAAAATCGTAGATAGCATTGTCACTGTTGGTCAATTAGACTTGGAGAGTTCAGCGACAACATTCTACTTACGGGTAACTGGTGTAACCAACGCCATTGGCACCGCGAACTAGTGCTTGCAAGGGAATGTTAGGGACCAATTTTCTCAAAGTACGCTTGAGAGATATGATCTCAGCATGAAGGAATCGAAACAAGCTCCAAAAACCTTACCAACCGCTCCCATGGATCTTCGTACAGGAACCGCATTGCGACATCGAACGTTGCACCACCCCAGCACTCGAGACTGTATGCGTTTGCCAGCGCATAACTAGTTTCCTTGGCAATGTTGACCATGTCAATGGTTCTGAGGCGAGTGGCCAGGAGGGACTGGTGAGCGTCTCTCCAAGTTGTGTCCATGATGAGAACCCCAGGGTATTCGCGGACCGCTTTGGCGAAGGATTCTGGACCGGATTGAACGATGATGTTTCGCCAACCGACTTCGCACGGTAGTGATGCGTCCAACGGTGGACCCGCCTCGTCTTCTCTATTCTGAAACTGGGGAATGACAATTTCTTCTCTCAGACCAGGCTCACCCTAGGGAAACATCAGGTGGTGTAAGCATCATCGCATCGGTAGGCTCACGGTCTGCCCCTTGATGGAACTTCCGTTCACGGCTAAGTCTCCCAAGTACGCCAACAGCTTTTGGGCACGATTTTGAGTCTGAACGAGCTTAAAAAGTTCCGGTGTGTCATCGATGAACTAGGGTGGGGGGTCAACCGATATCCTTGTTTGGATTCAGAAGATAATCGCTCACCGTCGTCCAGGTCTTTCCTCCAATAAAAACGTCGTGAGTAAGAAGGCGGAATAAGAATGGGATGTTGGTCTACGGGTGTGTGAGTAATACACGAAGGAAGACGATGAACCGATACGAGGAACGAACCTTGACGCCCCTGATGCGGAATTCCACCAAGGCTCGGAGCATCTTCCTCCGAGCGACTTCATAAGTTGTCCCGCTGACGGAAACCTTGACAAGAAGACTGTCGTAGTGGGGCTGGCACCACAACATCAATTCCAGCCACTATGAAACCTTACGGAAGAGCCGGGGCTTACCGTGATCTGGGCACCAGCAAAACCAGAGCTGGCATCTAATCGCACACCATTCCCACCTGCACTACGGTAAACTTCGATTTTTCCCATATCGGGCTGGAAGTTTGTAGCGGGATCTTCTGTGGTGACTCGGCACTGGATCGCAAAGCCCTTCTTTGAGACAGCATCCTGGGTTAAGCCCAATTGAGGCAAAGTGGCCCCCGCAGCGATCTGAATTTGAGCAGCCACGATGTCGATGCCAGTGATTTCCTCTGCGAAAAAACAGCTAAATTCGGTATGGTAGCGAAAATTGTCTGAAGAGTTACGTACCGGTGATGGTATGTTCGACTTGAATCCTTGGATTAATCTCAATGAAATAGTGACGGCCCATCTGATCCACCAAGAACTCTGCAGTTCCGGCATTCCTGTAACCTACACTCTTTGCAAGCTTGATGGCATCTGCGAGAATACTTTGCCTGACTTCTTCGGGAAGGTGCGTTGCAGGTGCCACTTCCACGACTTTTTGATGCCTCCTCTGTACAGAACAGTCGCGTTCGAACAGGTGAATCGTGTTGCCTTGCGCGTCAGCCAATAGCTGCACTTCGATATGGCGGGGTCTCTCGAGGAACCTCTCGACGAACACGGTACCGTCGCCGAATGCAGATCTTGCCTCGCTCACCGCACGCTGGAACGCGGCTTCAAGCTCAGATTGTTCACGGACAACTCTCATACCACGACCTCCGCCTCCCATTGCCGCCTTGATGATGACTATAAGTTGCATTCAGGGCGTCGAAAAGGTATGCAACTTGTTAAGAGAGACGCACCGGGGTATCCATGTTCTTTGATAAAAGCCTCTGCTTCAGTATATGTGGCGACAGGACCAGGAGTTCCTGGTACTACGGGAACCCCGACCCCGATTGCTGCGAAACAGATGGTGAAAAGGAGATTGAGTTAAGGCAATGGCTAATCATACGGACCAATGTCTCGAGCCTTGGTCTTATCTCCGAGCGAATCGATGACCTCTGGCGAGGGCCCAACGAATGCAAGTCCAGCTTGTTCCACCTTGCGCGCGAATTGGGCGTTTTCGGAAAGGAAACCATACCTACGACAACGAATGAGGGCTCGAGGTAGGAAATACGGGGCAAAGAACGTACCCTGGATGGATCATGTCCACACCATGTTCTAGGGCGATCCTAATTATGTCGTCCTGGGCAAGGTACGCGGCAACTGGAGTGAGACCCTTCCCCACTTGATAAGCCTCATCAGCCTGCGGGTTCGCGTATGTGAGTTAAGATGGAATTGAAGGATAAAGGGCGACGGGCGCGCGGACCTTTTGACGATGAGCAGAGAGGCGATCTTCGAAAGAATAGATAGCAACAGTATGCATAGCCAGTTCATGAGCTGTACGAAAAACGCGAATCGCGATTTCCTGGGGGGTGGATCGCATCGGTTTTGATCCTTTCGAGCAGAGTATGGGGGCTTACTCCTCTATTTGCAACGAGGATCTTGGTTAATGGGCCAGAGTGGCCAGCAGCTTTTCTTCGCACAGTCTGGATGGAGTGCACGGGGGTGCCCGGTGCGCTCGGAGAGGTAGCAAATATTGGGGCCAACCTGGGAGGGTGAAGCATCTGGGAGGATGGCATCGTGGTGGTGGTTGTGAACAAAGAGTCGGAAGATCGGAATCAGAGACGCGGACTACGATGAGATTGCGATGGTCTCACGCGCACGTGCAAGATAAATGCATGACATTCGGTTGGCTGACGGTGGATACGGTACGGGTTTTCCTCTGAGGGTCGTCCAGGCTTATACAAGTCAACTCTCGGGTGATCATCGATCAGGGTGGTCTACGTAATCTATGGTTTCCTCGTCGTCGCCGTCAGTGGAAGGATCGCGTCTGCTTGCGTACGAGCACTCTCAGCTTTCTTCTGGTTGCTCTTAGCCACCGCATACACAATCCCAGCGAAGAATCCGATCGCTACGGCCGACACAGATCCGAATGTGACTGGATCACCGAAGAAGATCATTCCAGACGCCGCGATTGGCAGTTTATTCAGAGCGCCAACCATGCTGGTCTTGGATGAGCGACACGAGACCAACAGGAAAGGGTGGTGTAGGACAGACCTATACGTCGTGCTGCTCGTTACTCGAACACACCAGGCGGTGGTGTAAGAAATTCCTACCGCAGCAGCTCCCGAAAACGCGATTGCAAACAGAAGAAGGTTGCGGGTCTCCGCAGGGCTAGAGAAGGGCCGTCAACTTTCTCGTCCATGAGAGTTCTGGAAAGCCCACAAATTTCTGTTGAGGTTTTCCGAACCCCAGTCCTCAACGATAATCGAAAAGACAGCCAGAACCGGAATGGAGAGCAGATTGTTGTAAAACATAGTATCCCAATCGGAAAATCCTGTGGATTTGATTCGTTTGCGCATTGCGAGTACCTATGTGAGTAAGGGTTTAGAGGCGGTGCGGTCATATAAACAGGCCGAGATTACATAGGCAGCAGTAGTGGCACAGTTGACCATCATCCAGAAGTAGCCAACATTCAAGTTCCTCACAACGCTGGTGACCTTGGGAAGGTCGGTCAACACGGAACTTGCATCATCGAGATTACCGGTAGTCGGAAGGTCTGCCATGGCGGCAATGATCGAAGACAAGACCTAAGCGTGTGGATTAGCACCTTGAGCGTTAGCGGAAGGATACTTGACCGTACCATGAAGAAGAAGGAAACCAGAGTCAAGCCGGTTACACGACCGCCAAACCAAATCACTTCCCCGTATGCCTATGGGATACTCAGCTTTGGGATAGTCATGTGGTTGACGAGCATACAATTAGTATAATCGTGAGATTCTTGAATATAGTGTAGATGGGGATGCTGAGGTATTGCTACAACGGCGGTCAATGGAGTGCTGGGAGGCACATGGAAGAGTGAAAGACTCACCAAGCTTTTTGAGCCGGTGTAAATGACACTAACGAGCAAGAAACTTATCGGAAACCAGTGCTTAGCGTCTTGAACGTCGAAATCTCGAAAAGATATTATTCCCAGCTTTTTGACGGAGGCAACGCAAGCGCAGCAGACGGTTGATTGGATGCACAATAGGAGGAAGTTCATGGAAAAGTTTTGACCTGAAACAACAAACTACGAGTCTGTCAATCCCTTGCAATGACGCGAGAGGGGGAGGAGGATGGACGACCTTGTTTACAAGGGTCATCAGAATCGAGGCCAGGCAGTAACATGCAATCGACAGGACTTGGAGAATGTGAATCGGGATGACACAGAGCAGAAGCCACGGCGACCTACCTGCAGTAGACGGCACAGCAACTTCCTTGTCTGCGCCGGAAGTTGCGAGGGCTTTCTTGATCTCTACAACATCCCTTTCTTCGGAGTGGGAAGGCGCCCTATCTTTTAGAGAATGGTGGCTCATTCGTGATGGGTTTCACTGTGAGGTGGAGGCCGTTACGAGGTGAAGGTGGTGAGACTTGCGGACAATGTGCGCTCAAACTCGTCTAGGGTATCCGGGGAAACGAGCGAATACGACCAGCGGCGGGAGCGGGCAATGTGCGGTGGTGGTTGGTGGTAAGCGATGGTGGCGGCTGGGCGCTTGGTTCATGTCCTGCGATCGCACTCACGCAGGACCCCCGATAATAGGAGGGGACCCGCGATCACCAATTCGGACCAAATTTGGGTTCAAAACCCCGGCAGGTATGATTTTTCCCGGACCAAACGCCAAATTTTTGCAAAAAATGTACGATTTTTGATCCGGACCAATCATGGCCCTTTCCGATACACCATGTGTATGATCCGGACCAACCTCGACCTCGGCAGCCCACCTCCCAGTACCCGCCCCTTACCCACCTCGCATGTTTTTAGCCACGTAGCATCCCCGTCTATCCCCGTTCACTCTCCCCGAGCTCATTCGACAACATCAATATGGATCATTACCAACGACGACAGGGAATAGTGCCAATGCAGAGCTTGCAGCGACAACACGGGCATCGAAGGTAGGTCGCTCTCCCATTTGTTCCCTATTATGATTTTCACACTTGCCCTATAAGGCCATGAAAGTGCGTCACAAAGGGTTCTCGCGGGTCTTATTGCCGAAGCCGCACGAGGGTATCCTGAAGGATGCTGGAGTCACTCCCCTGAGGGTACTCCGATGTCTTGAGAATCCATCAGGGGCATTCGACGAGTCAAGTTGGGCATTCGCGTGTCACAAACAAAATCTATGTCGCTCGAGGTACGCCCTATCATCCAAACGAGCTTGGTTGGTTCTCACATCGACCGTGTCGATAGTCCTCGGTTGTTTTCAAAAAGGCGATGGCAGGAATGGCCAGCATGGATGGATTCTTTCCGCTCCCAATATCCACAGTTTGTCAAACATCGGTGTCCAACTTTTCGAATACGCCCATTTACAAGTGTTCCGTGCGGTTCACGACACCGACGCCCGCCTCCAGACAAAACCATATGAACTCATACAAGCACGGCAGCTTCTCACTGTCCTTCAAAACACACCGCGCTTATCTCTATCAGTGGGGGCGCATATAAGAATCAGTGAGGAGGATCGCATTGTTTACCAATTACTTGAGGGAAGGGTCTCTGGGATCAATCTCGCCCTTAAGTATATCAGTAGCCGTAAGGCAGATGAGTGCATGGACATTGATTCAGAGGCCGTAGAGCAGGAATAGGGCGAAAATGGAAGAAATTTGGGGTTTTTTGCTATCTATGTTACCATTCCGGACCAAAGTTTCACCCGAACCCCAAGCCGGTGCTCGGTTCGGACCAGATGGATGCCATTGGATGGTCGAGGTGTCCGGACCAGATGCCCCCGAAATCCGGTGATTTTGGATCGGACCTCCTCACCCATTATCGGGGGTCCTACTCACGCTCATCTCTGGCGTCCAACGAAAGGGGGGAATATGATAGAAAAGCTACTGGAAGCTTGCGTCGAGAGACTATTTCTACCAGGTGTCTGTCACGTTCTCAGCAAGACGCGTTGACAAGTTCCCACATGGTGATAATAAATAATAAATAAATATCACAAGACACGCTATACTTTAGACAGCAAAGCGTTAATTGAGAATCGGTTCGGGTCAAGTCGACCGTACAGTCAGCGCGTCGCTTGGCCCGGTATCATCGTCCCGCCGAACGAGTTATCCTTGCGGCTCACGGCACCGCCTCCGCTGCATTCCTCATCCCGACCTCCTCTTCGTGTAGTAAGACGTGCTTGCTCGTAGTCTCGGACTGTTTGCCTCCTGTTACTTAGTATACCACGTCGAAAGTACACCCATCATCGTCCATCATCCCAATATACCACCATCATCAACTTGTTTTCAGCTCATTTCGCCATCATTGCAACTCTCTGGGAAACAACCACGGCCGCCTGAGGTCCAATCATCCCAACAGTACCTAGCTGGTATTCACTGTAGGATCAACCGATCCTCAGCACATTCCCAGTCAATCATTCATAGCGCGGCGCTTGTGGCTGCCCCTTGCCCCCTCACTCCCTCCACCGCTGTACGGTGCATGATGGCGGTCCCAGCGCAAGGAACCAACGGAACGAGAGAGTGGATATTCGTATTGCGCCTCCAGGTTCATGCAACTTCCAACCCCCTCACGTACCACGAGATCAAACGGGCATCATTCCGTCACCCCACTGACTGGTCCAAACCAAAACCGTCCACTCCCATCAGAAGAGTTGAGGAGAAACCTGTCCACTTTGTGCGCTAAAGTATTACGGGCAATTCTAGCCCACCACTTTGGCGCTGCCACCAAGTCCTCGGCACCAAGAAATTCAATCGAAAGCCAACACACGTTGGCAAACAAGAGCACGTCTATTTCGAACGAGGTACATAACGATAGTGCTAAGTAACCAGGCGGCCCTTGGCCCCTCATTGCTGTTCCCCAGGATGGGCAGCAAAATGGTGATGGTACAGTAGAACGTGAACTATATAGATAACACAAGCCGGAACGGAGAGCATGAAAGGTGGGGTGAACGTCGAGTGAGGAAGGATGGTGTTTGTATGTGGGTGCAGACGTGACATGTCTGGGTGTTGGATGTGTACTAGGCAACGTCCATGCCGATATAATCGGGCGACAACAAGAAGGCGTAGTTCGGCTTCACGAGCGGTCTTGGCCGAGTGACGAGACGTGAGGGAGAGAATGCGAGAGATATGCAAGGCGAAGACGAACGAATGCAGCAATGACAAAACATCTATGGGAGGGAAATAAAGCAGGAAATGCATGATAGAAGAGTGAAGGTGCGTTATGATACACAGCGGACGACCTTCCTGCCCCGGCTCTTGAACGCTGGATGGAGTTCCTCCACTAGAGTCTCGAGAACGGAGGAGGAATCGGTGTCCGAGGTGCACGAGAACGAATACGAGATCTTAGGACGGGGTGTTGGTGTAGGTGAGTGCCGATGAGTCGGCAGATACTCGTTCTCTTTTACACCCGATCGGATAGATGACGGTTTTTTCTCGTTCGCCAGATTCCAGTCGAGCTTGATCATAGAATCCACAATGTCATCCTCCTCCAAGTATAAACAAGATCTAGAAGCGAAATGCCGGTCTACACCCGCGATCGCAGGCCGGGGAGGGGTCGCAACCCACGAACGAACGTGGCTAGCGATCTGCGAGAACAATGAGGAAGGTTTTGTTTGGGGGGTTGAGGTAGAGTCGGTGAGAATAGACGAGGTTTTGAATGACTCTGATAGGACGCATTCCCTCAAAAGCCGTGAGACAGGCCTCTGAGGTGTGTGGATCGGGAGTGAGGGAGATTGGGAACAGGATGGTTTGAGGGCCGAGGTACAAAGCGTGGGAGGGAGAGGCTTTTGGTGAGGGAGGAGAAGCTTTGGTGGTCGTGGGTGTTGAGGTTCAAAGGAATCAGGTGACAAAGATCTAATGGAGACCGAATCGTCCTCTTCTTGGTAGCAAGGTCCGCATTCAGCATCGGGTGGAATCTGGGCGGCCCAGGCTCGGATGCCGTCTTCATCAGTTCCCTGGAACGCGCAGTGGGGTTGAGGGACCGAGTCTGGATTATCCAAGGCCTGACACTCGCTACCACAGTAGGGAAATTCACCCTCCTAGCGGAAACCTCATGGGTAAGAAGCGCTGCAAGGGAGGAAGGAACGGAAATGACTGACAATTTTGGTTTCGCAGTTCAAGCACCAGTTGGTATCCATGAGCTCTAGAGGAGGGAGGGGGCGGAGGGGGGGAGGTAGAGGGATGGTCGTCGTCGCCGTCGCGGGTGTGGAGGGGAGACGGGCTGGAGAGGGCTGGGTGTTATATAGACTGGCAAGGACCCCAAAATTCGCAGTATCGACTTTCCTGGCCAAATCTCAGATCCACTCGATCATCCCATCAAAATAATATATACATACGTCCATCAAGAAGTTTTCCGTCTTCGGGATAGCTTCCTTCGGAGTTATCCATGAGAAAATAATGATAAATAATTATTTTAGGTTGATAATTCAAAACCATAATTAATTAACAACTCGTGATTTGAAATAGTCTCGCCATAGGTATTGAAAACCTCGTGGGAGGGGTGTATGACGGCGTTGGTGACCATCTCGACAGTATCCTCCTTGTCTTCTTCTTCCGAGTCTGATGAGCGGTAGTCGGAAACCAGAGGACGCTCTTGTCGGTCATGAATACATTCCCTGACGCTTCCGCATTCCATACAAACATCAAAATCACTCTAAAAATGATTTGTCAGGAAATCGGCCACACGCTCGAAACGGGGGTGGTCCTCTCGTAACGGCCAGGGTGAATTTCAGCCACGCGCGCCCGATTCGAGAGCGGTGAAAAAACCGGGTGCCCACCACCTCCCGCGGTAGCGCCAGAGGGTTTTCAACCCTGACACCCCAACCGTGTTCAACTCACCTCGAGGTGGATCTGGTTCCGACGAGAGTGATTGAAGCTGCAGAATGAAAGGAGATCAATATCAAATTTTAGCGAACACTGTAAGGGGGGATGAACACGAAGAAGAAGAGCGGAAACAAAGGGTCGTCAATGGGAAAAATAGCCGGAGGGCCATCAAGAAATTTTCGACACTGGCAGCTTGCTCGATTTCACCGCAGGCACATCGATCACCCACCGACACCGCCCAGGACAACCGGTACTCTTACTCACCTGTCCGCGATGGGAACCATACTCAACCCATGGTATCCATCGACCAGAAATGCACGCGAGGTCACTAGAGAATACGCGTGATGATACCCCCTCAAATTCACCTCCGCCGATGGCGACGACGACGACAAAAAGGGTTCCACCACCCTCTCGTAAAATCCACGTATTTCAGTCTGCGATCACGACATACTCCAAATAGCATCAGTCGGGCCATGGACCGTCATCCAAATCAAGTAGGCTTGCCAGTCTCTCCACCCCAGTCTCTGGGTTGACAAAGAATCGTTCCATGTCATGTTTGCCCCTCCAGTCAATCGCTTCCCTGTCAGGGACGTCTTCTTCCGAGTACTTGTACCCCCAGAAGAGCCCTATTGGCACCGTCTTCTGGGGAAGAGATTGGAGATAGTCAGCCCACTCTGACAGCGGTCCAAGCAAACTATAGGTGATATTGTAAGAACCCCACACCCTGAACGTTCGTTGAGCTTCAGTACGTACAATTCGTTGTACAGCGCCAGAGCCAGCGCCAATTGGGCTTCGTGACCATACACCGGGACGTGAATCCCATTATCCGCAAGGCAGGTGACCAGGGGGTCAGAGGAGGTACAGGTCCGAATGGATATCATCCATCGCCTAGGTATCGTAACAACTAACGGCATTTTCAGAGGACCGACAAATCCCTAACATAATTAGGGTACTCGCGTGTTTGAGATTCCGGAATCGCTTCCTCGTCCAGATTGAAAACCGAGAATTCCCCCGTGGTATCGTCTTGGATGACAGACAACCGCTTGTCTATATGTATTCCCTTCGAAGAACACCACAACAGAAGCCGTCGAGCAGAATCGGAGTGAGGTTGCATGAGAGGGTGGACAGGGTTATGAACGACAGCAGTAAACAAACAAGTGATACGAGTGTGTGGAACAACCCAACACTATTTACTCCGACTTGGCAGCCTTGCTCTTTTCCTTCTCCGCGGCAGCCAACTCCTTGGCTTCGGTGCGCTTCGCGTACTCTTGCCCACCCTGGACACGAAAAATATTTAGCCTCGCTCGCCACTCTACCAGCGATTGTGTAACGTGCCTGCATGACGAGAACCAGTGCCAACAAACCGGCGATAATCGTGTTCCCGGCACCGATTAACCCAAGGTTTTGGTCAAGAGTGAACTCGGAATCCGCCTCGACAGGATTGACCACAGCCTTCAGGGCGGGGATAGTGACAGTCAGGTAAACCGCAATGGCAAACACGAACACAGCTGTCCGGAACCAGTCAGTCAAACGTGTGATCGAACCCATGCGGGTTTGTTCGTACCGAGGGAAGATCCGTCAAACCAAATCGCGCTCTCATCCCACTTGTGAAGTTTTCCCAATAAACAGATGATACCGATTCCCATCATCGAGTGAAGGAACGTCTTTTAGACCGTTCATCAGCGACATGACAACAACGAACAAAGGCGGGTCGACCTACCTTAATGGCGGGCGGGGCATTGTAAAAGAGGGTGTAAAAGTGCGTCGCGTCCTGGGTAGCTTCGGGTGTGATCTCTACATGCAGGATACGGTAGTCGATGGTAAAGCACATAAAAATAACCCCTACGGATGGGTTCCGGTTAAGGTGAAGGCGCCAGGCAAAATCGAAATACGATACCAAGGAAGAAACCAACTGTGGTGAGGACACCGGCCTGACGGAAGCCCATTGTCGTGTGAGAGTACTTGGGATGCGGAAGAAGCGGGAGGAATCGCCTTTCGCTGGCATTGTCCAATTTTGGGAATGATCAACAAGTTGAACATTTCCATCCTCAATCACAAACACTCGATCGAGAATGGCTCAATGGGACAACTCCCCTTTGCGAAATGCTAATATACACACGGGTTGTAACCCTCACAGATACCATCCTACGTTTTCCCTCATTGCAAGCTATGATCCCTTCAGCAACTTTCGGTTTCTCCTGGCCGGCCTCCTTAACCAGAGCCTGGTTTCGTCCTCGCTGTTGCCTCGATGACTTGCCAACAGACGTGCTCCTCGATGGAGTGCTTCACATACTCGCAGTTCAGGACATTCTTAGTGTCCGTATGGTCAACAAACGGTTCTACGCCCTCACCCACCATGCTTCCATCTGGAAACGACTCCTGAGACGGCTGAACCTTCCGGTTCCGCCTCTTCCCCCAACCTCACGACGCTCGTTCGCGAAAATCACCGGCCTCGAAGCAGAACGACTATTTGTTCGCTCTCTCTCGTTGTCCAGAAACTTTTCATCTCGAAACCCTTCTCCATACTGGGCACGGGCAGTCGAAGCTTTCCATCATATTCAATCTATGGTCATCCTCCCCGGAGGCTCTTACCTCGTAGCGTCTGTCAGGGAAGAAACTTGCAATTCCTTTGCCCTCATGGTTTTTGTTCTCGACTACAGAAACGGTGGTGCTTTACCTTTGGCGAGGGCCGTCACGGTAACGCAAGCGTATAATCTCCAAGCAAAATACATGAAAGTGCATGGTCAGAATGGTATCGTGATTGCCTACACGATCAAGGATGTTCGGTCTAAAAAGTACAAGATGGCCGCCCAAGGGTACGCGTCAACGACCAACTTATGTCTGCTGTTATTGACGACCTTCAATCTAGGTTCGACATATCCGATCTCAACCCCGTATCACCGGTCGATGCGCCAGTTCCACTCAAATATCAGTGTTTTGCACTTTTTTGTCCCCTCGTCGTTCCCGAAGAACTCGGCGACCCAGACCTCTATTTCCCTGGTTCGAAAGAATTTCTCGACCACGCCCGAAGACAGCCATCCCCTTTCAAACTTCTGGCAGAATTGAGTTCTGGATCTCCTCTAGGACCGATCAACCTTGCGGAAATGTTCGGTTCTCCGTGTATGGCGGTCGTCAAAGGCACTCGAAAAATTTTATTCAAAAACTTGGAATTGCCTGGTTACTCCGTGATCAATTGCCCGCCTTTGAGTCTCCCCCTCGAGGTACCCGGTTTCTCCATTCACTCCCGCCTCTCTATTACTGAATTGTTGGTCTAGAACTCCGCAATCAAAGCTATCCGACTGTTGTCCTCCGAGGCAACTATCTTCGTCGTCCAGACGGACAAGATCCACGGAGTCATCTTCGCGATTTTCACCATACCCATGCTCAACACCGTCTCCGATGGACATCACCCCATTTCGGCGATATCTTTGAGCCGCAACGACGTCGCATCGATCAATATCGCGGATAATCCCCCGCTCTTTTCCACATATACAGACTTTGAGCTTGATCCCGAATTGCCCCCGAATCTGGTCGCGCAGACTTCCAGATCCATCTCAGTCCTCTGTTCGTCAACCGAAGATCCGACGACAAGACAGAGAACGCTGTGCAGAATTAGTTTGCCTTCCAGACCCTGGGCAGAGTCAAGCCGACCCTTGCCTGTTGTCCCATTTCCACTGCCAAAAGGAATAGAGAACTCCCCGGGTGGGATAGAGGCTTTCATTCGTAGGCACGCGACCCATTACTTCCTCTTGGCCCCTAGCAGTGATCTCTATCCTCAAGGGTTTGCTGGGACTGATGGAAAGATAAACTGCCTCCCGGGTTCAAATCACTCACTCGTCTATTGGAATGCAGATTCCATACGGGAGTCATCTCCCCTCCGAGCCTTTGCAATATACTCGGCACCACCCCCATCCACGACCGAAGACGGAGATGG
>Ga0307514_10001504_pt1 | contig 27979 bp, 28 predicted proteins | sample 16_EM_MG_FD_203088 | JGI IMG/M metagenome (GOLD analysis project Ga0307514, IMG submission 203088) | Populus trichocarpa ectomycorrhiza microbial communities from riparian zone in the Pacific Northwest, United States - 16_EM | ecosystem: Host-associated > Plants > Roots > Unclassified | place... | reverse complement strand
TCCCCGAGAGCTGGAACGCTCACAGTTGGTTGGGCATCACCCGGGAGTTCGATATCATGTGTACGGCTCGAAGGGGTAACACATGGAAGGAGGACTCGAACAAGTTTGTTCAGGAATGACTGCTTGATCTGTTTTGAAGATTTTTCGTGCCTGACGGGAGAGGTGGCGGTGGCGTCTGAAGCGGATAGGGCGCCTTCAGAGGAAGATTTGTTGCCCTTAAGGCCAGAATGGGTCCGCGTACCGGCAGAAGTTGAGAGAGAACCCTTGTCCTTCTCATCCGCTACGTGCTTCTCTGCACCAGGAATGTCCGTGGAAGTAGTCGGTTTGGGTGTGGCATTAGTCGTCGTCACGGTCGTCGTCGTCGTCGTCGTGGGTTGCTGAGTAGGGACCGGCCCTTGCTGTTGTTGGGTGGAAATTTGGTCGGGCGGAGAAGCGTCGGAGGGGTCCGGGGCAGGCTGCTTGGGTTGGGCATGAGGGGTGTCCTCGACGCTTGCCATGAGTTGTTCGGGTTGCTTGCCCTTCTGGACCAAGATGAGTGGACGCTGGTATCAAAGGAGAGTAGAAGGGAAAAAAAGAGGACGGACGGGGTTTGTAGACTCTTTGGACTCCGAGGCCATTGGTTTACACGTACAGCAGCGGACGGGACGGCCACTGGAAGCGACTGGGAACGGGTGTGGGAGCGAGAGCGGGAGGAGGGGACGACGAATTCGCGGCGGCGGTTATTCCCACGGTAATAAAACAAAAGTGTAGTGATACTACGAAAGCCACGTGGCTTACTCAGCAAGTCCCAATAAGGCAATCCCATCCTTTGTGCGCTCTCCCCTTCAAGCAGATTAATCAACGGAGAGGGAACCGGAGACGATAATCTAAAAGAGAACAAGACGACGTTATGCAAGGTGAGTCTGTTTTTTTCTATTTTATTTTATTTTTATTTGTTCCCAATTTCCCCCCTGGGATACTTGTTTTCGGACGACTATTGACAGTGGATGTGTGCTGACTAATTATTGGTAATCCAGCCCAGTATACAGCTACAACGACGACGACCGGAGGAGGAGGACAGGACCACAATGGTGTCTTTCACTCTCCCCCTACGATGCACACCCTCAGACTGAAAGATCCCTCGCCGACGGTGACCACGACGGCGACGACAGGTCGAACCTCCAAGAGGCGCAAGGTCCCCGATACCCCCACCGTGGTTGATCACCAACTGGCCCATCCGATGATCCATCCACCCCTCCACCATATCTCCCAGTTCCCCTTTGGACCGGTAGACTACTCTCCGGGCGGTCTGCCACCAGCAATCCCGAACATGTCCGTCCCTGGTACTGTCACCGTTCCATCCCCTTCGAACGTCCAACAACCAGATCAGACCCCGAAATCCCCCTCGGAGGAAGGTGGGGACACCCCAAAGATCGGAAGGGCCCTCGCACCAAGCAAACGTGCCGAGCAGAACCGCAAAGCTCAGCGAGCCTTTCGCGAGCGGCGAGACGCGTGAGTTCCCGATCCTTGCCTTGATGTACAGTTCCTGATGCCCTCAAACCATACAGTCATGTAAAGGCCCTTGAATCTCGTTCCCAGCTCTTGGATTCTGCACTCGCATCCGCCGACGAGGCAAACAGACGTTGGGAAGAATGCCGCGCTCTTGTCGATCAACTACGCATCGAGAATGCCGCACTTCGTCAGGCCCTCAACCAAGCCCAGCTCCTCGCGAATGCCAACGGCCATATCCCTCAGCCTCCCCCTCAAGTCAATCTTCCTCCTCACTTGACTACAAACCCTCCCGCCATCCAGCCCTCCCAACTCACTGCTTCATCAGCGGACAATAAGCAGGACACAGAAAAGGATGAAAAAAGACCTTAGTCGTTCTATGCATGTCTTCTCGTATAATTAAATAGATACTCCCAGATAAGAATAAGATTTTCGATCGACTTGACATCACCCAACCCCTTCCTCCTCCCACCATCATGACCAAAAAACCTCCCACCGTAGAAAAAACCTGTGAGTGGCTCGTGTAACCTTTCGTGGCCGACATTGAATAAACACTAGCACCCATAAAAAATTATTACTTGATATTGTACAACGTGCTTTCGTGCCTCGGCTGGGGCTACGTCCTTGTCATCACGTACCTCCACCTCACTGACGTCCCTCTCCCCGGAATTCTCGGTTCAACCGCTGAGGGTGCCCCCACTTTCTCGTTCCAAGCTCTAGTCGAATACATTCGCGAACTCGTTGAGGAGCTCATCAAGGAGGCGAAAGGCCTGCTCACCCCATACAATAATGCCTTGATCGCCACCATAATCCCACCTCAACTCTTAGACGTCTATAACAGGATGGTCACAACCCACGACGTCGTCGGGGATGCCGTGGCCGTCGTCCAGACTGCGGCCGCCCTAGAAATTCTACACTCTATCTCCGGCTTGGTGAAGAGTCCCCTACCTACGACCGTGATTCAGGTGTACAGTCGCCTGTTCCTCGTTTGGGGTGTCACGCAAAAGTACGAGCAGGTATGCTGGCAGTATCCCGTTCCCATCATATGCTTTACGTGCCCTGTCTCTAGTCACGTCATAACGCGCTTTACTCGACCATGATCCTCGCCTGGTCCACGACGGAAGTGATTCGCTACGCCTTCTACGCGCTTTCGCTGGCTCGAAGTACGGTCCCTGGTGTTTTGGTCTACCTGCGGTACACTACCTTCTACTTCCTCTATCCACTTGGTGCCTCCAGTGAGGCGCTGTTGATCCTCAGTTCTCTCCCGACTGCAAACCCGCTTGATGGATTCAAAGACGGATCTTGGAAGGCCTGGGACTACTTCAGAGGGATTATGTTTGTCGTTTGGTGGCCAGGTATGTTCTCCGTGAAAGTCCGTTCTCAAAAACTGGCTCACAATTTGTCAGGCCTTTTCGTGATGATGTCGTACATGGTAAAACAGCGCAGAAAGGTATACAGACGAACTGCCGGAAGTACAAAGTTTAAGTCTTCGTGAGGGATAGTATTCTGATTGCCTTTGTGGTTGAGTCACATCGCGTCACCCTCGCCAGGTTCCCAGGTGGTGCGCCGCTGCATCTGGCTCCCGTGTCTTTTTATAAACAAGAGATGTGTCGGTCGCATGGCATGACATTGAAGGTGTTTTCGGCTCTAACGAGCAACCATCTTCGATCCTTCATGAAATAGATCTTGTAATGTCCGTCCGGCTCAGTCTTCCAGCTCATAATATGTAATGGGCACCCATCCTCCAATGATAAAACCGGCGCACAAGGCAAGGGAGTCTAAATCGTAGGCACACGATCCCATGTTGGAATCCCGCTGCAAGTCGATGAAACCATGCATTAAATAAATAGATAGTACGAAAATCGACATACGTCGTAATAATGATGACCATAATGACACTCGTAAGGTCGGGCTACCACAAAACCCAACTAGCCTTGGTCCATCTCCAAAGTGCGAACGATTTCCCTTATAGTCGTACGTTTTGACGGCACTCGCTCCCAACATTTATTCATCATCTCCCACACCCGGTCAGAGACCTCAGGATTATCGGGGCGTGGTGGCTGAGTACCCTCCCATATCGCGTGCGCAGCAACGATGTCGAAATTGCCTGAAAACGTAGCATGTCCAGTGAAAACCTAGGGAGGTCATTCCAGCGAACGATTTGGAAAGTTTCATGAAAACCCTTACCTCCCAAGCGAGCACACCGAACGCATAGACATCACTAGCCTTGGGATTCCAAGGATAAGATAGTCCAAACTCTTCGGGATGCACCAATTCTGGAGCAATTCTCCGGGACGACCACCCGACACTCATCTCTGACAGGGCCGTTGTGTGGTCGGGGATGAGTGCTGACCCAAGCCCCGCGATCCGCGTAGTCCCGTCAAGGTCTACCAATATATTCCCCTGCAATGAAGTGAACATGTGACATATGTGCCGGAAACGGGCGGATGACCTCACCATCTTGAGACTCCCATGAACAATATCGAGATCATGCATGTGATCCAATCCCCGAGCAACGCCAGCTAGCTTGTGATCAAGAATGTCATCAGGTTGGGAGATCTGGAGAAGAATGGAAGCATACCAGCTTCAGTCTCCCAGCCGTCGGGTGGGTTTTCAGGTATTGGTTGAGATCGAGATGTTCCACAAAGTTGAATACGAGAGAGAATGGATGGCTTGCGGTGCTATAGACACCTATAAACGATACAATATTCCGGTGGGAGAGGCGGCTGCAAACAAGCGCTTCCTGCGAAAATCTCTGGGGGTGGGGCGTTAATACTTAGTGAGAACGGCGTGGGGAGGGACTAGGTAAGCATACCAGGAAGACTTGAGAGAGATCGAAAAATAAATAACGTCGATACGACTTGATCGCGACCTGGCGAGTGTCTAGAGTCCCCCTCCAGAGGTCTGAAAATCCACCTGCGCTGAAGGGTTGTCCTCCAACTATGCGTACATCATCCTCTCCTAACCAATTGCAGATCGGCGACAAAGACGGGCGAAGCTGTCGAGCCAGATTAAAGTGATGCTGGCGCAGGAGATCGTCAGGAGAGGAACGGTTGTGAATCCCGGATGGTGGAAGTGGTGAGGATGGCGGGCACGCCATCTGCTTCAGGTCTGATCGTCCTGTGACGCAACCAAACCTACAAAGGAAACCGACCAGCGGATGGATATGAGAATTGGTTCGGAAGCACTCTTTCGTCTCCAGGACTTCTTCAGAGTTGCTCATATTGGTGGGTTTTGTGGGGGAGGGTATCTCAGGCTCGAAGTTGTGAGAATGGCTGGTCTTTTATCCTTCCTCTCTGAACGTTTCAATGGACAAACCCACAAAAACATTGCAATGTTGCGGAGTTACTGCCGCTGCCTTCATTTAAAATTGTATCGTTTCAAACACCCAACGTAAACCCATCGTAACTCATGGAAGTTGCGCACCGAGGAGAGGTTATTCGTTGTGCCTGCACGCAAACGCGTGGGAGGATGGACCACGCGGCCGTGAAGCTTACGTGGTTGTATGGTAACAACATTGACAAAACTCTATTTGCCCCAACATACAGTGCACCTTGCGCAACGGGGAATCAGTTTCATTACCACTCTGGGATTAGACGGGAATGGAGAATCCCACCAGAAAGGAATCCCCAGTGATTATTTTGGGTAACCTTTCCATTCCTCGGGGGCGGAATTAGCTCTCTCACAGCCACGAAGGCCACGCAGATATTGTGACAGAAAACGCCTCCACCACGATTGAAGGTGATCGAGTTTTCGAAATGCATACTCCAATATCTCACCGTCAACTGGTCCTCCGGAGACCCTGCCCAATAAAGCTTCACGTATCTCCTCTATGCGACCGGCTGGCTAGATATCTGCAGTCGTCGTGTTTTGATGCTCCACCATTTTCTGGCTTTCCAAACAGGCAGATATCATATGATCCAACACCCCGGTCCCTGGTAGGCACTACCACCTACAAGGCGCTGTTGATACGTGTTCGGGCTCCATGTGCATCCATTTATGGTAGGGGCGGATTGAAAGATCTGCGAACTTGGATTGGGGGGGTTAACCACATCATGAGTTGTTTTCGTATTGGACTGGGATGCGCCCCGGGTCTCGTTCTCAACTTGGCTAACTCTCCCGGGGTGGGCTTCACAAACCAGTCCGTCGCGGCCTTGCATCCGAACCTGTGATGTGAACCTTCACTCGACCAGGAGCGTGCCTGCTGGCTCACTTTCGGAGATGAAACTCGCGTGCATCAGGAAAACGTGGAAAGTCTGATAACCAGATAATAATCAAATATGACACCATGCGAAACTGGTAGGGCGTCATATTAGGGTACAACGCGTTATAATCCTCAGTCTTAAGCACCGGCGAGGCAATTGACAACGGGTTTTAGTGGATTATAGCGAGTTACATTGGGTTATAAGCCCTTACCGGGGAAGCACCCTCGATCACCAGACTTTCCACGAATTGCTGATGTGGGAAGTGGGATCAGCATGTCGTGGCCTGGGATGGGGATGGTGAGGTACTGCTTAGCCAGCTGAGTCGTATGGGGAGGCGTTCTCGCCCACTTACGTGGTCGGTCATTGTAGTGTTATCTGCTAATTATTATGGAACTCATCTTACCCAAACGATGAGTTATCCGAAATCTTGGTCTCCATAAGCGTCATGGTGCATGAAAGGCGGTTCAAACCGAGTTCAAACCAGATGCAAGACATTGTAACTCGTACAACTCATAACAAAATAGTCATAACAAAATAGAACTGAAACCGGTGGGTTGTCCCAACTCAACCGTAAAGGGTCTGATCGTGTGGTGTTCCGAACAGGCCGCCGCTCCAACTCTTGGGTTGCTTCCACACAATATCGCTCGCCCCGCGCTTCGTAGAGGGTGTATCAAACAGCTTGGAAACTACGGAAGCGAGGAGCTGTGCGTCTGCTCTATTGTCCCCTTCAAAGACAAAATGCAGGAGGGAAATTGTGGGTGTCGACCACCGTTGCGTCAAAGACGACAAGATGCGGCGTGTAAGACCACCTCCGGGTATGAAAGGTACTGCCTCGGTTATTTTTCCTTCCTGCGGATGAGAAAAGGGTTGCGGGGGGATAGAGGTGTAGGTAGGGAGGGGAAGTTGAGTGAAGATTTCAAGAGGGGTGGAATCCCATGGTGGAGTTCCAGGGGGAACGAGCTTGTACGTCGGTATGCTTGTCATGGGCTGCGTTAGTACACCTTATGAAATGCTCGAGGAAACACGTACGCCATCTGTTCGTCTGTCCGATTCGAAGTATCTACCCCGGAGAGAAGTACAACCGCAGAAAACTGGGACGATTGGATGAAACCGAGAAGGCTAGAGATGAATTCATCTTTACGACTCTGGGTCGAAACTTGTCAGGCGATGATCAGTTTTCGGGGTCTTGAATTACCTTGAGCACTGGGGATCTTTGCTGAATCACGACGACGTTTGCATCCTTTCTGCCGTAGACTGAGGCGATGAGTGTGAGACAAACAACGATTGTAGAACAGCAAGCTACGTTCGAGCGGGGTGGTGACTCCAGGTTCACCGTCTTCCCTGGTGCCGACTACGGGAACGAGATCTCTCGGGTTGAAGATACCAATCCGGTGTAGATCTAGGGAGGATGCGATAAGATCAGCGGCCAGTTGGCCAATATTGGCGGTCGAAACGATAGGCTGAGGGTTCCATTTAAGGCTGCGGTTCTGGAGTACTACTTTTCACTCACGGAGATGAGAATCTTTCCCTCGAGGTTACCCTCGGACGGGATGTAAAACTGGTGATTCATGGGGGCTGACGTAGTCGCTGTGCAGGTGATCACTCCACAGTGATTAACGTCTGTGTTTCCTGTCGCCCTCTGGCAGTCTTCTGTATATCAGGGACAAGAGATGTCGACCGAAGGTAATTTTCTGATACGGGGGAGAACAGAGCTAACCACGTGGATTTTACGCCAACAGACTCGTCTGAGCGGAGACGTCGGTCACGGTGAGTGGAAGATCACTGCCACAGGCTTCTGTGGCGATCTCGCTTTCCTTTCTCCCTCATCATCTTTCTCCAAACAGTCTTCATCTCTCCCTCGGTTCCCTCCCAGCTATGCCCCCCAAAGACACCTCACCTCCCATAGGCATCGTACAGGTCTCGCAGCCTTATGATGGCCAAACGGTGCGCGATCGCGACCTCTGTCTTTCCCCCACATGGTTCACTAACAGGCCGAACGCCCACACAGAGTCCACCCTCACATTGGCCTCAATATGCCAAGTATTCGTGCGCGGTCGCTCACACTCAAGGTCCGAGGAGATTCATGGAAGATTCTCATGCTCTCGTTGCTCCCTTCAACAACGTGCACGGACAGGGGTTTTTTGCCGTCTTTGACGGCCATGCGGGAAAACACGCTGCAGAGTGGTGTGGTCAGCATTTCCATGAGGTAAGTTTCTCTGTCACCACAGGGATACAGGACGGAGAACTGACTCCACTGGCGGGCCCGATCGTGGTCCTACGCGTTATCGCTCCAGTACCTCCAGAAGGCGATGAAAAACAACCCGATCTTGTCCATCCCTGACATCCTCAATCAAACGTTCCATGATGTCGATTCCCACTTATCTAAATTGGCGGAAGATGCCGATGGGAAGATGCATTCTGGGTGTACAGCCGTCACTGCTTTCCTGCGGATCGAGGATCCTGATGGAAAACAATCTTTCCTCGAAAACTGCAATTCTGGTGGAACTACTCCTGCGTCGCCTGAACGCACGGCTACACCATCCCCTGTTTCTCCCGCATCAAAAGCTAATCTCAATACCGAAGGTACCGTCGAAGACAGCGGCACCGAAAGCCCATCAGACGACAAAGAGAAAAAGACCCGGAGACGGAGCAGAATCAAGAACGCATTGAAGTCCCTTTCTCATTCTTCTGCCGGCTCCCACAGCTCCCTCGCGTCGAACACGACCGCATCTCCGAGTACTTTCACGCCTACTGATCCTAACCTCCGCCGTATTCTCTATTGCGCAAACGCAGGTGACGCCCGTGGAGTGCTGTGCCGAGGTGGCAAGGCGATTAGGTTGACCTACGATCACAAAGGCTCGGATAAGCAGGAGGCGAAACGGATTATGGATGCCGGTGGCTTTGTCATGAGCGGAAGGGTCAATGGTGTATTGGCGGTCACCCGCAGTTTGGGTGATTCTTCGATGAAAGAATTCGTGGTTGGATCTCCGTACACGACCGAGACGGAATTGTGTGATGAGGATGAATTCATCATATTGGCTTGTGACGGGGTGAGTTCTGCTCTCGCCCACAACATGCGGTGCCACCACAACTGATGCGTGCTGCCCAGTTATGGGATATCGCGGAAGACAAGGAGGCCATTGACCATGTACGGTACATCAAGAGTCCAGATGAGGCGGTGGAAGAACTCGTCAAATATGCCAAAGCAAGATACTCGAACGACAACGTTACCGTGGTTGTGATCAGGTTGAGAGATCCTCCTGCACAAGAGAAAGAGAAGGATCAGTGATAGTCCATGGTTTGTTCGCATGCACGGCCTGGTATCTCAGGCGGTTACCCGGCCCTTCTTTTTTCCTTCCCGTTGCGGGCTTGTGATGACATGCTTACCCTGACATTCAACGAGTTGTAGTTTGTTATAAACCCAAAGCTGTGTAGATAATACAGATATCATCAGTTGTTAATCAAATACTACTTGAAGCGCACTCCACCAGAGAGTTGTTCGAAACCCACTCCGATACTTCCCCATGAGCTGGTTGTGGGGGCAGCCCTTCCGCGAGTCGTGAAGTGATGGCCAGAGCAATCAGTATCGTAACCAGGGCCGCAAGCCTTTGCTTCCACTTCCACCATGAGATTGCAGAATGCTAAGCGGTCCGCCAAGGTCTCGTACAGCCTGGGGCCGACCCTGGAGCACGTCTATACTGGACCCCTTCCCCGGGGAAGCGAGCGACCCACATGAGGTAGTTCGGCCGGAGGGTACGCGAGAGGTCCGAAGGCGGAAGGTTATATACGATGGAGCCCAGAGGTGTGTTAATTTCCACCCCGCTAGACCTACGGTCAAGTGTCCGCCGTTGTCTGCCACGAGCGAACTGCCGCAGCTAGTAGTCTCGCTCCCGACAGACATACGGTTTACCTTTTGCTCCTCGTGGTTGGTCTTCTCGACCCTACCCGGTCCTCATCCGCACATTCACAAAGCATGTTATGCACGTTGCGCTTGTCCGCTCCAGCGCGACCCTCTCGCAGTGCAGTAGTTTGTGACACCGGGGGCATCACTGTGGGAAAGGTTAGTACTGAACGTCAGTCCAAAAAGTCCAGCACACTGACGGTCACTTTTTTTGTACTGTGGGAATTTAGGCGTCGAAATGCATCAGCACTGAACGTACTGGGAACGGCCCTGTATGGACTGAAATTTTGTACTGATAAATAAGTACAAACCTTTCTGGCCACAGTGGGCAGCGGAAAATTGGGCGACTGTCCCCAGGTCTACACAGTGCTGTAGACAAGTCGAGATGAATATCAATTGCCTTTTAAGGGAGCTGTCAGGACCCCGACCTCTCTGTCGGGTCGCAGACACCGCAAAGCTCGGCTAACCACGGATATCCATGTCCCTAGTCCGAGGGACAGTGTTTCTTTGCAACAGGTCTGGAGCTATCCGGAGGGCACACAGTCGGCCCGAGCCAACACGGAATACCAAACGAGAGGGTGGTTTGAGAGCACTGAGCCTAGGTATTTCAGAACGAGAAGTACATCAGTGCCCTATGACTAGTAGCACAATCACAACGTAGGCTATATTGACATGACAAGGACTAGAAGCGATGGGATCTCTCCAAGAAAGTGACGACTTCCAGGATAGTGGGACGCTGCGACGGATCCCTTCGCCAGCATTTTTCAATCATTTCCCACAGCTGGTCAAGCAATTGCTGGTGGGCTGGACGCGGGGGTTGCTCGCGCGTGGAGATCACAGCAAATACGGCGGCCGTATCTGTCTTGTCGTGAAACGGCACTTGACCGGAGAAAATCTAAGCGCGAGCTGAGCAACATCGAGGTACCGCTCAGAAATTGAGACCCACTGCATAGGCGAGCATCCCGAAGGAGTACATATCGCTAGCCTTCGTTTCCCTTGCCATGTTTGACCCGGAACCAGGGTTTAGGACTTCTGGGCTGTACCATCGTGACAGGTCCGATTCGACGGATTTATCAACGTCTTCCAATGTAATATTGGACTCCACCATGATGGTAGCAGAAGCAAATCCCGCAATTCGGGCAGCCCCTTGCTCATCGATCCAGATATTTGACTGTAGGTGCAGTGAGCACAGAGCGTTGATTGAGAATAGAACATTCATACGTCTCTGAGGTTACCATGGACGATGTTCAAGTCGTGGATGTAGTGAAGACCGCGAGCGATTTCCACTAGCTAATGTATGGTGCATAACAAGTTAGCGTAGGAACTCCACAACGGAACGAAAGATTGTTTCGTACCAATTTCAGCCGAGAGGCACCGGGATTTCTAGCGAGGTATCGTACGATATTTTCCTTGCCTACCGACTCGAAAACACAGGCATATGGGAACTTGTTACCGGAGAAGACGCCAAGGAAAGGTACGATGTTCGCGTGGGATAGACCACTACAAATTAGGGCATGACGGTAGAATCTCTATACCCGAGCGGTCAAATAAACCCTAGATAGCGAATTTTCACTCGTACCTTGAGAGCAAAGGCGTTGCCCTGTGAGTCAGCCTCGCAGCACCGATGGGATTCAATCTCGAGTGCGAGACCTTCACTCGTCTCGCCCGCAAAAACGTCGCAGAATCTGGTGGTATGGCAGGGAAAGCCACCTATCTTTGGTAACTCGCGGGCGTCGAATCTAACACAAAAATTTTGCAGGAGGGTGTGCTCGGAATTGGGAGAACGCAGAAACACGGTAAGACCGCCGTCGTTGAGAACTCCGTCAATGATCGCGGGGCCATTGTACTGCGGAGTCTCAGTGAGACGAGCGACATCAGCGAGGGTAAAATATGGCATAATGCCTGAGGTAAACACGGGGGAAGTGGAGGTGGTTGGGGACTGCGTCGACCATGATTGTCGCTTTTATGTCTGAGGTGGCACAAGTATTTGGTCTGGTCTGTAATATGTGGAACCGTACTTGGTTTCGAGGTCAGGAGAAAATATGAATGTTCAAAGCCCAATGTCTGATCGATTTCATGGAGGGCTGCGATCAAATCCGGGAGCCGGAATGAATCAGGTTCCATATTATTTCAAGGATCATCGGATTGTCTGGTCTGAGGGCATTCGTGGGCGGGGTCATAAGCTGCAATCTGATAAACTCCGGGTCGCGAAACGAACAAGAACGCACCGTAGAATATCGAATGCGCAGCAAGCGGTTCGATATATTGGTGATGAACGTCGGGGCAGTGTCCAAGTAGTGGTTGTCTTCGTGATACGAACTCTGGCATATCCAGGATTATGTTGAGCTTGGGACGCGCCACGAAAAACCCACCAGGCCCAATTGGGAGAGTTTGGGACGGTGGAAAGATCCTGTGCGCCACTCAACCTCATTGCATTTTACAGCACGTTAGCAACGGAGGCTGGAGCGTCCGGTGGGACCACCCACAATTCGAAGTACAGTATGTACTGACTTGAAACCGGGCAGGAAAGAGGTTGATTAGAGAGAGAGGGGAATTGATGGTATTCTGGAAAGAAATACCGCATGAGCCCGTTACTATACCTGCAAATGTCGGTGGTTGCCGGCGGTGGTCACATCCATCGACCATCCCCCACAACATCAGCTCGTCATATCCAAATTACCAGATGTCCACCTATTTGGAAGCCGACGCGACCCTTGAACAGCACATCGCGGCGATGCGAATGAAGATCATTGGGCAGTTTGCGGAAACCTCACCAGGCTCCTTAACCGTTTTGGACGTATGTTCAATCGCACCGCTTGTTGGAGGCAGAAAAGTAACCCTGTTCCCAGATTGACGCTTTGGAATTGTCCCTCGAACAGAACGTTAAACGACCACTCCGCTCTCTTCGGAATTCTAAGCAACCGTGCAATCGAATTCCACCAGAGATTGTTACCAGGATTGCCCACTATTGTTCCTCCCCCACGTTCGACACACCGTGGTATGCCTGCCTACTCAAGTCCACTCACTTCTGTCATAAATGGAGGGAGATCATAACATCCTGCCCAACCCTATGGACTTTGATTCATCTGCAACCGCCCAAGATAACCTCCACCTTCCTAGAGAGGTCCGGGGACCTCCCATTGGACATCTATACTTTATACGATTTCTGCTGCAAACCTGCCTATCTCAGTCGCATACAAACGTTGCGTATAAGGGAGTCTGGCCTCGATGGACTATCCGAGATATTTTCAAGGTTCGCAGTACCTTCTCCAGTCATATCTGAAGTTATTATCGAAGTGACGGATTCGGCATACGGATATTGTCCCAACCTTCCACTACTTTTCGGTGATATGTCAACCATACGGTCGCTCTCCCTAGATGGCCTCTCTTTCGATGCGAAATTCCTTCGTTTCACATCCCTCACATCGCTCAAACTTGACGTCCCTGGAGCGTTGTTACCCCCCTTTTATCATATTCTGTCTGTCAATCCGACTTTGGAATCATTGTCAATCTCAGTATGGGGTGCGATCCCCACAGAAGATGTCGATGGCCCTGCTATTACGCTGAAACATCTCGTGACCCTCCGTTGCCGAGATGCGTCGAAACACCTCCTCTCAAGACTCTCCCTTCCTCGTGACACCTTCATTCAGATAGAGGATACCGGGCCCCCATTAACCTTGTCTCGCCCCTTACCCACCTCCGTCGCGAATCTCCAAAGCCTCCTACGAATTGATGGCCTACGTCTGACGACAACCACGGGGGTCGCCTATTCCGGGCAAACAACGGACACTCACAGAGTCGAACTTGTGGGGTGTGGCGGGTCTCTGGATGTCCACTGGGTCGTGGGATATAGCGGCCTGCGGGAGTTTGATCCTCGGCCACTATCGTTGGCTCACGTGAAGGAGTTGTCCATAACCCACGAAACGATTCTAGAACGTCCCCGGGCCTCCGAGTTGGACCTTTTACCTCTTTTCAAGGCGATGAGGAATTTGGAAGTACTCAAACTTCATTCCTGCCTTCCAACCGATTCCCACTACATCCTCTCCCTCTTTTCCGACAACCATATATGTCCTTCCCTCCACACTATAGAGATTTTTCGCTGTAGCGGACAAACCCGATGGCTGCCATCCTTACATTACATGGCATTGCGGCGGCGGAACGCAGGACTGCCCTTGTGCAAGGTTCAATTTTTCCCACATTCCGGTGCGAGCTCGCCAACTGAGGGCTATGTTGAGGAGTTGAATGACATTCTTGGCGACGAGTACGAGCGAGCGTCAGGCGAGGCTCTGCTGTAGGAGTAGGAGTACTAGTGAATAGAACTACTAAGTATCATTACCGTGCGCAAACGTGAGAAACCCGGACTCCGGATCGATGCCGGGAGATGAAAAACGTTTTACTGATTATGTATTTGCCGCTGCCCCGCGATCACGCGCAACATCCACGACTCCTTCGCCACACCTACCAGTCACCACCAGCTGGTTGTCGACGCCCGGCACCCTAAGTGATGGGTTTCAACCTCCTCGACTCCGAGGACCCATCCATCCGAGAGTTGTGGGCCTGTATCCTTCCGTTCGCGCTCGTCATCCTTTTCTGCGCATCCCTCATCCCGGTCCCGGGATGGGTCCGCCCTGTCTGGCAGAGAGTCTCCCGCCCGTTCAGAAACTCTCTCACTCTCGAACAAGCTGAAGCGTACGAAACCGCGCACGAACGCGAAAAGGGTAGCCCCGCGGACCACTCCATTCCATCCAAATCCATCGCCTCCACCTTCCGAACCGTTAGCCTCTCTGCCTTGGCGCTACTCCAAACCCTCGTATGGCTGGGGCTCGGCTCATATTCGTTCGCCGTTCACGACAAAGTTTGGGATGTTATTCTACCTATCCTCACCGCCGCGACCTGGCTGTACGCGTCCCTTCGTCCAATCATATGGCCGTCCCAAACCGTCTTCTACGACCTCTTCGCCCTCTACCTCACCCGCATCGTGACAGGGCTCCTCATTTTGGGTGGATCATTCTTCGACCATAGTGTCTACCAACTCCCATTGCCTTCCCCGGTGGCGTTGGCTGCACGTGTTGTCAACCTGTCCGTGCTAACCATCCTGCTTGCCATCGTGTTGAACATGCCGTTTGCTGTCCCGAGCGCAAGGATAGACAAGGATGACGTCGGAAAAAGCGTGTCACCTGAAGATTATTGCTCTCTTTGGGATTGGATTTCCTTCCATTGGGTCGTTCCTCTTATCAAGAAGGGTACTCACAATACCTTAAACGAGGACGACGTCTGGAGATTGAGCCCGACGCTTTCCTCCCGCCCGCTCACCTCGTTGTTCAAAGACCTCGGCCACGCCCGCATCGTTTGGAAACTCTGGACTGCCAACTCCGGCGATATGATTTGGGATTTCCTCCTGACACTCGTCAGTGTCACTTTCACCTACGCTGGCCCGTTCTTCCTCCAGAGGATCCTCTCTGCAATCGACAATCCCACCCCAGAGAATCGCGCAAAGGCATACATCTACGCTTTTGCAGCGTTCCTGACCACGTTGCTCAAGGTACGTCGCCGGAGCCGTGCCATACGTGGATTTCCATTGATAATTCAATCACAGGCAGAGACTGATTGTCTCCACTTGTGGTTCGGCCGTCGTGCTCAAGTCAGGATTCGTACTCTACTCATGGCCTCGATCTACGATAAAGCACTCAAGAGGAAGGACTTTTCCGGAGTCGTTCGAAAAGACGACAAGGACAAAGACGCAGAAAAAACCAACGATCCCAAGTCCAGTGCAGACGTCGGCAAAGTCGTCAACATGATGTCTGGCGACTCTAATCAAATCGCTTTCCTCGTTTCTGGGATGTATTTCATCTACGGCGCACCTTTCGAGATTGCACTCGCAGGCGTGTATTTGTACAAGCTTTTGGGCTGGAGTGCATTTTCCGGACTGATCGTACTCGTCATCTTTTGGCCGTTGAACCAGTACGCCACTTCCTCTGGGTGAATTTCTCGCGCATTAACTCCCCTTAGGCTTTTGGCGCGACGTTCTATCTCCATCTCCAAGGGCCTCCTGGCCGCCCGCGACAAGCGTATGGGTGTTTTGAATGAGCTCCTCGGTGCCATCAAGTTTATTAAATTCTTCGCCTGGGAGGACCGCTGGACCCAGCGTACCATGGATGCCAGGAAGAAGGAACTTTCATGGTTGGTCAAATCGCGTATCAACTCTATCCTATTCTCCGCGATTTGGACATTGGCACCTATCCTCGTCTCCGTTACCTCATTCGCATCTTACATCTGGCTCGGAAACCAGCTCACCGTCAGTGTCGCCTTCACCGCCATCTCTTTATTCGCCATGGTCCGCGCCCCCTTGAACGTGATTCCCACCTGGATCGTGTTTATGATGCAAACCAAGGTGGCCTTGGACCGTATCCAAGGCTATATTGACGAGGACGAAGTCGATGGGCAGGTCTCGAGCCTTAAGGAAGACCCCGAGGGACACAGAAGCAAAGAGGGTCTTGGCATTATCAGAGGCTCCTTCAAGTGGAACGAAGTTGAAGAGAAGGATGGCAAGACCGCCAGATCGAGTACCTCAAACACAGAGTCGGATGCCACCTCAACCCTCGTTGAGGCCGCTCCGGACCGTAGGTTCGAACTAAGGGATATTTCGGTTATCTTCCCCGACGGACAATTAACTGTTGTTACCGGTACGATGTGTTCCCCCCACGCGTTTTTTCACTGCATTCACCCCTTGTTCCCCAGGACCCACAGCAAGTGGAAAGACTGCCCTCCTTGTAAGTGGGGACATTTCCTTGCTATGAAACTTGTTAACCTTTCAGTTCAGATGGCCCTCTTAGGGGAGATGACCAAACTCGAAGGGGAGCTTGTACTAACCAAAAATCCCTCCAAAGTCGACGGAAGTGGCTTCATGCATTGTCTATCCTATGCTGCTCAATCCCCATGGCTCCAGCATCTTTCCATTAAGGACAATATACTTTTCGGCTCTCCTCTCGATGAGGAGAGGTACGAACAGGTTGTCGATGCTTGTGCGCTGAGAGCAGACTTTGATATGCTTGAGGACGGCGATGCCACAGAAATTGGTGCTCGGGGTGTCAGTCTGTCTGGTGGGCAAAAAGCTCGGTTGGTGCACTTTGTCTGAGCCCCCGACGTTGGGTCACTAAAATATCACTTCAGCGTCGCCCTTGCTCGTGCTGTTTACGCCAGAACAAAATACGTCCTCCTTGACGACCCATTGAGCGCCGTGGTATGTACCTTGCTGAGCAAATTGGTGATGATCTCATAGTTCCCTTAGGACAGCCATACTGCCAGAGCTTTGTTCGAGAAACTCCTCTGCGGCCCCCTCTTTGTCGACCGTACTGTCGTCCTCGTCACCCATCACGTAGAATTGGTTTCACCGGCAACAGCCTATCTCATCCGTATGTTAGATGGCCGCATCGACGCCCAGGGTGCTCCAAAGGATTTACGCGCCCGAGGGGTCCTTGAGGAAATCACCCAAGACGAAACCATTCACGCCGCCCAACAAGAAGAGGTTGTACAGGCCAAAGAAGGCGAAGAACCGGAGGCGGAGGCGCCGAAGGTCGACGTTACCACTGCGAAGGATAAGAAAAGCCCGAGGAAGCTTGTGAAAGACGAGCATCGTGAAGAAGGAGGCGTCAGGTGGAGCATCTATAATACCTACTTGAAGGCCACGTAAGATTTAGACCTTTTACTCCATCATTCGGCTAAGTCGTTCTCCCAGCTCCTACTGGTCTTGGGCGGTAATTTTCGTCTTGATCGTAATCCAACAGGTAAGGCTATCACCCGTCCCCTCTCGTTGCAAAATTTGACCCTTCGCCTAGCTGGCCACAGTTGGAGAGAAACTGTGGATAAAGGTTAGTGCCACTTGACATACAGTTAAGTGGTGGCAACCTCCTAACAGCTTTACAGTATTGGGATGCCGCTTACCCTGAGAGATCAAAACTTGATTCTTATGCGTTTTCATCTTTCATTACGCCGGAACATGAGTTCTCCTCACAATCCCCAATGTCCGCCTTCCATCACTTGAACCCTGCCGCTCACCATCATGCCTTGACGTACACCAACATGTCGTTCATTACTCAAGATTTCAAGCTTCCACCTGCCGATAAGCACCCAATCTTCTACGTAGGGATCTTTGCAGCGATCGGAATTGGCGGCGGGTTTGTCCTCCTTTTGACCCTCATTGTGCAATACGCCGCGGCCCTCAGGGCTTCCAAGAAGATGTTCCAACAGCTTTTGGATGCCGTCATCCACGCTACCATGCGGTGGTTCGATACCACACCTCAAGGCCGCCTTCTAAACAGGTTTTCGAAGGTATGTGCTTGAAACTCTTCGTTCGATCTCAAGCTTAGTCCATTCCTCAGGACATTGAAACAATAGATACCTCGCTCGCAGGAACCTTGAACGCTGTCAACAACTCCTTGGCTACTTTCTTCTCTTCTATTCTGGTCGTCACGTACGTGCCTATGAGACTCCCTGGAGCTTGTGCTCACGAAAAATAGTATCATTTTCCCATTCTTTCTGCTCCCCGCTGCCATCATCGGTTACGCGTATCAACGCCTTGCCGTCGGGTATCTCAATACTGGACGTGACCTCCGGCGGATGGAATCCAACTCCCGCTCTCCTATCTTCTCAGGATTCGGCGAAATATTGGAAGGAATCGTCACCGTGCGGGCCTTTGGGGCCGAACAACGTTTCCTGGACGACATCCATCTCAAGATTGATCTCACTGTCCGGATGTTCTATAACTTCTGGATGTTGAATCGTCACCTGTTGTTGCACTTCGATGTTTTAGGCGGTATGGGAGTTCTTGCAGCTACACTGTTCTCCCTCTCCGGCTATGTTTCCGCTGGTACGGCTGGTGTATGCATAACGTCAGCCATGTCTTTCTGTACATCGGTATACTGGGCCTGCCGTCACTGGACCGGGCTTGAGTTGGACCTCAACTCTGTGGAACGAGTCGTGGAGTATCTCGACCTCCCTCAGGAGCCCCCTTCGATCATCGAATCCAGCAGACCACCTGCTTACTGGCCATCAAGCTCGAACAAAGACAGCCTACTTGTTGTGGAGGACCTATGCGTCCGTTACGCCCCAGAACTCCCCGCCGTGCTCCATAGCGTATCCTTTAATCTCAAGGCAAGGGAACGCGTTGGACTCCTGGGACGTACAGGAAGTGGAAAGTCGACTTTGGCCATGAGTCTACTGCGATTTGTGGATCCCTCGAGTGGTCGGATAGTCATCGATGGCATTGACATCTGCAGTATAGGTGTCTCTGATTTACGATCTAGGATTGTAGGTTTCCACTTTGTTCATGTTGAGACCATAGATTGAATCTCTTGCAGACCTTCATACCTCAGGACGCCACGTTGTTTTCAGGCACCCTGCGAGAAAACCTAGATCCATTCAGTGCGTTTTCAGAACACCTTCGCAACGCCATCCTCATTTGTTTCACGTGTAGATGAACATGACGATGCTGAATGTTTGGACGCTCTATACCGGGTTCAGCTTATCACCCCGAGCCAGCACCAATCGCAAAGGACCTCAGCGCAGGCATCCAGGGCGGCTTCTGTCCACGAGGCAGAGGGCACTGCATCGACAGTGGTCTCTGTTGCGGAGTCTGAGACAGGCAAGATGAGAATCACGCTTGATACTCAGATTTCGGCAGGCGGCTCGAACTTCTCCAATGGACAGCGCCAACTGATCGCTATGGCTCGCGCGTTGCTCCGTCGGAGTTCGATCATCATCTTGGACGAGGCGACTTCCAGTATCGATTTCGCCACCGATGCCAAGATCCAGGCTACCATCAGGGAAGAATTTAACGACTCGCTCCTACTTACTGTGGCTCATCGGCTCCGCACTGGTGTGTTACGTTTTCACCCACTCTGTTGCCTCTCTAACCACATTTATCTCACCCAGTCATCGATTACGACCGCTTGGTTGTTTTGGACAAGGGGCGAATCGCTGAATTCGACACCCCTTACAACCTGATTCGGAAGACAGATGGCATCTTCCGTTCAATGTGCTTGAAGAGTGGGATGTTCTCAGAGTTGGAGGCTGCTACTAGGGCGAAGGGAGAATCCAAGCTGTGAACGCCATTATGCATCGATTACGGATGCACCCAAGCATCCCCGTATTTGCTTTTGATCTAGATTATGTACATTCTAGTCGCCCGTGTCAAATCTTCAGCGTGAATCTGTCCTACGGCTTTACTTCACCCCCCCCCCCACCCACGAACAGTGTAAAGATGGACCAAGAAACGTAGGGATTTGCGTGAGGGAAACCTGAACTTTACCGTAAATTTGTAGCAAGTCCTGTGTATACCTGCTTCGCGGGGGTCCCATTCGTAAGACGAGGTGTAGAAGGCTGCGAGGCTCCTGCACCGGTCAACGAAGAGGCACGGGTCATGTTTAGTCTCTGAAGTGTTTTCATTGGGAACTTCGTGCTGTGCGGTTTTGATTATGAGAGAATGTCCCGATGGAGGAATACTGCGGGCGAACTTACCGGCATGTTGAGCAAACGGGTATAGGTTGGCAGAAGACTTGGGAAGAAATTAGTTATAGTACGTGGATATTGGAGTTGGATGCGCCGAACTGGAAAGGCAAACCGAGCAAACGTATCCAACATCTACGACATGCTTGTGACAGAAACAGGCAGCCCGAAAGTCCGTCTTATCTTCCGTTGGGACGGTGATAATTTTGCGAATCGAGGGTGTGGGCAAGAAAGTCATCTGAAATGTGTTTGTGAGTCGAGCAGCGTTGGGATCAGGGGAGACCATACTATGAGATACTGGAGCAGGGCTTCGCGATGCTCGAGGTAAATGTAGGAACCTCCTGTGAGGTACGCGGCTTGTTGGAGGAAGACGGAATCCGGGCCGAAAATCTTACACACATCTATCGTGATTTTCTGGGTGAAAGTTGGGTACATAAAGAGTGGGAGTGAGCCGTGCTCACCAGTTTCTGAGCAGAAAAAATCGAGTTCATAACCGGAATGTAGGAGTTTGATGCATCAGGTGAAACGGAAAGGATGAGTATACGTGGGTCGGGTAGGTTTGCAGAATCTTCGGGAGAACCGACTGCTTGAGTCGGATGCACCAGACGGTTGATATCTAGATTTGTGATCAGAACGTTGGAAGAGGAGAGAGCGAGCTGGACACACAGCATATCGCCTTGGTAAGAGCTCCAACCAATGCACAGGGTTCTTGGGACACGACATCGGTATGCAATAATTGGATGGGACAGTCCCACGTACCTTCAGTGTCTGGTTGACCGAGGATATCGAATTCGCGAGAGACACGGTGGACGAGGGACTGATCGACCGTTTTGAAGAAACGGTACGAGTTTGGATCTGGGTGGACAACTTCTGCCATTGAAGGGTCTCCCGTATCCTCGGAAGAATAAAAAAGTATACTGGGTGATTTAAGCTTGATAGTAGAGATGGGAGGGAAGGAAAGCGCAGACCTTTTGCCTGGTAATGCGCCAAAGACGGCGAGAGAGTTTTCGTGTTTATAGGCGATATGTGAGTTTAGAAAGACGAGAAGGTGTGAAAGAAAGGTGTCGAACGAGAGCGGGTGAGGGTTCGAGGGTTTGGCAGAGAGCAGCCATTGGGTCGGAGAGAGGTCGAGGATGACGGAGAGGTGAGAGGATCTGTCCATAACCACGATGGAGAGGAAAGGCACAAAGTGTCCCTGGTCTTATTTTCTCATTCGGTCAGTGGTCAGAAGACATTTTCCAGACCATTGCTCACAATCTCTCAAAGACTCCTCTTTAGGTTTGTGCTCAAGATATTCTACGGCTCGATCGTGGTCGAGAATTCAGACTTGATTCCTCCGGACGGGCAACCGTGGTCGGTCTCTCCTCTCTCCCTCACTCTCTTTCGTTCACGACTATCCCCAGCATCGTGTGTGCAAATCACAGTAACTCGCTCACGGATGCTCTGTGTGTTCTCTGGTTTACCCTTCAGCTTCGTTGACCCCATGTCTTCGTAGCGTTCTCGTCGCCACCGTGCCATCAAAGGTACGTAACGGCAACGCCTCTCATTCTGCCCCCTTGACATTAACGACCGCGCCGTTAAAGAAACGCAGCCTCCTCCGCCTTACTGCAAAGGCCACCCAGTTCGGCAAGCGGACATTTACCAGTTGGCTCATCGAGTCCGCTGGGACTGTGCCGATTAAGCGACGGAACGACTATTCTGAGGATGCCCAAGTCAATAACACAGAGGTCATGTCACACCTCATGAATGTATGGATTGGTCCTCCTCGGTCAGCTGTTCCAGAACCTCAAGCTCTTACGTCTTAGGCGCTGGAACTTGGAGATGCCGTCTGTCTCTTTCCAGAGGGGAAAAGCCGTTACCATCCTGCGATGGCTCCTTTGAAGACCGGCGGTAGGCATCTGGTGCCTTGACTTCCACATTATGTTCTACTGACTGTTGGAAAGTTGCCAGAATCGTTTCAGATGTCCTGTCGAGGAACAGGGATGACCCGAATTTCGTGATTTATATCCAAAACTGTTCAATCACCTATACTCACCGTCAACACTGGCGGTCCGATGTCTTGGTCACGTATCACCCCCCGATGCGGTTCACGCCCAAGGTTGGTCTACCTCCCGTTCTCGTCTGGCACTAAAACTCACTCCCCATGTAGGACAATCCCGAACTGTTGACACCAATTGACTATGCCAATATCCGCCAGCTCACAGAGAACATGCGACGACAGATCGGTCAGGGGACCATGGACGCGCCGTCCTGGGAAGTCCTTCGTTCTGCAAAGTGCGCTGCGAACATCTATGCGCCGTTGGGAACGAGAATGAGCCTGGGGGATTATGTTAGGCTTGTCAAAGCCTACATCGATGTATTTGGTCTCGCTCATGCGCCAGCCCCCCAAGGGGAGGACGAAGGAAAGTACGGCTCGAACCTGCAAGAGGAGGATGAAGGGATAAGACGGTTGTGCGCTGACCTCAAGGTAATTTGGACGTGCATCCCTCTGTCCACCTAACCCTTGTCGCGTAGGTATATCAAGATCAACTCGTGCACCTAAGTATCAAAGACGACAGGATCAGGCGACCTTTGAAGCCGTATATAGTTGCCTACCGGATGACAATCCGCCTGATATGGTCTCTCTTCCTTCTTCTCTTGTCTATCCCCGGTCTCCTTCTTTGGATCCCCGTATTCTTGACGACCGCATACTCTGTCCACAACTTTAAGAAGACTGGCCCCGTCTGGGACACTTGGGACGAGATAGCCCAATACAAGCTCATCTATGGTTAGCAGCTCGCTCCGATAGCATAGCCGGTATTCTGATGATGTTCTTAGGTTTGATGTCAGGCCTATGCGTTTGGGTTGGAGCCACATTAGCCACGTTACCGTTCGCAGGCATAACTTTCTTTGCCATACCTCTCCTAATGTGGATGACGCTCCGGTATGTCTTCCCACGGTAATTTTCGAACCGTCAAGCGTTGAACGTGCACAGGTGGCTGGAGGATGCAATCGCAGCGTTCCGCGCTTTCATTTCACTACTCCGGCTGCTCTTTGCGGGTAGCACACCACTTGCAAAGCTCAGTGAAACCCGAAAAGGCCTCCACGAACGAGTACGGGAACTCTCCATGAGATCCATGCAGCTCCCGCGGGACCCCGAAGACCACTTCAGCTCGAGTGGGGGAAAACACAAGGGCCGAGTAGGGAGCGCGACGTGGGAGTCCTCTGCAAAGTACTTCTCTCTGAGACGAAGGCGGAAGCGGGACTGGAACGAAACCTTGAGGCTGTATGATGTTGTTGATTTTCCGCAGATTGACAATTCGGACTAGTGATGGAGGAGTTGGTATTTGTCTCTGAACTATGTACAAATGCATCTAGGCCATCTTGCCTCAGAGACTTCACGTGATATTCGGGTAGTTCAAGTCCCCAGGTCGAGGACACGGTTGGTCACAATTGGAGTCAACCTAACAGCAGCAGGTGAGGTGAGCCAAGCCGTAACGTGAACCACTGAAATCAAGTACCTCGTTGGAACCAGGTGGCTGGCCAGTCGTTTCCCTCCCAGTCTTTGTTCGTAGATCGAACGGCGTCCATTTGAAACCAAGGTTTTTGTATTCGTCAGGATCGAGTTTGAATGGGTCGTGATCGATGGGCTCCAAGGGGTCACTGTCAATAGGATCCTCCATCGGGGAATCGAAGTAGACTGGTATTGGCCGTTCGAAAGCAAATGGTTGGGGAGGAGGGAGGACTGTTGTAGCCTGGGGTGAGTTGTATCTGAATATCCCATCATATTCGAGACTGCATCGCGGAGCCGGGAAGACTTGATCGGGCGGATCATGATTCAGTGATGAAGCAGAGAGGGGTGTAATTTTGGGGTCGAATATATGCGTGGTATCTGCCGAGTTAATTCTCGCAGAAGAGCCGGGACGAGAGTTTGTTCCGGTAGAGAACCCTGGCTGGGAAAATGCACCGACTGAGGGAGTACGAGATCGGGAACGCAGATAGAGCAGGGGGTCGTTCTGATACAAAGGATAGTCCGAAGAAAACTGTCGTAGCTCATCAGAAGAAGCGTCTGAACCCGGTTGGCAGATCCTGGGTTGAATTCGTGGTGTAGAAGGGAGGCAGAAGGGCCGATTGATATCGTCGGGGTGAGCCATTGGACAATCGGGTGGATTCTCGAGGATATGCTCAACCCCAACAGGGTCAGAAGTATTGTGGAGGGTGGGGAATACAGCACGAAGAGGGTGGGAGGCGTCTAATTCTGTAATAGTGTCTTGCAACCAAGGTGGAAGAGCCAAGATCTTGGGTGAAGGAACCCGCGGTGTTTGATTCCTCGGCGCCTCAAGTTTCAAAATAGAAAACCCGGTCCCCAATCTTCCGTGATCAGAATCTTGGTATGGGGTCGTGGGGTTGGTTAGTGATGAATGCGATGTAACGCTGGACGAGCGGGTCCGACGCGTCGTGAAGCTCTCGGAAGAAGATGATCCAGCTCGTTCCGACCTTGAACGGATGCCTTCCATCATGTTTGCATATCGCGATCGTAGGTTTCTTCGTGGTTTAGGTTGTGAATGTGAACGCAAAAACGACCTACATAGCGTCGGTGATGAGGTATTTTAGGACACATGCACGGTCTCACCTTTCGCGCTGGGTGTCCGGTCTCGAACTATAGAGATCGCCCGAAGGCATGGACTCGCGTGGCATGGCCTGGAAGAAAAGCGTTGCAAGTGTGGGAAAATTTTAGATCGGTGTTTCCCATGGCCGCATCCGGGATCGGTGCGCCCGCTGTTCTTTACTTATATTTTAAATATTTCCCCAGCTGTAACAGTAGGCTGACTCCACCGGCAGGGAGAGTTGCCGTTTGGTCTCCATGGGAGTACCGTCCTCGTTGCTAGGGTATTCTAATCCCATGAAGCATGAGCTGTGAGGGCTCTGCTGAAGGCAAGATAATTTATCCTCGGTTAAATTCACTCGAATCCACCGGGGCTCGTAGTTCATCTCGCCAGTTTTTCGACCAGGTTGGGTTGAGTTTGATGTTCGCCGCTGCGTATCTCTGGTGGGAATCCTACGACGTCTCCGATTAGCAAGTGTTTCCCCGGTGTCGAGGTGATTGTGAAAACTGATTCCAATTCATCAGTGCCCTGGATTTTCGTAGTGGTAGGTTTCCTGCTCTTGGTACCAGGTTTCTTCGGAGTTCACAGTACCGAGAATATCAGTAAGTGTCACCAAGCTTTCGGCTTCGTACTCCTCTCGCCATCTAGGAACCGAACAACCGACAATTCTTGTTCGGGCCTGTCATTGGCCTATTGCCTCCAACTACAGCTGCAACGTCCACTCCGGGAGCTGGCAAGGTTTTCACGGGGGAGGTTCAGAACGAGGGGGCGATCAAGTGGTCTCAAGAGCTGTGCGAAGACGTATCCGCCGAGTTGGCAACCAAAACGTGTCCAAGACCCTCAAAGCCGAGAAGGGTGGGCTCACATCAGCCATGCACACGCACCGTCCGAACCCACGATCCATAACAGCGGCTGTTAGTTGTTTCACGGCTCTGAATCCGTCTCGTACAAGTTCTCGTTGTTCCTTTACGTAAATCATGAATGACTCTCTATCACCCCACTCCAACACTAAGGGTTGAACGTTGAACGTATGAACATAGAGCCATTCGTGTAGCGAGACTGGGACAAGCCACCCGAAGTCCCTCCCGGTGAATGTTGGCTAGCGAAAAAGCGGTTGATTAGCCGAGCTTGCGAGGCTCTATACTTACGGGGTGGGGTTCAAAAAGCGTAGATTTGTCAACAAACGTATTGCCTTTTTTGGAAACGTAGTGTGCTTACCCAATTTCCGCGAGTCGGTTAGTTTGTACTAGCCACGTGAAGTTTTTCCCACGCGTTTGCCAAAAGCTCAGAATACGCTCGGCGTCGCCATGCAGAGGGAACCCTAAAAATATCATTTTATTTTGGTCGGCTTCATCTGATGCGAGCGGATACCACCACCCAGAAACGTTGAATCAGTCTGATCTTCTCCTCACAGCGAACTCGGTTATTTTTCAATACCGAATAATCACCCAAGAACACCTTCCGGTCCGAAGTTCAATGCTACCATCACTAGGCTCAGTCAGGGTCACCCGTGCGATGTGTGGACGAACCCCTTGCCGAGTGATCCCCGGGAATTTTCAAACAGACTTGGAGGACTTCGAATAGAAAAAGACACCTCGGCTGCCGAGAGCTGGAGGAGACTGCATACAACGGACAGGCCGACAAAACCACCTGGTAGCCTACCAACCGAATGCCTACACGACCATGCGATGTGAGATACTTTGATCAAAAAGTGTACGTTTGGGGCACGATCAGTACCGCAAGCAGTGCCGTACCCTACAAACGAAAACAGAGGGGGGGTATGAATGAAGTTAAATAACTGCGAGCTGAACCTGAGATCGCTTAGGGTATGTCGCAATCAAGTGCGCTTGCACGAGATCTAGATGAGATAGAGACAAATAATCGGTAAAGGAATGAGACGGAGAGAGAACGTGAGTTAAAAGAGAGTGGGAAGGGTGGGTATAGGCCGTTATGATAATTCTTTTCTTCAAGGCATGAAGTAGAGCCGTTCCCGAGCCCCATGAACGGAGGGTCTGGTGGATACCAGGTACCGACCCGCGTCAATTGGGCGCTAGACCCCTCATCTAATAGATGATCCTGCGGCGGAGGTCACGCTTGGAAAGCTTGGAAGTCGCCTCAAGGGGGCTAGGTTCACGCTTCTGGTTTCCGCAGATAGCATTACGATCGTACTTTCCGGTGGAGGTGGGCTTGGGAGCGCCGGTTGAAGAGATGACTGAACTCGCTGGGGGGGAGACTGAGCTCGAAGGGACAACAGTGGGTGTTGCAGGAGGGGTAACTTCAGGTTCGGGGGGGTTACTAGAAGAAGAGGGGGATGGTTTAACGCTGGAGCTGGGCGGAAGACCGGACGAAATATCGTCATCATCATCATCATCATCACAGTCATCCTCGTCCTCAGGAGGACCGGAAGAGGAAGTAGGGGAAGGGGTGGGAGATGCGGGAGGCTTGGACGAGTTAGGAAGGGGGGCTGGCGTTAACTGAGGTGGGGGAGCGGTTGTGGGCTTAACGTCTGACTTCGAGACAGAGGAGGGTTTCCCTGGGTTGGGCTGTCCAGGAGTATGACAGGGTTTGGTGCTAGTAACGGTCCTGTAATCGGTCCTTGTCTTGTAGATGGTAACCGTCACTGGCTTGGGAGTTCTGTCCGGAGTAGGTTGGACGCTGTCTAAGTTGAAAGTGGCTATAGGCATCACTCACTTATTGCTATCATGCGCAAGGGCAACGGCGGCCAAGAAAAGAGTGAAGAAGACAGCGTAGTGAACCATCTTTGTCGTTAGTTTTCGCAGAGCGATGGGCCAAGGGAAGGCGTGGAAGAAAAGAAAGGAATGACGGGAGGTAAAGGAAGAGAGATGGTCGACTCATGGGCAGCGAGCAACTTTATATACGAACAGATATCCAGAGGCTATCAGTCGGTCGAATGCGTCAACCGGTCTCCAGGGGTCCAGGGGTTTTGATTACGAGGCACACAAATCGCCTCAAGGCGGGAAACGCGGAGTTTCGAAAGGCGAGTACTGTGGTGAAAAAGCCGACGAGAGATACCGAGCCATTTTCCCTAGAGCAGCGATCAAGGAGGTTTCAAGTAAGCAGGTGCTCAGTAGGCGGTGGGCTGTCACCAAGTGTACATTCTCCTCCGTCCGACAGTCCTGAGCCAAATAAGGAAAGGGCCGTCACCACAAAATCTGTCAGAAAAATGATGCGCACAATACCCGATCAGGGACCCATAAATGGATCTCTCTCACACCGCGGGCAGCGGAAAATTTACCCGTTGGAGATATCTTGAATTTATTCTGAAGTTTGAATCA
>Ga0307514_10001503_pt1 | contig 28039 bp, 36 predicted proteins | sample 16_EM_MG_FD_203088 | JGI IMG/M metagenome (GOLD analysis project Ga0307514, IMG submission 203088) | Populus trichocarpa ectomycorrhiza microbial communities from riparian zone in the Pacific Northwest, United States - 16_EM | ecosystem: Host-associated > Plants > Roots > Unclassified | place... | reverse complement strand
CCGGAACACCAGCGAGGCCAGCCGCCTTTCGCTCGGCGGCAGATGTGACCACAGGTACCTCCGAAGTGGTGCCTTTTGAAAGGGCATCGATGAGTGTTTGGCAATCCTCGATCTCGATCTGGTACGCTGGACTTGAGGCCTCCTCCCGCAGCCTCTCCACAAGTCCCAACTTCTTAAAACACGCCAATTGGCTTGGTTGCTGTTTACCGGTGGTTGTGCGGATACAGTATACCCCAGGTGGCGGAAGAATGCCATTAGCTCTGGTTGAAGGGGCCATGACAGCCACGAGGGTACAGGGCATATCAACGATGTGAAACAGTCCACACAAGGTCAGACCACGGGGCCATTTCCAGAAGTAACGCAATGGAGATAGATAGGATCCAGGACCTTCGATTGGAGAGTCCCTGCCTCCATGGGACTGTGGTCCGTGACGCGAGTCGAGAGAATGGGTAAGGTCATATTCGCGTAATCCTATGCCAGTGGTTTCGTTGCTCGCGTTTGGGAGGAAAGAACACCCATCTTGCTCCTGGATTCTAGCGAGCAGACTCGAGCCTCGATCGCTGTTTGGGATCACGCCTGCCATCTATGCACGTAAAAAGCTTGCTCAAAACATTTGTTTGGATTCTTGACATTGGCGCATCAACTGCGGGGCAATGCATGCAATGGCTGTTCGAGAGAATCCTGGCTGTTCATGGCGCCAAAGCGCAGCAGTCTGCCTGTTCTGTAACCGCGGTCGACGTAATCCACCAAAGCTCGATTCATCCAGACAACCTCATGAGTGATCGTTAGTGTGCTGTTCGGCGAAAAGGGGGTAGGAAATGGCGATGAGGGTGTACTTGGAAGGGTAGACCCTTCACATATAGCCGCTGTTTGAGCACAGGCTGTATGACAAAACATACCATGAAACCCGCTTTTCGTTTTTGCAGTTAGAGTTACACCAAGGCACACTTGATCCAGGACAGGGAGCGTTCCAGCTCGAAGAAATGCAGATCTCACTGCTCCTATCAGGAAAGCCGAACTGGTCCCGACATCGAATCACGAGCCCGAGGCTTTTAGTTTTACACTTGACGAGTTCATGACGTTCTGCATCGCCTCGTGTCTTCAAGCCCGAACGCTGGCCGTAGCCTGCAGTCTTCCCCTGCCTTGCGACCGTTTTCTTTTTCTTTGTCGCTCGTAAGTACGAATCACAGAAACCTCCCGCTGGCTGCGAGATGCAGCGCTGCGAAGATCGCGTAAATCTGACATGAATCGGTGAACAGCCTCCATAGTCTCACACACTTGCCGCTTTCTCATCAGCGACCATCCCCGCAGCCAATCATCCAACAATCACATTTCCTCTCCGATGCACCAGGCACGAGCCAGGGCCGCATTAGTCGGTAGAGTATAAATATACGAGGATGACATACAAAAGTTGTCTTCCCCACCGACGAGATGACTGCTACCTCAGGTTTCCTAGCTTTGTTCTCCGCTTTCCTCCTCGCAGCCCCCGTTTATGCCGCGCCATCATCGTTTGGCTGGTCGCAAACGGTTTGTACATCTAACGTTCATCGTCTCCGTCGGTGGCTGACTGGTGCCACTCCAGAGGTCGGAGGGTAATGACATGGTCTGGCAAAACTGCTCGATGTTCGGTGTAAACTCCCAGGACCCCCACCTTGCGTGTAGCTATTATGAAGTTCCGATGGATTATCACGATTCGAACGCTGGCACGGCACGTTTAGCTGTCGCAACGTACACTGCGACCGCAACCAACAAAACCGGCACGCTCTTCGTCAACCCAGGTGAGTAAATGCTCTCTTCTATGTTATCTCGCCCAACATTCTGCCACAGGTGGACCTGGCGGCTCTGGAATCAATCTCATTAGTCAGGTCGGGAGGAATATCAGCGCACTTTTCCAGGGAACCTACAATATTGTCTCCTGGGATCCTCGCGGCGTTGGCCTCTATACGTTGTATGCATCCTCTGCTTTTCTTGCGACCGCACCTCACGCATAACTTCCACATAGCCCCGGGGCGGTTACGTGCTTCAATTCGCTAGTTGAGGAAGATGCATTCTTCCATGGTACCATTGTTAGACAGATCAACTACACCATCGCTGGAAAGTTCGACAAACAGGACCAAGACGAACTCTTTTCCCACACGGACGAGAGTTCTAAAGTGCTTCTTGAATTTGGAAAGAGGTGCCAGCAGGGACCCGTTGGGAAGTTCTTGCAATACGTGGGCACGAGCTCGACAGTTCGTGATCTTGCATCTCTTGGGGATAGCATCGTCGGACAAGGCAAACCAATCGACTACTGGGGTTTCTCCTATGGTACTGTGATTGGGAGCAACTTCCTCAATAGTGAGTCTCGTATCGAGCACTCGTAATTTATTTCTCACAACATATTTCCAGTGTTCCCCGAGGTAAATTACATCTCAGGTTACTTATGCATGCGTTTTGACCCTCCACCTAGCGTGCTGACCATATTATCCTTGACGGCGTGGTTGATCCGACCACCTGGGTGTCTCATAAGGTGACTACTCCAATAGTACCTCCAGGCGCGCTTTTCTTATACACCTCAGACCCTGCATACTTCTCTCCTCGACTCTGAGAAAACATTCTCCGCTTTTACCGATGCTTGTGCGGAATCGGGCACCAAGGGTTGTAGACTCGTCGAACTCGTCGGCGATCATGCGACCGGACCAGATATCAAGCAACTCCTCACCAATGCCCACGACGTACGTTCTTTCTTTTGTGCAGAGACATATTTCCAATCCCCTACCTCCCCAGACTGCCTTAAAGCTGGAACGAGCTGGATTTGATAAACTCCCCCTCACTACTACCGACATGAGAGGTATGCCTTCCTTGCTGGCACAGCCCTTCTCGTGGCTGATTTCAAATTTAGCCTCACTTTACGATACCCTTACCGCACCTGCATCCTGGAGCGAATTCGCGAATGATCATGCTTTCCACCTCCTCGTTTTGGTTTTCCAAGCCGCAAAGAAGCTCAATATCCCCTATAATGGGACCTACCATATCCCTTCCGGAGATGTCGGGCCAGGGCCAGACGAGCCCAACCCCTCTCAGAACCCGACAGACCATGCGTTCGAGGCGATCACCGGCGCGGACGACTTTGTTGACATAGAGAACCATGTCACGATGAAAGATGTGCTCAACGAAATCGTGGACGTTACCCAAACTGTTACATCAGCATGTGAGTGATTTGATTGAAGCTTGTGTAAGAGTGCTCACCGACCCATCTCTTGACTCAGTTGGAGCTATCTGGAGTCTTGGGTGAGTGTTTGTGGACTACGGATGACTTAGATCCATAACATTGATTTTTCTCCTCGCAGTCATCCCTTCGGATGGCCCGTCCGCTCGGTCGAACGCCTTCCACCTGTAGACTTCTCAAAGTTGAAGAACCCCGTCCTCGTTATTGGAAACACCGTGCGTTACTCACTGCCATGTCTCCGTGATTGGACCCATGCTTATTTTGCCGTCAGGCCGACCCCATCACACCCTTCGAGAGTGCACAAGCCACTGCGAAACTGATTGGCAACCACGCCACACTGGTTGAACAACTCGGTGTCGGGCACGTCAGTATCGCCCAGTTCTCTTCCTGCACCCTTGGAATCATTGCCAACTATGTCCTGGCCTCCAAGGTCAGTTCTTCGCCTTGACAGTCACAAACACGTTTTCCGACCCTCTTGATGCAGCTGCCTGACGTTCCGAACGGGGAGCACATCAAGTGTAAAGTTGATCCCACCAACGTCCTCTTCCCTCCGATTGCCACCACCCCCGCGAAGCGTGGTATTGGCTCCTTGATGCGAAGGCGGTGGTGAATGACGAACTTATGTCGGGTATATGCTAGCTAGGATGTTCCACGTTTGCTTCAGCGCCGTTGGACCTTCTACGTGATTTACGACGGACGATCTTTCTGTTTTTCTGACTTTCTTGGTACCCTGTAATGAATACTTCCCTCGGTTTGACGATATGACGATATTCATCCACCTGACGATGGACTCCTTTGTTTCAACCATGCGCATCACCGATTCCGAGGATGACCCGCACAAGGGCAGTGGTTTTTACCGCATCCCGCATCATCAGCGGCGCCGCCATGACACACTACGTTCACCATACCGCGTCGGCATTCATTTACCTCAACCGACACCGACTCAACTTTGAGTCTGCTCTTCCAGCCGTATTAATTTTCGCCAACCTATGCTAAGTTCTTTTAAGCATCCCGACGCGGAGTTTCCATCTGTCAGTGGGAGGCACGGAGACTGCTCACGCCCATACCGGGAAGCCGACCGGGGTACCTGATTGTTGCTGTGCGTTCATCGGTAGTAATACGACGCCGGTAATCAGCGACGCGCCTATCGACAATTCCAGCAAGCTGCCAGCCAGCGTATAAAATGTGCATCCAACACTGCCCAGGAGAACGTCACGTCCTCTTGTAACAGGATGTTTCCTACCACGGCTTTCGTTCTATCTGCCTTGAGCGTTCTGCCATTGCGAGTGTCTGCCGCCCCATCTTTATTCCAAGCATTCCGCAATAATGAAGTGTGGGGTCTTCACTTCTGCGGTCTCTTCATTTCTAAGCTTTGGTCGACCAGGCTATTGCACGCCACGACATTCCATGGGAGGATTGCTCGCTTTTCGGTATCAACACCGCCGATCCCAACCTTAGGTGTGGTTACCACAAGGTCCCGATGGATTACCACGATTACAAGGCTGGACACGCGCGGCTCGCAGTGATCAAGTACAGCGCGACTGCCAACAAGAAGGAAGGTGTGTTGTTCGTCAACCCGGGTAAGTGCTTGACATCTGCTTGACCCTGACTATTGTTGCTGATGACCCTGGTAGGTGGTCCTGGTGGTGCTGGAGTCGGACTTATTCCGGGATTCGGTCCATTCCTGAGTGAACAGCTCGGTGGTACCTATGATATCATCTCGTGGGACCCTCGTGGTGTCGGCAAGTACACATTGTGCGTTTTTTTTTCTGGTTTTGACCTGCACGCACGTTTTGACGACGATACTTCTGTGACTATAGCCCAGGAGAAGTCACATGTTTCAAGACTCCGGAAGAACAGGAAGGGTTCTTCCAGAACACGATTATGCGGTCGATAAATGAGACCATCGCTGGAAAGTTCGATGACGAAGATTTCAAAGAGTTTTATTCCCGCGTTGACGATACCAATCGGAAGCTCATCGAGTTCGGGGAGGGATGCAAGCAAGGACCTGTTGGGAAGTATCTGCAATACATCGGAACAAGTTCAACCGTTCGAGATCTTCTGTCTTTAAGTGACAGGCTTGATGGAAAGGGCAAGCCGGTGAACTTCTGGGGTATATCCTACGGCACCGTTATTGGTTATAACCTCATCAACTGTGAGTCCCCTTATTTTGTCTCGATCCAAGCTGCTCGATGCTCACTGTCGGTCTGCAGCCTACACTTCTGTAAGTACAAACCCACGACCAATTGTGATTACCAGTTCCGAATCCCGTACAGCGCGTCGGACATGTTATCTTGGATGGAGTTGTCGATCCCAAAATTTGGGTGACATACAAGGTACCTGTTTCAACAACCTCTTCCTCAAGTGGGGTTTTTCTCATCGACGTTAGATTATCCCCCCTTCTATCGTCGACGCAGAAAAAGCCTACTCTGGCCTCACTGATGGCTGCGCAGCGGCTGGAAAGGAACGGTGCAAACTTGTTGAGCTGGTTGGAGATGATGTGAATGGCGACAAGATCAAACGACTTGTCAACGACGGTATTGATGTACGTCTCCGGCCACCGCGATATTGGTTTACCTTCTTGGCTGACTTTCCTGCAGGTGGCTCTTAAACTGTACCGTGCGGGAGTTAGCCCGCTTCCTTACGAACCTGGTATTGTCAGGAGTAAGTTTCACCTCGATCGTCCCCCCTCCCACATTCCATTTGTAACCGAAAACCCATAGCCAAGATCCACGATACTTTGGGCAACGCTGTTCTATGGTCCAATTTTACGAATCAGGCTCTGTACCCTCTTGTGGCCAGCCTCTTTCAAGTCGCTAAAGCACACAATATTTCTTTGAGCGAGGACAAGAGCATCGTTTACCAAGTGCCTTCGGAAAAGGTCGAGTTCGATCCATCTCTCATGCTGCCGTCCGATTTCCACCCGGGTACCTTGAAGTCCTTTGCTTTCGATGCTATCATCGGGGCGGACAACAACCACGATGCGGCGGTTACGATGAAGGACGTGTTCGACGTCATCGTCGACAGCACTCGAACAGTTTCTCCGTCGTGTGAGTGATCTGTTTCACGGCTTTGAGTGAACCCCCCACTGAGACTCTTGCCGCTTTCGGGGCACAGTCGGGACCGTCTGGCCTATCGGGTAAGTACAGCACTTCCAAGTCTGAGGAAGAAGGCGAGGAGTGGATGGCTGATTCGATTCGATGATGAATAGGTATAACTACAAGTGGCCCGTTCAATCGGTTGAGGCCCTTGCCCCTGTCCGCTCAGTTCAACCAGAAAACCATGTTCTGGTCATCGGGAACTCGGTACATCCAATCTCCCGTACTTGCACACGGTACCTAGAACAACATTTGACTCATGACTTGATTTCGTAGGGTGACCCAATTACACCGTTAGCGGGGGCTCAAAGTGCCGCGAATCTACTTGGAGACCGTGCTACCTTGATAGAACAGCAATCCTTCGGGCACGCGACTCTCTCCGATCCATCCCCTTGCACTATGGGCATTATCAAAGCCTACCTCCTGAATTCTACGGTCAGTCTCCCTCATATGACGTTCGCGATCGTAATTTCACACCACGGACTTGCTCATTCTCATCGCGCTATAGTTGCCTCAAGGACATGATATCAAATGCAAAGGTACTGTTGAACTCTTCCCTGCGCAGGGCAGCACCCCTCAGAAGCGCGCAGCCTTCGACCCGACTACGTATAGGTGGTAAAGGTGACTGGCTGGGCAGAGAGATGGGCGACTCTCGGACAATAGTTTTTCAGCGCAATATGTCACCTCACGATGAAGAAAAAAAACATTTATCTATTAGTCATGGGGCGACAACAGCGAGTCGCCTTGTCGTTGGATGTGGTCGACCAGAAGTTGGTAACACACATGAACCCTCCTGACAACCATGCAATGCTTTGAAATTGTGGAAGACCCGCAAGAACGATATCCCATCATGGTTTTAGACTTGTAGAACTTGTCTCGGGTTTCGCGGGTGTCGCCCGTATTGATCCTGATACACCCCAAGTGCATCCCCAACATATCTGATTGCCGTAAGCTCGATAATTGAGAGTTTTGGAAAGAAGGTAGACAAGCTGTGATGCCTTTCTCAATGTCGCGGTTTCGAAATTTCGTGTTCCGGTCGCCATGTCTACCAGCCTTAAGATTTTGGAGGTCTTCAAATCTCAACGGTCATCCTAAGCATTGATATGACGAACAGTGAGTGACTGTTCGTAAGACCCTGGATATCTCCGAGCACTGCAGAAGGGTGCCAATAGCCGGGATTTATTCGTCAATATCTGGGGCCCTCCACATAGTGTGTGTTAATGACATTGGAAGTTCAACGCAACGACGACGCGAGCACCCAGTGGAATTGGAACGGGTGATATTGCAGTCCCTCCTGACTCCCGTAGTTCGAACAGTTGTCCTGTTTCGAGCGAAATGGTTTTGCCGCCGTTACTCCAGAGGCGTGGTTTGGAGACAATATCCCCGACCGACCCGACAAAGCGGTCAGGGTCCGTATTCAGGGGATAGGTGTTCGTTTGGACGGTTTAAAACCTTACAGATAGTCACTCAGTCAGGGCACGATGATCATGAGAGAGGCGAATCGGCGTACGAGACCGGATGTGTCATGAACCCCGGTGAGGGGGGGGGTTTAATTCGCGCACAGTTTCATTTGTCAACATTCTCATCGCCCCGAGGTCTGGTCAGGAGATCCCGTTTGTGCTGAATCATCCATGACATTTGAACGGGACGGGTCAGTCGCGTCCGACACACCTGCGGAACGTCCCAATTGAAGATCATCCCGAGCTCGTGATGGTTCCCACCTTCACACCACCCTGGGTGTGAAGTTTCCATATGGAGGACTTTGCATATTCATTATTGGAAGGCGATCCCCCGTGATCACACTGGGTGTGGGGGAATGGGAACTCACGTCCAAGTACCAAGGCAGACGTGCAGTTGGCGCGACGTCGCTTATCGACAAGGACTCGGCTGCCAGTCTCAACCTTGACTGCCTTTGTGCTCCCAATCGGCAACTGAGTCAAGGTCTATCACAGACATGAGATCAGTTTTCGAATTGCTCCCACAATTGTGTGTACGCGCCTTTCGGAACCCAGCCCCGGGTCCACACATCCGAGCCGCCGTGTACCTTTTTCCTTCTGTTCTGGAAATCTGACCACGTACGATTGTCGTGGGGGGGATATGACCGCTGGGCTATTAGGATCCCCGATAGGCTTGAAAAGAATCTCGGTTAGGTGGAAATTCAAAAAAATAAAAAATAAAAAACCGTGTTACAGCAGGGTTCTTCCTCATTAACATTCTCCATCGAGATATCTTTTTATCCATCGATCTACGAGCGGATGCTGATTAGGGATGCTATTTGTGTTACTTACTTCTCGCGTAGGGCTCGACCTCCGTTCCATTGACTACTCTTGAACCTTTCAACCGAGAGTTGTGGAAAGCCCGTTGGAGACTTCGCACGAAGTGATCCAGATATGATCATTACAGATCCGGATGAAAACCTTTCCGAGGGGTTGTGTCGAGTGTTCCAAAATGGTCAACCCTCGGTAATGTCAGGCCTTTGGCGTTGTAAGCGCTAACCGACGACAAAAAACCTCAGGCCTCATTGAATCATTGATAGCCAGCGTCAAGTGAGGCACATCAAGGTTTAGGAACACAGGCTTTCCTGAATGTTTAGCCAGAGAGACTCGGGAAAATCTCGAGTAATCTTCCGGCTGAACACGAAAGAGAATGGTCCGCCCTCCGTGGCCGCGACGGGATAGTTGGGCCAAGGATGACGGAGCGTGAGTCCAGGAAAATTGTTATGACTCCATTCCTCGCTTCTGGGATCCCTGCGCGTCCAATTCCGCGTCTCGTTTTTGTTTCCTCGAGCGATGTCTGCGGGGGTTGGCGACAAAAATGGGGCGAGAGGTATTGATGGGTGCCACACGGGACGCACATATGTACGATATACATATACTAGTATGAAAGATGTGAGATCAGTTGAACGGGAGCCGATTTCTTTCCTATTCTAGTCAAGGTAATCTGGAAATGAAAGCGACCTGAACAAAGGCACGCTAGTCGTCGGTCGCAAAGCACTTCCAATCGAAATTTCCATTCCGATATGCCAAGGACGTACTCGCTCTACACAACAAAAAATCTCCGCAGCAAGGTTTCAAATTTCACGGGCGCAGCAAAGGAAAAGAACAGAAAGAGTGGTATGTAAAACCTGGAGCGCGAACTCAGATGGATGGAAGGAATAAAAAGGTATCACCGATAAAAAAACAATTGGATTAGTTTGCCATGTTCCACTTTTCGTATGAAAGAACGAACTCGCGTTTGGTAATTTGTGGAGTTGAGGAAGAAAGGTTTAGTGAGCACGAAAATGTTTAGCGTACGTTTGACAGAAAGTGGGGTGACTGGAAGAGCACCCAAGAGGGAATAGAAGGTGTCAGATGGTATTAGGTACGATAAGGATATAAAATAAGGAGAAAACAGAAAAATGGTTTCGAGAGAGACGGAGAGAGCGGACACCAGGTTGGACGGGAGAGAATAGAAAATAGAAAAGAAACTGATAGATACAACTTCCGATACAACCAGCGATGAACGAGCAAATAATTAAGCACAGTAGAGACCGCGAACCATCGAGGCGGGAAGGAGAAGGGTGAATCCGAACCGGCACCGAAAGCACGTTGGACGAGGAGGGAAAAACGGGTGTGAGCAGAGGACGGATGGACTATTTCGTAAATGACGTTGAGGAAGAATGGAAGACCACGGGCGGAACAGGTGACCGCCTTATGGAGCAGGCTCGACTTTCACGCCCGAATCCTCGGTAGCACCAACCTCCGGTGTGGCAGCAGTAATGGCCGACAGCTCACCGGATCCGAATGCGTCGTACCCTGAGCTAGAGTAATCACCAAACAAGCCCGCGGTGGCACCGTCATCGACCACTACGCCCGTAGAGCCTGCGGTGTCCATGTTATCGATGAATCCACCCATACCGCTATAAGCGTCGCTGCCAAACTGAGAGGCAGAGCTGTGATCGAGGCCTGCACCGGTGTGGAAACTGTCCTGTTGTAGAGCAGCGAGCATGGATGACGTAGTAGGAGTGTGGGCCAAGACATGTCCCGTTGCACCAAAGCTTTCCTGGCCCGCCATAGGAGACAGCGAGAAGAATTGTTGTTGCATGACAGGCTCCACAGAAGCAGCGACCGAATTTGTAGAGAGTGCGACGCTCCTCAGAACATTGAGAGCAATCCAGTCGCTAAGAACCTGTGAGTTTTCAGTGAACCCAGTTATTGAAGATTTCGCTTACTCGAGGAACAGCTTCAGGATTTGGAAAGCACCAAATGCAGGGTCGCTCCGAATCGTCAAGTCCCTCATGATCTGGCTCGTCACGTATCCCCACCGAATCAACACACTCCTCGAGCTCATACCACGCTCCTCGCCACCATAATTCATTCCACCATTTTGGTTTCCTCTCGCCCTCATCAACCTCTCGCAACACTTGTCAGCCCAACTCATCACGTCCCTCACAGGTTCCACGCTCTTTCCAAGTCCTTCAAGGATGGCAAGGAACTCGACTTCGAGTAGTTGGACGAGATCCTCGTGACGGCAATTGCAAACGAGGGCGGACTGATTCCTGACAGACTCAAAGTCAATCTTGGCCCATGAACGACGCATCTCGACGAGTTGCTTTGGATTCGTGAGGACGGTGTTCAGAGCTTGCGTGACCTGATAAATATCCATGAAACGCACTAAAACACATCCGTGTTTAGCAGATAGAAAGACTATGTGAGGCGGTGCAACTCACAAACAAGGTGACCGAATCGGGCTCCCAACTCAACCTTGGGCTCAACGAAGGTGTTACCGTAGTGCTCAAGGGAAACGAGGAGGATCTTTTCCATCTTGTCAGCTAATTGCCTGACAGCAGTCAAGGTGGCGGCGGATATAGGTGACAACATCTGAGATCGCAAAATCTCGAGAATTTCCTGTTGGTCGTATTGAGCACGAAAGAGTCAACTTATTGATGAAGGTCCCCCCGGCTTACATCATAGAGGATAGCATCAGCCTTCGCCATCAACCCAGCGACCGCAGGAGCGTGCACAACTTCTCTATAGTTCCCACTCAAAGAGCTCCAGAACTGCCTGAGGTGCATCTCGAATTGGTCGCACCTCCAATTCCTAATCGAGTCCAACAACGCGTCGAGATGTTCGACAAACCATCCCCAAACTTCTCTGGCAGCCACTCCTTCAGGTGAGGTCGAATTGACACCGATCGCTTCCTCAATGGATGGGAACTGCGACGCTAACCGGATCGAGCCTGAGGAAGGTGTGATGGAGTTGATAACACCCGGCAACTGTGATGAGGATGGCCCGGCTGCAGTAGACGGTGAGGGCGTACTTCCTAAAAAGGCCGGCGCAGGCGGAGAACCACCTTGCAACTCGTGCGGAACCGTGTGTCGCCTGATCGGGGCTTGGGTAGACATCGTTCGGGTAGACTGAGCCTGGGCCTGAGCCAACAGGCTTCCTGCCGTGGGAGTCTTCTCCTCGGCAAAAAGGGTGCCTTTGGTCGCGGTTGAAAGATTGAGCGAATTGCGCTTGGATGGAGGACCAGATTGGGATCCCTCAGACTCATCTTCCTCCTCCTCACCCGACCCGTCCTCGCCTTTGGTCGCACCATCGGACTGCTCGGTAGCCAACCGAGCGGCGTCGACCGATCGCTGCGCAGCTTGATTATTGGTCTTACGAATGTAATCTTGGAGGAATTCGGCTTCGGCCGAAGTGGCGGGGCGGATCCCGCAATCTGGTTATTCCGGTTATGAAACACAGAAACAAAAAGAGAAAGTTGCGATCAGCGTTGCGGAGCGAACGGGATGGTAAAAAAAAAAGAATATCCCTTCTCTCTCTCTCCCTCCCTTGGGAAGAGAGATGAAAAAGATTACGAGGGAAGCCCGACACAAGGGAAACGGTGTTTGCCGCGAGGGAAAAAAACTCACAGTGATATTTACTGTTCCCACGGACGCCCAGGCGCCGAGTCTTGATTGTAGGAAAACAAAGTCTAATGGCTTTTCCCAGAGTCGCGGTATTGATGTGGGGTATCCCATACTGGTCGCAAACCCTTCTGTAAGAGAAGTAGAGCCCCTGCCGTGGGACATTGCCATCTGGATAGGGGGCGTAATTCGACGTAAGCCTGTCGAGAACAAGAAAAAAAAAGCAGTGTCAGCATGAGGCTTTCATAAAAAAAACCTGTACAATAATCGAGGGCCCAAAGTAGTGGACGCACCAAGCTTGGACAAAAATTTGTTTGGCCCTGTCGGATGCGCTGGTGGTAGTAGCTGCCCTGACGTTTGCTGCCAATTTTTCTAAAGTGTGGTCAGTGGTAGCTCCCATGCCCATCCGCCCAGGACCTCCAGTTCCGGGACCTGGCAGGCTTCCAAACGCTCCAGGTACATGCATCGTCTGCTGAGCGAGATGTTGATGTTGATGTAGATGGTGAGATAAATTGTGCGAGCCGTGTGGCGGTTGGTGGTGATGGTTCACGAAACCCTGAGCGGAATGGTACTGATCTTGAGCAGAGTGCGATAGGAACATGGAGATGTCTTCGGTCTCGGATGAGGAAGAATGAACGCTCTCAGCATCCCTAGGATAGGGCGACGCGGCGGCGCGTGCTCGGATGTGCGACGGTCTGAGCAGCGTCTTTCCCAGTGCCGGGTTAGCCAGATTGTGGTTGGGAGGAGAGTCAGCGGGTGTGATGAGGTCTGAACCTAAGGAGTAAGCTGAAGAGTGGGAAGCGTCCGAGTTGTTTCTCGCGTGTTCAGGATTGGCGAAGGAGGTAGAGTGGGCGAAGTACTCGTCGGCAGAAGGGCGAAGACCGAGCTGGGTTTGGCCGTGGGACGACTGAGGCCGGGAACGCGGAGAGGGAGTTGAAGACATGGACGCCGAACGGGAATGCAGAGACTGATTGCTGCTGCTGCTGCTGAAATCGAAACCTGTGTTGGACAGTACAGCGGCCATTCGAAGATAAAAAGAGCAAAAAGAAAAAGAGGAAGGGAGAGAGAGAGAGAAAAAAATAATAAAGAGAGTGAGAGCGGGGGGACGAGTTCGAGTTATGAGAACTCTTGTTTGCGCGCGGGTGTGCTGGACCAGCCAAAATAGGAAAGGAGTGTGTCAGCAGCAGGGGAGGGGAAGGAGGAGGAGGGGGGAGAAGAGGTTTAATACACGGTCGAGAGAAAGGGAGAGCAGCTTGGGTATCATATCCTTCCTTCGCTCTTACATATCGACATATGCTCTATGTCCCGTACCCATGGCAACCAGGTAATCATCACCGTGCTGTAACCGACCGAGAATCTATTATCTACCTACCCATCTGTGCTACGCCTCTTCCCCATGACCCATGAACATGTACTTCTTGAACTTCTTGCGCAGCTTCCTGTTCTCCCCCTTCCCCAACTTCTGAGCCAGCCCAATCCACGACGGGATCGTTAGATCCGACAACTCGTACGGCGCATACTTCGCCCCTCGTCCATTACGCAACGACTTCGGGATGTTCTGCCTTGGTATAACCTCTCGTAGTTCATCGGTCCCATTCTTCTCGAACACCGACAATCCATACGTCACGTACTCGAGCTCCCACTCGGGCGTGTACGTCTCGCTCGCGTTTCCGAGATCAGGCAGATAGTACTGTTTCACCCCACCACCGCCATAAAACACAAAAACAGTCAGTAAGGAACAGAACACGTCAGGGGGGAGGGGAGAAAGTGGAGATGGAATGAGGCATCAGAACACGTGTGACCATCAAAATCACCCATGTCTGGCGGTGGCGGAAAGTAGATGATAGACGAAGGCACCGCACCCAGAAGGAACGATTCGGCAAGCGATGCACGCCAGGCAAACAAAACCGCCGCCGGTGACGAAAAAAACCCACAACGGAAAAGGGTTTACAAGTCCCAGACTCACCTGGGCAAATCCCAAAGGCGTCATCAAACCGTTCTTACGCGAGGGCGCTTCTGGGTCCGAATGCCAATCATCCTTCGAAAAATGGCACCTCCAAGAATCCTTATGCTCGGCCTTTTTGCACTGTTTATCCCTCGACTTGCTTGGGTCAGGTTTCCGATGACCATGAGGAGGCGGCCTCGCAGAAGTCTCTCCTCGACGCCGACGCTCCTTCCTCTCCAGAGCTTCTTGAACCGCTTCCGCAGATACATTGTAGTTGAAGACCCTAAACGAGGGGAAGTACGCCGGTACAACCGAGGGTGAAACGTTGATCACAGCGTAGTCTCCGTAATCCACGTTTTTCACGGGCAACGCGGAGAAATCTTTGAGAAGCACCTTGTCCAACCCTTTGTGCGACCTTACAACCGTCTTGCCTCCTACAGTGGTATCATCCTCCGACAGCATGTCAAGTCCGTGATCTTCCCCATTTGTTTGTTTGTAGCGCCCCTGAACGTCTTCACCCCATCCGGAGTCGTAATTCAGTCGCTGTCGCGGGCGTCGTCCAGTAGTGGTGGTTGTGTTAAGTTGGATGTCCTCCTCATCCTCCCAAAACTTAAGGTCATCAGCTTGAATGAATGAAAACTAGGGGACAGGCCGCCATGCGGAGTGCATAACCAATCGTGGGCGCAATTACCGATTCAATCGAAGCGATCAGATAACAGACCCATCCGTAGCAACACCACAATGGGGCGTGATGCCGCAAGAGAGATTCAGATTCAGTGGGTTGAAAGAATCCGAAAGCGTGGAGCGAACAGGAGGACAAAGACCACGGGATAGAATGGGTTAAGAGAACGAACGCAATTTATCAGTATCCATATACTAAGACGATAAGGGTGAAAGGCGAAGACTTACATGATCGATGTTCATGTGCTGCAAAAGATTGTCATTCTATCAGCACCAGCCTCAGATCTGTCGTTCAAAGAGAGATAACTTACCCCAAACAAATGCCCAACAATTATATCCTGGTATCGGAGTGAGATCTCGGTATATCGGTAGTACTAAACGAAACAACGGGTCCAAGTCAGTATCAGCGGAGACACAGCAACGGAAGAATTCCGCTTCGGATACTATGCTACTGTTGTGCATACCGTTGTAGAAACGGGGGAGTGAGTGACTTACGCATTCGGGGAAATAGAGGTCCGGGGTCGGAGGGATGTGTCCCATTAACCACACCTAATCAAATACAGGCGCCTGTCAGAACCCGATCGAAACCGCAATGACCTCCGGCCCGGCAGCACCGGGTACCGGCGGTCCCAATGAACAATGTGTACTCACGCTGATGCCTTTGTCCCTGAATATGCTAAGTTGTACGTCTAGCCAGTTCAGTTGTAGGTTGCCAGGGTCATTAGGTTGCAGGTATTCACACCCTCCGACAGCTATGCGATGCGAAGCATAAAGAAAAAGGGCTTTTTATCAGTTCTGGGATAAGATAACGAAGAATGGGGGACTTTGGAGGCCAGGATGGGCCAAAGATCAACGGACGACTCGTCGGGGCGATAAAAACAGGAGATGGATATTCGCTCTCACCTTTGTTCGAATCATAAAAGTATATGGTGTTCAGACTGATCACCGCAAGCGTGTCGGGAATCACGTCCACGACGAAGTATCCACCCCGTTGGAATACACCATATGATGAGAGGGGTATGAAGTCCTGCCAGATTCTACGGTCACGGTTTCGGGGTTAAACATCCCCAATTCAAGATTGTGTCAGTAAGCGAATGCGAAAGTCATTGCGGTGGAGAAACTCACCTCGAATACTCGGATGTGATCGAGTTCGGACCTATGGGGGAACAGAGGATCGATCAGCTCACCACATTCTATTACGGAGCACGGTACAGCACAAGAGACGGTCGTGAATTGTCGCTCGTCGCCTACGCGGGGAAGGAGAATGATCCAGTACAAAAAAACTCACCTGGAGTCATGATGTTCTACAACGCGCACCCCAAATGGAATATAGCGTCAGTCCTATCATGTGTCACAATGGAAAGATGATCGCTGGGTGTTCTCCCAGTCACGTACGTGAGCTGTGAAAAGAAAAGAAAAAAACATGAGTATATGCGATCATCACAAGGACACATGAAGGATTTGGTGAAGATATTGGTGGGTTTCGCCAGAATCCCCATTCGAAGGTAAGATCCCAAGAAGTGAAAGACACGCACGCCAAATATCATTGTTCCCTATCCGAGACAACAATTGGACGGCGGAGGTTAGTAAAATTCGATCGAGTCGCACAGACCGGGTTCGGAACGCTTACCGATTGTGGGTATGACAGGGATTCCTCTGGACAAAAAGATCTGTTCCATTCTCCCCGCCACCCGTCGGTTAAGATCATAGATGTTCCTTGGATTACGAGGATTTTTCCTGTCGTTGTCATGCCTGCGTGTTGACAATCCGGTAGAAACACAGACAGACCGCAGCAAGATGCGCGCGTCAGAGCGTACGGTGACCTCAGTCAGTATCGCACGTTCGTTCGGCGTTTCGGATATAGGAATGAACATGCCTGGCGCTGTCACCGGTCCCTGACACCGCCAACCAAATCAAGGCAGTGCACCAAAACACGAGAGGAACACAAGGACGAATCAGATATCAAGACCACAAACGGGGATCAGTGGTGGAAAGGGACGTGACACACAAATGACGAAATCGAGATGTTTCACCCAGTGCTGTTCCAGAAAATCCAGGGTGTAGTTTGTCAATGAAAGAGGTGAGTCGCAATCCCTATCACGAAGAAAAATCAAGATTGAATTTCGAACGACAGTCCTCCAAAATTACGAACTCGTATGGGGTCCCAAGATACCCAGCTCTTTGTTTTTCCTTCTTTGGCCTCTTCCTATGACATGCGGTAGAAACCGCACCTCCAACTCGATAGAGCGGATCGGGATGCAAGTCTGTGATGTGCAAAAATCGACCCTGTAGCTGACGCGGTGGTTCTGGATCAATGATCTGGATCAGCCCTGGTTCTCTTGATCCCAGTCGCACGTTCAACGACGAGTTGACCACGGTGAAGGGCGACCGGAGAAAAAGAACAGAACGGGAGCTCACTCGCAGAGCCAGGTGCATCCTCCACTTTGGGGATATTCTCTTTGTTCAGGTCGAATGGAGCCTGAACCTGGACCGGGGAGCTCAAAACCACACCCATCCCGAGATGTAGCGCAAGCCCGATCATGAGAGCTCGACGCATGATGATATCGTTGATGTCGTGTGTCCTACGGTTGAGTGTCGGATATGGATAACAGATGAGAAATCAAGATAGATCGATAGAAGAGGGAACGATGAGAGCAAAGTGGAGGGGAAACGGAGGGTGTCGGGTGAGTCGCGTGGGGTGGGTGCGTGGGGTGGGTGAGGCAAGAAGTACGCGGAAGTTGGCGGTTGGAAGGAAGAAGAGGAATGCATTGGAATGGACTCTGCAGGGTATGGGCCGAGGGCAGAGTGAACCCCATAGGTCAGTGCACGTTCGTCGCATATCACTTTCCGCCGATCGCCGAACGACTTCTATAAGTGGAAGATCCTCGTCGTGGGACATGTTCATTACAACTATGTACAAAAAAAAAGTGGTACAATGTCGCATCGATTTTCTTTCTTATCTCTAATAAAGCCAGAGGCAGGGAGGATAAGTTATGCGGGTGGGATGGTACAGATGGATAAAGGTTATAAAGGTACAATCTGGCTGAAAAAGAAGCTGCACGAAAAACGTGGTATTATAGTGACCATAACGACGACGAGGACGACGACGCAGTAACAGTTCGAGGGGAACAATGACCTGGTTGTTGATCAGCCACTTGAAGCGACGGGCCGACCGGAGGACCGCGGGATGCCAGTCATCGAGGCGTAGTCGGCGGCGTGGGCATGGAGGGACAGGAGAACAGAAGTGTTGTCATCTGTATTGAGTACCCTCTGGATGGACCTCCGAGAGAGTTGGATGATCTGGAAAGAGAGATAAACTCAGGTCACCAACGCTGGGTCACATGCAGAGAGTAGAGTGAACTCACCCGGGTATAGCCACCTGGTTGAAGCGCGTTGCGCGCTCCGGAGATACTGTTGTGGATTGAATCCTTTGCATATCTTTGCCTACAGACGTAAATGCCGCTCGTCAGGTCATGTGGCCACAGAAAATTGATGGAGCAGGTTGACGTACAACACACTCGCGAGTTCGTCCCGGGTTCGGGGAAGTATAAATAGATCCTTGCCACTGAGGAAACGGGCGAAGGACTTGTAGGCGGCGCAACCAGCGATGAGGGTCTCGTCGAGGGCGGGGTGCTCAATGTCCCAGCTGATCCAGTTTTCTCTGCGCGTCGTTCAGTGGACCCAGTCACTCAGAGGGGGGAAGAAAATTTACTCACGTCAGGTGGTTGTGAGCAATGGCTTCGGGGCTGGAGGGGGCGAGGAAGCGATCCATTTGGCAAACAGAGTTGGGAGTGGAGAAGATTGGAGTAGTGAGGGGAGGAGATGGGGGAGAGGTGGAATCCCTTTTATAAGTACGGGAAGATCTTTTCCGGTGGGTGGTCAAACAAACGTGTGATCGGAGCAACGCAGGGCTTCCCTATCGTGACCAACACCTTGGCACGGATGCTATTGTCCTGACTCGACCCATGTTGTTGTTCACGCCAGATGACCCCCAGAACACGAGCCGACTCTTCCGGTTTCTGCGCGAGGTCAACGAGAAACACGGTCTGGATCTGGAATCATACCAAGATCTCTACCAATGGTCGATCTCTAACATCGACCTCTTCTGGTCGGACGTTTGGGACAACACCCGAATAATTGGTAACAAGGGTGACCACGTAGTCGACACCCAAGCCACGCCAGCCAAGAACCCTTCGTGGTTCCCCGACTCCGCCATCAATTTTGCGGAGAATCTTCTCTCCAACCGTTCTCCAAATATCATCGCCATCGTCCAAGTTTGTAAGCTATGTGCCGATGTATAGCTCGAATCTCTTGGCAATAAACTTCGCGTGTAGCAGAACCAACTTCCCAGAATCCCAAGCCCGAACCCATCCGAATATCCAACGCACAGCTCTACGCGCTCGTCGCAGACGCAGTATCCGGCCTTCTCCAACATGGGCTCGTCCCAGGTGACCGCATCGCATCATATTCCTCTAATCGCATAGTGAGTATCAGCCTTGTGCCTTCCCCACATATTGACCTCATTCGCTCGGCTCTTTTTCATTTCGGCCAATCTTCGGCATGCCCGCATACTTTTTTTTTCTTCCTCGAGGAAATGCTATGCGAACTACCAACTGACGTATCTCTTTCTCTCCTCGCACGTTCACTCATTTCCAGGAAAACGTTGTCGGCCTACTCGCCGCAGCTGCCATCGGTAAGTGGGCTCGACCGAGCGGAATTAGTGAGCTCTGCTGATTATCGCGTCAATCCACTCTCAGGCTGCGTGTGGGTTAGCGCTTCACCTGACTTCGGCCCCCAAGGCGTGTTGGAGAGGTCGGTGCCACTGTACTTACGGAATCCTTTATCTCATTCCTGATAACATCATAGATTCGATCAAGTACAGCCAAAATTAATTTTCTCTGTCGACGCGGTCGTGTGAGTCTCCATTTGTCCAAGTCCTGTGCCCACCACTCACATGTTCATCCCTTGACTAACGCAATCCCCAACATCGCCACACCTCCACATCTCGACATTCTTTCGTACTCATTCAGGTACAACGGAAAAATTCATCCACACCTTCCCAAGCTCTCCGCTCTACTGTCGGAGCTACTGGTCAAGACCGGTCGATCACCTCAAGTTGTCGTAGTCACCTCGGGTCATGGCTCTTTCGTAGACACAGACGGCTGGAACTCCGAGTGGACCACGTGGGATGCCTTCATCGAAAATGGACGAAACAGCAAACTGGGCAGGACCCCTCAGGGCGAGATCGAATGGAAGAGATTGCCTTTCGATTGGCCATTATGGATTCTTTTCTCAAGTGGCACAACTGGTACGTAACAATTCGCGATTTCTGTTGTTGATTAGACGGTCTCACCCTGACACTCGTCACCCAGGCAGGCCAAAGTGAGCCCGAAAAACACGTCACCATCAGAGAATTGGAGTTCCTGACCCAGGCACAAACCACGACAGGGCGATCGTCCACCGTGCTGGAGGCATGCTTTTGCAGTCCCGCAAAGAGCTACTGATATGTGCCGATCTCACCGACAAGGATGTGTTTTTCTATTATACCACAACGTGGGCATTCCGGCGCTGTAACGCGTTGCAAGTGTTGATCATCCCCGTAGCGGATGGATGATGTGGAACTTCCTCGTCGGAGGACTTGGAATATGTCAGATTGTCTTGTACGATGGGAGCCCCCTCAAACAACCTGCCCATCTCTGGAACTTGGTTGATGAACTCGGTATCACCATCTTCGGGACAAGTGCGAAGTACATCGATGAGCTATCTGTTCGTTCGCAATCGACTTGAACCCACCTCTGCAGTTAACTCGTTGTACCACAGAAAGTATACAAACCCAGAGAACACCACAACCTCATGTCCCTGCGTCATATCTATTCCACGGGCTCCCCTTTACCACCCACCTTGTTTGACTATGTTTACGAGCACATCAAGGAAAAGGTCCTGCTGGCTTCCATTACAGGTATTTAGACCAACTTCGTACGCTTGGACGTCATCTGAGTACGGTGTGCTTTAGGTGGTACGGACATCTGTTCATTGTTCGCAGGAGTGTGCTCCGCACTTCCTGTGTTCAGAGGTGAGATCCAGTGCCGACTGTTGGGAATGGCCGTCATTACATTCGCTCCCGACGGCAAGCCGAGTGGGAAAGGCGAGTCCGGGGAGCTCGTTTGCTTCAAGGTTTGAAAAAAGAAGTTAATTACTCTCCAACCCTTTTACTCATGTCGGACGCGGATTTCATGATTACAGCCCTTCCCATGCCAGCCGGTGGGGTTCTGGCCTTTGCCTGGCTATGCCGATGATGCATCTGTTTTGGCCGCAAAGAAGAGATATCATGAAGCGTACTTTGCTGAATTTGAGGGCATTTGGTGTGAGTGCCCTTTCACGTTTAATATCCTTATTTCCGCTCCGAGGGGAACTGATATCTCTCCAATCTCTTTCATAACGTCTCTTTATTGGTGTATCTGTGTATCACACCAATCGCTATCTTCGGTCTCGAATTCTTTGTCTGGACCCGTGATACTATGTTTTTTTTTCCTTTGGAACCCGATTATTCGCGTTATCTGGGGTTCATCTCGGAAGACCACGGCGATCACGTGCTGCTAACGGAATCGAGGATGGGTAACGCGGGAGGTCTTGTGATGCTCGGTAGGAGCGACGGCGTATTGTGAGTTAGCGATTCTTGGGTTCCGAAGATCTCAGAATTTTCGTTGGAAGCCATTGTCTCTTTCCTTCTGATTGTTGTGTTGATTGCCGATCCTCCATCTTTGCTCGACTTAGGAACCCTGGTGGCGTCCGGTTTGGATCTGCCGAGATATACGATGTCCTCGACACGTGCTTTTCCGGACCAACGTCCACCTGCAAGTATCACGGCGTTCAAAGGATAGCGGACAGCCTCGTAGTCGGTCAGATGACGGAAGATAAGAAAGACGAACGCGTGGTGTTGTTCGTGAAACTCGACCAGGGTGAGAAGTTGACGCAAGAGACGGTGCAAGCGATCAAACAAGAGATTCGTGTTCGCCGCAGTGCGAGACACGTGCCGTGCAGTGTAAGTCATCTAAACGTTTTTCGATGACCAACACCCCCGTATCATGGGCCCCGTAACTGGGTGGGTAGGTCAAGCACCATCCGACAATTTATATCCGGGGTTTGCCGTGGGACAGCGGCACGGGACTCGCCTCATGCCCCGGAGTCGTGGGGTGATTCGAACAAATATGGTCTTCATCATCAGCTCGTTTCCCATTTCGTTATCTCCAAATTGTGGGCTGGAGATACTGACGCCTCTCCCTCGACCTCTCCTCGGTCCCTGTTCGGTTAGATTATGCAGGTGGGAGATATACCATACACCCTGAACGGGAAGCGTGTAGAAGTTCCCGTTAAGAAGGTTAGCGTTTCATTCTTGCTTGGTATCCGATCACCGTGACCAGCCTGGGGCCTTGCTTGGTTGGCGCCGAGACCCCTCCGCTCTCGGCATAGATAACTCATGCGCGGTTTAAAATTAGATCTTGAATGGGGCTTCGTTGGGTTCATTCAACCCGGCTACACTTCGAAACCCCGAGGCATTGCAAGAGTATATTGGCTTACGGGAGGTGCTTCGCGAAGGATTGAGAAGAGTGTAAGACAAACTTGGGGGCTTGGAATTGGGGGGTCAAGAGATGCTTGGATGTGTGTGTGTGAATCTTATCACTGTAAACCTGTGCTGTGTAGGGTTGCGGAACGTGGCGCCGACGAAACGGATCAATGAAAGTACACGTGTGATTACCTTTTTAAGAGAACAGAAGCCTCGTGTTGAAATGAATCCGGAACCAGATCAATCATCAAGGGGAAGTGGAAATTCGCCTCCGCTGACTCCCGTTAGCTATACAAATGCCGGAGCTCCCACTTTCTTTTTTCTTTCTCTCGTGCGACCACCACCTTGGTGTTTGTGCTCAAGGGTTCGGTCGTGATTTGCGTCTCTTGTTCCTCCAGAGGGTCAACTTTTTTGCACCGGAAAAAAGTTTCCTCTCACCTCACGCGCTCACGACCCTCTCTCGTTCGCCTGAAACGGCTCGGAAAAAAGCCCGCACCCACACCCCTCCTCCTTCCGCACCTTCCTACATCCGGCGACTCGTGGATACCTCGTTTTTGGGGTGCACCTTTCATTTCGCTTGGGTCCCCTTCCCATCCCTCCACCCCGATTCGAACAAACGAAAAGGAACACACATTCAAAACGAGATTAGTCCCGCCGCGATTCTCGTTTTTTGCGTAATCCAAACGACCGCACGCACGAATTCTCGCCCCCTCCCTACGATTACGAAACCAGGTTTTTTTTCGAACGCCGAATCAACCCTCGCATCCCACCAAAGGGTTTCCACTAATCCCCTCGTTTTGGAATTCCGCGCTTCGCACTTTCGTTTTATAGATCAGGGTTTTCTCCGCCAAGTTCCGTCATGCATTTAAGTGGTGCATGGTCCACCTTGAGGGGAGGCAGATCTCCCCCTTCCCCTCATCCCGACGACCCTTCCTACTTTCCTAACGACCACTACACCCGTCCCCGGCACTCGCGTCGCAGGACGAACGGTTCTTCCGGGGCTCATAGAGTCGATAACCAATCTCGATCGAATTCCTCTGCAAATCTCCTCTGCGGGGTGTTCAGGATGCCGCCCTTGTTCAACCTTATCAGGATCGGCATATTCGGTGTGTCCTTCTCTTCCGCTTCCTCCTCCTCTCCACTCGTGGTTTACTCACTGACATTGTTTTGTGCGCCTGATCGACAGTCACTGTGTTGCTTTGGACCATCATCGTCCTCGCGATTGCCATTCACTTCCACGGGGTTCTGATAACTAATGATCTAAGTGAGTGTTTGACGCTTGGATCCGGCGTGGGTTCCATGCGGGACGTAAAGCTTACACCCCCCTTAGCACGATTCATTCCTTTTGCCATCTTTGTCTCCGCCGCGACTATGGTCCTACTCCTCGCCTTGTTCGTGCCCTTTCATTTGAGATTTGCGTTGCAGCGGGGATTCTCAACCGGGTTTTTCTAGATTGCTCTTTGGTCTCAGGAAAGCCAACCCCATTTCGACAAGAATTGAACTCGGCTGCCTTGGTCTTGACGGTCTCCTTTGGCTAGGTAAGATCGTCGCCCCATTCAGTTCTTACCTTATTGCTGACCCTTTGGCTTCTTTCAGTCCTTGCGGCCTTTTTGGTATCGTCAGACGCTGAAGATGCAGATGTCGAATGTTTTACGTCCAACGCCTCGTCTACCCAGATCCCAATAGACATGCCTGGCTGTAAGCCGCATTGTCCACTGTTCATCCCTTTCGCGCGCTGATACACCCTTTTATCAGTCAACACTGAGACCTATCAGGCACAGTACCGCGTCATGGAGGCATTTTCCCTCTTCAATGTTATTCTTAGTACGTGATCCCCCCCCTATCTCGAAGTGCGTGGCGTTGATTGCACCTCAAGTTTGGGGTTTGCTCTTGTTCCTATTATTCCTTGCCTGGAGGCATCACGCTCGTGGGCAACGCTATGTTTGGCTTACTCCGGTCACTGTTTTCCCTTGGTTCCATTCCAGCGAAGATGCCATGCACGAGAAAGAGGCCAAATTGCCTCCTCCCGTCACCGCACCTGTCGACAGGTCCCGATCGAAGGGTGCTGGCGCTTTGAACGTTCCAAAGGACAAGCATCAACAACAGCAGACGCGAGCCAGGCCCCAAGATCTTGGAAAGATCCGCACTACGGGGCTCACCCCTCCACCCAAGACTCGGAACCCGTCCTACGAGTACAAGCATGGATACTGGTTGCCCAGGTCTGCTGATGCTCCTCCCGGACCCCCTCCTCCGCCGAAACCGACCGTGTCTCGTTCCAACACTCGAGATCGCCAGACGTCTCGGGATCAGAGTCGGGAGAGTGGCCGCTCTCACGAACGCGGCAGGAGCCATCGATCTACGAGAGATCATTCGCTCACAAGGGGCAACAGTGGTAGCAAAAGGCCTGCCGCTGGACCTCCCCCAACTACCGCGCGGGATCGATACTATCGAGACGCTTCACCCAGGCGGTGAGACAAAAAACCAATCACCCCCACCCATGACTTATTATGCGGGGGTTTTATTTTTTCCTGTTGGCTCTCGGCAGAAGGACATTCGAATGAGTTGTATATTACGGATCTTCCTTTTGAGGGGTGTGTAGCTCTTTTTGACCCTCCTTCCCCAACGGTGTTGTTTTTGTGTTTCATGAGAGGGTTTTATGGTATAGACACGAAAGCAAGGCCAAGAAGTGTATTATCGTTACGTAGCACTTGACTCCTACTTGCACACCCTCTCTTCCTGAGGCTGGGCAGTATGTAGACACACAAGTTGACTTGGTTCACAGCGTAAATTTTCTCTCAGCCATATGGTGCTGGGAGAAGACCTGGGAACCAGGTGCTTACGTAGCTCATGTACTTTTACGAACATCCTATTATGTACACGTGATATGTTGAATAGATCGCGTGTTGTATAGAAATTTGGCAGTGAGACCGAGCGCCCAGACATTAGACAACTTTGTTCTCCTCACTTTGACCTCGAACTTTGACTGCACCTCACAAACTAATATCTGACAACCCTTCACGATCCCACGATCTTGTCATGACTTACCTGTTCACGAACATACGTCTCGGCCTGTACAGTGCGTTGCAATCCTCGTGGTCGCGAATTCCGTTCGGCGTGTTTGTGGTTTGGTGGCTCATGCACCGCGTGGTGAACACGTTTCATAGCGTTTCAAGCATTGCTGGCAGGCACCGTCCTCGGTCTTTCGGCCTATTTCGCGAGCATATTCCTACCAAACTTGTACGGTGAGCTCCCGTCGATCTTCCTTGGTTGGCATTTCTGGTATGCTGATAGAATCGTCTATTTTGTTTTTCTTGATAGAGGAATATACGATATATGCTCTTGTTGTCGCCTCAGTCACGATGCTGATACTTGTGATGTTCCTGACTCTGTGAGTGGCCATCGCAATGACAGAGATGAATGACACCTGTGGTCGCGCATTACGAGGGTTACTGACCAAGATGGTGGTCTAGAACGCATGTATTCTCACCCCGAGTAGAGATCATCTTATTGTTCATTCTTTCTATCATATGGTTGAGTGCGTGGAGGTCACCGGAACTCGCTTCGAGACACCCTCGACTCACCTCACTTTTTCACTATCTGTTTAGCGTTAGGCGCCTGGACAGTGTGAGTTCTCTTGAAGATCCTTCCCCGATCTCGTCCTGCTCTTGGTGCTGATGCCTTGCAGTGATAGGAGAGATTTCATCGGCCCCGACTCTGATTGCTCTTCACTGGGAGATAGTCGAATAAAAACGAAGAATGAAACAAAGACTAGTGAGCGCGGTTTCCTTTCCTCTGTCTCTGTGATCTACCGAGGGTAATTGGGTAGACTAATGAGTTCCACGTTCGGTTTGTTTTAATAGTCTCCGCACAACAATATTGCAACGAGATGAGAGTCATCGAAGCTTTCTCGTGGGTGTTATTTGGCATATGTACGTATGGCCTTTCATGTGGACCAAAAAAAATCGCTGCTCAAGCGCACATTTGGTCATTCTAGTCGCGATATTCTTCGCTGTTGTGTGCCACCTTACGAGCACCGCCGTTCAGAGGGGCGGCCGTCCATACGCGTGGCGTGAACCTATGATCGAGCTCCCCTGGTACGGCGAATGGCCAGGTTATTCCGGGGGACCCCACTCTCAATACCCAACCGTGCGCATGGCCGATGGTGGAATGATTCCTGGGGGTTACATCGCACCTCAACCGGTCGGAGGTCCAATTTCGACTATGCCAGTCCTGCAGGATGGTGGCTATGTTGTCCAACAGCAGCCCGGGTATTCAATGATTATTACCCCTGGAGTCGGCGGACAGGCCCCGACGATTCAGCAAGTCCCTGGACGTATATCTAGCGTCTAGTTGGGTTGCGACACAAAACGATGCATCATGACAAAGATACGGTTGCCTTCTTATCAACTTCTTTACCCTCTATGAGCGGGTTACCCCCGGAAACCACATCCTATTCCCGGTTGTTAGAGATGGGTTCCGTTATCACTTTCCCTCTTCCAAGACACCCCCGTATCCCCACTACGTTCGATTCAATGATTTCCTATGCCACAAAGGCGTAATTTTTTTTGCCTTCTATAAGGATCTCGCCACGCTTTGCTTGTTACGGACTTTACCGTGTATATCTTAGACAGCGTTTCACCTGAAATTTTACATGTTGTGCTCTGCCCAACTGTGGCCCGGAGATGCATCATTTGTCTGCCAGGTTCGGACCGGACTGCCTGCCGGAATCACTCGGCGAGTACCTCTGTGGTCCTCCGAAGATCCGACCCTAAGCCAAGCCCAACGTCCTACCCACCGTTCCGTGAGCGTGACGACTTCGAAGAGCGGCTTGACCTGAAAGTTCGGCAACTAACCCCGCCCTGACAAAGATCTGCACCATTGAAAAACCACACCATCGGAGGTAAGGCTCGAAGCTTGAACGTATGAACACATGTCCTTGCCTCGTGCCTTCGCGCCTACGTATTCCCGTCGAATAAGCATGGCAAAGGGCTGTTTTGATGGAACCTATTGTAATTGAACTTGCAGCTTGCAACGTGCCAACGAGTTTTCCCTTTCTTTTCTCCGTCCCTTCGTTTCTTTCTAAACCCAAACGGAATCTTTGGTTTTCCTGGAGTCTATTTCGTGATCGTCATGCCGATTTTCAGAGGAGAGAATGCTAGGATGCTCATAGGGCTTGTGTTGATCATCGTTTTTGGAGGGTATCAGCTCATTGATAGCCTTCCTACAACACATCGTACGTTTCTATGATTGCTGACGCTGGGCGGAAGAGGGGATGTGCTCAACGTCGCTTTGTTCGGAATAGATGTGTTCAATCTCGCCCAGACGTTTGTTGCGATCTTGGCCCTTGCAGCCTTGGTGTTCCTGTGAGTGTCGATTCCGCGTCAAAGTGGATACGGTGAACCTGATGTGCGTGTACGTTTAGCGTTTCTCAACATCATATGAGAGAAGGTCAGATGCTCTCACAGACCCAAGAAGAGTTTATTCTCATCGGAGGATTCGGGTTGTTCTGGTTAGGTACGTCCGGACCTGACCCGGTCTCGTACACTCCGCCTTTTCTCCTCCCCACCCCCCTCTTGCTTGGTTATCGATGGCGATACATATACACGCCCGCGTACTCGGATCCCTGGTGAACCGGACCAAGTCTATGTTGATCCAT
>Ga0307514_10001502_pt1 | contig 28063 bp, 25 predicted proteins | sample 16_EM_MG_FD_203088 | JGI IMG/M metagenome (GOLD analysis project Ga0307514, IMG submission 203088) | Populus trichocarpa ectomycorrhiza microbial communities from riparian zone in the Pacific Northwest, United States - 16_EM | ecosystem: Host-associated > Plants > Roots > Unclassified | place... | reverse complement strand
TTCTGGAGCACGGCGGAGCAGAAGATGTTCCTCTACTTCCACGGCAACAACACCGTCGAGCGGTATGCGACGACGACCGATGGAGTCAACTTCACCTACGGCGGCGTCGCGGTCAACACGGCAATGGTCGGGGGAGTCTCCGAGGTGTCGTACGCGCGCGTGTTCGACCACCCGAACCCGGCGCTCGGCAACGACTACGGCATGTTCTTCATGGTGAACCAGAGCGGTGTCCGCAAGATCCGCCTTGCCGTCTCTGACGACCTGCGCACCTGGACCGTCGATCCGGATGTCATCGTCAGCCCCGTGGACGGCGACGGCGGCAACGTCTCCGCCGGCACCCTGGTGAACTGGGGCGGGCAGAACTACGTGGCCTACCACGGCTCGACGGGCAAGATCATGGTGCGGCCCATCGACGCCTCCCTCTCGACCGTCGGCGCGCCAGAGCTGCTCTACGGCTTCGGTCGGGGCGGGTTCAGCTCGCGGGCAGCGGCGCCAGAGTTCGTGACGAGCGGCGGCTACGAGTACCTGTTCTACGAGGCGGGCGATCGGCTCGACGCCAAGATCGCGTACGCCAAGCGCTCCCTGCCCGACCCCGCGCGACTCGCGTGTGCGGGAGCCGGCTCCGACGACTTCACCGGCACCTCGCTGAACGCCAGCCGGTGGCCGACGATCGTGCGCTCGTCGCTCGCGCGGCACACCGTGGATGGTGGATCGCTCACCATCCCGACCTATGGCGCCGGGGTCGCTGGCGCGCCCCTCATCCAGCAGCCGGTGCGCACCGGCGCGTGGGAGGTGACGACCGCGGTCAACATTTCGCCGTCGGCCAGCTACCAGCAGGCTGGTCTGCTGCTGTGGGCGAGCGACTCGACCTACGCGAAGCTCGACCTCGGCTACGGCTCGCACGGCCGCACCATCGAGTACATCCAGCGTAAGTCGGGCTCCGACCGCAACACCTGGCTGACCGACACGATCGCGGCCCCCGCCTCGGTCGGCGAGCGCATCTGGCTGCGGCTGACGAGCAATGGCACCCAGGTGTCGGCAAGCTACTCGGCCAACGGCTCGACGTTCGCGTCGGTCGGCCGCCCGGTGCTGCTGAGCTCGGTGCCTGCCACGAAGATCGGGCCCTTCGCGCTGCGCGGCGCGACGACGGCCCAGGAGATCGCCGGCGTCGTCGACTGGTTCCAGTGGAAGCCGACGGCGGCAGAGCTGGCGGCCTGCTGATCGCACCTGCGGATTGAGTGCCGCGTCAGCGGTGTATCGAAATCCAGGTCTCGATACACCGCTGCGCGGCACTTTACCCACGGGTCCCCAGGTCTCGATACACCGCTGCGCGGCACTCGACCAGCCCCAGCCGGTAACACGCACCGTGCGCCCATAGACTTGACGAATGGCCGCCGGCGACTCCTTCTACCTCACGACGCCCATCTTCTACGTCAACGATGTTCCCCACATCGGGCATGCGTACACGGAGGTGGCTGCCGACGTGCTCACGCGCTGGCACCGCCAATCGGGCGATGACACCTGGCTTCTCACGGGCACCGACGAGCACGGCCAGAAGATCCTCCGCACCGCGGTCGCCAACGACACCTCGCCGAAGGAGTGGGCAGACAGGCTCGTTGCCGAGGCGTGGCTTCCCCTGCTCGAGACCATCGACATCCGCAACGACGACTTCATCCGCACGACAGACGAGCGCCACGAGAAGGGCGTGCTCATCTTCCTGCAGAAGCTCTACGACGACGGCTTCATCTACTCTGGCGAGTACGAGGGCTACTACTGCGTCGGCTGCGAGGAGTACAAGCAGCTCGACGATCTCATGCAGACCGAGGACGGCGACTTCGCCGGCCAGCTGCTCTGCAAGATCCACACGAGGCCGATCGAGGTGCTCAAGGAGCGCAACTACTTCTTCCGCATGAGCGACTTCACCCAGCCGCTGCTCGACCTCTACGAGTCGAACCCCGACTTCATCCAGCCCGAGTCGGTGCGCAACGAGATCATCCAGTTCGTCAAGCAGGGCCTGTCTGACCTGTCTGTCTCGAGAAGCAGCTTCGACTGGGGAATCAAGATCCCGTGGGACGAGTCGCACGTGCTCTACGTGTGGTTCGACGCGCTGCTCAACTACGCGACCGCGATCGGCTATGGCGTCGACCAGGAGAACTTCGACCGCCGCTGGCCCGCCACCCACCTCGTCGGCAAAGACATCGCGCGCTTCCACGCCGTCATCTGGCCAGCCATGCTCATGGCTGCCGGCCTGCCCGTGCCGCACAAGGTCTTCGGCCACGGCTGGCTGCTCGTCGGCGGCGAGAAGATGTCGAAGTCGAAGCTCACGGGTATCGCGCCCCACGACATCACCGACACCTTCGGCGTCGACGCGTTCCGCTACTACTTCATGCGAGCCATCGCCTTCGGACAGGACGGCTCCTTCAGCTGGGAAGACCTGTCCGCCCGCTACCAGGCCGAGCTCGCCAACGGGTTCGGCAACCTCGCCTCCCGCGTCGTGGCCATGGTCTCCCGCTACTACGACGGCGTGCTCCCGGCACCCGGGGCCTACACAGATGCCGACCTCGCCATCCAGGCCGTGGTCGCCAAGGCCGTGAAGGATGCCGATGCAGCCATCGAGCGCTTCGCGATCCACGAGGCGATCGCCGCGATCTGGACGGTGGTCGACGAGCTGAACGGCTACATCACCATCCAGGAGCCGTGGGTGCTCGCGAAGTCCGAGGAGACCCGCGATCGGCTCGCCACCGTGCTGTACACGACATCCGAGGGACTTCGCGCCCTCGCGGTGCTGCTCTCGCCGTTCATCCCCGCGGCGGCGGGCAAGCTCTGGAGCGCCCTCGGCGCCCCCGGTGCGCTCGACGACCAGAACATCCGCGCGACGGGCGAGTGGGGTCAGCTTCCTGCCGGGTCCGCCGTGACCGCGCTCGAGCCGCTGTTCCCCCGAATCGAGACAGAGGTGCCAGCCTGAGCGCTCCTGACCCCTTCATCCGCCAACGGGCCTCGAGCTCGGAGGCCGGAGGGTCGCGCGATCTCAGCTATCCGCCGCTGCCCGAGGCGCTCACAGTTGCGCTGTACGACAACCACACCCATCTCGAGATCGCCGACGGCGACGAGGGAATCGACTACCGTGAAGCGCTCGATCGCGCGTCGAGCGTCGGCATCCGGGGCGTGGTGCAGGTCGGCGGTGATCTCGAGACCTCGCGCTGGTCAGCAGAGATCGCCCGCATCGAGCCGCGTGTGCTCGCGGCTGTCGCCATCCACCCGAACGAGGCGCCGCGCTACGAGGCGTCAGGCGAGCTGGATGCCGCCCTCGCCGAGATCGACGAGCTCGCCGCCCAGCCCCGGGTGCGCGCGATCGGCGAGACCGGACTCGACTACTTCCGCACGGAGGGCGACGGGCTGCGCGCCCAGCACCGCTCCTTCGAGGCGCACATCGAGATCGCGAAGAAGCACGGGCTGGCCATGCAGATCCATGACCGTGACGCCCATGCGGATGTCGTCGAGACCCTCCGTCGCGTCGGCGCTCCCCAGCACACCGTCTTCCACTGCTTCAGCGGGGATGTCGCGCTCGCCCGTATCTGCGCCGACAACGGCTGGTACGTCTCGGTGGCGGGCACCTCGACCTTCAAGAACGCGATCGACCTGCGCGAGGCCCTCGAGATCGTGCCGCGCAGCCTGCTGCTCATCGAGACGGATGCGCCCTACCTGACGCCGGCCCCCTACCGCGGCCGACCGAACTCGCCGTACATGATCCCGTACACGCTGCGAGCCCTCGCGAAGCACTTGGAGGCCGACGCGAGCATGCTCGCGGCGCAGATCGCCTCCAACACCGAGGACGTCTACGGCCTGTGGGATGCCGAGCCGGTCGACACCCCGCGCAACCACCCTGATGAGTAGCACGCTGCTCGGCCCGGCAGAGATCCGGGACCTCGCCGAGCTGCTCGGCATCCAGCCGACAAAGAAGCTCGGCCAGAACTTCGTCATCGACGCCAACACCGTTCGGCGCATCGTCAAGACCGCTGGCGTGACGGGGGGCTCGGTCGTCGAGGTCGGCCCTGGGCTGGGCAGCCTCACCCTCGGGCTGCTCGAGACCGGTGCATCGGTCGTGGCGGTCGAGATCGACAAGCGCCTCGCCGCGCAGCTGCCCCTCACCGTTGCCGAGCTGCAGCCGGACGCGCAGCTGACCGTCGTCACCCAGGACGCGATGACCGTGACCGAGCTGCCGGGGGAGCCGACCACCCTCGTCGCGAACCTCCCGTACAACATCTCGGTTCCCGTGCTGCTGCACTTCCTCGAGCACTTCCCCTCGATCAGCACGGGCCTCGTCATGGTGCAAGCCGAGGTCGGCCAGCGCATCGCTGCGGCCCCGGGATCGAAGGTCTACGGCAGCCCGAGCGCGAAAGCCGCCTGGTACGGAACCTGGCGCACCGCCGGTCAGGTGAGCAGGCAGGTGTTCTGGCCGGTGCCGAACGTCGACTCGATCCTCGTCGGCTTCGAGCGGCACGAGCAGCCGGGAACCGAGGAGGAGCGGCTCGCCACCTTCGCCCTCATCGACGCCGCGTTCCAGCAGCGCCGCAAGATGCTGCGGCAGGCTCTGTCGGTTGTTCTCGGGGACTCGGCCACGGCATCCAGCCGCATCGAGGCGGCGGGACTCGCCCCCACCGCCCGCGGCGAGGAGCTGACCGTGCTCGACTTTCTCGCCATCGCCCGCAGCTAGCTCGCGGGCCTAGTTGTCGTTGTCGGCGCCAATCATGTGAGTGCCGTATCCAGCGCACCCGGCGTCTTCCCAGCGGTAGTCGGCGCCGGTGCCCGCATCGCCCCACATCGCGAGGTCTGCGGCGGCGGACTGCTCCTCGGTCAGGGCGGAGTCCCACGGTTCCGCGTCTGCCGCGTACTCCGGGTCCCAGACGGCGACAACCTCGTACTCGGCAAAGCCGGCGTCTGCCATGCAGTCGTCGATGAACTGCTGCATCGTTGCGAGGGTCGCGATCTCCGACTCCGACAACGCTTCGGAAGTCTCATCGGTGGCGGGCTGGGCGGGCTGGGTCACGGCGACAAGCGAGCTGTCGGAGTCATCGGCCGGGCTGGTGATGGCGGCGTAGCCGAGACCGAGGGTCACCGCGGCGACCAGGCCGAGAGCAAAGGCGACTGCGGCGACTGCCGCGGCGATACGAGTCTTCATCGTGCGTCCTTTCGGGCGGGAACCCACAGCACGGCTGCGGCGAGGAATACCAGCGAGATGGCGACCATGGTCAGAACGCTCATGATTCCCCAGCCGAGAAACTCGCTCGACAGCCGAGCGACCGTCTGGCTCTTGCTGTACAGGTCAGAAAGACCGAAGTGAATGAGAAGCGAGGTCGGGGCGAGCCACAGGGCGCCGAGCGCTCGAGTGCGTCGACGCAGGAGCAGGACCACGCCGCACCCGACGGCGATCGTCAGGCAGAGCACCGTTACCGCCGTTGCCGAGAACGGGCGAATCTCGCCGCGCACAACGAACTGGATGGTGATGGCGATCGAGAAGATGCCGAAAGCGAGGAGAGAGGATGCGGCGATACCGACCATCCACCCGATGAGTCCGCCGACAACCCGACGCTCCATCGGCACGAGGCGCCGAACAGCGCGGCGCTCCTCGTGCCGCCACGCGAGGTCGGCGGGGATCCCGCGGATCGCCCTGCTCAGTATCGCGGCCGGCGTTCCCTCCGCTGCTGCATGCTCGAACAGGTCGGAGGCGAGTTCAGCCCGCCGGTCGACAGCGACGGTGGGGGAGAGCTCTCGGGTGTAGTAGCGAGCCCAGGCTTCCACCCAGCGAATGACGCGGCTCATGCGAGCGAGACCGAGGTCGAGACTGCGATGCGCTGCGGCACCTGCGATGTGGCGAGGGTTCGCTGGCCCTCGCCGGTGACGCGGTATAGGCGGCGACGGGGACGACCTTCCGCCTCAGCCAGTTCGGGGGCCTCCCACTCTGCGGCGAGAAGGCCAGCGGCGGTCATGCGGGACAGCGCCTTGTACAGGGTGCCGTGAGCGGTGAGCCCGGAGTCGCTGTCGGCTATCGCGCGAGCGAGGCCGAAGCCGTAGAAGGTCTCACTCTGCAGACCGTGCTCGAGGATTGAGACCTCGAGGGGGAGGATTGCTCCTGCTTTTCGTCGTGGCATGGATCGAGTATAGGAAGATAGGTTCCCATTGGCAAGGCTCGGTGTCGAACACCCCTGATTCGCTCGACTAGGTTTGTTCCATGACGTCGGCGCCTACCCCCCGAATGGTGCACACGCGGGCGCCCGGAAAGATCAATGTCTTCCTCAAGGTCGGCACGCTTCTTGACGACGGGTACCACGATGTGGCCATCGCCTATCAGGCCGTCTCGCTCTACGAAGACGTTCGCGCGTATCCGGCCGATGACTTCTCCGTCTCGGTGACGGGCACCGTCGAGCTCTCGCGGGTGCCGACCGACGCATCGAACATCGCCGTACGCGCGGCCCAGCTGCTCGCGCACCGCACCGGCTATCGGGCCGGAGTGCGGCTCGAGATCGACAAGCACGTTCCGGTCACCGGTGGCATGGGCGGCGGGTCGGCGGATGCCGCGGCGACCCTGCTCGCCTGCGACGCTCTGTGGGGCACCCAGCTTCCCCGCGAGGACATGCTCACCCTCGCAGCAGAGCTCGGTGCCGACGTGCCTTTCGCCTTCACCGGCGGCACCGCGATCGGCACGGGTCGAGGCGACCAGCTGAGCCCGGCGCTTGCGAAGGGCCAGTTCCAATGGGTGCTCGCACTCGCCGACTTCGGGCTCTCCACACCCGAGGTCTACAACGAACTCGACCGCCACCGCGACCGCCACGCGCAAGACATCTTCCCCGCGCACGTCGCGCCCTCGGTCGACGCCGACGTGCTGCAGGCGATCCGGGCTGGCGACCCGCACATGCTCGCCGAGACGCTGTACAACGACCTGCAGGCTCCGGCCCTGCACCTCGAGCCGTCGCTGGCGGCAACTCTCGAACTCGGCGAGGAGAACGGCGCCCTCGCCGGCATCATCTCCGGCTCCGGCCCCACCGTCGCGTTCCTGGCCGCCGATCAGGACACGGCGCTCGAGCTGCAGATCGCCCTCAGCGCCGCGAAGCTCACCGTCGTGCGCGCGACAGGGCCGGTGCACGGGGCCCGAATCATCAGCGACTGAATCCGGGTTCCGCTCCGAATGGAATTCATGGCCAATCGGAATAGAGTGCGATCATGACCCCGCGCCGCCAGACCCTGTTCTCCGCCCTCGTCGGTGCCGTCGCAGCGGTCGCGACGCTCGGCGTCGCAGAGCTCCTGGCGCTCTTCGTTGCCGCAGGTTCGAGCCCGCTCGCAGCCGTGGGCAGCTTCGTCATCGACATCGTGCCGCCGTGGGTCAAGGACGCCGCCATCGCCCTCTTCGGCACCGGCGACAAGATCGCCCTGCTGGCGGGGCTCGGCCTCCTCGTGCTCCTTCTCGCCCTCGGAATCGGCATACTGCAGTACCGCCGCCCGCCGCTCGGCGCCGTCGCGCTGGGGGTCGTGGGGGTCGTCGCGCTCACGACAGCGGTCACGCGAGCGCAGGCCAGCCCGCTGTGGGCGATGCCGACCGTTGTCGGGGCTGCCGTCGGCATCCTTGTTCTCGTTGTCGGTACCCAGCGACTGCACGGCTGGGTCGATGCTCCAGCTACGCCGGCCCCGACCGGGCTCTCCCGCCGCCGCTTCGTGACCCTGCTCGGCGCAACGACCGCCTCTGCTCTCGTCGTCGGGATCACGGCGCGGGTCGTCAACGCCGCGACCTCGGCCGTCAACGTCGTGCGCGAGGCTCTCGTCATCCCGCCGCCGCAGTCCCCGGCACCGCCGGTTCCCGCAGGGGCCACCCTCGACGTCGAGGGCCTGTCGCCGCTGTTCACCCCCAACGCCGACTACTACCGCATCGACACCGCCCTGCAGGTGCCGCGCGTCGACACCCAGAACTGGCGACTTCGCATTACCGGAATGGTCGAGCAGGAGGTCGAGATCTCCCTCGACGAACTGCTCGCCCTTCCGCTCATCGAGACGGCCGTGACGCTCGCCTGCGTCTCCAACGAGGTCGGTGGTGGGCTCATCGGCAACGCGATGTGGACGGGCTACCCGATCCGGTCGCTGCTCGAGCGCGCCAAGCCGCTCGCGAAGGCCGACATGGTGCTCTCACGAAGCGTCGACGGGTTCACGGCATCCACTCCGCTCGACGTGCTCACCGACGAGCGCGACGCGATCTTCGCCGTGTCGATGAACGGCGAGCCCCTTCCCCTCGAGCACGGGTTCCCCGTGCGCATGGTCGTGCCGGGTCTCTACGGCTACGTCTCTGCGACCAAGTGGGTCACGGAGCTCAAGCTGACCCGTTTCGCCGACGAGACCGCCTACTGGACGACCCGTGGATGGGACGCGCTCGGCCCGATCAAGACCTCATCGCGCATCGACGTGCCCCGCGGTCCGGTGAGCGCGGGAACCGTCGCCGTCGCCGGGGTCGCGTGGGCCCAGCACACGGGAATCGAGGCCGTGGAGGTGCGCGTCGACAATGGGCCGTGGCGGAAGGCCGAGCTGGCCGAGGCCGTGTCGGTCGACACCTGGCGGCAGTGGCTCTACTCGTGGGACGCGGAGCCGGGCGACTACGTGCTGCAAGTGCGGGCGACCGACGCGAGCGGGTTCACCCAGTCGGGCACGGAGGTCTTCATCGCGCCGAACGGCGCAGAGGGGTACCACACCATCGACGTGCAGGTCAGCTGAGAAGCTCGAGCGTCGACGGCCCGAGCTGAAGCACGCCGTCGGTCAGAGGCTCGCAGCGCATGCCGCCCCTTGTCCGCAGGGCGCGGAACGCCCCTGGCGCCAGCTGCTCATCCATCCAGGCGCAGGGGTTCGCGGGGCGATGGGCGGCGAACTCCACCTCGCCGAGACGGAACCTCGAACCGCGCAGATCGTCGACCGGATAGCCGCGAAGGATGATGTTGCGTCTCGTGCGCGCCACATCCAGTTCCGCAGTTCCGAGTTCTGCCGCCACGGCCTCGAGCGACTCGATGGCGAAGAGCGTCACGGCCTCCTGCCGGTGCGCGCGCTGCCCGAAGAACCGGTCGCCGACGATGCCGAGCCCTGCACGCACCTCAACCGACTCGTGCGTCTCGGGGCCGTCGAACGGAGCGGGCCCGTCCTTCGGCCGTCCGTCGTAACGATGCACTGGCGAGGCGAGCAGCTGCACGATCTCGACGGGGAACTGCACCCCTCCACTCTCGCACCTTCGCGCAGTCGACGGCAGCGTGGCGCGAGCGCCACTCGCGCCCCCGTACCCTTGACGAGTGGCTCACCTCCTTGGCGCTGAAGCGCTGCACCTCGAATACCCGACACGGGTCATCTTCGACTCATTGACCATCGGGCTCGATGAGGGCGACCGCATCGGCATCGTCGGCCGCAACGGCGACGGCAAGTCCACCCTGCTCAAGATGCTCTCCGGCCGGCTCGAGCCGAACTCCGGCCGCGTCACGCGCCGCAACGGCGTGACGCTCGCCGTGCTCGACCAGAGCGACGACCTCGACGATGCCCTCACCGTGCACCAGACGATCATCGGCGACATCGACGAGCACGTGTGGGCAGGAGACCCGCAGGTGCGCGACGTCATCGCCGGGCTTGCGAGCGACATCCCGTGGGAGGCGAAGATCAGCGACCTCTCCGGCGGCCAGCGCCGCCGCGTCGCCCTCGCGAGCCTCCTCATCGGCGACCACGACATCATCTTCCTCGACGAGCCGACCAACCACCTCGACGTCGAGGGCATCACCTGGCTCGCCGGGCACCTCAAGCGCCGCTGGTCGCAGAACGCCGGCGCCCTCGTCGTCGTCACTCACGACCGGTGGTTCCTCGATGAGATCTGCACCGCGACGTGGGAGGTGCACGACCGCCTCATCGAGCCGTTCGAGGGCGGCTATGCCGCCTACATCCTGCAGCGCGTCGAGCGCGACCAGATGGCGGCGACCATGGAGGGCAAGCGTCAGAACCTCATGAAGAAGGAGCTCGCCTGGCTGCGCCGCGGTGCTCCTGCGCGCACGGCGAAGCCCAAGTTCCGCATCGACGCGGCGAACGCGCTCATTGCGAACGAGCCGCCGGTGCGTGACTCGGTGAGTCTCGCATCCATGGCCATGCAGCGCCTCGGCAAAGACGTCGTCGACCTCGAGAACATCAGCGTCTCCTATGGAGACAAGCAGGTGCTGAAGGATGTGACCTGGCGAATCGCGCCCGGCGAGCGCACCGGAATCCTCGGCGTCAACGGCGCCGGCAAGTCGACGCTGCTCAGCCTCGTCGCCGGAAGCCTTCAGCCGACGTCTGGCCGCGTCAAGCGCGGCAAGACGATTAAGGTGAGCACCCTCACCCAGCAGCTCGCCGAGCTCGAGGATGTCTGGAACGACCGGGTCAGCGACGTCATTGCCCGCAACAAGAGCAGCTACATCGCCGGCGGCAAGGAGATGACGCCGACGCAGATGCTCGAGCGCGTCGGATTCCAGAGCGCGCAGCTCAGCACTCCGGTCAAAGACCTCAGTGGTGGGCAGAAGCGCCGCCTTCAGCTGCTGCTCATCCTGCTCAGCGAGCCCAACGTGCTCATCCTCGACGAGCCGACCAACGATCTCGACACCGACATGCTCGCCGCCATTGAAGACCTTCTTGACACCTTCCCCGGCACCTTGCTCGTGGTCAGCCACGACCGCTACCTGCTCGAGCGCGTCACCGACAACCAGTACGCCGTTCTCGACGGGCACCTTCGCCACCTTCCCCGCGGCGTCGACCAGTACCTGGAGCTGCGGGCCGCGCAGAACGCGCCGGGAAAGCCGGCAGCGGCTGCCGCCAAGCCGAAGGGTCTCGGCGGGGCGGAGCTGCGCAACGCGCAGAAGGAATACGCGGCTGCCGGCCGCAAGATCGAGAAGCTCATGGCGCAGATCGCCGAGGTTCACGTGCGCATGGCCGCGCACGACCAGAACGACTACACGGGTCTCGGCGCGCTCTCGTCCGAGATCACCGACCTGCAGAACCAGCTCGACACCGTCGAGACGCGCTGGCTGGAGCTCGAGGAGCTGCTCGCCTAGTCAGTCGAAGTCGAGGCTGAGCTTTCGCAGCAGGGCGGCGAGACGCTCCTGGTCGGCGAGCGAGAGCGCGTCGAGCAGCTCGGCCTCGCCCTCGAGCAGCTGGCGGATCGCGCGGTCGGCGCGTTCACGTCCAGAGTCCGTCATGACCACGAGGATGCCGCGGCCGTCTCCGGGGTCGGCCCGCCGCTCGACGAGCCCGCGGTCAACGAGGCGGTCGATGCGGTTGGTCATCGTGCCGCTCGAGACGAGGGTCTGCTGAAGGAGAGCCTTGGGGCTCAGCTGGTACGGGCTGCCCGCGCGGCGGAGGGCCGACAGCACGTCGAACTCCCACGACTCGAGGTCGGAGGCGGCGAAGGCCGTGCGGCGAGCGCGCTCGAGGTGACGCGACAGGCGGCCGACGCGGCTGAGCACCTGCAACGGCGAGAAGTCGAGGTCGGGGCGCTCGCGCGACCACGCGTCGACGATGCGGTCGACTTCGTCGTGTGCGGGCATCCGTCCATTATCCCGCTCGGCCGCGCGCCCAGCCCCGCGCTGCTTTTTCGCACAACAGGAACTGGAACAGGGATGAGGGGTGGGCGGCGGCACCTCCGCGGCACCTCTGGCAGGATTGACGGGCGGGCAACCGCGGTCCGCCTTGGTGTAATGGCAGCACGACAGCCTTTGGAGCTGTTAGGTCTAGGTTCGAATCCTGGAGGCGGAGCCACCAGTTGTTCACGCCGCGTCGGCCTCGCGTTCGCCTTGGCCGACTGGACTGTGCAGATGTCGACTGGGACGCCCATCGTGCAGCTCGTCGCACTTCCCTGCGATGCAGCGGCGCTGCTGGCGTGGACGGCTGCGAGGGACCACGTAGCGGCCGCCCTCGGATTCGCGCCAGCCGCCGTCCCCGCCGGAGTCGTGCGGGTCTGGCGGCTCCTTGCCGCCAACAACCGCGAGGTTGCCCGTAGCGCCGAGCTCTTCGACTCGCTTGCGGCAGCGCTCGACGCGGCGACCCAGGTGCAGGAGCGCTGGGCCGACCTGGAACCGGCGACCTTCCACGGCCCGGCGACGGCGAGCCATGGGTGGGCGGCATCCATCGACGGCCGCCTCGCGCTGACCTGCTCGCGGTGGTACGAGACCGGACCGATCAGCATGGATGCCTGCCGGGCATCCATTGCGTCTCTCCGAACCGCGCAGATCACGCGACAATAGAGGCATGCCAGACCAGAACCTCGTAGTGATCGTGCTCGCCGCCGGCGCCGGAACCCGCATGAAGTCGACGAAGCCGAAGGTGCTGCACCACCTCGCCGGTCTTCCGCTCGTCGGCCACGTGCTGCACACGGCGCGGGCGCTCGAGCCAGCCCAGGTCATCGCCGTGGTGCGGCACGAGCGCGAGCGGGTGGTCGAGACGATCACCGGCATCCTGCCCGACGTGGTTATCGTCGACCAGGACGACATCCCCGGCACGGGCCGCGCCGTCGAGGTGGCGCTCGCGGCCCTCCCCGCCGACTTCACCGGAGAGGTCGTCATCGTGAGCGGCGACGTTCCCATGCTCGATGCCGCGACCCTCGCCTCCCTCATCGCCGAGCACCGTGCGGCGTCGAGCTCCGCGACCTTGCTCAGTGCGATCCTCGACGATGCCACCGGCTACGGCCGCGTCATCCGCGGAGCCGACGGCAGCCTCGACCGCATCGTCGAGCAGAAGGATGCCGCAGAACACGAGCTCGCCGTGCTCGAGGTCAACTCCGGCACCTACGTCTTCTCGGTCGGGCCGCTGCGTGAGCAGCTCGCCCTCGTCGGAACGGCGAACGCCCAAAACGAGAAGTACCTCACGGATGTCGTCGCCATGATCCGCGAGTCCGGTTCCGTGGTCGCGGCCATGCCCGTTGCCCAGCCGTGGATCGTCGCGGGTATCAACGACCGCGCCCAGCTCGGCGAGGCGGCCCTGCGCATGAACCAGCTCATCGTGCGGGGGCACCAGCTCAATGGCGTGACGATCCTCGACCCGGCAAGCACCTGGATCGACCTCGAGGTCTCGATCGGCGAGGACGTCGAGATCCTCCCCGGCACGCAGCTGCTCGGCGCGACGACGATCGAGCGCGACGCGATCATCGGGCCAGACACGACGCTCGTCGATACAGAGGTCAAGCAGGGCGCGACGGTCAAGCGCACCGACGCGACGCTCGCCGTGGTTGGCGCGTGGGCATCCGTTGGCCCCTTCGCCTACCTGCGCCCCGGCACCATTCTCGAAGCCGACGGAAAGATCGGCACCTTCGTCGAGACGAAGAACTCGACGATCGGCAAGGGCAGCAAGGTGCCTCACCTCAGCTACATTGGCGACACGACAGTCGGCGAGCAGTCCAATGTCGGAGCCGGAACGATAACGGCCAACTACGACGGGGTGAACAAGTCGAAGACGGTTGTCGGGTCGCATGTGCGAACCGGCTCGCACAACGTGTTCGTGGCCCCCGTTAGGATTGGCGACGGAGCCTATACAGGAGCAGGCACGGTCGTCCGAAAAGACGTTCCGGCTGGCGCCCTCGCGATCAACGTGGCTCCGCAGCGCAACATGGAAGGCTGGGTCGAGGCCAACCGTGCTGGCACCGCAGCCGCTCAGGCCGCGGCCGCTGGCACCGACACCGACTAGCCGCAGTAAGCCTCTACGAAAGCGGGACAATGTCCGAGATCAAGGTCACCGGACACAAGCGGCTGGTCATTGTGACGGGTCGCGCTCACCCGCAGCTCGCGGCTGACATCGCGGCGGCACTCGAGACGGATGTCGTGCACACCGATGCGCGCACCTTCGCCAACGGCGAGATCTACGCCCGCTACGACGAGAGCGTTCGCGGCGCGGACGTCTTCGTCATCCAGTCGATGCCAGCCCCGCTCAACGAGTGGATCATGGAGCAGCTCATCATGGTCGACGCGCTCAAGCGCGCCTCGGTCAAGCGCATCACGGTCGTGGTGCCGTTCTACCCCTACGGCCGACAGGACAAGAAGGGCCGCGGCCGCGAGCCGATCAGCGCCCGCCTCATGGCAGACCTCTACAAGGCAGCAGGGGCCGACCGCATCATGAGCGTCGACCTGCACGCCGCGCAGATCCAGGGCTTCTTCGACGGGCCGGTCGACCACCTCTTCGCGATGCCGGTGCTGCTCGAGCACTTCAAGGCACTCGACGAGCCGAACCTCACTGTCGTGTCGCCCGACATGGGCCGCGTTCGCGTCGCCGACGTCTGGAGCGACAAGCTCGAGGCCCCCCTCGCCATCATCCACAAGCGTCGCGACCCCAAGGTCGCCAACCAGGTCTCGGTGCACGAGATCGTTGGAGAGGTCGACGGTCGCGTCTGCCTCATCGTCGACGACCTCATCGACACCGGCCGCACGATCGCCAAGGCGGCCGAGGCGCTCAAGAGCGCCGGTGCACTCAAGGTCATCGTCGCCGCAACCCACGCCGTGTTCTCCGACCCGGCTGTCGAGCTGCTGCAGAGCGACTTCATCGACTCCGTCGTGGTCACCGACACGCTGCCGATTCCTGACGCGAAGCGATTCCCGTCGCTCGTCGTGCTGCCGATCGCCCCACTGATCGCCCGCGCGATCTACGAGGTCTTCGACGACGGCAGCGTGACGTCGATGTTCGACGGGGCCGCGTAGCCCTCTGCGGGTTGAGTAGCCGCGAAACGGCGTACCGAGACCGACCTACGCCGTCAGCACGCGCCCGTCGTCGAGGTTCGGCGGGCCGGGGATGATGCCGAGCGGCCCGAGGTACCGGTCGCCTCCGATGACCGCCGTGGCGTAGCACTCCCAGCCGATGATGCTCGGCCCGAATACCTGAAACCGTGCCTCCGCGCGAGCGGGCTCGGACACCTCGTATCGCACCCACACGCCGCACCAGCCCTGCGCGGACTGGTCGGCGACCCGCACCTGCGAGATGACCAGCGGCATGACGAGCAGGGCGATGCCGACGATAGCCGCGAACTGCATGAGGCGCCGCGTCCACCGCGGACGCATCGGTCGCTCGCCGTGCGGCTCGTATCCGTCGAGCTCTGGGTGGTCGGTCACGCATCCATTCTCCGTTAACCCAGGCCGAGTACTGTGACCGCGTGACTGAACTCGAGCGCCGCATCGGCACCGGCCGTGCCATTGCGATCGGGCTCGCGTCGATGGTCGGCGCTGGCGTCTTCTTCGTGTGGGCGCCCGCTGCTGCCGCCGCGGGGTCGTGGCTGCTCGCCGGCCTCGCGATCGCGGGTGTCGTCGCGAGCCTCAACGCCCTGAGCACGGCGCAACTCGCGATGGCGAACCCGGTCTCTGGCGGGGTGTACTCCTTCGCCGGGGGATGGAGCGGGTTCGCCGCCGGCCTGCTGTTCCTCGTCGGCAAGACGGCCTCCGTCGCCGCGATCTCGCTCGTCGCCGGCGCCTACCTGTGGCCAGAGCAGGCGCGACCTGTCGCCGTGGCACTGCTCGCGGTGTTCGCGATCGTCAACATGAGCGGCATCCGCAGCACCGCGACCGTCAGTCTGGTGATCGTCGGTGTGGTGCTCGTTGGCCTCGCCGTAACCCTCGCGCCGGCGCTGCCATCCCTTCGACCGATCGAGACGGATGCCGGGGCGAGCCCGCTGGGAATCCTGCAGTCCGCGGGCCTGCTGTTCTTCTGCTTCGCCGGATACGCCCGGCTCGCCACCCTCGGGGCCGAGGTGGTCGACCCGCGCCGCACCCTGCCGCGCGCCATCATCGCGGCGCTCGCGATCGCACTCGTGGTCTACGGGGTGGTCGCTGTCACCCTGCTCTCGGTGCTGGGGCCGGAGCGCCTGGCGGAGTCGGTGTCACCGCTCGCGGAGATCGGCGGCAACGCGATCGCGGTGCGGGTGGTCGCGGGGGTGGCGTGCATCGGGTCGCTTGTCGGCATCCTCGCGGGTCTCAGCCGAACGACCCTCGCGATGGCGCGCGGTGGCGACCTACCCGGCGCGCTCGGCTTCGTGTGGTCCCGCACGCGCGCCCCGGTGGCCGCCGAGGCGGCGGTCGCGCTCGCGGCGATCGCGGCTGTGCTGTTGCTCGACCCTGCGCGGCTCGTCGGCTTCTCGAGCTGCGCCGTGCTCGTCTACTACGCGATCGCGCACGCGGCAGCACTGCGCCAGCCCGTGGTCGAGCGGTGGCTGCCGCGCTGGGTGCAGGTCGTCGGGGTGCTCGGCTGCCTGCTGCTCGCGGCCACCCTTCGGTGGCAGGCCGTGGTTCTGACCAGCGCCGTGCTCGTCGTGGGTATCTCCGCGAGGCTGCTCGTGCGTACAGTGAAGGCGTGAGCCTCGTCGAATCCCTGTGGTCTGCGCTGCGCGATGGGCCGCACGCCGAGCTCGAGCTCGTTGGCGATGGCACGCTCGACAGTCGGTACGACGTGTCGGGGCTCGCCGCGGCATCTATCGCTGTTGCCGGTCTCGCGACGGGTGATGCCGTTCGTGTCGACCGCGCGCTCGCGGACGCGTGGTTCGGCCTTGCGCTGAAGCCCGTTGGATGGGAGCTTCCGAGCCCGTGGGACTCGCTCGCCGGTGACTACCGAACGGCCGATGGCTGGATCCGGCTGCACACGAACGCACCGCACCACCGGCTCGCCGCACTGCTGGTGCTCAACGTCACCGAGCGCGCCAGGCCCCGCACGGGCGCTGCGATCGTGGGCCGCGAGCTCGAGCCGGAGCCCGACTTCGCGGCGGAGTCCGTCGCCGAGCGGGCCGACGTGACCGCCGCCGTCGCGACCTGGACGGGGCTCGACCTCGAGAGCGAGATCGTCGAGAGCGGGGGAGCGGCCGCCGTGCTGCGCACCCCGGAGGAGTGGGCGGTGCACCCGCAGGGCGCGGCCGTCGCAACCGAGCCGCTCATCGCGTGGGAGGTCGGCGGCCCCGCCGCGCACAGCGGATTCCGCGTGCTCGACCTGACCCGTGTGATCGCCGGGCCCGTCGCCACCCGGTTCCTCGCCGGGCTCGGCGCTGAGGTGCTGCGCATCGACCCGCCCGACTGGAACGAGCCGGCCATCGTGCCGGAGATGACGCTCGGCAAGCGGGCGGCGCGGGCCAACTTCTTCGACGCGGGCGGCATGCGCAAGCTGAGGCTGCTCATCGAGCAGGCCGATGTCATCGTGCACGGCTACCGCGCCGATGCGATGGAGCGACTCGGACTGGATGCCGCCGGCCTCCGCGAGATCAACCCCGGCATCATCGACGTGGCCCTCAACGCCTATGGCTGGACCGGTCCATGGCGCAACCGCCGCGGCTTCGACTCGCTCGTGCAGATGTCGTCGGGTATCGCCTACACCGCCGACGGCCCCTCGCCGCTGCCCGTGCAGGCGCTCGACCACGCCACCGGCTACCTCGCCGCGGCCGCCGTGCTCGAGGGACTGCGTCGCCGCCGTGAGACCGGCCTCGGCAGCTCAGCACGCCTCTCGCTGGCGCGCACGGCGCTCGAGCTCGCCAGCGCTCCTCCTGCGGATCGAGTAGCGCGAAGCGCTCCTTCTGCGGATCGAGTAGCGCGAAGCGCGTATCGAGATTCCGGTTTCGATACGGGCGCTGCGCGTCCTACTCAACCCGCAGAGTTGGACACGCCGTGGGGTCCAGCCACCCTTCTCCCGTCCCCGCTCACGATCGCTGGTCGTGCGCTCCGCTGGGAGCGCCCGCCGCGCCCGCTGGGCACCGACAAGCCGCGCTGGGACGACTAGAGCGTCGACTCCAGGTGCCACACCTTGTTGACGATCTGCCATCCATCCGGGCCGTCGACGAACGAGAGGTGGTCGACGAAGACGCTCTGAAGCACGCGCAAGCGCACGTGCACGGTTGCGGCCGCGTCGGACAGCCACGCGACCGACACGATCTCGTCGAGCCGTTCCTGTCCAACGGATGCCGGCGACGGCCGGTTCGCAACCACCTCGCGCCACGCGGGGTAGGGGTCGACGGTGACGACGCCCTCATCCACGTCGAAGAGCGTGCTCGCCGGGTGGAAGACGGAGTCGAGCAGGGTGACGTCGCAGGCGTGGAGTGCGCGGAAATACACGTCGACGGCGGCAAGCAGGTCAGGTTCACGAGTCATGGGGCTAGGTTTGCAGGCCATGATCGACCCGGACCAGCTTTGGCAGCATCTCGCGAAATGGTGGCCGTGGCCCGTGAGACTATAGGCGCATGACGAGCCCTATCGCCTACCGTCTTGCCCGCATGACCGGCCGCGACCCGGGAGAGTCCCACCGCTCAGCCACGCCGCTCGAGCTGCTCTTCGACCTTGCGTTCGTGCTCGCCATCGGTCAGGCCGCCGACTCCTTCGCACACCTGCTGGCCGAGGGCCACATCGCGTCGGCGCTCGGCGGCTTCGCCATCGCGATGTCGTCGATCTGCTGGGCGTGGATCAACGTCACCTGGTTCGCCTCCGCCTACGACACGGACGACTGGTACTACCGGCTTCTCACAATGGTGCAGTTGATCGGCGTGGTTGTTCTCGCCCTCGGCATCCCGGCGCTGTTCGAGTCGATCGACCATGGGGAGCAGGTCACCAACCAGCTGGTCGTCATCGGCTACGTCATCATGCGGATCGCCCTCGTCGCGCAGTGGCTGCGCGCCGCACGACAGGATCCGGAGCGTCGGGCAACGGCGGTGGCCTACGCGAAGCTCGTCTCGATCGCCCAGGTCGGCTGGCTTGTCGCAGGGTTCGCCTCCCTCGACTTCTGGCCGACCATCGTGATCGCCCTCGTGCTGTTCGCGTTCGAGATGACGGTGCCCCCGGCCGCGGAGCGCAAGTCGAGCGGCACGCCATGGCACCCCCACCACATGGCGGAGCGCTACGGACTACTCACCATCATCGCTCTCGGCGAGGGCATCTTCGGAACGGTTGCCGGCGTCTCGGCCATCGTCGAGGAGCAGAGCTGGAGCCTCGAGGCGGTGCTCGTCATCGTGGCCGGAGTCGGCCTGACCTTCGGCCTGTGGTGGACGTACTTCATCGTCGACACCGGGGCTGTGCTGGCCACCTACCGACGGCGACTCTGGGGCTTTGGCTACAGCCACATCCTCGTCTTCATGGCTGTTGCGGGCACCGGTGCCGGCCTTCATGTTGCGGCCTACGTCATCGAGGGGCATTCCGAGCTCGGCACGGTCGGCGCTGTGCTGTCTGTCGCGATCCCGGTCGCGGTGTTCTGCGCCTCGGTGTTCGCGCTCTACCTCTACCTCACGCGATTCTTCGACCCACTGCACGTCTGGCTGATGTCGGCGGCGACCGGCGTCATCCTCGTCGCCATTGCGTGCGCGGCACTCGGTGCGTCGATCGGCTGGTGCCTCATCGTGCTCATGCTGGCACCGGCGATGATCGTGGTGGGCTACGAGACGGTCGGCCACCGGCACGCTGCCGAGGCGCACGCTGCTGTTCGGAGTTGATGCGAGAAAAGCACCCTCGACGCGTGTCGGAGGGTGCTTTTCTCACACGTCAGAGAGCTAGTGGCTGTCGACCGCCGCGATCTCGGTGCGGTCGCCCGACCACAGCGTGTGGAAGGTGCCGTCGGCATCCACGCGCTTGTAGGTGTGGGCTCCGAAGAAGTCGCGCTGTCCCTGCACGAGGGCGGCCGGAAGGCGCGAGGCGCGCAGGCCGTCGTAGTACGACAGCGACGACGAGAAGGCGGGTGCCGGGATGCCGGCCTTGGCCGCGTCAGCGACGACGTTGCGCCAGGCCGTCTGCGCCTGCGCCATGACGTCGGCGAAGAACGGCGCCGTCACGAGGGCGACGAGTCCGGGGTCGGCGGCGTACGCCTCGGTGATGCGGTTGAGGAAGCGGGCGCGGATGATGCAGCCGCCGCGCCAGATCTTGGCGATCTCGCCCTTCTTGATGTCCCACCCGTACTGCTCGGCGCCCGCGACGATCGCGTCGAAGCCCTGGCTGTAGGCGATGACCTTCGAGGCGTAGAGCGCGAGGCGCACGCCCTCGATGAAGGCGTCGGGGTCGGTCGGCTTGAAGTCGTCGGACGACGGTCCGGGGAGTGAGGATGCCGCAGCACGCTGGGCGGGCTTCGACGACAGCGAGCGGGCGAAGACGGCCTCCGCGATACCGGAGACCGGGATGCCGAGGTCGAGCGCGGTTTGCACCGTCCAGACGCCGGTGCCCTTCGAACCCGCCTGGTCGACGATGACGTCGACGAGCGGCTGCCCGGTGGTCGCGTCGACCTGCTTGAGCACCTCTGCGGTGATCTCGATGAGGTAGCTCTCGAGCTCGCCGCGGTTCCACTCGGCGAAGATGTCGGCGATCTCGGCAGGCGTCTTGCCCGTTCCGCGGCGGATGAGGTCGTAGGCCTCGGCGATGAGCTGCATGTCGGCGTACTCGATGCCGTTGTGGATCATCTTCACGAAGTGGCCGGCGCCGTCGGTGCCGACGTGGGTCACACAGGGCTCGCCCTCGGCGACCGCGGCGATGGAGCGAAGGATCGGGCCGAGCGTCTCCCACGCCTCGGCAGAGCCGCCGGGCATGATCGACGGGCCGAGCAGAGCGCCCTCCTCGCCGCCGGAGATGCCAGCGCCGACGAAGTTGATGCCGGTCTCGCGCACCGCCTTCTCGCGACGGATGGTGTCGGTGAACAGCGCGTTGCCGCCATCCACGATGATGTCGCCCGGCTCGAAGACCTCGGTGAGGGCGTCGATGACGGCGTCGGTGCCCTTGCCCGCCTGCACCATGATGATCGCGGTACGGGGCTTCGAGAGCGAGGCGGCGAACTCCTCGTAGGTCGTTGCCGCGATGAAGTTGGCCTCCGGGTGGGCGTCGAGCACGGTCTGCGTCTTCTCGAAGGAGCGGTTGAAGATCGCGACCGAGTTGCCTTCACGCGACGCGAGGTTGCGGGCGAGGTTGGATCCCATGACGGCCATGCCGACGACGCCGATGTTCGCAGTACCTTCAGCAGTCATCGCTGCTCACGCTCCTTGAAATCTCAGTTCCGCCCTCAGCGACGGCCAGTATTCAAGCGTAGGGCACGCACAAAACGGTTACTGCGCTGTGAGGTTCTGCGCCTCGAGACGGCGTCGGTGAACCCGTGCCCGCCACGCGATGAGCAGGGATCCGGCGACGACGGAGATGCCGGAGCCCGCGAGCACCCCGAGCACGCCCTGGTCGAGCACGTCGGGCCGACCGCCGAACGCGAGCTGGTTCATGAGCAGGGCGACGGTGAAGCCGATGCCGGATGTCACGGCGAGCGTCACGAGATCCCACCCGAGCACCGCCTGCTGCGACTGCTTGCGGGCGATCCACGCACCGAGGAGTCCGCCGAGCGTGATTCCGATCGCCTTGCCGACGGGCAGGGCGACGGCGAGGGCCATCACCACAGGGCCGAGGCTGCCGGCGGCGGGGATCGCGACGAGTGACGCGGAGAACGCGAACAGCGGGAGCACCAGGCCGTTCGACCACGGCTGCAGGTGGTGGGCGAGTGCAGTGCCCTGGCTTCCGACGAGCGCGAGTCCGATGCCGACGCCCGCGATGGTCGCGTGCACGCCGGAGATCAGCACGAGGTACCAGGCCGCGATGGCGAGGGCGACCATGACGACCGTCAGCAGCGCGGGGGCGCGGTGCCGCATCCGACTCACGACGGCGAGGGCGACGATGCAGGCGACCCCTCCGAGCAGCGCGGGAATGCTTACGTCGGTCGTGAAGATGATGGCGATGAACAGGATGCCGACGAGGTCGTCAAGCACGGCGAGTGCCAGCAGGAACACCCGCAACCGCCCTGGAAGCCCGCGCCCGAACACGGCGAGCACCCCGAGCGCGAAGGCGATGTCGGTCGCAGTAGGGATGGGCCAGCCGCGGCCAAGCCCGGGCCCGGCGAGTGCGACGTAGAGGAGAGCGGGAACGAGCACGCCGCCGAGGGCGGCGATCGCCGGCACGAGAGCCTTGCGGCTCGTGTTGAGCTGGCCGTGGGTGAGCTCGTACTTGAGCTCCGCGGCGACGATGATGAAGAAGACGACGAGGAGAAGGTCGCTGATCCAGTGACTGACCGTCAGCATCCCGAGCTTCGCGTGGTTGGCGTCGATGAGGGCGGGGCCGAGCGCCGTATTCGCCAGCAGCAGGCCGAGGATCGCCGAGCTCAGCAGGAGAACTGCCGAGTGGCGGTCGGAGCGGAAGATGCGGCGGATCATGCTGTTCAGCCTAGGTGGCCCGTCATGTAGACTCACACGGTACTTCGGCGAGGGAATCGCTTCTTGCGGTTCCGTTATCGACGCGGTGGATCAGGCTTCTGTCTTTCCTCACGCTGTCTCGCGTTCGAGTTGAACAACACCACATCCACCAAGGAGAACACCATGGCCCAGGCCACCAGCAACCACCTCGCAACCGAGGTTCGCGAGTCGTTCGGCAAGGGCGCTGCCCGCAAGATCCGTGCGACCAACAAGATCCCCGCCGTCATCTACGGTCACGGCACCGACCCGGTGCACGTCACGCTGCCCGGTCACGAGACGGCGCTCATCCTTCGCAAGTCGAACCAGGTGCTCGAGCTCGACATCAACGGCAAGGTGACCCTCGCACTCGTCAAGGACGTGCAGAAGGACCCAGTGCGCCAGATCATCGAGCACATCGACCTCATCGTCATCCGCAAGGGCGAGAAGGTCACCGTCGACGTCTCGATCCACCTCGAGGGTGAGGCCTTCCCCGGCACGCTCGTCAACCAGGACGCGAACACCGTCTCGGTCGAGGCTGAGGCCACCCACATCCCCGAGTCGATCACCGTGTCGATCGAGGGCGCTGAGGACGGCTTCCACGTCTACGCGAAAGACCTGGAGCTGCCGTCCGGTTCCTCGCTCATCTCCGACCCCGACACCCTCATCGTCGCGGTCAGCACGGCTGGCGAGCAGGACCTCGGCGACGAGGCCGAGGCTCCCGCTGAGGACGCCGCTGAGGCCCCGGCCGAGGACGCTGAGTAACACCTGAACGACTCCATCTGGCTTGTAGTCGGGCTCGGCAACCCCGGGCCCGACTACGCCGGTAATCGTCACAACGTCGGCCACATGGTGCTGGCCGACCTCGCCGACCGCGTGTCGGCGAGCTTCAAGAGCCACAAGGCGAACGCGACCGTCGCCGAGGGGCGCACGGGCACCGATGCGCCGCGACTCATCCTCGCGAAGCCCAACAGCTACATGAACCTGTCGGGCGGCCCCGTTGCCGCGCTCCTCCGCTTCTACAAGCTGCAGCCCTCGCAGCTCATCGTCGTGCACGACGAGCTCGACATCCCCTTCGACGCCGTTCGGCTGAAGAGCGGTGGCGGTCATGGAGGCCATAACGGCATCCGCGACATCGCGTCGGCGGTCGGCACCCCCGACTTCACCCGCGTGCGGGTGGGCATCGGTCGGCCTCCCGGTCGCCAGCCGGCCGCCGATTTCGTGCTGCGCGACTTCTCCGTCGAGGAGCGCAAGGTGCTGCCCAACCTGCTCGGCGACGCCGCTGACGCGGTCGAGCTCGTTGCGAGCTCCGGCCTTGCGGCGGCCCAGCTGAAGTTCCACACGTCCTCCGATTAACTCTCAGGTAGCTCCCGTACTCTCCATAGAGTGCGCGTTCTACTGGCTGGGTCTACGGGGGCAATCGGACGCAGGCTGGTTCCGCAGCTCCGGGCCGCCGGCCATGAGGTGGTTGGCCTGTCTCGTTCGGCTGATGCCGATGTCGCTGTCGACCTCCTCGATCGGGAGGCTGTTCTCTCGCGACTCGAGGGGGAGCGTTTCGACGCCGTGATCCACCAGGCGACCGCGCTCGCCGATGGTCCCGCCACGCACGCCCAGATGACGCGCACCAACCGCCTGCGCACCGAGGGAACGAGCACCCTCCTCGCCGTCGCGCGCCACAGCGGGGCCAAGCGATTCGTCGCGGCCTCCGCGTTCTACGGCTATGGCTTTCTCGACCACGGCCTGACGCCGCTCACCGAGGATGATCCCTTCGGCTTTCGCGACGGCAGCGCCAACGACGAGGTGCTGCGCTGCCTCCTCGCCAACGAGCAGCAGGTGAACGCGTTCGGCGGAATCTCCCTGCGCTATGGGCTCTTCTACGGCGACGGCATGGGCTCCGTCGTGGACTCGACCTTCGAGGGCGTGCTTCCGCTCATCCATCTCGAGGATGCCGCTGCCGCGGCCGTGCGCTCCCTCACCCGCGGAAAACGCGGCGCCTCCTACAACATCGCCGACGACCAGCCCGTGAGCTGGCGGGAGTTGCAGCAGGCGCAGGCAATGGCCGAGGGCCGCCGGTTTCCCGTCGCCCTTCCCTCGTGGGCGCTGCGCGCCAGCGCGCCTTTCGGAGCCGAGCTGCTCACCCGCACCTCGATGCGTCTCGCGACCGCCCGAGCCAAGCGGGAACTGGGCTGGCGGCCGATGTACCCGTCGTTCTCCGATGGGCTGCGCACGACGGTGGATGTCGCGGGCTGAGCGTAAGCTCTACCGAGTGGCACTCGAGCAGTTAATCACCGGGCTTTCGCACGCCCGCGACGTCTCCGCCGCTCTGGCCAACGCCGATCGCTCCGCTGACTTCTCGCTCGTCGACGGCCTGCGTGCTCCGCTTCTCGCCGGGCTCATGGCAAAGCGGCGCGCCCCTCGCGTGCTGTTCGCGATCGTCGCGACGGGGCGGGAGTCCGAGGCGCTGCGCTCTGCCCTCGGCTGCTACCTGCCCGAGGCCGAGATCCTCGACTTCCCCTCGTGGGAGACCCTGCCGCACGAGCGTCTCTCACCCTCGGCCGAGACCGTCGGCAAGCGTGCGTTCGCGCTCCGTCGCCTCGCAGCGCACCGCGAGGGCACCCTCGTCGTGGCCGCCTCGGTGCGCGCCGCTCTGCAGCCACTCGCCGACAACCTCGTCGACCTCGAGCCCGTCGTGCTTACTCAGAGCGGCCGCGGTTACGATCTCGCCGCGCTCTCTGCCCGGCTCGTCGATCTCGCCTACTCCCGTGTCGACCTCGTCACCCGCCGCGGGGAGTTTGCCGTGCGCGGTGGAATCCTCGACGTCTTCCCTCCGACCGACGACCACCCGGTGCGCGTTGACTTCTTCGGCGACGAGCTAGAGCAGCTGCGACGTTTCTCCGTCGCCGACCAGCGCTCGCTGCCCGGCGACGTTCCGAGCGTCGAGCTGCCGCCCAGCCGCGAGCTGCTGCTGAGCGCCTCGGTGCGCCAGCGGGCGGCAGAGATGCAGCACGAGTTTCCGTCGCTGTCTGGCATGCTCGCAAAGATCGCCGAGGGCATCCCGGTCGAGGGCATGGAGTCGCTCGCGCCCGCCCTGCTCGACCGGCTCGTGCCGATCACCCACTACCTTCCGGCCGACGCGGCGATCGCGGTGCTCTCGCCAGAGCGCGTCGCCGACCGAGCGATCTCGCTCGTCGAGACGAACAAGGAGTTCCTCTCCGCCGCCTGGAACGCCGCGACGGCTGGGGCCGAGGCGCCCATCGACCTCGATGCGGGCGAGTTCCTCTCCATGGGCGCGCTGCGCGAGGCCGCGGGTGGTCGACCGTGGTGGACGTTCAGCGCCTTCGACGCGAACGATGACGACGTCTTCCGCATCAACGCGGGTGCCGTTCCGTCGTTCGCCGGGCAACCGGATGGCGCCCTCGGGCACGTAGCGGAACGCCTGCAGAACGGGTGGCGGGTCGCGATTGCCGCCCAGGGATCCGGTCTCGTCGAGCGCGCGTCTGACGTGCTCGCGGGGCAGGGTCTCGCCGCCCGCACCGTCGAGTCGTTCCCCGCCGACGCCGAGCCGGGCGTCGCCTACCTCGTGAAGGCCTCGGTCGAGCACGGCTTCGAGCAGCACGACATCAAGCTCGCCCTGCTCAGCGAGGCGGAGTTCTTCGGCCGTTCGGTCGGCTATGACTCTCGCCAGCCCAAGAAGCTCGCGTCGCGCCGAAAGAACGTGGTCGACCCGCTGCAGCTCAAGGCGGGCGACTACGTCGTGCACCAGACGCACGGCATCGGCAAGTTCCTCGAGCTCGTGCAGCGGGAGGTGTCGAGCGGCGGGCGAAATGCGGTCAAGCGCCAGCGCGAGTTCCTCGTCATCGAGTACCTGCCGAACAAGCGCGGCCTGCCGGGCGACAAGCTCTACGTGCCGACCGACCAGCTCGACCTGCTCAGCCGCTACGTCGGCGGCGAGGCGCCATCGCTCAGCAAGATGGGTGGCAGCGACTGGGCCGCGGCGAAGGGCAAGGCGCGCAAGGCCGTTCGCGACATCGCCGTCGAGCTGGTGAAGCTCTACAGCGCACGCATGGCCTCGAAGGGCCACGCCTTCCCGCCCGACACCCCGTGGCAGCGCGAACTCGAAGACGCGTTCCCCTTCGCCGAAACGCAAGACCAGCTCACCACCATCGACGAGGTGAAGGCCGACATGGAGCGGCCCATCCCGATGGACCGGCTGCTCAGCGGCGACGTCGGCTACGGCAAGACCGAGGTCGCCGTGCGCGCCGCCTTCAAGGCGGTGCAGGATGGCAAGCAGGTCGCGATGATCGTTCCGACCACGCTGCTCGTGCGCCAGCACATGGAGACCTTCGCCGAGCGCTTCGCCGGGTTCCCCGTGCACCTGCGTGCGTTGTCCAGGTTCCAGACCGACAAGGAGTCGAAGGAGACCCTCGAGGGCATGGCGGACGGCACGGTCGACGTCGTCATCGGAACGCATCGCCTGCTCTCGGCGAACGTGAGCTTCAAAGACCTCGGGCTCGTCATCATCGACGAGGAGCAGCGATTCGGCGTCGAGCACAAGGATGCGCTGAAGAAGCTGAAGACGAACGTCGACATCCTCGCCATGTCGGCGACCCCGATTCCGCGCACCCTCGAGATGGCGGTGACCGGCATCCGCGAGATGTCGACATTGGCGACGCCGCCGGAGGATCGCCACCCCATCCTCACCTTCGTCGGGCCGTACTCCGACCGGCAGGTGATCGCGGCGATTCGTCGCGAGCTGCTGCGCGAGGGCCAGGTCTTCTACGTTCACAACCGCGTCTCGTCGATCAACCGGGTCGCGGCGCAGATCGCCGAGCTCGTGCCGGAGGCGCGCGTTGCCGTCGCCCACGGGCAGCTGCCCGAGGGTGTTCTCGAGCAGGTCATGGTCGACTTCTGGGAGCGCAAGTTCGACGTGCTCGTGTCGACGACCATCATCGAGACCGGCATCGACATCGCCAATGCGAACACCCTCATCATCGATCGCGCCGACAAGTACGGGCTGTCGCAGCTGCACCAGATCCGCGGTCGGGTCGGCCGCGGCCGCGAGCGCGCCTACGCCTACTTCCTCTACGACGAGACGAAGCCCCTGTCGGAGACCGCCCACGACCGGCTTGCCACCATCGCGGCGAACAACGAGCTCGGCGGCGGCATGCAGATAGCGCTGAAAGACCTGGAGATCCGCGGGGCGGGCAACCTGCTCGGCGGCGAGCAGTCTGGCCACATCGCGGGGGTCGGCTTCGACCTCTACTTGCGCATGATCGGCGAGGCCGTGTCGGCCTTCCGCGGTGACGTGGCCGAGGGGCAGACGGAGCTGCGGCTCGAGCTGCCCGTCGACGCGCACATCCCAGAGGAGTACGTGGAGAGTGAGCGCCTTCGATTGGAGGCGTACCAGAAGCTGTCGACGGCATCCTCGCCCTCGTCCTCTCCAGAACAGATCGGCCAGGTACTCGACGAGCTCACCGACCGCTATGGCGAGCCGCCGGAGCAGGTGACCAACCTCGTCGCCGTGTCGCGACTGCGAAGGATGGCGACAAAGGCCGGCCTGAGCGAGGTCGTCACCATGGGCAGCAACCTGCGCGTCGCGCCCGCGGAACTGCCGGACTCCATCCAGGTGCGGATGCAGCGCATGTACCCGGCGTCCCGGTACTTCTCCCAGACCAACTCGCTGTCGATCCCGCTGCCGCAGGGGCTTGCCGATGCTGAGCTCATCGATTGGACCCGCAGCGTGCTCGTGGCGCTCGGGTTGGAAAAAGCAGACGAGGTACCCGCATGACCGAATGCATCCACGGACTCGACCTCGCCATGTGCGACGCGTGCTCCCCGAAGAAAGCGCCCGTCGCCCCG
>Ga0307514_10001501_pt1 | contig 28064 bp, 30 predicted proteins | sample 16_EM_MG_FD_203088 | JGI IMG/M metagenome (GOLD analysis project Ga0307514, IMG submission 203088) | Populus trichocarpa ectomycorrhiza microbial communities from riparian zone in the Pacific Northwest, United States - 16_EM | ecosystem: Host-associated > Plants > Roots > Unclassified | place... | reverse complement strand
GCCGATTTCGAGGTTGATTTTGACACTGATTTCGGGGTTGATTTAGATGGTGATTCTAGGTTGATTTGGCGCTGATTTTTAGGCTGACCTGGGAGACGACTGGAGTGAATTGAGTGGTGATCTCTCTACGGTTGTTAGGTGCTATGAATTGGGTACGCACTTCTCACCTAATGCTGATTGTTTTTTTGCTGATGATCCTGGCAGTGATTTCGACAGTAGGTAACTTCTATTCCCAGCTAGATTTGAGCAATATCACCACCAACACTGTCACCAATATCTGCACCCTGATCTTTGCAGTGATTCCTAGTGGTGGTGACTGTGCCTGACTCTGGCCAGGCTATTGTGCTAATAGTTGGTACCCCCAAGTTGAGCCCTGCGCAGCCTTCCAGTGGAGCCTGGCGCGAAGCGACAGTACGGAACAGGAAGCGTGTAGCGCAGGCATTGTGTGCAAGTCAAGATTTTACAGGAGTGATAAATAATACTTTAGGGATATCTTCTAACTTATAGTTCTATAGACAAATAGATGAACCAAAAAAATAGGTAGTCCCGGCACAGGTGGTGATTGAGGCAGCGATGGCAGTAGTTAGCAGTAGGGGTTGCACCCCGATTGGCTGTTGTACTTTATGGCTGTGGCGAGTAGTAGGCTTCTGATTTAATTTATTATGCTATGGTAACTAGATGGAGCGAATTAATCACCAACTTAACCATGTGATTTTGGTAGGCATATCGCTCTTGCCCCCAGGGCTTCCGCGAGCGTAGCAAGTGGCAAAACGTCTTGTTAAGATATACTGGGACAAAAGCAAGTAATCCGGCAGGATATAGAACAGGCATACTAGGTCTAGGAACTACCCCAGTATCTTACTTTTCTCTCATATCTGGACCTTGGGTTTCGTAATTAGTGGAAGTTTCTTGTGTTGGAATTTTGGCAATTATTGTACTTTTTTGTTTTGGACTGGTACCCAAGTTTTCATTATATTTGGCAATGAATTTTGTACTTCTACACATGTTTTATGATTGGGTTTTCAATTGTCTCTCCCTTTTCTATTATTGTTTCAAAATTGGAAAGTTCCTTTTTTGGGTTAGTTATGTTCTAATTAGGTAGTTATTACCTAATGAGAGAAGAATGTAAGGAATCTGTTTGTATACAATTTCTTATCATATTATTTCTGCTTATCTTCTTTCATTTACTTACTTGTTGCAGTATTATAATTGCATCATGACTTGATTAAGCAAGTATGAGCAATACTCAAGTTTTTTTTGAATCTTTATTGGTCATCTTGTATACTAGGCTACAGCCTAGGTTTCAGGTTGTTATCTCAATGTCAGCTTAGGTTCCTGATAATGTTTATATTATTCCCTTATAAGTTCTAGCATTGCTTATAATGATGGCATTATTATAATTGCTATTGGACTCATCTAGCATAAGTATTGTACTTCCATATTTGGATGTGCTAGTTCTATATTAAAGATGCTGTTTTTCAGGCTCTGTTATGCCTTTCTTGTTCATATAACTTTTCTCGATATCAGTTTAGTTAGTAAGAATCAATATGTAAATGGTAGCTTATTTAGACAGTAAGTACCCAGGTCAGTGGTATATTACTAACTATGCAAGTAGGTATGATCTCGCAGGTCTGGCTAATTGCACGAAGGCTACAAAACAGACGTTTGAGATATTGAGAGTTTGAGAAGTGATTAAGTTCGAGAATTCAGGAAAAAAGACATGACCAGAATAGTAAGTATTGATTATTACTAACTAATCTGATAGGTAGGAAATTGAGTGAAGAAGAAAAGATCAACAGAGGGCCAAACTAGGCCTCTTTAATAGAGAATGGAAGCATCCTAATATGGTAATACAAGACTCATACTAGATTAGTCCAACAACAATCATAATGACACAGCTATTATGAGCAATGCTAAGGGTCATAAGCAAATAACAAAAACGTTATCAGGAGTGTATGCTGATGTCAAGATAACAACATGAAACCTAGGCTCCAGCCTGGTATACAAGATGACTTATAAAGACTCAATAAAGCCAAGAATAGCTCATACTATATTAATCAAGTCATCATACAATTATAATGCTGTAAGAAAGACGTAAACAGTGGGAAATAAACAGAGATAACAAGATCAGAAATCGTAGGAATTACAGATTCCTCATATCCTTCTCTTAGTAGGTAATGACTACCCAATTAGGACATAAGCAACCTAAAAAGGAAGTGCCCAAATTTCGAAACAACAAGAGAGGAGGGAAAGACAAATGAAAACCCAATCATAAAATGTACGTAGAAGCACAAGATTTATCACCAGATATAAAGAAAAGTTGGGTACCAGCCCAAAACAAAAAAAGGCAAAAATCCCTATACTTTAACACAAACCCCAAACCAATTCCAAAACCCAAAGTCAAGATGAAGAAACTCATAACTGGAGACAGTTCCTGTGCCCAGCACGCCTTGTTTGCACTTGACCAGATCACTTCCTCTTGTCCCAATATGCCTTGATAGCCTGCTTGTCAATATCTTCCCTGTTTTGCTATAAGCTATCTTCATGTCCATACCCAAGACACTTGACAACATCAGCAAAAAAAAATTCGCATCTGGACACTCCATCAGTGCGTCCTGATACGTGATCTTATCCGCAGCCTCCCCAGCGCCTGGTGCGCCTGGACATCATTGGACTGATCTCACCCCTCTGGACTGCCGCACTGTTACTTCTCTCCCAAATGCTACCTATCTCCTTATCTCGCTTGCAATGCAACTTCTCCTGGTGATTCATCTCTAACACCAATATATATCCTGATCTCATTCCCAATTATACCTCACACTCTTATCTGTCTTCAATACCAATCTATTTCCTTGTCGCCCACAATTCAAACTCCCCATATTTATTCCTGCTGATGTACTCACTCAATCTCTTACTCCCTGAATTCCTACTGTCCATTCTCTTGCATTCGCAACGCTTCCATTCCATCTAACATAGCTGACCTCTATTATCCCTATCATTTCGCAATCACGTTTGTTTTTCATGTTTGTTTCCCAACGTTTCCTGCCCTGTGCCCGACCCGGCTTGCCCACTGCCCGCCTACATTTATCTACACTTTCGCAACAGCAATCTTTTTATTTTCTATCTAGTTTCCATCATGTATATCATTCCATGTATGTACATCTATCCAGTTGTTGACCAAATATAATTCTTCCGGATTCACAGGTACCAAGTGTGCTATTCCCTCTATATCTGCTACTCCTACTACATGATTCCTCATTGGAAGTCCGACTCGTACTATTCCCTCTGGACCATCGGGCATTGGGGACCCGACGACACTCAGCAACGATACACGCGCTAGCCCATAACTTGTGTTAGTAGGAGAATCTCGAAGTTTAAACAGGGTATTCAATCTAGTGGGGCCCCTCCCATCTAGTGCCCCTTGTGACTTTGTCTTTCCAGCCTTGCAATGTCAAACAAATACCCAGTCACTTCTTTGCTCCCGTTTCCGCAACAATTCTGGGCCGGTAGAGCGAGCATGATGTATTGTATTACGATCGTCATTGAAAGTAGATACGGCGACTTGGAGGGTGCTGAATATCTCTAATGGAGCACTTATCAAATGGCTCACCTCGGGGGCTGGGTTATTTGATGCGCTATACGGGTTATTGGTCAAATATGTCATGGTGAGTGGCTGCACGTCGTGGAGTTGATACTTCGCCTCTAATGTTCCTAGATTACATATCTGTTACATACTTATCCAACCTTGTAGTTTGCGCGATCGTTCATATCGCTGCGACCCTCTAGGTAGGTGTATCCCGCCTCGCATCTTGCGGGTAATGTCTCGCATCTCCCCGGGGATATGTTCAAGTTCCTTCTTCCACTGCTACAAATTCTTCTCCCACATGCGAAAACTATGCACCTGTGTATATGTTCTGATGATTTGAGGCATTGCATTGATATAGTTACTACGTCGATAGGCATCTTTGAGGGGCTTGTGCAAGGCTTCGCAGATTTTCATAGAATATTGGAACAGAGAACCGTATTTGCTGATCTGAACCGCGAAGTGAGAGATAAGGTGCATTTTGGGGAAATTGTAATTTGCCCCGGTAGTGAGGAAGTCGTGCACCAATTCCTCGGTTTCCAGTTGCAACTCTTGCGTTACTTTTCGGCGCTTGGCTGAGGTTTTGCTCTGTGGCTTATCCGACACCAAGAGTTGGGAATGCTCTTCACAGAGGTCTCGGGAAGCTTCCTTAGCAGCTACTTTCACGGCTTTGCTTGCCCAAAAGCGAAGGAATATGACCTTGTATGTGTGAAAGTCTTGGAAATAGTCTTTCATGGATTCGATAGTACCATGAGTGTGTACTCGATATTGAGCCATGAGGATAAAATCAGGGAGATATCGCACACAGAGAATTGCATTGTGGTAGAGTACCTTGTGTCAGCTAGCCATAGCTGGGGCATCAGATGTTTGACTAAGTACAGCAGTCAATGCCGCAAGAAGTACACGGCATCAATTCCTCATTTCCTTTCCTTGCCATTGGCTCACAGAGCGATATGCTTTGTTCGGCCTGCTGAACCCAGGAAATGGAGGTAATCTCGACCAGATATGATCAAATATGGTGAGTCACCTGACGTGATCCAAAAATTCCTGCACCCACTTCATGAGATGGACTAGCATACCAAGGAGAAGAGCATGCAGGATATTAGGTTTAACAATTTCACGTGGCTCAATTGGAATATGCCATATTGCATTGTTGATATTCTTAACCCCATACGAATTCAGAACATGGATATCGGAATTGTCGAAGGCTACAACATACGTTGGGTGTGGTCTAGTGGCATAGGAAGCATTCGAGAGCTCTCCAAACTCATCAGGGGCGGCTGTGTAGATGGGGCATCGATTGGAAGATATTCCGTGAATCATGACATTTTCCATATAGTCAGCCAACCATCCACACAGTATGGGAATGTAGTTCCGTACTTTTTCATCACAACAAACCATTTCAATACCACTTTGACTTGCTATGTCGCAAAGGGGGTTCAAGATAGAACTAATAATCTCATGTATGACTTGAAGCATATCTAATTCCTGAGCTTCTACAGGATAGCCGCATATCTTATCAAGCCTTTTTGAGGGCATAGGCAGCAGGGCCAGCGGGATCCAAGCATTCATCGTAGGTTTGTTCCTCACAGTAGATGCTATGTTGCCAATGCTAATGTATATTGGCCATAATTTCTTGTCTCCTGAAAAATTCGTGAGGTGAGTTTGATCTGATGCAAGGAGGACGGGAACCAGTGTCGACCTGACGGGAATGGCTATCTAGATTATGGAAATAAGCAGCTGGCCACATCATATATGAGATTGAGGGTAACTAAGAACCATACTTGTTGATCCCAACACCATGAGCCTGTGTTTATCTCAGAATCTATCCTCTCCCTGTCCTTATTGAATGATTGAACAGGCTTCCACAGTATGTGATCCACAAATGCCCACTGGCGAAGTAGATATTGCATGCATTCGATTATGTTCCGGTACTAGAATTCTGATTTCGGTCGAAGTGCATATTGGACAGAGCCCGCTGTCCAAGCAGGATCGTCTGCCCTCTTTTCAGTCTGCGGGTAGAGGGTATGGCCTGATTTGAATGACACGTACTGTGTTGGATTTTCCACAAGCCTGTCTCGAAAAAACTAATCAATACGCCCTTTGGGAATCTTGCTCAATGAGAAAAAGCATGCCAGTTTGTAGTCACGGGGGTTATGGAAGGGATGAAGATGATTATATCCCTTCGATCACTGTTGGGCGAATGGGAAATCTTTAACCGCTTGTCCTGCTTTGTATTGATTGGGAAGAGAACGTATGACGTCGGATGTATAAGGGTTGCCATTGGGCCCATTACTTGATGAAAGGTTTGCTTCTTCGACAAATGGCTCAACGTCAGAATCATGTACTGCCTCGGAAATTTCAGGGACAACTTCGAAATCCGCATAGGTGTTGTAAATCCGAACAAGCTCCAACCTATCCAAGTTGTAGTTGTAGAGGTCGGAGTTAGTAAAATACTCATAGTTTGGCTTATATGTTGTATCCTGCAGAGAGTCAGGCAATGCCTTGGAGCCATCGGGGTGTCGGCGTTTCACGAGAATGGTAACGGACTGGAGGCATTCAGGATGGCTTTTCTGGATGTGATTCGAATATGCTCGCGCGCTGGCATATATCTTGTGGCACCACTGACATCGTGCTTTATGTGAATTCATTGTGAAGGTAGTAGGTACTGACGTATTACACGAATATTTGAGCTTCCTTTGTTTGGATATGAGTTTTGTGTGCAAGTGAGAATTGACTAGTCGCGTCAGGCAGTAGCCAAAATACAATACTGTATAGACACATAAGGTTTATGTGCAAGCGTGACTATTTGTGTTGATCTCGTGACAAGATGTATTATGTGGAATTATACAAGCTGAAACGAGAGTTTGGAAACATCTTGTTATCATAAATGGCAGTAACAAGGGTAAATCTATTGTTCAGGGCAATAAAAAACAATATATAGAACAATACTATTCATGCAAGAGTGGTGGGGTAAATCTGATCGGATGGCCACTGGCCCCGAGCAATAGAAGTCTGTTACATATCTGCAAGCCCCCGAGTCATCGTATACAAGCAAACTTATGGCTTGTTGAATAGTGAGACTCTCACGAAGCCCAGTAACATCCCAAGCTCTACTTTCCTCGTTGGATGGCCACTGACTTGGACAAACAGAAGTCTGTTTTGCTATTCTTCAGTAGACATATCTGCAATGCTCTGGGTTATGGCCTACAAGCAAACTTATGGCCCTCTGGATGCGGGTACAAAAGACACCCATCCCCACAGTCAATAATCCTCATTATCGAGAGTCTATACAAAAACGACTTCCCATTTTATTTCCATACAGATAAAGACCAAACTCGACATCTTGTTCTGTATTTTGACAATCAAGCAAGACTTCCGAATCCGGTATCAGACCAAAGAGGTAATTCCATTTGCCGACGAGGCTCTGATGTTCCAGATCTAATACAACCCTACGTTAGTTACAATGGTTATGGTGAAGAACTTAATCAAAAACTCCAAGGCAGATCTGGGCTGGGATACCCGAGATGCCGATTATACCTGCTAGAGAAATGCAGTCAAGGATTATTGTGCACAACAGAATATTCAAAGCTGGAGTGACGCGAGTGATGCAGAGCAAGCCGCTCTGATAGCAGCTGCCCCTAATCTGATTGGGTTCCGGCCAACGATCCGAGCACGCCTCATGTCAGGATCAGAATTCCACAAGACTACTGTACAGGCCTTATTACAGGACTGTCTGAACAAGAAATCAGTGACAGCCAAGAATTTGGCTGTCAAGAGAGTATTGAAGAGACTGAGAACGGGGGGTGATGGGGGTGGTGGGGATGATGATGATGAAGAGGAGGGTATTGAAGACGAGTCACCAGTAGCAGTATGGTTGGCCGACCCAAGCGATACGACACATCGGGATGCCGCGGGTGAGTGCATCTGGGATGTGAGAAATTAGCGGAAGTTGGGGATTATGCCGACCAGGACACTAGATGGTATTTGGGACATGGTCAAGACATACATGCCTGCCGGAAGGACCGTGCGACAGATTCTCACTGCCCTGAAGTACCCTGTCGCTGGGTCCAGCCAGCCCACCGACTGGAGCAGCCTACGATCCGACGAAGAAGTCGTTGCGTTTTTGCAGATGACCAACGCAAAACCAATACGACTGCTCATTGTTCTTCACCGCCCTCCCAGTGCTACTCCAGTCAGCCCAGTTCCAGCAGGTCTGGAAGCATGATTTCCAGTAAACAAGTTCGAACCACCATTGGAGTACGACGACCCTATCGAGGATAGTGATGCTGTGGTCCGGAATATCGCAGTGGTTGGGATGCGTAGGATGCCAACCAAGGATTATACTTTCGAAGAGCGGAAGTATAAGCTCCAGAAGCAGATCGCTAGGCAACAGGAACTCCTACGAACAGTCAAGTGGACCTATCGGGAAAAATGCCCTAATGCCCCGATTATTGACTCGGATCATGAAGATTTCTGCTATATCAGGAATCTGAAGAGGCCCAAGTGCAATATGGGTGCAAGAATCGTCCAAGCTCGTGCAGTAATTCCTGCAGGACGTCGGGCAACCGCACTTAATAGGGCACATGGTGTGAGAAGGATTCGGTCGAAAGTTCATAGGATAGCAGCTGCCCAATTTGCGTGGAAGCAGTTGAACCCAGCGGGTTAGATGTGTGTGTGTTTGGGGTGGGGATATGTGTTTGGGTTGGGGATGGGTCTTTGAGTTGGGAATAGTTTTAGAGATATTAGAGTGAGTTTGGGTAACGTATTTTGGTTTTGGAATGGTAAGAGAGATCTTGGGTTGGAGGTGGTTGGAGTGAATTTCAGTTCGAAACTATTAGAACTTGTTTGGGTTTGAGTAGAATTTCTTTAATTGTTAGCAGATATAATTGATATAAAGGAAGTGGTATCTTGGGAGACAATGCTCGTCGGATATTTGACAAGACCGAGTGAAAATCAGACAAAACCGAGTGAAAGTCAGAACATAGAGAAAATGTTATCAGACAATTACCTACTGCCGCCACACCTGTCGAGGGCTTTAAGGAAATGGGCTGCGTCAGGTGGCAAACACCCGGCAAGAAAGGTACACATCCAAGTAGGGAAAAGTACTGGTGGTGTAGATGAGTCATCAACGGGGGCACTGGTACATGTAAGTACTCTGAATTGCCATATCATCATCACCGTGATCTAACATGTACGCACACAAGAAGACTTCCTCCCTGATACCCCTCTCCCGCAATGTAACGCGCGACCACCCAAGTGCTGCACATGAGTTATCAGCAGGGGTGCCGGTAAGTACTCTCTTTGAATTGCCAAATAATCACCGGGATCCTAACTACGTATACAAGGAGACTTCCTCTCTGGCACCCCTTTTCCACAATACAACCCGGGCCCACCCAGCTCGCTTTCGTGAGAGCAGCTCTCCCGAACTCCCATGTGCACAACCCGTGAATAGGGTTGTGTACAGTGCTGGTGAGGATGACGAATCCTCTCTAATGCCCATGGTCCCGAGACCCCAGGCCGCCAGGGTCAAATTACAATCCTTTTTCCTAATTGACGACAAATATAAGTTGTTGGTCATACGGGCTGCTGTGGAAGTCCGACGCTTCACATTCTTCGAAAATCCAATGTTAGATGTGGATAAAGTGACACAATTCCTTACAGAATCATAGCGTGATGCTCAACAGGACTGCAGGCAGAACCTAGAGCGCACTAAAAAGATTAATTCATATGTAAGTCATTGTGCTTGGAAACCTCCTGGGATATCATGCTGAATTTCACCAGTTGCATAGCATCCTATTGCATACGCGCTCACACCTAGTATATGAGTGCAAGCATAGCATCACGCACTTGTATGGCCTCAACAAGTTGAGGCAACGTGATATAGGCAAAAGAGTGAAGTGGTTGTTGGAGAAAGACCGTTTCATCTGTCGAGAGGATGGACAGGAGGTAGATACTCATATCACCCGTCGGATTATAGTTGTAGAGAGTCAGCAGCTAACCGCATGTTAGATATGCCAACGGCATTTCCCGGCAAAGGAAATTACGGAATTAATATTCCACTAGTATTTCGTGGGTGCAAAGATGAGAGGGAATGTAGATGAATGCTTCTTTGATTCCATAAACGAGGTATTCATTTGCTTGGTTGTGTCGACGATGCGTCACTGTCTCAAGGTATAGCAAACGGGTGTTTTTGAACAGCCACCTGAGTTTAAGTGTGGGACAGCACACAGGAAGGCCCAATCTGACGTAGAAAGTCTATTGAGAAATGCTAACAGAGCAAGATACATACAAGAGATTTCTGGCCACATGGGAGGCACACAACCCGCAGATGCGCCGGCTATTGTTGGCTACAATCAAGGCAGATATTAAATCGCGGGTAACTGCTAGCCAAACCAAGGTAGATGATGCATGTGAAAAACCACTTCATAGTCATGATACGAGGGAGGCAGAAGAGGAACTCTGGCGAGAACTAGAGGAGGTGGTAAATGCCACTACTTTGAAGCGTCAGCAGAGAACAGATGAGGAGAGTCAGAGTGGCGATGAGAAGGAGGAGGAGGAGGAGAAAGAGGGGAAGAAGAGGGAAGAACGACCAGTAGTGGTGAATGATGACGATGATAGGGAATCTGGCGAGGACGAGCTAGATTGGGGCCAAGATCCCGACGTGTAACATATAATGTGTGATGTGTAATGTGGGATTTCTTTGGATACAATTGTATTTAGCGGCGTGGATATAGCTGGGATTTACTGTATGTACTGTTATTTAGAAATAAATACGAGAGATTGGGTTCAGTGAAATGTCAGCATCTTAATAACCCACTGGAAATGTAAAATGAGTGCAGGATGCCTACGAAAATTGACACAGAGATGGGGACAAAAGAGTGCCTGGAGATACAATAGAGATGAGACGCGTCGGGTATTACACATTGTGGGTCAACGAAGAAATGACAGATAGATGGGGGATGGGCAGCAGAAATGCCGGACCGTAGGAAACGGGGTGCATACAAGAAACAAAGTAAAAGATGGAAGGAAAATGGGAGAGGGTATCCAGGATAAGCAACAGAAGGTGTGAAGCGTGAGGGGAGTAGAGGGACTAGAGGATAGTCATGGAGATGGAAAGCGGAAATAGTGGCGAGTTGGGAGCACCGCGTGGCAGAGAGCAAAAATTAGCGACATAAGAAAATAGGGAGGCGGAGTTAGCAAGTAAGGTGTATAAAGCATGTAAATATTAGACGTTGGGGAAATAACGTGCGACGTCGGAGAGGGGGACAATAAAAAGAGTAGAGTAGAAGAGAAGGGGTGAGAGGCATGTAGATATTGGGGAGGAGGCAATAAGAAGCATAGAGTTGGCCAGAATGGAGTGTGTGCGGTATAAATATTAGACGTTGGGGAAATAACATGTGACGTCGTGGGAGGGGCAAATACAAGGGGTAGATTAGCAGAGATGAGGTGAGAGGCAAGAAAATATTAGATAGGGAGGAAATGATATGCGATGTCAGGGAGTGGGCAATAGGGAGGGTAGAGTTGCAGACATAAGGCAGGAGGTGTTGCGTCATGGAAGTAAAGGGGGTGCGGTAGCGTCTGGGAAGAGAGTTGGTATCGAGTGGCGTCCAGTTTTTCAGTTCCTGGTTTGAGCGTCTAGTGCAGCTGACGCATGGGACATAAATGTACGTTGTTGCTGATGAAGAAATTGTTGTTTATCCTTGTGAGTACGATGCTGAATGATACATTCGAGTTCATATCTAGGAGCTTCAGCATCAGTAGTGACCCGACCCGGAAGTGTATATATCCTGGAGGCAAACTTGTCATCTGGATTCTCTAACCAGGGAGCCAGAAGAGAAGTGTGAATCGTGACGAAACCGGAGGGAGCAAAGGGAATCTCGACCATATAGTTGTCGGTCTTAGAGAAGCAGTGGAAGATCTTGTATGGTTCTATAAAGACATGGTCCAGTTTCGAGAACTGAGTGTCCTTTGGGAAGCAGCAGGAGAGAACCTTAACCAAGTCTCTAACTTGGTACTGAGGAGAGAGACAGCAGCGTTTGTTGACCTGTTGCGTCATTGCAACAAGGCTGCGAACGAGCTTAGTCTGGACAGAATCCTAGAGAGTATTGGAGATCATGTCCGGTCCGAGAGAGTGTTGCGAACACACCCTAACCCTAACGGTAGAGTACGTCGGGACATCAACACCAAGACGGGGCAAGCACAAGAGGGTGTGATTAACCTGCTACCACAGCAGCGGCAGCACAGAGCGGAGGGACAGAGGTGCCATGGGAGGCATGGCAGCATAGTCTGGACTACGCCCGAACAGACTAGGAATTCATGGCAAGAGTATATTAAATTCAGCTAGGTAATATTGTAGACTGACAGGCAAGAAGAAAACAAGGTGGGAGACGAGGTCCCAGAAAGGAGAAGAAAACAAGCCCAAGAAACAAGCCCGGGCACAGGAACAAGGGACAAGACCGGGAACAAGGCTGGACAAGTTGTTGCATGAAGAGGCAAGGAAAAGAGAACTCAGGAATGGGGGACCTGGACGTATATTTATACACTCCAAACATCAGACCCCAACAAGACAAATACACACTAACAAACAATTCCAGGTTACTAGAAGATTCTATCCCAACAGCGCATTTCCAATAAGTGCGAAACAAGATATAAGGCTAGAAAATCACGTCATGGGACAGCAGGGAATATGGGAAGATGCATATGGCTTAACCATAGCACCACGCAAAAGACTCGGAAGCATATCTCCAATTCCATTCAGCCAGATGCAAGGCATAGGAATTGGAGGTCAGGGATTTCGGGGATATCGGAGATTCATCAGCAACAACATACATTTACATCTCATGCGTCAGCCACACTAGACACTGAAACCAGGAACTGGAAAACTAGATGCCACTCGATACCAACTCTCTTCCCAGACGCCACTGCACCCCCTTTACTTCCATGACATAACGCCCCCTGCCTCATATCTCCAACTCTACGCTCCCTATTGCCCCCTCCCTGATATCGCACGTCATTTCCTCCTCGTCTAATATTTTCTCGCCTCTCACCTCATCTCTGCTAATCTACCCCTTCTATTTGGCTCTCCCCAGACATCACATGTTATTTCCCCAACGTCTAATATTTCTACCGCATACACTCCATTCTGGCCAACTCTACGCTTCCTATTGCCTTCTCCCCGATCTCTACACGCGTCTCACCCCTTCTCTTCTACTCTACTCTTTTTATTGTCCCTCTTCCCGACGTCGCACGTTATTTCCCCAATGTCTAATATTTACACTCTTTACATACCTCACTTGCTAACTCCGCCTCCCTATTTTCTTATGTCGCTAATTTTTGCTCTCTACCACGCGGTGCTCCCAACTCGCCACTATTTCCGCTTTCTATCCCCATGACTATCCTCTAGTCTCTCTACTCCCCTCACGCTTCACACCTTCTATTGCTTATGCTGGATGCCCTCTCCCATTTTCCTTCTATCTTCAACTTTGTTTCTTCTATGTACCCTATTTCCTATGGTCCGGCATTTTGGCTACCCATCTCCCATCTATCTGTCGTTTCTTCGTCGACCCACAACATGTCATGCCCGACGCGTCTCATCTTCATTGTATCTCCAGGTACTCTTTTGTCCCCATCTCTATGTCAATTCTCCTAGGCATCCTAGACTCATTTTACATTTCCACTTGGTTATTAAGACGCTGACGTTTCACTGAACCCAATCTCTCGTATTCATTTCTAAATAACAGTATATACAATAAATCCCAGCCATGTCCACGCCACTAAATACAATTGCATCCAAAGAAATCCCACATTACACATCACACATTATACGTTACACGTCGGGATCCTGGCCCTAGTCCAGCTCGCCCTCGCCAAATTCCCCATTATCGTCATCATTCACCACTGCTGGTCGTTCTTCCCCCTTCTCCCCCTCTTCCTCCGACTCCTCCTCCTCCTCATCGCCACTCTGACTCTCCTCATCTGTTCTCTGCCGGCGCTTCCGAGTAGTGGCATTTACCACTTCCTCTAGTTCTCGCCGGAGTTCCTCTTCTGCCTCCCTCGTGTCATGAATGTGAAGTGGTTTTTCACATTCATCATCCACCTTGGTTTGGCTAGCAGTTACCCGCGATTTAATATCTGCCTTGATTGTAGCCAACAATAGCCGGCGCATCTGCGGGTTGTGTGCCTCCCATGTGGCCAGGAATCTCTTGTATGTATCTTGCTCTGTTAGTATTTCTCAATAGACTTTCTATGTCAGATTGGGCCTTACTTTGTGCTGTGCCACACTTAAACTCAGGTGGCTGTTCAAAAACACCCGTTTGCCATGCCTTGAGACAGTGACGCATCGTCGACACAACCAAGCAAATGAATACCTCATTTATGGAATCAAAGAAGCATTCATCTACATTCCCGCTCATCTTTGCACCCACGAAATACTTGCGGAATGTTAATTCTGTAATTTGCTTTGCCTGGAAATGCCGTTGGCGTGTCTGACATGTGGTTAGCTGCTGACTTTCTACAACTATAATCCGACGGGTGACATGGGTATCGACCTCCCATCCATCCTCCCGACAGATGAAACGGTCTTCCTCCAACAACCACTTCACTCTTTTGGCTATATCATCTTGCTCCAACATGTTGAGGCCATACAAGTGCGTGATGCTATGCTTGCACTCATATACTAGGTGTGAGCGCGTACGCGACAGGATGCTATGCAACTGGTGAGATTCAGCATGACATCCCAGGAGGTTTCCAAGCACAATGACTTACATATGAATTAATCTTTTTAGTGCGCTCTAGGTTCTGCCCGCAGTCCTGTTGAGCATCGTGCCATGATTCTGTGAGCAATTGTGCCACTTCATCCGCATTTAACATTGGATTTTCAAAGAATGTGAAGCGTCAGACTTCCGCGGCAGCCCGTATGACCAACAACTTATATTCGTCGTCAATCAGGAAAAAGGATCGTGATTTTACCCTGGCGGCCTGGGGTCTCGGGACGATGAGTATTGGAGAGGATTTATTATCCTCATCAGCACTGTACACAACTCTATTCACGGGTTGTGCATATGGGAATTCGGGAGAGCTGGTCTCACGAAAGCGGGTTGGGTGGGCCCGGGTTGTATTGTGGAAGAGGGGTGGCAGATAGGAAGTCTCCTTGTGTATGTAGTTAGGATCCCAGTGATTATTTGGCAATTCAAAGAGCGTACTTACCGGCACCCCTGTTGATAACTCATCTGCAGCCCTTGGGTGGGCGCACGTTGTATTGCGGGAGAGAGGTATCAGGGAGGAAGTCTTCTTGTGTGCTTACATGTTAGATCACGGTGATGATGATGTAGCAATTCAGAGTACTTATATATACCAGCACCCCCATTGATGACTTATCTACAGCACCAGTCATTTTCCCCACCTGGATGTGTACCTTTCTCGCCGAGTGTTTGCCACCTGACGTAGCCCGTTTCCTTGAAGCCCCCGACAGGTGTGGTGGCAGTGGGTAATTGTCTGATGACATTTTCTCTATGTTCTGACTTTTACTCGGTTTTGTTTGATTTTCACTCTGTCTTGTCAAAGATCTGATGAGCATTGTCTCCCGAGATACCACTTCCTTTATATCAATTATATCTGCTAACAATTAAAGAAATTCTACCCAAACCCAAACAAGCTCTAATAGTCTCGAACCGAAATCCACTCCAACCACCCCCAACCCAAGATCTCTCTTACGATTCCAAAACCAAAACACGCTACCCAAACTCACTCTAATATCTCTAAAACTATTCCCAACTCAAAGACCCATCCCCAAGCCAAACACATATCCCCACCCCAAACAAACACACAGCTAACCCACCGGGTTCAACTGCTCCCACGCAAATTGGGCAGCTGCTATCCTACGAACTTTCGACCGAATCCTTCCCACACCATGTGCCCTATTAAGTGCGGTTGCTCGACGTCCTGCAGGAATTACTGCGTGAGCTTGGACGATTCTTGCACCCGTATTGCACTTGGGCCTCTTCAGATTCCTGATATAGCCGAAATCTTTTTGATCCGAGTCAATGATCGGAGCATTAGGGCATTTTTCCCGATGGGTCCGCTTGACTGTTCGCAGGAGTTCCTGTTGCCTGGCGATACGCTCCCGGAGCTTATACTTCCTCTCTTCGAAAGTATGATCCTTAGTTGGCATCATACGCCTCACAACCCCTACGATATTCCGGACCACAGCATCACGATTCTCGATGGGGTCGTCGTACTCTAATGGTGGTTCGAACTTGTCAACCGGAAACCATGGTTCCAGACCTGCTGGAACTGGGCTGACTGGGGCTACACCGGGAGGGCGGTGAAGGACAATGAGCAGTCATATTGGTTTTGCGTTGGTCATCAGCAAAAACGCAATGACTTCTTTGTCGGATCGTAGGCTTCTCCAGTCGGCGGGCTGGCTGGAGCCGGCGGCAGGGTCCTCCAGGGCAGCGAGAATCTCTCGCACGGTCCTTTCGGCAGGCATGTATGTCTTGACCATATTCCAAATACCATCTAGTGTCCTAGTTGAGATGATCCTCAACTTCCGCCGATTTCTCACATCTCAGATCTACTCACCCGCGGCATCCCGATGTGTCACATCGGTTAGGTCGGCCAACCCTACTGCCACTGGTGACCCCTCTTCAACACCCTCCTCTTCATCATCATCATCCCCACCACCCCCGTTACACCCCGTTCTCAGTCTCTTCAATACCCTCTTGACAGCCAAATTCTTGGCTGTCTCTGATTTCTTTTTCAGACAGTCCTGTAATAAGGCCTGTAGAGCAGCCTTGTGGAATTCTGATCCTGACGCGAGGCGTGCTCGGATCGTTGGCCGGAACCCAATCTGATTAGGGGCAGCTGCTATTAGAGCAGCTTGCTCTGCATCACTCGGGCCACTCCAGCTCCGAATATTCTGTTGTGCACAATAATCCTTGACTGCATTTCTACAGGAGGTATAATCGGCATCTTGGGTATCCTAGCCGAGATCTGCCTTGGAGTTTTTGATTAAGTTCTTCGCCGTAACCATTGTAACTAACTTAGTGTTGTGTTAGATCTGCAACGTCGGGGCCTCGTCGGCAAATGGAATTCCCTCTTTGGTCTGATACCAGATTCCGAAGTCTTGCTTAATTGTCAAAATACAGAACAAGATGTCGAGTTTGGTATTTACCTGTATGGAAATAAAATGGCAAGTCGTTTTTGTATAGACTCTCGATAATGAGGATGATTGACCATGGGGATGGGTGTTTTTTGTACTCGTATCCAGAGGGCCATAAGTTTGCTCATAGGCCATGACCCTGAGCATTGCAGATATGTCTACTAAAGAATAGCAAAACAGACTTCTGTTTGTCCAAGTCAGTGGCCAACCGACAAGGGAAGTGGAGCTTGGGATGTTACTAGGCTTCGTGAGAGTCTAACTATTTAACAAGCCATAAGTTTGCTTGTACGCAATAACTCGGGGCGTTGCAGATATGTAACAGACTTCTATTGTTTGGGGCCAGTGGCCATCCGACGAGATTTACCCTGCCACTCTTACATGAATAGTATTGTTCTATATATTGTTTTTTATTGCCCTGAACAATAGATTTACCCTTGTCACTGCCATTTATGATAACAAGATGTTTCAAAACTCTCGTTTCAAGTTGTATGTTTCCACATAATACATGTTGGCACGAAATCAACGCAAATAGTCACGCTTGTACATAAACCTCATGTGTCTATACGGTATTGTATTTTGGGCACTGCCTGACGTGACTAGTCAATTCTCACTTGCACACAAAACTCATATCCAAACAAAGGAAGCTCACATATTCGTGAAACACATTAGTACCTCCTACCTTCATAATGAATTCACATAAAGCATAATGTCAGTGGTACCACAGGATGTATGCCAGCGCGGGAGCATATTCGAATCATATCAAGAAAAGCCATCCTGAATGCCTCTGGTCCTCTACCATTCTCCTGAAACTGCAACACCCTAATGGCTCCAAGGCATTGCCTGACTCTCTGGAGGATACAACATATAAGCCAAACGATAAGTATTCTACTAACTTCGACCTCTACAACTACAACTTGGATAGGTTGGAGCTTGCTCGGATTTGCAACACCTATGCGGATTTCGAACCTGTCACCGAAATTTCCGAGGCAGAACATGATTCTGACGTTGAGCCATTTGTCGAAAAAGCAAACCTTCCATCAAGTAATGGGCCCAATGGCAGCCCTTATACATCTGACGTCATACGTTCTCTTCCCAATCAATACAAAGCAGGGCAAGCTGTTAAAGATTTCCCCTTCGCCCAATAGTGATCAAAGGGATATAATCATCTTCATCCCTTCCATAATCCCCGTGCCTACAAACTGGCACGCTTTTTCTCATTGAGCCAGGTTCTCAAAGGGGGTATTGTTCGGTTTTTTCAAGACGGGCTTGTGGAAAATCCAACACAGTACATGTCATTCAAATCTGGCCATTCCCTCTACCAGCAGACTGACAAGATGACAGACGATCCTGCTTGGACAGCGGGCTCTGTCCAATATGCACTTCGACCGAAATCAGAATTCTAGTACCGGAACATAATCGAATGCATACAATATCTACTTTGCCAGCGGGCATTTGTGGATCACATGCTGTGGAAGCCTGTTCAATTGTTCAATAAGAACGGGGAGAGGATATATTCTGAGATGAACACAGGCTCATGGTGGTGGGATCAACAGGTATGGTTCTTAGTTACCCTCAATCTCATATATGATGTGGCCAGCTGCTTATTTCCATAATATAGACGGCCATTCCCGTTGGGTCGACACTGGTTCCCGTTCTCCTTGCATCGGATCAAACTCACCTCACGAATTTTTCAGGAGACAAGAAATTATGGCCAATATATATTAGCATTGGCAACATAGCATCTACCATGAGGAACAAACCTACGATGAATGCTTGGATCCCGCTGGCCTTGGTGCCTATCCTCCCAAAAAGGCTTGATAAGATACGCGACTATTGTGTAGAAGCTCAGGAATTAGATACGCTTCAAGTTATACATGAGATTATCAGTTCTATCTTGAACCCCCTTTGGGACGTAGCAAGTCAAAGTGGTATTGAAATGGTTTGTTGTGATGAAAAAGTATGGAACTGCATTCCCATACTGTGTGGATGGTTGGCTGATCACATGAAAATTGTCATGATTCACGGAATATCTTGCAATCGATGCCCCATCTGTACAGCCCCCCCTGATGAGTTTGGAGAGCTCTCGAATGCTTCCTATGCCGCTAGACCACACCCTATGTATGCTGCAGCCTTCTACAATTCCAATACTCATGTTCTGAATTCGCATAGGGTTAAGAATATCAACAATACACTATGGAATATTCCAATTGAGCCAAATGAAATTGTTAAACCTGATATCCTGCATGTTCTTCTCCTTGGCATGCTAGTCCATCTCATGAAGTGGGTGCAGGAGTTCCTGGATCACGTCGGGCGACTCACCATATTTGATGATATCTTTTCGAGATGACCTCCATTTCCTGGGTTCAGCAGGCCGAACACAGTATATCGCTCTGGAAGCCAATGGCAAGGGAAGGAAATGAGGAATTTGTGCCGTGTGCTTCTTGCGGCATTTACTGCTGCACTTAGTTGAACATCTGATGCCCCAGCTATGGTTAGCCGACACAAGGTACTCTGTTACAATGCAATTCTCTGGGTGCGATATCTCACTGATTTTATCCTTTTGGCTCAATATCGAGTACACATCCATGGTACTATCGAATCTATCAATGACTACCTCCAAGACTTTCACACATACAAGGCCGTATTCCCTCGCTTTCGGGCAAGCAAAGCTGTGAAAGCAGCTGCTAAGGAAGCTTCCCGAGACATCCGTGAAGAGCATTCCCAACTCTTGGCATCGGATAAGCCACAAAGCAAGACCTCAGCCAAGCGCCGAAAAGTAACGCAAGAGTTGCAACTGGAAACCGAGGAATTGGTGCACGACTTCCTCACTACTGGTGCAAATTACAATTTCCCCAAAATGCACCTTATCTCTCACTTTACAGACTAGATCAGCAAATACGATTCTCTGCCCCAATATTCTACAGAAATCTATGAAGCCTCGCACAAGCCCCTCAAAGATGCCTATCGACGTAGTAACCATATCAATGCAATGCCTCAAATCATCAGAACATATACACGGGTGGATAGTTTTAGCATGCAGGAGAAGAATTTGTAGCAGTGGATGAAGGAACTCAAAGATATCCCCGAGGAGATGCGAGACATTACTGGCCCGAGACGAGATGGGATACACCTACCACGAGAGTGGCAGCCATATGAACGATCGCGCAAACTCCAAGGTTAGATAAGTATGCAACAGATATGTAATCTAGGAACATTAGAGGCCAAGTATCAACTCCACGACGTGCGGTCACTGACCTTGACATATCCGACTAATAACCCGGATAGTGCATCAAATAACTCAGCCTCCGAGGTAAGCCATTTAATAAGTGCTGCACTGGAGGCATTCAACACCCTCCAAGTCGCCATACCTACTTTCAATAACGATGGTGATACAATACATCATGCTCGCTGCACCGGCCTACAATTGTTCTGGAAACGGGAGCAAAGAAGTGACTGGGTATTTGTTCTATGTCGCAAGGCTGGAATGACAAAGTCGCAAGGGGCACTAGATGGGAGGGTCCCCGCTAGATTGAATGGGCTGTTTAAACTTCGAGATTCTCATGCTAACATGAGTTACCGGCTAGCGTATGAATCGTTGCTGAGTGTCGTCAGGTCCCCAACGCCCGATAGTACAGAGGGAATGGTATGAGTCGGACTTCTAATGAGGAATCATATAGTGGGAGTAGCAGATATAGAGGGAATAGCACACTTGCTACCTGTGAATCCGGAAAAGTTATATTTGGTCAACAACCCGATAGATGTACATACATGGAATGATATATATGATGGAAACTAGATAGAAAATAAAAAGATTGCTGTTGCGAAAGTCTGTATAAATGTAGGCAGGCAGTGAGCAAGCTGCGTCGAGCACGGGGCAGGAAACGTTGGGAAACAAACTTGAAAAACAAACGTGATTGCGAAATGATGGGGATAATAGAGGTCAGCTACGCTAGATAGAATGGAAGCATTATGAGTGCAAGAGAATGGACAGTAGGAATTCAGGGAGTAAGAGATTGCATGAGTACGTCAGCAGGAATAAATATGAGGAGTTTGAATTGTAGGCGACAAGGAAATAGATTGGCGTTGAAGACAGATGAGAGTGTGAGGTAACATTGGGAACGAGATCAGGATATATATTGGCGTTAGAGATGAATCACCGAGAGAAGTTGCATTGCAAGCAAGATAGGGAGATAGGTAGCATTTGAGAGAGAAGTAACAGTGTGGCAGAGTCCAGAGAGGTAAGATCAGTCCAATGGCGTCCAGGCGCACCAGGTGCTGGGGAGGCTGAGTATAAGATCATGCGTCAGGACGCACTGGTGGAGTATCCAGACACGAATTTTTTTTTGCTGATGTAGGCAGCGAGTATCAGCAGAGTTCATACCTATTTGCAGTGAAATCATTTCCCCACCCGGCGAGTTCTAGCAGAGCTGTTAGCTATTCTGTGCTAAATTACTGTCTCAGCCGCCAAGTAAGAGGAGAGTAAATACTGATTTGATTGCTACAGCTGGTGAGTCCTAGCAGAGCTGTTAGCTATGCCATACCAAATTTCTGATACTGTACAAAATTGCTTCCCTAGCTGCTGAGTAACAGGAGAGCAAATACCGATCTATTTGCCTCAGTCGGCGAGTCTTAGCAGAGGTATTAACCATCCTGAACGAAATTCCTAATACTGTCCAAAATTGCTGCCCCAGCAGCCGAGTAATAGGGGAGTAAATATTGATCTGATTGCCGCAGCCGGCGAGTCCTCGCAAAGCTATTAGCCATCCTGTACAAAATTCTTAATATCATCCGAAATTGCTGCCTGAGTAGCGGCTGAGTAACAAGAGAGTAAATACTGATCTGATTGCCCCAGCTGGCGAGTCCTAGCAAAGCTGTTAGCTATACTGTACGAAATTCCTAATACTGTCTGAAATTGGTGCCCCAGCTAGTGAGTAATAGGAGAGTAAATACCAATCCTATTACCACAGTCGCCGAGGCCCAGTAAAGCTGTTAGCTATACTGTACGAAATTGCTTATACAGTGCGAAACTGCTACCCCAGCCAGTGAGTAGTGACAGAGTAGTTACCTAAGTCTAGTGAGTTCATTCCACCACCAGCTGAGTAATAGGAGAGTTGTTGGCTATACCTGGCAAAATAGCTGCCATAGCTGGTAAGTACTGATAGAGAGGTGTGCGAGTGCTGGTAGAGATATGGGCGTGTGCTAGGTTAACCAGTCTCTTCAAATTCTCTAAGTCCTAGCAGAAACAGGGTATCTATGACTATCCTGCATCGGATCCACCATCCTGCCATATTGTCTTACACCCAGCCTCCCCAACCTCTCACCGAGTCAGTTGGATTCATCACGTCTGATGGAACTGATCTCAAATCCGTCATATCCGATGCAACAGATCCCAAATTAGATCTCTAAATTCCAGATGGCAATATCCCAATATAGTAATTGTTAATTTGGTATCACATGCCTGGTGCGTATTAGGTGATTGAATAGAGTTCCCTGGCGAAATTGCAGCCTTAGCCGGCAAGTACCAAGAGAGTAAATAGCTATGCATAGACAAGACCTGCATAAGTTATTAGCTATCCTGTGCGAAAACAAGTGAGTAATGGCAGAGTACATACCTGAGTCTGGCGAGTTGATTCTCCCACCTACCAAGTACTGGGAGAGTTGTTGCTGAAAGCGCTACCCTAGCAGATAAGTAGTAGGAGAGTTATTACCTATATCTGGCGAGTACTAGGAGAGTAAATAGCTACGCATAGTCAAGACCTGTATGAGTTATTAGCTATCCTATGTGAAATCAAATGAGTAATGGCAGAGTAGATAGCTATGTTTGGTGAGCTCATTTCCCTACCCGCCAAGTCATACCTAGCTAGTGAGTTGAGAGATGAAATTTCGCTAAGTGAATCGACATGAGGCGTTGCAAGGCTAAGTCGCTAGACGTAGGGCGTTGCAAGGCTAAGTCATGGGGTGAGATAATTGAGATTGTACATAAGGCAGAGTAGGTGTAGGTAGGGCGCAGGATTGGACGTCGGACATTGTAGGGCAAAGTCAGCATGCAGAGTAATTGAGAATGGACGTAAGGAGGAGAGACGTTAGCAACAGGTGGAATGGACATAACAGGATGGTTGCGTTGCCAGGACAGGTGGTGTGTTACAATAGACGATTTTTTTTGCTGATAGATGTGAGTATCTGTAGATAAAACGATAGTAAAAATTGGCAAAACCGAGAAAACACAGGATATCCTTTACATATTTTAGAGCCTCCCAGTTCAAAACAGTATTCACCTTCTCTGGATCTATTTCTAGACCCTTTTCGGAGATGATAAAGTCGAGAAAGATAGTATTGGTAATAGACAATTCGCATTTTTCGTGTTTGACAAACAACCTAACCTCCTTGAGTTTCTGGAGTAGTTTGTGGACCTGTTCTTTGTGCTCTTTCAATATGTGGGAGTAGATCAGGATGTCGTCGAGATAGCAAACACAGAAAATATCGAGGTATTCATGGAGGATATTGTTCATGCATTGCTGGGTAGTGGCTGGAGCATTGGTGAGCCCGAACAGCATAACCAAGAATTTGAATAGGCCCTAGCATGTCTTGAAGGTGCTTTTCCACTCATCACCCTCCTTGATGTGGATCTGGTTGAAGCAGGCTCAGAGGTCAAAGTGTGTGAAATATTTGCAATCTCAAATTTGGTTAAGAGTTTCTTCAATTTGAGGTAGGAGGGTGCAGTCCTTGATAGTGATGTCATTGAGGGCCAGATAATTGATACCGAGATGTAAGGATCCATCCTTTTTCTTTACAAAAAGAATGAAACAAGCAGTGGAGGAGGAGCTGGTATGGATGAAGAATTTGGATAGATTCTTATCGATCCATTTCCTTACTTCCATGAGCTCGGCACCTGACATGGAATACCTGTATCTGAATGGTGGTTTAGCTCCTTCGGTCAAGGGGATTGCATAGTCGATATATTAGGAAGAGGGAAGTATACGGGCCTCCTTTTCAAAGAAAAGGACGAGGTAGTTATGACATTCAGGAGAGATGAGTTTTTTGGCAGTGTCATATGCTTTCTCTACTATACGCATCTATAATGATACGTGTGTGACTTTTTCATCTGAGATGTAGTAGAGAGCCATGATACAAAAGCGGGAATCTGGATCTTTGAGAGCTATATGTAGGACAGCTTGTGATATTAACGAGATCTGGAATTTATTGCCAGTCACTTTGGCTGCCAGCCTGACAGGGAGGCAATGGGCATGACAATATCCAAAGGAAAAGGCTATAGGGTTGGCCACGCAATTGTCAGAGGGGTTGTGGTGATGGAGCCATGGTTTCCCAACGATCAGATTCCATCTGGCAAGTTTTGTAACCCGGGAGGTGAGTTCTTCTATATATTGGTCAATGGCAAGTTTCAAGTTATATGTATATGTGATTTGTCCTATGATAGAGCGAGCTCCATCAGCCAGGACCAGGTCTTCAGGTTTTCCTTTGGGGACCAAAAGCAAGTTCATGTTCAGTGCAAAGTCAAGATTGATAAACTGGGAGCTAGCTCCCGAGTCTATCATGAAGGTAGCGGGAATGTCTTCATTTACCATGCATGACAATCTGAGAGGGTCCTCCGACCTCAAATGTCCAGACATAGACACAGACGCAAACATAGATGCAGACACAGACACAGATAGATACACAGGCACATACACAAATGTAGACAGAGACACAGAGGAAATCCTTAATGCACAAGACAAAGGCCGACATCAGCGAGCCCTCTGACATGACTTCCGAGAGATTCCAACAACTTTATTCCCAGTTGCTGCCAAAACCACCTCACCCAACACCGAGAAACGAGAGGCAATAGAAAAAGAAATGGCAACAAAAGATAAGACAGGTGAGACATGATTGATGGTACCAGGATGTATACTGGCACTCCGTAACCAGCCATCAGTGGTTATGGAGCGCATTAGTTTTTTGCCATCTCGTAGAGGGGGCTAGCTGCGGCAGCAGAGGCTTCCGGCAGCGGAGGAACTGGAGGGTCGGGCGAAGGTATTTGAGCTACGTTGAGCTTTTTTGGCTTGGTAATAGCAGGGCAAACCGAGGCCTAATGCCTTGAGCCTCCACAATAGATATACAGATGGTTATCCTGTCTGTACTTGCGGAGCTCTAGTGAGATGGGTGCATGCTTGCCAGGGGTTCAAGCTGCTTGAGAGAGGTATATGGGACCACCAGCTGTGCCAGTGACGGTGGATAGGGTAGGTCAAGGGACTGCAGTGTTCTGGGAGGCAGGGCGGGAGCTCTGGGTATGCAAGAGCTTGGCTTTATTGTCCAACTTGATGCAAAGTTGAACAAATTCATCGAACATCTCAAGCAGTATTGCCTGATATGAGAGGGCTGTTTTAAGACCCTAATTAGTGCCACCTGAAAAGAAGCAGATTTTTGTCCTGTCATTGTAATTCAATATAGTAACATATGTACAGAACTCAGCATGGTAGGTCGAGCCATCTCTATCTACTTGCTTCAAGGTATGTAGTTTACGTTTGGTGGTGGCTCGGGCATCCGAATCATCATATGCGTTTTTGAGGGCACTGACAAAAGCTTCATAGCTAGTGAAGCTAATCTAACCTGTGCTCTTATTTAGGTGAGGTTCGAACTAGTCTACCACTGAACCAGAGAGGTACGAGGCGGCATAGGAGATCTTGGTAAGGTTAGTAGAGTATCGAGCCAGGTCCAAGGAGAATATGAGTGCAAGTTTTGTTATAAACTTCATGAACTTAGTATAAGTTGCGTCAAAGCTTTCAGGTTCGTGAAGGCATAGTGCAGGAGTCTGCTGCTGTTGTGTGGTATTTCCAGGCAGCAAGGAGGGCAAAATGATACTATACTGTACTCCTTGGTTATAATATATCCAGCAGGCTTTGGTGGTGGTACTAGTGGTGCTTTGTAGAATGTGAAGTAATGTTGGGATACTAGGGACTGTCATTATACCTAACATATGTGCTGCATGGATGGGGCCGAAGAAGGCGATTGGAGTGCCAACTGGGATAACTGAGGTAGGGCCTGGGGCGAGGGGGTTGGCTCTGAGATAGATCATCAGGGCCTTCCATTGGTCATTGATATCAGGTATGGGAGTCGCGTGTCGGGAGATATTACCAGCATAGGAGCCAGCCATCATGGTGTCGCGAGATTCTACCATTGTGTTATCCGATGTGCTTAGTCATGTCATAGTGGAGATTATATAGACGCAACAAAGTCTTAGGGATATATAGAGAGTCGCGGCCAGGAGGGATGCTACGACTCGTATACACGGAACAAACCATGAGCAGGTAGGATATGAAGAGTTATGTAGTAAGGGACCCTTGGGGGTGCAGGCACGGGGGCGAGAAGTCTGAGCTACTTCAATAGTATTGGATATATATGTATAGAACAACTAGATACAGAAGGTGAACAAGTTCTTGCATGAGAAAGAAAAGAAACAACAACTAGGAAGGGAATTGGGTATATTTTAACTACGCCTCCAAATACCATATGTAAGAATCTGATATTACAATTACGAAGAACAAATAAGAAGTATGAGAATATTACAAATAATACAATACGATTCCGAAGACTGTAAGAATGTGTAAAAATGCAGACGAGATGTTAGGAGTGTCCTATAATGTTCAAGTACGAACACCAAATCTAGACAAAGCTGAGATATGGTCGGCGATGTCATGAAAGTTCGGCCGAGATCAGATACAGTGCAAGAAGCGACTGCCGAGGTAAGAGGCTTTTTAGCTGCATATATATATGAATATTCGCAGGGGCATTGTTCGCCAATATCTACAGGGGCTGGCGGGTATAATGGCTGGGCATGAGAGCACGGTTTGTAACATAGATACTATATTATCTTTGATGCTCTATTAGATCCTGTTCTCAACTCTGGGTTAGAGCTTTAGGGATTTAGAGCAGCTAGGCTGGACATTAAGTTGGACTTTATATTAAGGGTAGTCATGAGCATATGTGAGTACTGTAAAATGAGGGGGTCAAAATGTCTCTGAGGAAGCCAGCATACTCCCATTACTGAAGTGACCTCTACAGCCCCAAATAGACAAATATTTGGGCTCTTAGCACTATTGGAGACAACTTAGTAGTAGCTGAGAATGCTTTAGAAGACACTAGTACAAGAAGTTGACATGGAAAGTTCAGAGTATAATAATGAGAAGGATTTTGTTGATGAAATTCCAATTTTTGTATATAATAAGCACTCTCTGTTAAGTTCCTGCTATTGCAGCATCTTCAGGTTGCCCCTTCAGTAATAAATATAGATTCTAGGTAATACGTTTCTAGTGTATAGTTATAGGTGTGCATATTTATATCCAATTTTGTGCTTATAGGGGGGGTGTGTGGGGAAGGGGCAATGGAAACATATTGGAGCTACTAGAGCTTTAAGACGCCGTTCCGTAAATATGAAGAATATTCTGTAGGAAAGTATAGAAGGCGGAGCTTAAGAGAGCACAGGTAAAGAGGAATTAGTTGATGCAAAAAATTCTCGAAATTCACAATTATACACATATTAGTACCTTAGGTTGAGACCCTCCTGTTTTGCACTCTTGGAGACCCCTACTCTAGTATTGATGTATCATGGATATACATGATAGGTAATGACCTGCTGGTAACTACAGACTCACCTGCCAGCTATTCAGCCTATGTGGGAGGTCAGAAGAGAGAGGGGGGGTCTTTAGGGCGGTCATATTGCCAGGGGGAATATTGGGTATTAGGTTGATTTTGGTACAGTGTAAGAGTAACCATATTGTAGGGTGTAGTTATTTCCATAGATCTCAACTTTGCTGGAATGGGCTCTCATCTCTATGCTTGTATGATAATACAGGATTGCTAAAAGTAATTAGGGTATTACTAGTGATTAAATGACCATGCCTGATAGGATATAGGGTACCAATAGTAGCTAGGTTACAGACTGTCTCTTGCAAGTTATATCTCTAACTCATTCTCAGAGTTATCTCTTACTTGGTTCATACTAAAATAATAATAAGTATAAAATCCAGAATCTGATAACAAAATGCTATCTTAATTATACAATTTCAGAGTTATCTAATTCTTAAAGAAATTCAAAATAGCTCTTGCATAATGCATGACATATTCTACTGTGTTCTTATATAATCAGGTATAAGAGAAAGACAGATAACAAGAAATTATACAGCTAGATGGCAATGAAATTAGTACCTCCCGTTATATAAGAATCTTGCACTAGTACACATATTATAGGTTTCGCATGTATATTACAGGTTTGGTATGACTGTTAAGAAATAGAGGTGTATATCCTTTTGGTGACTGAGCGATCAA
>Ga0307514_10001500_pt1 | contig 28067 bp, 28 predicted proteins | sample 16_EM_MG_FD_203088 | JGI IMG/M metagenome (GOLD analysis project Ga0307514, IMG submission 203088) | Populus trichocarpa ectomycorrhiza microbial communities from riparian zone in the Pacific Northwest, United States - 16_EM | ecosystem: Host-associated > Plants > Roots > Unclassified | place... | reverse complement strand
CTCCCCCCGCCCTGCCCTCACCCAGAGTCTAGGACTGTGAAGAGGGTGCAATTCAACTAATTACCCCGGCCTATTACTTCAGAGCGCCAACCATCTGGTTTAGAGAAGCTGATGCTCTTGATCGGTTCCATCAACGGGATTCAGGGACTCAGTTCCATAAGGTGCATCGATTGGATCTGGGTACGGCTTATTTGACCTTGGGATTTGATTATTGTTGCTTTGCTGAGACTTCGTGGTGTATTTTGTGGTTTATAGTGCACACATACTAGTTGGGTCGTGTGGGTGGCAGAGAGTATGGATTTGTGGAGCTTCTTGAGGAGTGGGAAATTTGGGGCAGGGTGCACCATATGTGTGTGATGCCTTTACTTTCATCATATATACCCCACATGCATTGTCTACTCTGTTGTGGGTGGCATATCAAAATAGCACATATCTCCCTCCACATTATGGACTGATGGAATGAAACGCATGGAGGTGAAACAGTGAGGTAGAAGATATCCCCGGCTTCTTCCACCAGCCACAAACAATCGACATTTTAATCAACTCCCGTGAATAGGGGCCTACAGGAGGGATAAAGCCACTCAGAGGAGCCTTGTACAGCGCAGGATATCGGGAGAGGGGGAGGGGGGAGCAATTATACATGGGAGAACGTGTGTACTGTCCCAGGAGGAAGGGCGAGATTAATAAGAATTGCTGCGGTGATTTGGGCACTGCCACGCCACTGCTCAATTACTCGATGCAGTTGATACCCAGGATATTCCTGACCTGGACAAGTTTGAGTTCTTCAAGGGCACCAACGGCGCTGGGGTGTAAGGGATACTCTCGCTATGTACAGTACCTATTAAAGGTCACGAGGGTAAGCTTCCATAACGGGCCAACGGGGCAAGACAGGGGATATGAGCTAGGATGCCTAATAGGGCCAACGGGGGAAAATGGGAAAAAGATAAAAGAGCTGGTAAAAGTCGTGAAAAGAAAGAGAAGAGAGGATATCCAAGCCTATAGCGAACTCAGTGATAGTTACATCAAATAAACCTCGTATTCTTACCACTTCCACAATTCCTCGTACTCATAACCTTGTATTATTACACAGGGAGCCTTGAAGGATACTGTTGGGAATACATTCTTGGCGTACTTCGTCCCAGAATGTTGGAAATTTTTTTAAGAATTTTGTGGCGGTGCCGGTCCCGTTGTAAGAGAAAACCCATTACTGCATTGTTCTAGAGCGGGTCAGGAAGGAGGTTCAAAGGGGTGTCAGTGTGGTTTTAACGAGTAACCCGAGGAACCCGATGATAAGTTGAACAAAACTTGGAGTTTCTGGGTTTTGGGGGAGAAGCTGGTATCGATGTGGGAGTGGATATAGGGAATGGTGGTTAAAGTTGGGGGATTGGGGGAGGTTCAGAACATTTGTAAGGGGAAGACTATGTTGATAATATAGATAATAGATGAGTTTTATAGTGGGTATTATTATGGGAGCAACTGTGATGGAATGACTATATCTAATGCTAAGGGTATGCTCCTCCCTTCTCTCAAAGAAATATTTCGTAGCATTTTAGACTTACACTCTATTGCAGATGTTAATTTGGATGATGTGCTGATCCTCGACGGCCTGGCCAAGAGGTTCAGGCTTCCAGGCTGGAAGATTGTTGTAGGCTATGTGTTCTTGTTGATACCTTTATTGGACCTGATGGAGGCTAGTGGGTTCTCGGGCCCAAAGCCTTCATTACAGCTCTGAGCAGTTGTGGGTTTTATCTGGATGGTAGTGCCAATGTACCTTTCTAGCAAAAGGCTGTGAACCAAAACTGGTGCACCATGAGATGTCTGTGCTGCAGAGGCATTTTGAGGACAAGCGGGACTATGTGTTAAAATGGTTGGATTAGACAGCGTTTGAGTTGACAGTGAGCTACATTTCCGCAATTTTCTTGGGAAAGTGGTAGGGAAATCGATACTGATATCTACATGCGTACGAGAAGTGGTATATCCCGGATTCAACATTTTACGTGAGTTGCTTACCCTCAATCTTCAGGACTTATTTGTAGTTTGTCTGCCGTCTGAAGGTACAGTAAGGAGGATATACTAGTTTGCTCAAAAGACTTGACTTGCTTCTCTTGATATACTTAGCCACTCCCAGAACCGTGCTACAGCATGTAATTGCAATATGTTACATGCCTAATTCTATGCTCATAATTTTTTCCTTCAAGAACCTCATCTAAATCAGGATATAGCATAGATAGATAATGCTCTCGAGATTTGAACTCTCTTGTGTAGGATTTCCATGTTTTTCTCGGTGCGCTTATATACTTGATATTCAGGGAGTTGAGAATTAGATATCGCATACTAATACTAACAACTAAATTGAAGCAAATACCTACCGGCACCTTCAGACCGTGATCTGCTCGTTGCAGTCTTACGAGTAAGCAACTACTGGATGAGGAAAAGCGCGTTTCTAGATTGGGACATATAATTTTGCATGGCAAAATCAAGTCTCATTAACAACACTGACACAGTATAGGTCAAGTCATGCTTCTGGTAGTAAAACCACTTAAAAATTCCTGAAGTTCATTGGAGAAATAACCTCAGAAAAACCCCCAGCTGTATTAGATATCCATCAGTCCCATTATCTGATACCTCACCCTGGCGACTACAATTGTCCAACTTCTAACTTCTTTTTCACAGGCGATCTGCTAGGCCAACAAAGTCTTGTATGGTGTCACCGCAATCGCCCAAAGCAAATCTTGTGTAATTGATTATGATGCTTAATTACTTGGCCAATCAGACTAAAAAATCTCGCATAAAGGTTACGGGGACAAGGTCACGAGTAAACCAAACACACAAGTCAGTGAGCACTTGAAGTTTTCCAACTACACGGCCAGCGATGAATATACTTCAATTTGGTAGTACCGTATGTTAATCAAAGGCAGTCTCTTGTTTAATGAGAAAAGCAGAGTTAGAGAGAGGTGTAGTTAGTTACATCTAATACTTACATTACGTAGTTACCCTGAAAATCTTACCTAACCCCAACAGCGCCCCCCCCCCCACCACCAAACCCCACGAAAAACTCCCCCGCAACGACAGAAATGAAACTCCTCACAGCAAACTTCCTCTCCTGCCCTGTTCGCACCTGCAAAACCTCTCCGGCCAGCTACCCCCTACACTTCAAAGACTGCGAGCTAGCGTCCGACCCCGACGGGAACCCCTTCAACCGTGAAATGTTATTGGGTGTATTACCGCGACTAGAGTGGGGCGCATTGAGGACTAGTGCGGGGGAATTGGGCTTTACGGGGCTGCCAGTGGAGAAACCTGAAGGGGAGGAGATTGGGGAGGAGGTACTGAAGGGGATTTGGGAGGTGTTGGTGCAGGTATGTATGGATTTTTGGTTGGAGGTAGTTGGGGGGAGGGGGAGAGGGGGGAGGCGGGGGGGCGGGGAGGTCTATATGGGGGCTAATATTGGGGACAGACGCAGGTAGTCAGCGGGAAAATGGTCTGTGGGTGCTGTGGGTATGAGTTTGGCATTCAGGCAGGGATTGCGAATTTCTTGTTACCCGGGCATTTGGTATAAAAGTATACGGCAGATACGGATCGCATACGGCCTCAGCATTGGCAGCTACTACATTAACCACAAATCGATCCGGGCACGGAGGAGGAGGAGACAGGGGAGGGCCGGGGAATGGTGTTAACTTGGTATGTTACAAGAGGAGGGATGATAGAGGATGTGGGGGGATCTAAGTCGTCAACGAGGGCGATCCCCACAAATGACAAAATGGCGTTCTGGGATATATATACGTATTGATCCACACCCCTTTTACGTTGATGAACTTCCTTCTGTTTCCTGAACCTCAAACCCACCGCCCATCCAAGGCCCCTTACTGCCCTGCGAACGCCCTACCCCTTCGACTATGGGGAGTTGAGGAATATTTTGTGCATCAATCATCACGCTTCTTAGTACTCCCCAGTCAGCAACATTCCTAATTACTGTATTATTCATTACTCACTCAGCTAACTATACGAGCAAAAGGGGGGATTGTGTCTTTTTCCTTTATTCCCATAAAACGCCCCGTAATACGTATAGGTGGTAAAACCAGCCCTGTATCCAAAAACAGTAATACCAAAAACGTATTAAAAAGACGATAAAAACTCCACCCAAAGTAACAAGGGAATAGGAAACAAGCAGAAAAACCGTTTGCCGAGTCTATGTCTACACTAAATCACAATTGAGATTAGGGAAGTGGAGTGGGGCGGGAAGATGTGTGGAGAGATAATTGCTGGGTATCGTAAGGGGTTGTGATGGTGCTGATGGTTGTGGTGTTCGTGGCATTGATTAAAGTTGTTATGGTCATGGCAAAGTAACTGGGAAAATCGCCGGAACTTCTTCTGTGAGAAGGCTCCCTCACCCGAACGTCCCCTGGCTAGTCCTCTGTCTTACTCCACCCCCCACCCTTGCTCTCGGTCCTGAACTCATATACCTCATCTCTACCGCTTCATCCTCCCCCCCCATGTCCACCCCCTCACTATTCCCTCCTCCACCAGCTCCACTCCACATAGTTCTCCGAACACTCCCTCCTCCATCAAACGAACTCCCACTCTTAGTTGTGCTCTGTGTAAACACCCTCCTCAATCCATTCTGGATGCTCCATCCATCCACCCTATAGCCACTCCTCCTGGTATTCTCCTCACTACTGCTGGCCGTCCTACGTCTTGATAAGCCCTCTTCACCATTCGAATATTCGTATTCAGTTTCATAGTCTGTATCCCGGGCGGGGTGGTACATGAATCCACCATGTTGTCTAGGCTGTGGCGGTTGGTCAGGGAAAGGCGGGCGTGCAATTACACTTCCAAACGTGTCAACCGAGGTTCCTACAGATCCAGATTGGCCTGTGTGTGAACTCTCCCTCAGGGGATATGCATCACCATCTAATCCTTCACGCATATACACCCCCCCCGATCCACCAGGCCCATATCTCTCCCTATCATCCCTCAACTCCTCGGGTTCAACTGCTGCCCCATCCATCACCCTCAATAACCCAGCAAACACCTTCATTAATTGTCTAAACTGCGCCTCTCCCACGCCTTCCACCTCCGCCAGCCAAAACCTACACTTCTCATACTCTTTAACAAAAACCTCCCCCACTCTCGGGTCCACATACCCCAATGCTGTAAGATAAGAGATATACCTCGCCAAACTCATACATGGTTTCCTACTCGCCAGTTCCGGCGATGGAGTGGCTTGCCGGGAAGCTATATGGATTGCTTTCTCTTCGATGATGTAAGGAAGTTCTGCCATAATTGCTGCATATTCTACGTTTGGAAGGTCGTGAGAATCGGGGGGTGACCAACCAGGATGGTTGATTTCACCCCAAATAGGGTGTGGTTTCAGCGGTTCCAGTTGCTGCGGCGGCGGCGGCGGTAACTGCTGTCCCCTCTGCGTCCCCTCCCTCACCTGTGTTGCCCCATCCTCCACCACAGCTGGCCCACCCCCAGGCCCTCTTGCCTTCGGTTTACTCTGCCACGCCAATACTGCCCCTTTGCTCAACCCTTCTACAATCCTCCGTCTGATCCTACCTGGCACATCTCCCTTTTTAATCGGTACAAACCGCTTTGGGATGTCCTCCATCAACTGTCGAGTAGTATATAGCCTGTTGACATAAATCACCACGACCAGAATCAAGGTCAACGTGTAGCACCCGGCAATGACAAAGATAGTCTTAGTCTGTTTGCCAGCACGGCCACGGAGAGCTTGGTTGATTAAGTCGGCGGGAGTTATGACGAGGAGGACGGCGAGGACAGTAAATATGAGTGTGAAGGAGGTACTGTAGAAGATCATGAAGAGCTTTGGGAGGCGCTGGGGGAAGTGGCGAAGCCAGGCTAAGGCCGGCATTGTACTTGCTGTGAACCCTGTATGGATAAGTGGTGAATATATCTAGAAGCCTTGGGAGGAGGGTCAGGAGGCTGCTGGGATTGCTGTAGTAATGGCATTGGTTGCGGGTTTCAGTGAGAATGATGACGACGAGATTTGTGATTGCTGTGCATAGGCAATCTGTCCCTCCGGGATTTCTGTATGTTTCACGCGAGGAAAGATGCGGTGCTCGGACGGATGCTTGCTCTAGTCGGGAGAGGAGACATCGTATACATGATACATATCTCCATGCATTGTTAAACTGTTAGGGAATGAGTAAGCAGGGTATTCCACATTATTACATAACTCAAATACCTACATGACTAAACACTGAAGGGGGCACAGCTCCCTCCATACATCCAGACGATTTTGAAATACCATTGAAAACAGAACTATAGACAATAAACCTCTCTCCATGTCTACTCCCAATAATCCATGGTTTGTTTATTTATTTACTGCCCAGGGCTGATCAACTGCCCCTTGAACCTCGCATCATGGTCCCATCCACCCGCTTTCGCCTCACCTCCCTTGAGCGCTGCATATTCCCTCATCCTCGCCTCAAGCTCGGGCCTAAAGTGCCTAATCAACCCTTGTATAGGCCAAGCGAATGCCTCTCCAAGCGCACAAATAGTGTGTCCCTCAACCTGGCGAGTGAGTTCCTCAAGCATATCAATCTCCCTCTCACGTCCCTGGCCCTTTTCGAAACGCTGCATGATCTGGTAAGTCCACTTTGATCCCTCACGGCAGGGTGTGCATTGCCTGTGATTGTAAAGTTAGCATTCCCAATGAATGTGCAGAGAAGGACCTACATACCCGCAAGACTCGTGCTTATAGAACTTGCTCAACCTTGAGATAACCCGGACAACATCTGAGGACTTATCCATAACAATGACCGCTGCAGTTCCCAGCCCAGACTGAGCATCCTTCAGTGCATCAAAATCCATCAGAACATCATCACAGATCCTCTTTGGCAAGATCGGAGTGGAACTCCCCCCCGGAATAACCGCAAGCAGGTTATCCCATCCATTCCTAACACCACCACAGTGCTTTTCAATCAAATCTTTCAATGGAATAGACATCTCCTCCTCAACCGTGCAGGGATTGTTCACATGTCCGGAAATACAGAACAGCTTAGTACCTGAGTTCCTCTCCCTCCCAAACTGCGCAAACCAACTTCCGCCTCTTCTGCAAATTGTCGGGGCTACAGCCACAGTCTCCACGTTCGCCACGGTACTGGGGCAGCCAAACAGCCCCACTGCCGCTGGGAACGGGGGCTTTAGCCTGGGCTTCCCTGGCTTCCCCTCAAGGGATTCAATCAATGAGGTCTCCTCTCCACAAACATACGCACCCATACCACGATGCACGTACACATCAAAGTCATATCCAGACCCGCAAGCATCTTTACCAATGAGCCCAGCAGCATATGCTTCTTGGATCGCACGCTCGAGGACAGAGGCTTCGTAGTAGAATTCTCCCCTGATGTAGATATATGCTGCCGTGGCGTTCATTGAGCGGCCTGCTACAAGACAACCCTCAATAAGCTTGTGGGGGTCTTTTCGCATAATTTCACGGTCTTTGCAAGTTCCAGGCTCCCCCTCATCAGCGTTGACGACGAGGTAACGGGGGGTGTTGCCTTTCTCCCACCCGAGGGGGTTCATGAAGGACTACATATATCGTAAAATCAACATTAGTGATAACCTGCTCGCACTGAGCGGTGGGTGTTTCAACTCAAAAAGAACATACCCACTTCATCCCTGAAGGGAACCCTGCCCCTCCTCTCCCCCTCAATCCCGACGCCTTAATCTCACCAATAATCCAATCATGGCCCTTAAGCAAAATTTCCTTCGTCTTATACCAATCACCATACTTCATCGCGCTCTTCAAATCCACTCCATGGTGCCCATACAGGTTCTGGAAAATTCTGTCCTGGTCCTTCAAACCTCCATACGTGCGCTTTGGCTGTCCTTCTGCAACGGTAGCAAGAGTCCGTCGAGGCTGTGGGATGTATGAGGTAGCTGCGAATACAGGAGCTGGGGAGGAGAGACACCGGAGACAGCGTGTGCCGGCTACAAGCTGCCGTATGGGTGTGAGCATGATTGCCGATTCGATTGTCTCAATCCTACGTGTGTTGTCCCCAAGATTCAATTGCCGCCACACCTGGATGAGGTAATGCAAAAGACAGGTCGAGCTTGTCACCCCACAACTAAATACCGCTGCCATATATAATGTTCAATTAATTCGCCATCAAAGTAGCACTAACTATATAGAGAGTCATAAAGAGAAAAATAGAAAGACAAACAAAGTCGTAGTCATATACCCAGCTATAATCTTCTAGCCCGTCTGTTCCACCTCATCCTGTCCTGCCACCCTGCCCCTGCCCATTACTGGTCATCAGTATAATCACATTGCCGTTTTGTTTAATCGTAATCTTAATACACATTGTGCCCTCCTGCCCTTGCACTACTTCCGCCCTGTCCTGATTCACATCCTAACCGAACTATAACTAAAGGGTTTGAAATCAGGCGCCAGGGGGACAGTCATTGGTCGTAGTAGTGTCATGTCGTAAACGTAACCAAAAGAGAAAAGGAAAAAAAGTAAGAAATATATAATAAACAGTAACGCTCTTTAGCAAGAGATAGCCATGAAAAAGGGGCCGGAGAGGAAGTGATGAAGGAAGTAAAAACATGTCGAGAAAAGGGTAGAAAAGGAAGAACGCCATCCAACCCTCATCCAAAGTAAAGTCAAGAAGTTCATGCGGTCAAATCGGTTAGCCCGGGTAAAACAATGAAATCGCACGCACAAATAAGAAAAGGACTCCCCAACCCCAGCCATCCGACATCTAAATCTGCACGTGCAGTGTAACAATACCGATGGTGCCCTCTGTGAGTACAGGATCGCAGAAGACATCAAAGGCCATCTGGACATCATCATCTGAATTCATGGTGATGAAGTCCCCATCCTCATCCTGGTAGCGTATCCTGATTCCAGTCGTAAGCGGAGGAATAGTAGTTTGACCATTAGTGCCACAAATTCTGATCTTTCGTTCGATGCGATCCATTAACTGGGGATAGGTGATGTTGTATGGGACAATTATGATGAATATATCGTTGGAATAACTCACTCTGACCTTCACCTGAGGCTGCATGCCCTTAGCTGGATTCCCATTTAGCCGAGAAATGCTAGCCTGCTCGTGAACGCCAGGAGAAGCATGTCGCTGTGGTAGGCCATTCAATGGTGATGTGGGGGAATTATTTTGGCTGCGGTTGATAACAGCAGGGCCACCAGTGTACGCTTGATACGTAGGAGGCATTGGTGGTACTGGTACAGGGGGTATGCCTGTTGCCCGTGCCAATTGTGCTTGAGTTGGCACATGATGAATATTTGGCGAACTTGCTGACCGCAATCGATTTTGCATGGTTCCACCCGGAGACATACCTGGAAGAGATGGTCTCTGTAGTCGCTGACCGGCCACAGCCTGAGTAGCAGTCAGCCCTGATCCCTCACGAGAAGTCGTCCTCGACATATTTGTTCCAGAGGGGTAACGGGCCTCGTCGTGGTAATTAGGTGTAGGTTGCCTTGGGAATGGATATGCGCCAGAAACTGTGCTACCGCGTACGGAGGATTCTGAAGTTGGCGAAAAATAAGACATATTTCCTGCACGGTCAGGTGATTGTGTACCTGGGCTCACTGTGGATGGATATGTAACGAGGGAGAGTAGAGGCTGGTGTGACGAAGTTGAGCCTTGTGATTGATGTGTGTACCTTGGTTGTCTTGCAGCCTGTGGGTTTGCTGGGAGTCCAGATGAGATATGGGTTGGTGGTCCGGATTCGGCCGTAGCCGACCTTGACCGAAGGCTAGAGCTTGAGCCATTCCTGCTTGTGCTGTAAGATGGTGTATACACCAATTCTCCTCCATCATCATCATCCTCGTCCTCAGTTAGTTCCTCTTCACTCCTGGCTCCATAATCAGTGGGGTCAGTGCCAGAGCCCTGCATCCACATGAATTCCGTGTTGGAAGTCTTTCCTGTGCCTCCACTCGACCTTATTCCACCTTCCATTTGGTGACAGAGGTCCACCTGGTGCTGTAGCAAGTTCTTCCATTGGTTCAGGGTTTCCTCATTTCGGTGCTTGATCACAAAGTCTTCTACACCAGGATCCCCTTTCCAAAATATCTGTAGGGTATAATTGCCTAGATAGCGAGTCGTGAGTGTCCGCTTAATGTATGAAAATATTTGGTGCTTACCATTCTTTGCCATCCATACGATATCGGTGACATTTTGCATAAATATCCTTCCCTTAAGCTGCAAATTGGTTTTTTTCTTCGCATTCACTGCCGCAGCTTTCTTCCCCATTGACATCGTCTTGCTCTGCTTCTTCGACGGTCCAACTTCCTTGCAACAAAGTAGAATCTTCTGGAAAAGATAAATATGGTACTGATTCTCTCCGTCGACATTAGAAACGCTAGTTCTGAATGGGTTAGCCGCAAGCCTGCTTACCTCTCTCTCAAGGTCTCCACGCCCATCACCCTTGATTACAGTAAATTGTCCATTGAGTAATAAGCTACCGAATTGATCAAGGCGATGGCCTTTCCAATCTTCTACTCGAGTAGCTAGATCCTCCGTGACCTTACTCATATCGACCTTTCGGATAGCCTCATTGATTTTCGTATTGACACGTTCAATGGCTGCAAGACCCTCTTTCAATTCCTCTGCTTGTTCTAGGTCCGAGTATTTTGACATATCCTTCAAAACTCTCTGTTAGTCATTATGTGGGATATTTGCCTCTGGTGATCAAAACATACCCTAAGTAGCAGTGGATATTTACAAATTCTCTGAACTGGCTTGATCAAGAAGGCAGTTATGCCGGCCTGTGGAACAGGGTGCGTTACTTTGGACAATCTCCCTGCCTCTTGCACTGCCAGGGCTTGTGCACTGTTGAAGTTGGCACAATAAGGTTCATAGACATCAAAAGAATTCTCCTATCAATCGTCAGATGATGAAACCTACAGTGTTCAGGAGTACCCACATGTGAAACCATAACTTGACCCCACCGCTGCTGCTCAGGTGGTTGCGCGTACACGGTTTCTACCCGAATCAAAAAACGCCGCTGAAAATCCACCAAAGAGTTGAGGTTTAAGAACATGTTATGGATGAGATCAGGTGGCGCAACTTCGGAAGCCTGTAAGGCCTTCATATAGTCCTGTAGAGCCTCCAAATCCTGGACGTATTTGCGCTCTGTGTCTACCAATTCCTGAACTACTCTTCCCCGCTTATCCATTGGCTTTGCGGTTGTGTCCTCGTCACCTTCCCCGTCGTTCCTTTGAATCAAAAATTTACGTTTCTGTAGCTCGTCCAAAATCCGGGAGACTGTTTTCGTCACCTATCGGGGGTTAGATACTATTGATGAGGAAACTACAGGCTGTCCTACCTTGACGAAGCCATTCGTGTCCTCGGACCAGAGATGAGATATCATAAATGTATCTTCGCCCTCAAGTCCTAGCTCTTCCTTGATACCCTTCAGGAAGTGAAAGCACGCCGCCTTGCAAGCATTTTTGGTCCCCAGATCTGGCTGCAATTTCTCATCCTCAATCATAGAAACCGGCCGCAGTGCATTGAATAGGACACAAAGACTAGACCCTTTCTGGAAAACCCTCCATAGCTGATTGACAGGATCTTCGTCGCCATCGTCGTCGAGCAGGAACTTTGGCTCAAAATCGGGAACTTCTCGTAGTCGCTTTCGTAATGTTGCACATGTCTGGTAGAGTCCTTGAGCTGGGTCTGCTCTTCTGTTGATAATCGAATCGCTCACAACTGGTGCTGAAAGCAGGTTTGTTGTAGGGGATGTGACAGCCGATGGTGCACTTGGAACCTGGGGAATGATTTGGGAGTTAATACTTGAAGAAATGGTTTTCAACCCCAGTGTTTGCACCGGAGGTGGAGCGGTTTGGGCACGCATGAGTGAAGAATCGATCTCCACGGTCATCAGCCTCGTCTTCGCGGGCTTGAGCCTCGCAGAAGCGAACTGGATGGTAGATGTAGAAGTCAGTTTGACGACTCAGATGAATTCTTGCTAGAGCAGATGATAGGAGAGCTCGCTGTGAATCTTTTGGTCGGATGTAGAAGCCGCGAGCGGTTGAACTGAACTAAGCAATGTCTAATCGCAGAAGTCGGATGCGAGAGAGGGGGATTGAGGGGAGGAGGCAAGAGTCTCTCATATGTTTTTATTCGAATAGGTACCGGGGAGGGGCTTTGGGTAAGGGTGTGAGGGGCACTGCGGAGGAGAGTAGGGGGAATGAGAATAAACTCACCACCGCCGCGTCGGCGTACATGTTGTTACGTGAGCTGTTTAGTCGAACGCTAGACTGATGGGGGATTCTGTCACCAAGGGTGCCTGTGTAAGGTATTCGAGTGCGCGTATAGGTGACGCTGATGAGTCTTCTTGGTGTCGTAAAAAGGTCGAGAAGGTTTTCGTCCACAATAAGAACAATGGGCCACGCAGGGAAAAAGACAACCACGCATGCAGCACGCAGTCTCACACCCCTCGCCCCAGCAGATCCCGTTGTGTGCTATCTTGGTTTCAGACGGGCGGCAGTTAACCCTGTCTCTCTTTAAACAGGGTGCAGTGGTGCAGTCCAAGCGATAGGAATGGTCGACAGTGGTTCGTAGGCAAGGCTTGTGGTTGGGCGCGTAGAGTTACAGGAGGCTAGCTGTCTGACTAAAGCCAGTCCAGAGATGGATTAATGCGTTGCTCAACGTCAACTCTCTACACCTGACCAGCTCCCGCAAAGAATATATATATACAGTAAGAGCAAAGAAAAGTGGAAGGATAGGCACTTCCGAGAGCTCCGTAACGGTAAGATGAGCTTGTGGGGGGGAGAGCTGTAGGTGGTGCCGTTGAAAACCTTTCAGACACCCCGTTAGCAGCCAGTTGAACAGTGACTGGTGCTGTTGTGAAGCGGGGAGTGTTACGAAAGGAGAGGAAGCCTTGGGTGGGATAAATTAGTGGCCTATTTCCTGTAGGCAAGGAGGGAGTGCGATTCCCACAATACTCCCGACGCATAAGTAATACTATAACACCAAATCAATCAATTGGAATGCATCCCCGATACCTCCTCGCGACACTCGGCGTTACGGCAGTACTTTTGCTTTCCGAGATGGCATGTGCAGTTCTCGCGATGCATCATCGCGGTTCACACAGTATACCCTGTACGCATGTTCGCTATACACATGGGGCACATCTCGTACCTACTACCCCTTGACAGCCCCCCCTCGGACATTAGGTAGCAGCACCAGAGATTGAACATTGGCCGAGGACAAAGAAGCAAACACCCCCCCCCCACGACGTGCTCACCACGATACCAACCCGTAACTTTTAGCACCACCCGTGTAAATGAAAGAGACTGTCACCATACCGAAAGAAGTACGTTAGCCCAGGCATACTAATGCTCGCCGTCCTTTCATACCTGGACTTGCCCGCCCTGGGAAGATACCCCTGACTCTTTGCTTGTGAAGATACCACTGAAGTTGGCACTTTCTCGTGCTATGATGAAGTTGTTTGTTCAATTGGTCAATTTGGTCAATGGCCGGGTTGATGGAACTTTGGAAGGGAAAAAAATGGCGCAAGCAAAAGGTGGCTTATTTCGGGATGATGCACCTGACTCGTGCCCAAACCAAACTCCCAGAAGCCAGAAGCAGAGGAGAAGTTGTTGGTCAGAATACAGAGCTAGGGATGGTGTTTCAGAGAGAGTGAAGAACCGTGCACAGCATGTGTGGGTCCTTAACCGATACTCCGTACAAGACTGCGAACCCGTGACTTCAGAGTATCCAATCCATGCATTGGCCCCCGCACCGTTGGCCCTGGTCGCTGGGCCTTACTGTGGTCATTAGTTTTGTGCCCAATAATTACTAACAGAGGGGATTGATTATACCCCTGTGATTGTTCGGGGGTCGTCAGGATTCATGTGTAATTGGAGTGTCGAACCAGAGACACCAACGATATATAGATTCAATCACTGCCGACCAACCATGCTACCCATCGCTAGGCGGCTTACTTACAGGCCAGTTGCAGCAGTTGCAGGATGAAGCAAGCCACCAGAAACTTCCCGATGAACCCTAGGCATACAAGGTAGGTTAGTACCTATACATTTTTCCTGGGTGGTAGGCGTCCCAACAGATTGCAGATTACTTTCAATTTCAAGTATAAAGTTATGGTTCAGCAAACAGTGCTATCGGGATACTACTTGTGGGATGCATGGAAAGGAGGTACTTCGTATCTAACACAAGCTGGTTCATTGCGAGCACAAGCGGACGTCCACGAATTATGAATAAGTGCCTAACTACCTACAGATTATAGCATCTACCAATTGATGCGAGATTTGGTTAAATTGAACAACACAAGCGACTTGGACGGTTCTATACCCGCCAGACACGCCACTGGCGCTTGGGCTGCAACTGTATCCTGCGTCATTGATTCCTACATTACCAGAAGTATAAATGGATTGGCTGCTACATACTAGCCATATATTATACACCCAGACTGCATTCCAGTTTGCGATTCAGGCCCAAACTCTGATCTCACTCTACTCAACTACTTTACGGAATGCTGCCGATGGAAGACCCGGCATATCGGCCATCGGCCTGGTTTCGAGGATGGCACTCATATAAAGATAATTATATATATATTACGAAATATACGTCCGTACTTAAAAGTCATCCGTTTCTAATGACTGATAGAGTACATATGTGAGAAAAAGCAAACATATGCATTCCAAAACGCCAAACATCTTGAGATGCGAAGTAAGGAGGGAAGCATTTTCTTCCGGATATAGAGTGGGCGACAAACAAGTATTCCATGTCAGGATATTTGGCCGTGCTCTCTGGGCTCAATCATCCCGGTAGAGTAATCCAGCAACCAGACTTGTTTTCCGGTAACGCAAGGGAGTTGCCTACAGTCGCATGAATTGGTGTATAGATGTTCTCATGCCCAGACCGATTTATTTGAGTGGGTGCCTAAATCCTGGGCACGAGAACAGTGTATAGAGAGTATCACAGCAGTGCCCATATAAAACCAAATGGCTCTTTGGTACGAAATCCATGTGTCGCGCGACCAGGGGACACAAACATTACTTACTTTTAAGTAGGTATCTGTCTGTGTCCATGGCCAACGCAAACGCAATATGCAAGTAATAATCCAGACGCTCTGCATGTCTAGAGTACTCTACATCCCAAGTTCCCTTTTCGAGAATTATCTGCTTTGGTATCGCAAACATCCCTGCCTGTTTGACGGGCTCCACCCGATTCAAACATCACTGTGCATTGCAGGGGGGGGAAGACCCTGGGATCGGTTCGCCTTGCTAACCTCGTGATTGCGAAGAGGGGGGGTGAACCAAACATCTGGCCTGCAGTCCGAGTTGTCGCGCATGCTCCTTATTAATATTTCTCATTCGGGCAGTAGCAAGCCAGGTTTGGACTTTCCGTACATGTACAAAGTAGTGTTCACTACGGTGAGAGTTGTGTTTATGGAGCGGGGTTTAGGAGTAGAATAAATGATACTTAGCTTGAGTGAATCATTCGAACGTTGTGTGGGCACGGCCTGAGGGATACGCAGACTTGAAATAGTATAAGAAGCGCGGGGGGCTGGTAAGACAAAGGTATGAGTAGTGCCTGAGCCCAACTTCCTCATCTCCATTTTGGCATATATCTCAGGATACAATCATATCACTACACTCATGCGCATTCAGGCTTCAACTTCCAAGACCTCTCCTTGCGACAACAGCTGCAGAATGTAATCAACCATGCTCGCCGAGAGCCTACGGTACACTTTACTACCCTAGGTTGACATCTTGTAGAAACACAGCTTAGTTGTTCGATGGCCAGTCGCGACAACGAACCCCTCACACCAGGTGAAAAACGAGTTATCGAGTGTCACATGATCTAATACGGTGGATATGCTCAATTAGCACAAACAACCTCCGAAAGCACAATTGGGATATTGGAGGCTCCAGTGAACGATATGTTTCAAAACTTCAAGATTACCAGATGAAGTCCACAGTGCATATTGTTGATGATCACTGGTCCATTTTGGTTTCAAGCGGAAATTGCCCCGATATCAAGAGCGTACATCATGCATAGCTGCTTCAAGTGATGAAAATCTCTAGCTCATTTCCTTCGCCTCCTTGCCAACCTTGTGCGGCGACATAAAGCTCAACCTGATGATATATGGAACTGCAATGAGGGGGTATAATCGGAAACATATGGTCTCAACAAACAAGCACTCTATAATGATGAGTAAGGGGAGCAAGCCATGAGTTCTGTCCAGCATTGGATACTATCGTGAGTCATACCAATTGTATGGGGGATATAATGGTGATGCCATATTTGCAGCTTCTGGGGGTGATTTGGAGTTAGGGGTGCTCTATATATCGAACTTGACACTCGTACAGATTAGCCTCGAACCAGATCAACCTAGGCTCGACCAGATCGGCTTCAGCCAGATCGGCCTTGCTCCGCATGCTCTAGAACAGCAGTGCAGAATGGGTTTGAAGGCATATACTCTTCGAGAGACTCGTGCAGTAGCCTACCCTACCTACACAGCTCTGAAAGCCAAAGGGATGGAGTATTGGAGTGCTGGAGGAGGTTGAGGGAGCTGAGGATATTGAGAGCCAGAAGTTGAAGTGTGTGAAGTCTGGTGGTAAATATTGCAATCATTAAGGGTATTATGGCGGTATATGAAAAGAAACCGAGCAGGAGAACTAAAAGGTAATCACTAAAAAAATTTCAGAATAGTTGGCGAGAATATATATATATATATATAACTAATCATAGTTCTTACACAATTCTTGCTAGTGGGGGTTGTCTTCAGGGATGAGGTTTGTGAGTTGTCGTGGGATACTGGACTTCGCTTGGCGAAAAGATGGATACAAACCTATAGGACCACTACCACCAGAGCATGAGAGCAAATGGGTATGTTAGGTTCAGGCTCTGAGGATAGGATGTTTTACAGTATCAACTTGTTGTTTTCTCTTTGGCGTAGGTTTGCAAAAACTTCATATGACTGCTGGTCGAGATTAATAGGACACTTACAGGTACTCACTAAAAAGAGGGAGGGGAGACAACCACTAAGGGGAGAGTAGGGGCAATACTGGTACTTCACAGACATCTATAAAGACTAAGTACTAATGCCCGGTTATCTCTAAACGGCTATTTGGACTTGACTACATGTACATGTAAATATCGGGAATCATTTATTTGGTAGTGGTCTAGGGGTACAATACAATGTGGATGATATAGACCTCACGAATTTTCACACCATGGCCACGCACCCATGGGCCAAACAGTACAGTAACGCCTAATGCACAGCTACCTCAAATCCCCACTTTGTGCGTAGGTACCTTAACCTTAATTAGGTGCCTACCTAGGCTGGCAGCCGCACATACTCATCTGTGTAATCTTCATCGGGGCCGCATATGCAGAGGTATCCGAAGGGGTATTAGCCCGAAATGGGCGAGAATGCATTGAATGGGTTGATAGCATTAATATATTCGGCAGAAGATACAGCTGGCTCTGTAGGTTTGGATGATCACACCGGGTGAAAGTACACGTGCTATACGGTAGGCCACGCGTCGGAGAGTAAAGTTTGTGTCTCCCCGGATTGGTGCAGTATCACCATGACACGATGTGTAAATGTGCAAGCGCTTGTTATTATTGCCTTCTATTTTAAACCGGTATGTAATATTTTTTCTGTTAGGAACCCCTGACTACACAATAGGTAGTAAGCCCACAGTCCCACCTATAACTAATTACTAAAAGAATCGATTAGTAACGGCTCGAACATCATTTCAAATGGTGCAATATTAAAGATGTGATAATCGGTTAAGTCAGGCTCATTAAATCAGATTTTTTGGTACGTGCTCATTATCCGATTGATTAGATCGGTTCACACAGTGTGAATATAAAAAAGGCTCATCATTTGGCGTTCGGGGTGCGTGGGGAAATGGGATCATGAGCTTACCTATTAGTAGTTCTATGTTGAGAGCAACTGCTATCTAAGTAACATATTAGCTTCGAAGTCTTATGATCTCCCTTAAGCAATTGAATATGTATAGACGAGATATGGATCAGGTGACGATCGAATTCAGCAAGCTCCCACCCCCAGTAACCCAATTGTACGGTAGGGCACTGCTACTGGCTTTTACCCCAGTGAGGGCAGGTCTATTATGTCCGCCCGTTCGTTCAAAATTCTTCATAGGACTGCATCTATCATATTGCTGGCATAGGGGGAAAAGATGTAATTACCTAGAGACAGCAAGACATGTTAGCCAAGGATTCTGGATTCACATGAGCTTCAACGAGGGAAAAACAAATGCGTGAGTCAGACAAGGCTGAAACTTATAAAGATAGACAAGTTCAACATGAATGTTCTGAAAGAGCATAGCTAAATCGTCATAGTATCATCACTCAGGCAGGGTATTGATTGAAGTGTTCTGACAAGAGAGCGGATTCCACAAACCTTCTAGTTTTCAAAACAGAAGCAGATTGACGGTTTCGTGAGGCCTCCACCTAGTAAAGTACCCTATGGTATGTATCAGTATAATTCCTTAACTGTGCCTTTAGTACACGATTTTGGGACGAGGGAGTGCAGGGACATGATATCAGATAGAGCTAATAGAATTGTAATCCTCACTGAACAGTAGGAGTTGGATTGTTCGTGGTATAAGTGTATTTCATCAAGTTGGGCCCTGCAGGTAAAGAAGAAATGAAAGTAACCTACATACCACTATGGAGACTTGTTTTGTCGTGCGGGTTTTAACTTAGGTAGGAGCAAAGTTTGTATAAATTTCAGATCATGTAGGTAGGGTTTAGGGCTGGCGGTCTTGGCAGTTGTTCACTTGCCGGAAAAACACGTGCCTTCGAGGTATTACCCTGAACTAACGCATCCAAATCCTCTATTTTGAAAATACCCTAAAAACATCCACAGCTTCGCCTAGATAAACTCTGGAGCTCCACTTCAGTAAATCAAATGCCCATCTGCTATCTCAATAGCTTTACTGAGCCTTCGATAAGTACACAAACAGGCAGCGTGAGTATAATTCATTCAAACTTGTAGCCCGTTGCCATGTCTGAGGCGTAACTAGCCGTTGGTGGCGTGCTCTTCTTGGGTTTTGGTTCAGTGCATCCCGCGCATCAAATGCATGTGATGCAATGGTCTTTTTTCGCCGATGTACTGCAAAAAGCATTGTGGGTGCCCCTATACCAGGCTTTGCACACTGCTCATTCAAGTTAGTTGGTTTTATAATTTTCCAAAGTAGGTGTACAAGTTGTGAAAACTATTGGCTGATGACTGTTCACTGATGTATAGAGCCCAGGAGCATATAAAACCTTTAATATACCTCTATCACAGGATGAAGCTTGTAGAGGAACTACAGGAAATCAATTCACCTGAGCCTCAGTTGCATAAAGGAGCATCATGCATTTCCAAAGCAGATTTCTTTGCTTGATATACCCCACACATAGGGATGGCGTGGGGGACCATGGCTGGTAGCATTATTATTGGTGTCCAGGGCCCGCTTCCCAAAACAGCACAACCATGGGTGGAATTTCTGGACATACCTAAAGGAGCATCACAGGATCTCATTAGCTTCCTACAATTGCTGCAAGTTGCTCAGCGCGTTTGTACATATGTCACTCCAGTCGGATAATTAAATGCTATTTTCATGGCAATCGGCCAGCATGGACACTCGCGAGGTGAACATCGACGCTGCCTATAGGTATACCTCCCTTCACCTCCCTATCACCTTAGTCCCAACACATCTCGGCGCAATTGGAATGGCCAGCATACCACATCAAAGACCCTGCATGTGTCTCTCAACCCCCAAATGCCTCCCAACACATCTCCAGTCCTGCCTCCAATCTTCCTTGACAATTTCTATCTCCCGTGCACTTAAATTTGTTCCTTCAAGCCATATCTGAATGACTCCTGGGCTCTAGGGCCGTAGCCCAGCTCAATTGAAGGCAGAGTTGTAATGTAGGGATGCCAAAAGCCCTCGGGGCCTTTTAGTTTCTCCAACGCAAGGAAGGATGATAGGACTGCATAGTGGCTGACAGGGGTCCCATCTCCTGATAACTCGGGTGGAAACTGGGATATAGCACTCGAGTATGTTATCGCCAGGGAGTGGGGTATCGATAACGGCCTTGTTGAAGGATGGATAGCTGCAGTGGTGTAGCATGTAGAACTCTCCCCTGAAAGGGCACGAGACTACCTGAAACTGTGTCAGCCCTGCCTCAACTAACTAGGTACGTATTGGGAACCAGACTAGATATTGGGATAACCTGATAAGAGAATCAAATAAATGCTCCTTTGGATGTTCCCCACGCTGTTAGAGACTCCATTGCTGATAGTTTGTCATCCAGCAATTGAGGCTTAAGGCAATATTGTCGATATCTACCGGGGTCAGGCCCACTGCGTAACAGTAAAAATTTTCACCAAAAGCATTGCGTCGTAACCCGAAATTCAATGTCTGGCTTCTCTCCGTACCTGGTAAAATTTCCAAACCTTCTTTATACTCCACATGTGCTAGGGTGACACATGCAATGTCACGTGGGTATGATTCATTCAGATATTACTTTGATAAACATTAATCCTAATAATATTATGGTACTGCACAACGGTCACATGCATCCAGCAAATTAAACAGTGATAGCTTAAGAACCTTGAGTTAATCCAACATGTAGCAGAGATTGTGATATCAAAATTGTATGCAGAAAAATTTACATAATGATAGCAGGTACTGTAGAAGATGTTAGTAGTAATCAAAACTGAGCATCGACTGTAGGCTTACCATCAATGTTCGCCTTAATACTCTTGTGAGGCAAAACTGAACCACCGTTGACGTATATCTCATCCGCAATCGTTACATCGTCTCCAAGAACTGTAACATTCTCTAAACGGGACCACCGCCCAACGGAAGAGTTCCAACCTACAATCGCAGACTTGACCCAGGCGTGGTCTTTCACGCGGGAACCAGCCAGGATGACTGAACGCTGTAATCGGACACCATCTCCAATGACCACATTAGGGCCAATTGTGACATTCGGCCCAATTCTGCAATTCTTTCCAATCTTGGCTGATGGGTCTACCAACACATTCCCTCCATGTACATACGACTCGGTAGTAGGGGACAGAAGCTTAGATCCTTTCTTCGCCAGGGAGGAGAGATAAAGACAGGTTCCGGTAAGGAAATCCTTAGGCTGACCCACATCCATCCAGAATCCTTCCAAGTCGAAGGAGTGCAATTCACCATCCTTGACCATCGCCGGGAAAGTTTCCTGCTCAATTGATGTGGGGCGGAGTTCAATCCTTTGAAGAACCGATGGGTTAAGAATGTAGATACCAGCGTTGATCCTGTTGCCGACGAATTCGACTGGTTTCTCAACAAATCGATCTATTCGCGAGGCGTGGCCTTTCTGGTGTACAACAACACCATATTTGGAAGGCTCCTCTACCTTGGTAACAACAATTGTACCTTCCTGCCCATGGCCGCTGTGGAATTCGGCGAGCTTGTGGAACGGGTACTCGCAGATAACGTCGGAGTTGAGGACAAAGAATGGGCTATCATCCTTTCCAAGGACATCCTCGGCAAGCTTTAGAGGACCAGCAGTTCCCAAAGGCTCTGACTCGATAGAGAATGTAATCTTGACACCATATTGTTCTTCATACTATGGAAGACGTTAATTTCTGGTAATTGAGGGGTCAATAACAACCATAATCACCTTCTTCAAGACACTGATCATTACATCGGGCCTATAGTTGACAGCAAGGACGATGTCCGTGACACCTGCAGCAGCCAAGGCCTCGACTTGGTGGAGAATCATAGGCCGGTTGCCGAACTCGACAAGTGGCTTAGGGAGAGTGAGGGTCTAACACTCGCATTGTTGTCAGTACAGGGTGCACCAAGAGCCATACAGTCGGAAGGACTAACCAAAGGGCGCAGGCGGGTTCCGAAACCACCAACGAGAATGAGAGCTGTCGAACATTTCCGTCAGCCAACTGATTGTTCTTTTGTGGTCATAGCCAACTTACCCTTCATCTCGAATGATTATCGACTGGTAAATAGAGGCACAGGCTATTTAACAAAGTGGTGAATAGCGAACGGATGGCGAACTCGGATTCTTGCAAATAGGTCTGGGCCAGCTCACGAGAATAGGAAGCAATTGAGTGCAGACAAATGCGGAGAAGAGGAGCTGAATCTTTAAGGAGAATCGGTATAGATAGAGTTAGGACTTAAGTACCGTTCGTGGTACCTACGTGTTCTGTTAGAGTTGGGGGGGGAAAGTTTTGTACTAGGGTCATCCGCCTTACCTAGCTTCTTCAACCTACCACTGCCTCATGGGCTTCTTACTGTAGCAGCAGGGGGAAAGTGGTTCATTTCGTGTGCCCGTACGGATGCCGCCGTATCCAATCTGTTTCGCGGGCAGTATTCACGTTACGAACAGGGGTCTAGGAATAGGGGAAGCCCATTTAATTTCACTCCAACTCTATGGATCAACCATTTCTGCGGGAAACAATCCCGCAACCTTATTGAAGGGACCTAAAAGGGCAACAACACTAAGTTCACAAGACGTACCTATTTTTGGTGGCAATGCTTGGATACGGATGCTGATTAATTGTTCAGCCTCGAAGTACAGTGCCTTCAGCCCATAGGTAGTCTGGTTCTGGTTGTTCAGCCCGGAGCAATATCTCTCGTTCTAGAATTCAAACATAGCCAATCAGATTTATTGCGTGCACACGTGACAGCGCCATGAAGGCTCGGCTACGGAATAAGGTTGTCAGGGGCATCAGCCCGTCAGTTGAACAAAAGTTTTCTTCTTCCATTTTTGGAATAGTGTCTGGGCATGGCATGCAGGCATAAATATAGCAAATATAGCATATGCGTTGGATAGACGCATATATACACCTGGCCTATGCAGCGCAAATCCAGCAGCCTTGGCATGCTTGGTACGGAGTAAGGGACTTTTTTTTTTTTTGGAGCTGCAGAACACATAAGCTATGCGAGTAGCAAGTATTCTCTTAAGCTCAAATAATGGATATATCACCTAGTGGACATGCTCTACAAGATGCGCATATGTGATTTCCTAGGCGGCCTCGATATTCATCCATATGCACCTACAATTTGCCAGACCTCCCCCAGACCCCCCCTCTGCATATCCACCTCCACTGATGCCAATACTGCTACTCCGCAGCATGTTGTTCCGTGTGTAAACCCAATCCTTTAAAGGTGCGGGAACGGGGCCGCCTCATAGCCTAAGGCTCCCTTCGGGGGAAAGGCGTATAGACTCAAAAAAAAAAAACCTGCCCCCTACTGGTCCCCTTATGGTGAAGGAGATAGCTAAGGGTATCATGATTGAGTTCAGAAAACATGGCCTTGGCTGGCAGATACAAGACAAAACCGCCGTAGCTCCTAATAGTCCATTTTTATGCAGAATTTCACATTTCACTAACATTGGGCTTCTCGGCAAGCTACACTCTTGTAGAGATCCAGTCTGTGGACCAAAGTTACCTACCATGTCCGCCATACTCCCCACACCCTCTTAGGTGTCTCCTAAGCCCTGCCCTGGTTGATGGCTTTGACAGGGCAACATATATGGGAGCCTAGCGGCGGCGGATATACAGGCTTCGCGAGGGTGAATCCCGAGGCCAGGGTATAGGCCTCACTGGGATGGAAATATAAGCTTTACGGAGGTGGATATCGAGGGCTTGTTGGCGTGGATATTGAGGGCTTGTAGGAGTGGATATTCATACCTTATAGGAGTGAATATTGAGGGCGGATGTTAAGGCCACTACAGTGCATGGTGGTGGATATTGAGACCTCATGCTCGTGGATATTAAGGCCTTGTCAGAGTGGATATTGAGACCTTGTAGAACTGGATATTGAGGATTTGTCGGAGCGTATATTGAGGTGCCATGGCGGTAGACATATAAGCCTCCCGGGGGTGCCTATTGAGGCCTCATAGGAGCGAATATTGAGGCCTCATAGGAGTAGATATTGGGGCCTCGTAGTAGTGGATGTTGAAGGCTTGTTGAGGTAGATATTGATATCTGGATATTGCCGGGAGTGGATATTTCAGGAAAGCTCCGTTCTCTACCAGCTAGCCGCCCTCGCCTTCCTATAAAACCCACCCCTAATCATATCCAGATCCATAAATTTTCCCCTGGCAAATCGTGTACTTCACAATCCCCTACAAAAAGTCAGCATAAACTCTCTCAACCCACCACTCCAAACGGACCCAAAGACTCGCAACTACACCCCCACCCCATCCTTCTTTCTATAAACCAATACATTTGCCGAATACTTATGCCCTCCTACATGGTTAATGAAATACAGTCCTACCCCACCAGGGTGGGTATCGTTTAGGCCCCGGTGCAACCCGAGAGGGCGGAGATGTCGCTCGGATTCACAAACAAGGTTGGGCGCGGAGGTGCCGCAGCGGGCATCGCGGGAGCAGAGGTGGATGATGTGTGAATGATGTGGGAGTGAGGACAGGGGTAGGAGGAAAGTTTATCGTTTAGGGGAATGGGGGAGACCTGGATGCGGGGGTGAGTGAGGGATGTGGCAGTTACGGTGATGTTTCCGGTTGTGGCAATTCCGAATTTGGAGTCTGGTGGGGATGGAGGGTGTCTAGATGTGGTTGACCATTCTGAGGCAACAAGTGGTGTCCGTATTGTAGGACCAGAGTAGACGAAGCGGCTAAGTAGTTCCCCGGAAGTTACATTTTCTACAACAGTAAAGGTGGTAAGGTAAGCACCGTTGTCGGCACAGGTTTATTCTGCTCTCCTGCGACATAGTATTCTGGAGGGGGGGGCATATTTGAGGCAGATATCATGAGTTTCTGTGGTGAGAAAATTAGATGTGCAAGACTTCATATATTTCTCCACAAGGGCAAGCAAAAGGTACATACTTGACAACCACTCCCCTTCGCCTCCCTCCCACCGCCATCACCACACTCCCTTAACCAATCTGTCTTCCCAGTCGCAACGATCGCATGTACCCATACTCATCATCCTCATTGATATTATTTTTGCAAATGCCTAGATACTCTATCGGGCAAGAAGCACAATCATGAAGGCAATCTTCCCTGTCTACCACTGGGCCAGCGATGGGGAAAATTCTGGGGGTGGGATATTCGCGGAAGAGGGTGGGTGGTGTGAGGAGAGAGATGGTGGGGATAGCGTTTTGACACGGAAAGGTAAGGCACGCATGTCACAGTGACTATATATATTGTAGGCCCTACTCTAGCCTGGTCTTGGTATTCGCTGAGATTTAATCAGACCCCCCAAATTGAAATCCGAAAAATATATTAATGAACTTCACTCAAAAGACAGATTAAAGTTATCAGATCCACACGCCCGATTCATACAACCACAATATAACCGATTTGCGACCCACTGTCTCAAACATTAGAAGACCAGATGGAGGAGCTGAAAAGTTATACGGCTTCTGATGTAAGCACCCCTGTTGATTGAGGTGACGCTAGCCTGTGGATCAGGCTGACATGTATGTATAGATATCTGATGCCCTCCTCAGGTTGGGAGCTCCGGGGGCTGGGTTTATCCCAGACTTAGGTAATGAATGTTTTTTTGCCAATGTCTGGTGCCAGATTGGGCCTCGGATATGTATACCCATTGCATACCTTGATCTCAAGATTCCTGGTTTGAAAATGAAGAAATGTATCTATACCAAATATCTAACCCGTTATATACCTATATATTTTTTTTGCACCTGGGATGATAAGATCAGAGAAGGGCATACTTACCTCATCATACATGAGAGTCGGCGAGACGATTATATACCCAATAATGATATTATATCCCCCCAATCCCCCAAGCCTTCCAAAAGCACCATTTCTCCATGTTTCTAACATCCCCCCTCACCCACAGTCCTCCGCAACCCATCCCCCTCCTTCACCACTCCCATCATCGCCCGCGCTTGCACCGTCCTGTTCCTCCCGAAATCCCCGCCTCCACCCCGCAGCCGACTTCCCAACCCAGCCCTCCACTTTGCAGACCAACTCTCCCCCTCCTGCATCATCGTCGTTTCCCAACCACCAAACCAATCCAACGCCGTTGTAGGCGGTATCATCGCAGCTCGAATGGCACAGCTAGGGTCAAAAGGTGTAGTTGTGGATGGTCGAGTTCGGGATTTAGTACAGTTGGCTGAGTTTCCGGATATGCCAGTATGTCCGATGCCCCCCCTCATGTTACCCTGACATAGGCAGTCCGTCAAAGTTGTGAAACTACCACCACTTATATCATCACAATAAAACCGCCAAATCTGTTATTCAAAACTTCTTTCGTATTAAGGATAATACCTACAGCTGTCTACATGCAACTCCTTCTAACTCCACTCCCTCCAAAAAGGTCTTCTCCCTCTCCACCTCCACTGTCGGCTCCGGCGCCCTCTCCACCCCCCACGCAGTCAACCAACCCATCACCCTTTCTTGTGGTATCACCGTAAACCCAGTATGTACCTACCCCCGCTATACCCCCACCTTCCACACGCAAAAACACTACTAACCTCCACAGGGGGACCTTATCTTCCTTTCTCCCGCCCCTGACTCAGCGGTAGTCTGCATTCCACAGAATCTCATCAATGAGGTCCTCGAGATCCTCCCTACAATGACCGAGGCGGATGCGCTTGCGCTGGAAGATGTGAAGGGGGGTGTACCAATTACAGAAGCGTTTCAGATGAGGAGGTGGTGGTTGTACTAATGAAGCTCAGGGTATCCCACCACAGGAGTAGTCTTATAATATACATAACATTACAGATGTCCGCACACACCGGCAGTTGGTGGATCGTTAGGGGGACACGAGCTTGTACTACGTAGCGTCGGCAGATTAACCTTCCAGTCCCGTATTAAGGATGCATGAGTATTTTTTTAAAAAAAAGTAATAATAATAAATAACAGGAGGAAGGCGTCTAGAAGTATGCAATGTTTTGTGCATGTACATGTGCACCTTAGTTACCTGAGGTTGTTGTACAAGTCTCTTTTTTTTTTTTTTTTGAAGTTGTGGAGTTGTGCAAGGTATCCATGTATAACATTCCACGGCTGTTTTTACACGAAAAAGAACTACCGAAAACCACAAACCCTTGGGGTCTAAAGCTTCCAAATAAGAAAATAAATATACGGAGGACCGCCCAAAACGTCTTCCTATTTGAGAAACCTATGATTCATATGCAAATACATGCATAGCACCTTGGCATATGCACGGCAGCTGACGGTATCTACAAAACATATGAGGCCACACCCCAGCATCCCCAGTCCCACACCCCACAGCTCACATCCTCTTCCCAGCTCACATCCCCCTCCCAGTGCACATCCTCCCAGGCCACATCTGGCGTTTAATGTGCTTCAATGTAAGGGGGGGTGCCAGGGTCCCACCCACAGTTCTGTGCTTCATTGTGGAGATTTCGGATGTGTCTAGGAGTAACCCCGGTTTGCTGTTGGATAGCTGCAAGAATTTCTCCACAAGGTCGTAAAAATAACAGCCTGCAGCCGGAGCGACGAGAAAGAAAGGGCTGTACCTGGGGGAATGGGCCACAGTGGCGGACGCGGAAGAGGCTGGCATTTTGCTGGCATGGGAAGAGTGCGACGTGGTGGCTTTAGATAGCCAGGGGGTGATTAGACGCATAGAGAACCTACGGGACGCGGGGCCTAGATCATGGATCGAGGAAAGATTGGTGGAAAAAATGCAGGAGCGACCCCGGACTCTAATGTGGGTCAAGGGACATAGTGGGATTGAGGGCAACGAGGCCGCAGACAGGATGGCAAGGCGGACGGTAGACATGGGCCTGCGTGGGCAGGAAACGGAGATAGCTATGCCAGCAGGTATAAAACAAAGATTCCGAATATACCCAAAGGCACCGGCACACATCAACTGGGCACCAGCGGCTTTAAAGGGGCTGGTGTACATGGTCACGGACAAGGGACCACAACAACAGTGGCTATGGGAAATTGGGAAGAGTGAGAAGCCATGTTGCGTATGCGATGGATGGACGGCGCAAAATGCAGTACATTTGATGAGCTGTCCGTGGGTGGGAGATGGGAAGGGTAGGAAAAGTGAGATGATATGGGAGGATGAGAAGTGGTGTGACAGGTTCATCATGTAGGAAGGATACCAGGTAT
>Ga0307514_10001499_pt1 | contig 28069 bp, 30 predicted proteins | sample 16_EM_MG_FD_203088 | JGI IMG/M metagenome (GOLD analysis project Ga0307514, IMG submission 203088) | Populus trichocarpa ectomycorrhiza microbial communities from riparian zone in the Pacific Northwest, United States - 16_EM | ecosystem: Host-associated > Plants > Roots > Unclassified | place... | reverse complement strand
GAATATTATTTGGTAACAACGCAAACGTTATTCTCGAGGAATAGCAGGACCACGCAAAAGGTTTATGTAGCATAGTAGCAAAAAAGTGATTATATTTGCAGGCCATCAACTTTGACAGGAAGATTGTACGACCAGGCTCGCCTCTGAAACGCCTTCAAAAACGCGTAACCTTTAGCTGCATCCGCATTCGCAAGAATTTTCACTGAGGGACATAAAACCTCATCGGAACTGATCAAAACGCAGAGTGTCTTTGCTCGACTAATTGCCACATTTAGCCTCCTTCTTTCAAGAAGAAAACAAAGATTGGTGGTGTAAGACTTTGGAACGGAGAAAAGACAGATGACAAACGAGGCTTCTGACCCTTTGAAAAGGGCAACACATTGTTAATGAGCGTCTATCATAAGGTGACTCCAGACTATGCATACCTTGCAGCCTTTCTATTGTATCAACAGTGACCCTTGAACTAGCACCGTCTGAGTTGCTGACCTGGAGTTGCCCGAAAACAGCTTCGAGGTTAAGCTCGTTTCCCTTTATTTTCCTCAAAGCAACCTTCACCGCTTCACGTTGAATCCGGTGGGGTGTTGCCACAAAGATATCGTCATTAGGAGAGCAGGACTGCAAGCATAGAACCAAGGCTGCTGCAACAGCTGCCTCCGCTTGAACGTGCAACTCATACGAGATGTTTTGAGAATGGGCAGACCATGTTCTGAGCCGAATCAAAGCAAGGGACACGGGACGATGGGTAGGAGCAACTTCACACATTTTGCCTTTGCCAGAAAAGACATTAGTTGGCATGATTGGATGCATTTCAGGGGCGACGAGGACGTTTTGAGGTCGCTTGAACATCACATCCGACAGGGAAGTGAGAAAAATTTGTACTGCGCCAAAAATTCGGGGATTGATCCCAGTGTATCTTCCGTTCATATCCGCAAGTGTCTTCAATGCCGTTGCTAATTGACGTGCTTGAACCTTTTGAGGCTTGAATTGACGCGAATAAATAGTTGAAACAAATTCTCCTAGGTCAGGGTTCAGACTAGCGGAAGACATAAGTAATCTATATGCACGTGGGAACTTTGACTTGCCGGAAGTTCTCAGTTAGCTGTATAATGGTTCGTTGTGAAGTAGGAAAGTCAAAACTCTGGGACTCATGGGCGTCTTGAGATGGTGTGTGTCCAGTATCGTTAGCGGCTAACGATGAATTCGAAAACATAAGACAGTCGAGGACAGAACCGAACAGCGCATGGGACTTCAATAGAGGATATTGTGCACTAAGAATAGGCGCCAATTGTTCTGAGTCTCCAGCGACGACTACGCGGCCACAAGGTGCAAGCGACCTTAGAACAAGAGCCATGGACCCTAACGAGATCTGCCCTGCCTCGTCGATGACGACGCAGTCAACCTCCATAGAATGTTTCTTCGTGAAGTTGTAAAACTTTGAAACCATACATTTCAGAAGACATTGCAAACCAGGAAAACCGCAACCTACCTGGTAGATGGTGCCCATGTATATATGAACAGTACTTCCACCACGAATAGGTCCAGGGTGGTCATTTCCTGTAGTGACTACTTCGACACTGACGTCGTCAAGCCAATTTTTCGACAGGTGCTGAATCGATTGATAGGTATGCAGTAAGCGGACGAGCTTGCTCCTGCAAGCCTCAATTGCCGCGTGCGTGACCGCTGTAATAAATATTATCTTCGACTGCAAGCCTGATTGTCGGCGTTCAACCTCAATTAGGCGCAACAGGGATAGAGATATCGTATAGGTCTTGCCGGTCCCTGTTATTCCTTCAGATGCACTGAACCAATCGAAATGTATAGGTGTTACCAGGAGGTCCCCAGATCACTGACAACCTATTAGTCATGATTCGCTGCACCGCACGATGTTGAGAAGCTTTCAACACGAGAGAACCAGCCTTCTCGTTGCCCAGCTCTCTAAGGTCCCTGAAGAGTCTTTGGATGTCATTCTCGATCTTGACATATTGTTCTGCATTGGGAACTTGACCGAGTGAAGTCGGATCTAACATGAGTTGTACAAAAGGAATGAAAGCATGGGGATGACATTCCACTTCCTGCGAAGATAGGTTGTCTAGTGCTGATTTCCACTCTAGGTCTAGTTCAAATAAAGCCGACAATATCTTCGTAGTGTTGAAATCAACGAGTCTAGGAGAAAGACGATAAAGAACTCCTTGAACTAAGGGTGTTTGACATGTGCCCCATGTGCGTAACGTCACCATCGTACCGCACCCGCTGGGATCTGTGTAGACATTCTTTAGATCAGCAATCCACAGTTCTCGTCTGAGTCTGGAATCTTGCCGACCCCAATTCGCCTTCGTATATCCGTTGAGGGGGAAAACGAGACCTGACACCCCCAAGTCGTCAAACAAAGCTTCAACAGGAAGTTTGTCACTGCCATCTTCGTCCAAAAGGGAATCGGGTGTATCCATCACCAGAAGCTTATCATAGAATGCGCGGTCTTTTTCGGTAAAAGGGACGTCTATTGCACCAGATATGACGCGGAATGTGTGTTGCTCACCGCCCATACCCTGTCTAAGGCCACGATATTCAAGCGTTAAGGCATCGGGGCAACCGTCGATGCGCGATTGCCAAAGTTCTGTAAGCTTTGCTAGCACTTCGAACTGGGAAAGCGTCAATAACGTATTTAAATGAAGCAATGAGCATACCTGTTGCATGAAGAACAGCTTGCGGATTTGTGGCTGTATGCAAAAATCCATGAATTGAGTGGTTATCTTCTTGGCCTCATTCACAAAAAGCGAATTGCCGGTGGTCGATACGGCGTACAATCTAAGTGCTTTCAAGACGTCAAACATATTCCGGCTACGCTGAGAAAGGAGTGAGTCCAACACCACAGTGTCTTCGTTTTTCTTATACGCCGTCAGAATTTCTTCATCGTTGGGACAGGGATGTGTGTTTGTTCCGAGTTGATTTTGAAGTTGATTTAAGCATTCAGGCAGATCCCAATATCCAGGAACGGGCAGGGCAAGTTGACGTTCCACCTCTTTCTTTAATACGACCACTTTCAGTAATTGTCCAAAAGCCTTCTGTCGATTTTCATCGTTGCTTGAATTCACCCTTGCTTGAATATGTTGAACTTCACCTTCAAGTCGCTTTCGAAGGACTTCGACTGTTCCTTCTGTGGACAAACCGAGACGGGCAAGACACCTCTCATAATCCGGCTTCTGCTTTCTACCTTTCGCCAAAAAGCTCATTAAAGCTCCTGAAAGCAAAAGAGGCTGGAACGCTGTTTGAAGCAAGGAAGCACCTTGTGATAGAGCTCCAATACACGATCGAATATCCGTCTCGCTAGCCGCAGATGTCAGAGCCGCATTTATAATATGCATCTGAAGGAGTGCTTGTTCGCCTGAAGACCAAACGTAAAACTGAGAGGCGCGTCCACTTGACTCGAGGGACTTTATTAGGTTTGCGAGTTTGGGAATAAAGTCTTCTGCGCAGGAAACGTTAATGGTGGGAGTAGAAACGCCAATTCGCTGGGGAAAAGATGATACGTGAAAATAACTTCCGCCCGTGTCAGGCGACGATGGGTCGTTAACGATTGAGATGAAGATAGCGATGTCTTCTTTGCTAGGACAAGTATAGTTTCGTCGCGGAATGACCTATGACAACGTAAGAAAACCATTGATCTTTAAGAGCGGTGAGCTTGCCAGAATCGTCTTTTCCCTTGCTGCCTCTACAAGGGGGCTTCGTTTTGTTTCTTCATTTCTGCAAGTTTTCTTTGGGAGCGCGAGGATTTGATTCGCCTTCTTGACGACGCTGGGAGATAACTTTCTCAGACGTTCTAGTTTATGACGGTTCGAGAAGAGATTGTGCAGCTCCTCGATGTCAGCTAGTGGTTTAGGTATCGGTGGTGTAACTCGGGACATTCGCAGAAGATCCTTTAGAGTTCTTGAATCGTCAATTGAAATGTTTGGCATGACCCCCAATTGACCCTCTTCAAGGACACGAGATTTACAACCAGACTCGAACCGGCAACCCTGGCAGAGAGGGTTAAAGTGCCACTTTACTGACTCACGGGGTTGGGCAACAACTCTTGGGAGTGTTCGAAAGAGGAGTGTGTCCAAAGGAGGGGCCAAAAGGGGCAGCGAGATAGACGAAATATCACTAAGCGAAGGAGGATCTGTATGAAAGCCGTCTTTCGGAGGCAGCCACACCCCAGCGGAATCCTGTCCACGGAAATGGGGCGATTGGAGAATGAAATTCAGGCACAAGGTATAGAAGTAGACCTGGGTATGATGAGAAACCTTTGATGGAGAAGAACAGGTCATTCTTTCAGAAAGCGACAAAGCAGGGTCTCGTACCTTCACATGCTGAGAGGCTTTAGCGTCGATGACTCTCCACTGAATACCATCGTTTGTTCGTCTGATTTCCAAGAGGTCCGGTTTCGCCAGACCAAAATGCAATGGAGGACTTAGTGATTCTTTGAATTTCTCGGCCAGTTGTGCTTCTGGTGGCCAAAACGTCACACCAGCGATGAAGAAATAGTTTCGGTCATCGGCAAAGATATTCTCCAACAGAGTATCACCTTCCACAGGTATTTGAGGAACCGTCAGTAGAAGATTTGAATCATCGAGCCAGGCATAAAGAACGCTTTCCCATTCTAGCCCACGCTTGTAATGAGCCTTCGTCAACTCTGAAGGGCTTGAACTAAGCTCTGTGCCCGCAGAACCCTTAGCGCCATTATAGATATTATGTATGTATAAGTCGCAATTCAGATGTTGGTAAATGGCAAGATTGGTGGCGGTCAATGAGCGTTTCATTGGATGAAAGGTTTCCAGAGCACATTGTCCTTTTATCAACCAGTTCTGACTCCACAGTGGAACGAGTCAAAACCGCATCGCGTGTTACGTAACGTTAATATGATATCGAGGCACGCGTCTCTTTAACATAAACCACGATGGGCCAGGGATTCATCCCATTCTCAGGTTCCCCGCAATTATTGCCTCCCGAAGTATGGAACCACGTTTTTAAACTAATTCCAAAACCCAATTTGCCTCAATTACTCGGGGTTTGCTCGCTATTCCATGATATTATCATTCGTTTGGTCTTCTCATCTATCAAAATATATTTCATTGGCGTCAACCGGGGACTGGACATGTTAAACTCTCACAAAAGAGAGTGGGTTGAAGAAACGGCCCAGAAACTCATGAGTAATTCTTGGGAGATACTCAACCATATCTGTCGAGAACCTCGGTTTGCCAGAATTGTCAAAAGCATGACCATCATTGCCTTCGGAGATGGATTGTCAATTTTTGAAAAGAGTATGTGAACTTCATCTCGTAAAAAACACTAAACATACGACTCATTGAATCAGTGACAGTGGCAAACACGCTTTCATTTATTCCACATCTCCAAACCTTTCGATGGTTTGGAGTTGGTCCTGAGTTCAGTTTAAGGGTAGCAAAGTCCCTTCCTTCACACCTTCGGAAGTTGGTTGTGCAGTCGTACGTCTCACGCTTATGTGGTATCCATGCCTAATGGTGCGTCAGATCTTTGCCTTTAGAGTCGCTGCAGCATCTCGTGGAACTCAAAAACCTCCAACTTTCCATGCCGTGGTTTTTTCCTGATGACGAAGAGGCCTATGATGCTTGGACTTGGGATAACGAACTTCTGGATTTGCATAATGGTCAACCGACTATTGACGAGATCTTTAAACTGCTAGTATCTCCACTGCAAAGTTTGAGGATCTCCGCGTCACACGCTCGCGGGATCCCTGTCCGAATTCTCAACAACTTGCGCGAGTTGGTAATAGTCTGGGTAATAGGTGATGAGGATGAGAATATTGGATTAGACCTTATCTTTCGCCACGCAACATTTTTACAGTCTCTAACTATGGTAGGGCTTGTTTTTCCTGGCCTACTGACGTCTTTGCTGCCGTCGTCCTCTGGTGCACTACCCCATCTCAATTCTTTTCGATTTTCATCAGAGTCAGAGTTCGACACGGCGTTTGATCATGCGGATCTGAACTGCTTACGCGACTTTCTCTCGAACCGTAATCATTTACGCCGACTCCATCTCCGTCTTCCGTTGATAGGGTCGCAGAGATTCGATCTATGGGATATCATCCAAGGATTGCCTGCATTGGAAGTCCTAGGTCTTCATACAGGTGCCTCGTATTTCAGTGTAGACGAATTACAGGCGTTGTTGGAAAGACTGCCGCTGAACTTGCGAGCATTCAACTTTGCTTTTTGCTATGAGGCATCGAGTCTTGTTCCCTTTGTAATTCCTTTCTTATGCCAAAAGTACAACAACTGACAAAGCCTTAGATTGAAGCACTGGGCCAACTTCCCTGCCTCACGTTTCTACATTTATATGGTGTTATGAACCGACTGCCTATCCTTTTGGAGGACTTGGCTACTGAAATCAAGGGCCTTCGGATGATTGGCCTCAACCGTTCGTTATGGCACGTTGACAGGGTAGGTTCAGAGATATTGACTACTAAATGGCCTCGATGGAAAACCAAGTTCCATGTGGAGGATGACTTTTATTGCGAGGATGATGCATGGTTGTTTGAGTACATCTGACAGGCAAGGAAGATAGCATATCGAGTTTGATAAGCTGCTTACTTTTGGATTAGGTGTGTATTTGTTAATAGATCTTCTGGTGCTACAAACTGCGATATCCCATCTATTTAAATATCGGTACAGTTTTCAAATTGAGAATGACATTCAATGGCTGAAATCTTAGTTTGGCTGAGTGTTCTTTTCCGCAACAATGCGAAGGAATAGTCGTTACCATTATATGTTTCGCAATGTAGATATGCGGGCAACTTGAATACATATTTTGCAGAGGTTCTCGTGCTTGCTATGGAGTTGGTAGAAAAACATACCCTACGAAAATTAGAAGTAAGTACGCATTATAAAGGCATCTGCCAGGCCGACTCGGGGCCTTTCGGGGACTTATTTAAGGCCGCGCTTTCAATTTGTAACTCTCTGCTTCTAATTCGCTGCACATCGTCCTGAATGGCCAGCCGAAACCCAATTTCCGGAAGTGAGGTTGCCAATCACAATAGCAGAAAGAGCTGTTGGATTATAGTTCACGGTGCTTACCAGCACATTAGTCACAGAGAACTTCCAGTGTATTGATTGTGAGGATTGCAGGAAAGATATACGATGTGACGGACTTTTTGGATGGTATGCTCATAAATATCTCTAAATTCCCTCGTTAAATTGCAATTTTGTCTTAGAACATCCTGGTATACTTATTTCGTTTGATCCGGCATGGCCATTGAGAATATTTTCCATTAGGTGGTAGCAAGATAATCCTTCAGTATGCTGGAAAGGATGCAACGTGTGTCACCTATCATTAATAGTTTCTTTTCCAATTCTTACCAGTTGACAGGGCAGAATATGATTCTGTACACCCTCCTGAAGTTATTACCACACACCTTCCGGCCGAGAAACAGTGGGTTTCAAGGATTCCCTTCCCATTGGCGCGTTGGTTGAGTCTTTTCGAAAAGTCTAGGAACCGTTAAGCCACATACAAGTCAAAAAATTGAAGTCCAGATAACGGCTCAGGAAAAGGCTCGACAGGAACGCGTGTCCAAGAGACCACCCTTGGATGAAATTCTCAATCTTCACGATTTTGAGGTAATTTTTACGTTGTAAAACAATTTTGGCATACTCCAACGCCAATTCATTGCAGGCTATTGCAAGAAAAGTTATGAACCCGAAAGCATGGGCGTACTATTCATCTGCAGCTGACGACGAGATCACGAACCGAGAAAATCATGTTGCATATCACAGGTGAGTCCGTTGCCGATTTATTCACAGGTTCTATGACATCCCGTAGAATATGGTTCCGACCTAGAATTCTCATCGACGTTACTAATGTGGATTTTTCCACTTATATCCTTGGTCATAAATCTACCATGCCTATTTACATAGTAAGTGCTCTTTAAACGCCTGGGCATTTTGACACTGCTCATGCAGACGGCGACTGCGTTGGGCAAACTTGGTCACCCCGATGGCGAGCTCAATCTGACGCGAGCGGCAGCAAAACATGGCGTCATACAAATGGTAAGTGTTCAACTCTTTAAGCAGAGTAGATCCACTCAGATCGAAAAAGATACCAACACTGGCTTCGTGCTCTTTTGATGAAATTCTTGATGCCGCTCGGCCTGGACAGGTGCAATTTTTCCAGTTGTACGACTATTTTATATGAGTTACTATCACACTCAAACACCCTCCTTCCAGGTATGTGAATAAGGATAAGAACATTACGAAGCGACTAGTTCAGCACGCGGAAAAGCGTGGTATAAAAGGACTTTTTATCACCGTGGATGCACCCCAATTAGGTCGTCGAGAAAAGGTTAATTATCCTGGGCCTCGGCTCACTTCAAGCAGTCTAAGGTTTAATGTAGGATATGAGGATGAAATTTACCGACGAAGATCTTTCAGCAGTTCAGGCAGGTGACTCACTAAGCATAGATAGGTCTCAAGGCGCTGCAAGGGCAATAAGTGTACAGCGTTTTATCCCCCACAGATGGTCATTCCGCACATCTAATGTCTCTTACTAGTCGTTTATAAATCCTGGGCTGCAATGGAGTGATATCAACTGGTTCAGGTCCATTACGAAGAGTATGTGCTCACTTTTGGCATCCATTTTCATTCTTTTACGATTTCCAGTGCCGTTGATCCTTAAAGGCGTACAAAGGTGGGAGGTTGGTCTTCGTCCAATGGCATTCAAAAAAAGACGCTTTATGACCTTTGTATAGGATGCTTTCAAAGCCTATGACATTGGTCTTGCTGGTGTTGTCCTATCAAACCATGGTGGCCGACAGCTCGATTTTGCCCGTTCTGGAATAGAGGTTCTCGTAGAGGTGGTTTCAAGATTCCAGACACGAGGAATTAGCTTTCCAAACGACAAGTTCCAGCTCTTCGTAGACGGAGGTGTCCGACGTGCCACCGATGTTCTCAAGGCCGTTGCTCTTGGTGCTACTGCAGGAAAGCGTTTAATGCGTTAATTGTTTCAGAGGGTTTGCGCTGACTTTGATATCAGTGGGGGTTGGTAGGCCTTTCCTTTATGCTTTTTCGTCGTATGGCGAGGAAGGTGTCGATAAAGCATTGACAATCCTACGCGTAAGCGGCTCAAGTCATTGTGTTCATGATACATGACCCGATTTATCACAGGACGAGTTTGAGATGAACATGCGGCTGCTTGGAGCTCGAAATATTGGAGATGTATGTCCAGACATGATTGATGCATCCAACATTGGAGCACATGTTGCAGCGATTCCTGGTGACCGGTTGTATGACAGCAATTGTGAGTTTGAACTTTGATGTCTTCTTTAATCAACCTGAACATCAACAAATTCCCGGGTAGATGAAAGCATGCAACATGCGCAGCTGAAATTTTCGGGAGAGAGGGCGAAGTTATAAGCGACGTAATCCATAGAGCTTGATCTTCTGAGCATCCGTTACATTTGAGATATAGAGTTGCAAACATAGACAGAAATCTAAAGAAACGGTTCGGAAAAAGTAATGAGAGCTCAAGCCACATCGAGATTATCGCAGCAATTCTTCGTGAACATTAAAATATCTGCGATTTCATAGTTAGACCGTCGTTTGCATGGACGTCGCAGAACTCACCGAATGACATGACCTCCTTGACGGCACGTACCCATACCATTTGCTTCCCACTTTACTACCCATCTTCCACATGTGGTACCTTTCTCATCTACTGTCTCCGCAACGGTTTCCTCCAGACCTTCATCTGGGTGGACGTTGGCTCCAACTGACTCTGTTCTACTTGAGGTCAGATGAATTTTTTCTGCCAGTTCCCACTGGGCAAACGGTCTCTTCGTCTCGATTAAAAATGAGGGGTCATAAACCTAGAGTATAATTTGGGTTCCACCTCGCAGCCCTGACAAGACGGCAAAGTCAACGTACCCTTGTAAGTCGTGGTGTCAAAAACAGTGACTGTGTTGTCAATTCTACTATTTCCGCGCCACCACTTTTGTCTGGGCGGAAACGACGCATGGTTATAACGTATGGCTTGGCACACCATGTTATGAGTGCGGTGCTCAAGCCAGACGTCCCAAGAGCGATAGCAGCAAGAGATATCCGAGCACCCATTGGAAGACCAGAATCAACCACAAACAGGACGGGGGAGAGACATGTGGTAAGCGCAATCGAGGATAATGAGAAAATCTTCAAGTTGCGAAACGCTTTAGTCAATGGACCATGGTACACGAAGCTGTCTTCTGTGAGTTTGCATTCCTGCATTGGGCTGTCGATGTTCGGGCTCACGACACCAGCCTGCCGATGTGTTGAAGATGTTGAAATAGGGCGTGATGACTGCCTAGCAATCCATGGTATCCTCAAAGAAAATAGACGCGAATTCAGGGTGGCATTGGGCGTGATAGACCGCAGACTCGACTGCATTACGAGGAAGTTCATATATAGTGGTGGTCGCAGCAAAGTAATATGATCCGCGGCGCCACATTGTACATAATCAGTAATAGGCACCTCTCATTATGGAACCACCTATATATTATTCAAAAGCTGAATATATAGAAACAGTATGCTCTTTCACATTCAATGTGATCTTAAGGTTGACCTTTCTGCAGGACACTGGAAATAAAGTTTCTCGTCGGGCAACCATTGCTGGTCCACAAAATATCATTCTCGGAGGGAAAACCATCATCTCGAGCGGTGCTATTATTCGTGGAGACTTGCGACGCACAAATCCCGGTCATGCTGTCGTCATCTCGCTGGGTCGCTACTGTTTAATTGGAGAAAATTGTGTAATGAGGTGAGCAACGTGAACGGAACGGTGTCCAGAATGATGTCTGAAATTAGCAATCAAGACCTCCATACAAAACTTACCGAGGAAATTTCAATTACTACCCAATGAAAATAGGCGACCATGTACACATCGGAGCGAATACCGTTGTCGAAGCTGCCATCATTGGGAACCATGTTGAAATAGGCAAAAACTGCGTAATTGTCTGTATTACTTCGGCTTTCTCAACCCATGCTCATACTTATGTGTGTAATTACACCAGGGCAAGTTTACGACGATAAAGGACTGCGCTAAAATTGCGGACAACACCATTATCCCTCCTAACACTGTCATACCCGCTCTGTCGCTTTTCGCTGGCTCTCCTGGTCAGTTCGTACCATTCTGCGATAATACATAACCTTGAATCACGACCAGGACGGTTTGTGGAAGATTTGCCAGAGTCTGCCCAAGAAATGGTGGAGGCACAAACAAAATCATATTATACCCGTTTTCAGGCATTTGAAGTTCGCGAACGGTGAAGAAATTGAGATAGCACTCCGATGGTATCATTGAAATTTGAGGATCGCTGTACATTCTTTAACAGGCCAAGTTGACCTCTACAGGTTAGTCTCTGACTGCAACGACATTATTCATATCTTAGGCTGATCCTCTGCCTCGCCTTCGTCTTACAAACTCGATGAAAGAATATAAACAGAATCATGGACGATAAGCCAAGTCGTCAAGAATCGAAATCACATCACACTTCCTAAAAAACAACCAATATTCATGCTATGCTTAGATTTCAATAACATTACGACATGAGGGGGGGTTGCGAAAATATACCATAGCTATAAATGTAACTACTTTTAGCGCTTTAAATCTATATTTCCAAATGAGTGGACGTCCGCTGAAAGCATATAGGAGAATCAGGGTGCGGTGCATTCAAAACCGAACAAAAAATGTGAATGAGGCATAGCAGGTATGTAATAGCAGTTTAGTCCTTCTTTTCTTCCTTGGGCTCCGTAGGTTCGGAGGACGATGAGTTCTCAGCAGCACGTTTCTCGTAAACCTTTTGGAAGAGACCCAACGATGCGTTTTGAGTTTCACTGATCTTTTCCCTAATGACCTCCGCGGTAACTGAAGTATCACAAGCTTGTCCCTTCTTTGCGAGTTCACGAAGTTCACCAAGCAGTTTGGTGACCTTCTCCTTCTCAGTAGCGTCGAGTTGATCCTTGAACTCATTCATCGCTAAAATCGACAAATTCAGAAACGTTTTTAGATGGAGATAGAAATCACACACCCTTCTCGGTATCGTGCACGACGGAGTCCGCCTTGTTGGCCTCCTCAATGAGAGATTTGCGAAGCTTATCGACCTCAGCATATTGGTCGGATTCATCTACCATCCGCTCAATATCCTTGTCACTGAGACCCGACGACGAGGCGATGGTCATAGACTGGTCTTTGTTGGTGGCTTTGTCCTTGGCAGAAACATTGACAATTCCGTCCGCATCAATGTCAAATGTAATCTCTATTTGAGGAACTCCTTTGGGAGCAGGAGGAATGCCGACAAGATTGAAATTGCCCAGTAGCTTGTTATCCCTGACCAGTTCACGTTCACCCTGGTAGATTTTAACTTCTATTGCCGTTTGACCGTCAGCCGCTGTGGAGAACACCTGTGACTTCTTGGTGGGGATCGTCGTATTGCGGTTGATCAGTTTGGTCATGATACCACCGAGGGTTTCAATTCCTAAAAGAATATTTAAGAATCTAATACAAAATCAAAAAAATCAAAAAGCATTTACCTAGTGACAGAGGTGTAACGTCCAAGAGGAGGATATCAGTGACGTCGCCAGCAAGGACACCACCTTGAATAGAGGCACCGATGGCAACAGCCTCGTCAGGGTTAACACCCTTGCTGGGTTCCCGACCGAAAACTTTCTTGACGGTCTCGCCGACCTTGGGCATACGAGTCATACCACCAACGAGAATGACCTCGTTTATTTCACTAGCCTTGACACCGGCATCGCTCAGGGCTTTCTTGCAAGGCTCAACGGTGCGCTTGACAAGAGGATCGACTAGAGACTCCAACTGGGAACGGGTGATTTTGACGTTGATGTGCTTTGGCCCCGTTGCACCTCCAGTTATGAAAGGCAAGTAAATCTCCGTCTGCGTCGTCGATGACAGCTCAATCTTGGCCTTTTCAGCAGCTTCACGGACACGTTGAATAGCCATGCGGTCGTTCTTCAGGTCGACACCCTCAGCCTTCTTGAACTCGCTTAGAATATACTCCACCAAAACGACGTCAAAGTCTTCACCACCAAGGTGTGTATCACCATTTGTTGATTTGACCTCGAAAACGCCCTTTTGCATCTCCAAAATAGATATATCAAATGTGCCACCTCCGAGATCGTAGACGGCAATGACGGAGTTATCTGCACGATCCAGACCATAAGCAAGAGCGGCTGCCGTGGGTTCGTTGATGACACGGAGGACCTCGAGACCAGCGATTTGACCAGCGTCTTTGGTGGCTTGACGTTGGGCATCGTTGAAATAGGCAGGTACGGTAACGACGGCATGCCTGACGGATTTGAGATTAAACTAAGTCTGAAAAAAGAATATACACATACTTCACTGGTTTGCCGAGGAATTGCTCGGCAGTCCCCTTCATTTTGACCAACACCATTGACGATAGTTCTTCAGCGGTCTTAAGAAACATGTAAGTTGTAGAACGTCTGAGACTTTACAAAATAACCCACGAATTTTTGAGTATTTCCGCCGTTTTCAACTTCGACAGCCGGTCTGCCATCAGGAAGAGGAGTTACTTTAAATGGCCTGTGGATACACAGATGAGTCAAGACTAAGAGAGAGTGTCACGAAAATACTGACCAATGAAGCATATCTTCCTGAACTTCCTTGTCCTTAAACTGCCTACCGATCAACCGCTTGAAGGCAGAGACTGTATTGGCAGAGTTGACCACGGCCTGTCGCTTAGCAGGCAGACCCACTAGCCGTTCACCGTGCTTCGTGAAAGCGACAACCGAAGGCGTTGTCCGTTGACCTTCAGCGTTCTCGATGACGCGCGCAGTTTTACCCTCCATAACCGCGACGCAAGAGTTGGTAGTACCCAAGTCAATGCCGACCACCGGACCTGTAACGGACATGAAAAATTCGTCGAGTGGCCGTTTGACAGTTACCCACCATTGACCTTGGAGTTCATGTTGCGGGCAACCATGGGACGGGTTAGACCCTACGAGAAGAGTTAGCACTTCAAAGAGTTCAAGTCACCAAAAACAATGTACCGTATATTTGGTAGCCCGGGAGGCAGAGGAACGAAGAGTACGAGCAGCAGAGAACATTGTAGTGGATGAAGAGAAGAACTGACGAAACCAAATTTTTTCTGTGTTTACGTGTTAAGGCCCGCGGCATTAGCCGAAATTTCCACGTAATCAACATGTGTCAACAAATTGCTCTACTTAGTACTCTGGATTCTAAAGTTCTTCTAATACTTAGTGTGCTGATATTATATTGTTATACATAAATGACATAAATAACCTTATTCCTGAAGCTGAAGGCCTGAAGCTGAAGATTTGAGGAAACACACAAACCATCCTCCGGCCCGGGATCATAAAGCTTTTCTGTCACATTCCGCATGTCGTCTCAAAAAAAATTTGGTGGAGAACATGGCGAAGTTCGCGCGTCTATTGACATTGACAACCTGAACACATACCTCGCCCACAAGGCACCGGGGATTGAGACGCCTGTCGAAGTGAAGCAATTCAAGGTAGGACGTATCTTTTGCAGTTCTACAAGCACTTAGAAGAACCAAAGTTCGGCCAGGTATTAAACAAGCAATTCTAACAGGTCGAAATGACTGACCATTCATTGTTAGTCGAATCCCACGTACCTTTTGTCCGATGTAAAGTAAGCCACTACCATACGCTTCCCGCATGAGAACAACTGAACTTTTCTCCTGTCCAGACAATCCCGCTTCGTTCTGCGTAAGAAGCCTGCAGGGCAACTTTTATCCCGAACCGCTCACCAAATCGAGCGGGAATACACTATTCTAGCTGCTCTCCAGAAGCACAACCTAAATCCACTTACTCTTCCTGAGCATCGAGTGCCTGTTCCCCAACCCATCATCCTTTGTGAGGATGTATCCATTATCGGTACACAATTCTATGTTATGGAGTTTCTTGAAGGTCGTATCTTCACCGATATGACAATGCCAGAATTCGATCCAAAAACAAGGATAGAATGGTATGACATCTACACTTTTTGAGTTCAGGTCATTCACCGCCGACCCAGCTGGCTCGCAGCAATTCGCGCACTCGCAGCCTTGGGCTCCGTATCCCCAGCTGCAGTGGTCCCTTCTAAATTTGCACCAAGTACTGACTACTTCCCCCGCCAAATCAAATCCCTCTCACGCGTTTCAGCTGCTCAAGCAGAGGCCGTCGATATAGAAACGGGTAAGAAAACGGGAGAAATACCCTACTTCAAGGAACTTATAGAATGGTACAAGCAAAACCTTCCCGATGAGTCCAAGACGGGAGTCCGCGTCGTTCATGGAGATTACAAGTTGGACAATCTTGTTTTCCACCCAACTGAAAATCGAGTCGTTGGGATCTTGGATTGGGAATTGTGCACGTTGGGCAGCCCAGTAAGCCTTCTTTTTTGTTGCACAACTTTCAGGTATTGACCTTGGGATTAGTTGGCAGACCTGGGCAATCTAACACAGCCCTGGTCTATCGATAAAGCGATCCTCCCCGAATTCGCGCAGAACCTCACAGGTTTCAAAAATACTAACGGTTGCGTCCCAATATCACTGGAGGAGCTGGAGCTAGAATATTGTCGCCTTACGAATCAAAAGCATCCCATCAAAGAGATGGTCTTTGTTCGTAGTTGGATGCTTTTTAGAGTGAGTTCACGTTGTTCTTGGCCCTCCACGCATAATTCTATCCATTGCAATAGTTGGCCGTGATTGCACAAGGCATAGCAGCCCGCTACGCACGACGCCAAGCAAGTTCAGAAAATGCGCCTTTTTATTCCCGTTTTTTCCCTGTCATCGGTCTCTTGGCGAAGAAGGCCCTGGAGGACGAGGGCATCATTGTAGGTTCAACTTCAAGACTCTGAGTCTACCCATAGTGTGGTTTCTATGGGGCGCAGGCATACCCAGCACAATTGGACTCAGACATGGTAGAGTTTTTGCACCCACGCGTTAAAAATATGACAGGTTGATCTAGAGGATTTATTATTTCCCTATTATTTCCCTATTATTATTTCCATGTAGAAAACGAGCAGCCTCATAAAATTTTTGTGAAAATGGAACCTTTCTTTTTTATCTCCTTCGCGTCAGCGGACGCACCTCCATTATCCTTTCCGGTATTCACCACATAACTGCCCTTCCCTGGAGTAGCAGTCAAGAAGTTCTGGACCACTGTCCACAAATTATTCCCGCTGATACTGTCTTCATCCTGGGTTGCCCAATCAGCTACAGCCGCGAGCTTTCTTGCTTCCTCTGTATCTCTCCGCGAGACGATGCTGCTCGGCGGAGGACTTTCCGAGTCATCCAATGCCCATGCCCATGCCCAACCAGGAGAGGTGAGTGCGTCTGGCTTGGATTTGGGCTTGCTATCATTATGACCATGAACTTTCACGACATCGACATCAGACCCCTCATTTTTCTTTTCCGTGGTCCCCTTTCCAAATTTGTCTTTGGTTATTGTCTGCCGCAAAACAGTGACACGCTTGATCGTATCTTCTTTGGCTCTAGCAAGGTTGTTCCGCCTTTCTTTCTCAATCACTTTGAGAGTATGTCCGAACTTCTTGTCAAATTGCCGTCGACCTTTGAGATATCTTTGAATGGCCTTTTCCGAAAATCGAGCAATATTCTCTGGTCGCAATTTGCAGGCAGCGAGTTCTTCCTCTGGTTCCAGAGGACGGATGATTCCTGCCGTTGATACCCTTTCGCGTATCATTCGACAACCCCAATTGAAGTGATCCTGATGTTTTGTTTTGAACCACACTGATCACTACAAACTAAATCCAGATTCACCTTGATATCAGCATAGACTTGGGGTTCACCAGCAGTCCACTGGGATCTATCACCCATCTTTGGAGGGGCAACCTGAAACCTGGGCCCCCCGACGTCACTCGGTGAAATTGAAGTTCGTTGATTCTGGTTGGTGGAAACCTCCTTCGAATTTTCCACCAACAAATGTTCATTTTCGGACTCAACTGGGGCAAACTCTACTGCTTTATCAGCAACAGGTAGTGCCACCAATGACTGCCTCCTTCGTAACAGCGTGTTGGCATGACTCAATCGCGAAGAGAAAGCCCGTGACAGCCACTTCGATTCCTCTGGGTGAGGAGATGCGGACAAACTAGCCTCAGACGCCGTTTCAGCTGGAGAAAACGTAAGGGGTGCGTCGGCAATAACAGTCGAGTTAGGTCTTGTTGGTTCGGACGACGAAGCCTCGGATGACGAAGCCTTGAAACCTGCAAATAAAGTCTTTCGGCGTAACAATGACGAAGATGGTGTAGAGGAAGACTGGGAGTCCTTCGCCATGAGAGGGGTTATCGATTTCATCTCTGTTACGAATCTATTGAAGCTTGCAATTGCTCGGAAGCAGTACTTTGCAGGCGTTGTAAACATAAAGAGTACAGGAAGAATGTGGGGTGTTCCTACACCTCTTAGTATAGCAGGACTCTACACATTATCGTGTATGAGTGCTCACCATCGTAAACTTGCAAGTGAACTGAAGTCGGTTTACTACGCTGCTCAATGCCGTCCAGGGGTGGGTATAGTGAGCGAGCACGTTCGTCAACCAGGTATTTCTCTGGATATGCGGCTTTATGGGCTCTAAAAGCCGTTAGGTCGGGAAAATGCAGTCGAAAAGAATCGAAGAAGTAACTCACGTGTAGATAATCTCATCCCTCAGAACCTCGTCATCTCCAGCAATAAATAAAAGGGGTGGTAAACCGCCAAGGTATCCAGCGACGGGACTGACAAGAGGGTGTATCAGGAGGCTGTTTTTGGTATAGAAGTGGAGCTGATCAGTTATCTCAATAATTTCGCCAGATTCCGTATGCACGGCCACTGTTTCTCTGTCCCGCGAAGCGAATTTCCCTTCCCCCTGTTCAGCTTTGTGTGATATATCCTGTTCAGCCAAGATAGTAGACGTTTGGGAGTGATGGATTCCAACTTCATCTAATCTAAAAGCCTGTTTGATGCGGAACCGTAGTGATGCGTGGACACGATCTGACACATCTGAAGACGGTGGGGGCCAGAGAATGCTGGGCTTGTGAAACGAAAGACCAGACTCTGGCATAATATCCTATCCTGTGTTAAAATCGAAATACTTAGCATGAAAAGGAACCACCTACACTATGACTATTCGACTGAACACTAGGAAACGAGTGCGTCATATCGCACCAAGGCGAAATCAATACGCCTCCTGCAGGCATGGGTAAACCGCTATCGCGAATAGCTTGAAGAAGTGCCAGCGAGAGTCCTCCTCCAGCTGAATCTCCAGAAATGATTATGTGCGCTGGGTTCACCGCTACATGGTTTGCACCAGGAGGGGGTCGAATGAGGAAGATATCTAACGATCCTTCGGGTTGAGAGCGCAAAAAAGTGTAATCAAAAAGTACTTACATGCGGCGATTGCGTCATGTAGCCCACAAGGAAAGGGATACTGCGGCGCAAGGCGATAATTTATTGCTACAACAAAAAGTAAGTAGTGTTACTTGATAGCAGATATAGACAGACCAAAAACTCGACCATTTATTTTTCGTGCATGTCGTTGAATGCTGTATCTACATGAAAGGTGAGAATGACTTCTAGCTGAGGAAAAGCCGTTCAGCACCTTGTTTGGTCGACACTACCAAAGTAGTAGCCGCCTTGAATAGAAAGACGTGAATACTTAGGTGTAAGTTAGGAAAAGAAGTAGTAAAGCCTGACCCCCATGCAAATATAGAATACACCTCATGGCATCCATGTCCTTTTCATACGTCCCTTCGTTTTCAAATCTTTTTTCTTCTGAGCCCTCGAACGAAGGTATAGGCTTCGGATTTTGCATCTTGTATTTTTTCTTCGCCTCTAACCAATCTTTCTTCGCAGTTATCCACTGCGCGTCGACACTACCGTTAAGCATTAGGTTAGACGGAGAATTCACATAGAGGAAGGGGAAACAAACCCATCTATACCGCGCACCTGCCACCACTTTATACCTCCGACTAACTGTCTAGCGACATCTTCGCCACCTAGAGCCTTGATAAGATATGTGGCAGCCTCTTCGCAACACGAAATTGGCACAACCTCGCGAATAACGTGGACCCAAGGAGGAGACGGTGTTCGTGTGTTCGAGAAACCTTGGTTGAAAAATCGGTGCGTCTTTGGATTAAAAATAATTAGAATGCTGACCTTGTAGTTCCTCAATCGTATGACTGTATGTCATGTTCAGTTTATATTCCTACATTTTTGAAAGATGTATGCTCACAAAATAGCGTTGTTCAGGAAAGCCTGGATGAAAACTGAAATGAGCGTAAAACATCTAGAAACTGATAAGTTTTGACCAAACCTTCGCAATCGTAAACGATTGGTGATAAACAATATCGTCTTCCTTCAAACGAGTGCCGGAATCAGGGTTACTGTCTTCTTCGTCCTTCTTGAGGCAGTCGAACCAGCGCTTCACCAATACCTCCAGCATCACAGGGCCTACCTTCAACCCAACCTCCCGAGTGAGAGAATTTGGCATCTTCATAACAAAAATCGGGGTATATCTATTCACTGTTGTTTGATCAAGGAGTGAGTCGTGTCGTGTGGATCATTGCAGTTAGCGGTGTGCTTCAAAAGAACATCCGTTTTCAATCGAATTTATGAACATACATAAGATGTCAGCGCCAGTGATCAAACAACGTGAACGGCTTGGCGTGAAATAGACTTTTGAATAACATATGAATTTCAACAAGTCTTCATTTTTCTACCAAACCGTTCAATGAGCGAGCCATTTATTTCGTCTGTAACAGCATTACTACTGTGCGTATGTTCACTATACTGCAGGATTGGAGGAAGATGGCCGTCCAGGATTTATCTATCTCGACTCCGCACGGCACAGTATTACTCAGTTTTTGATTTTGAGGCAGACTCGTTCCATCAGGCACCTAAGACGTTGAATTCAAAATATAGACAATGAAGCATTTTCGCTCGTTGGTGCTATTGCAGCTGAAGGTACCGCCAACGTAAACTGGTTCCAGATGCCAAGATGAGATTATCACTTTATATCCGACGTTCAGCCACAGTTATCCGTTGCCGATATGGAGCAGAGATATTTTTACAGACTGCCAGGTGCAGTATCAGCGGGGAGTACGGAGGTTCAAAAAAGTGAAACATGAGACTCCTTGGAAAGTCGAAACTGGATGATTCAGGAAACCATCAATGGCTGCTGGAGTACTGAAGCTTCTCCTTCTTTGATACACAAAAGCTAACCGGAAGGAATCCTGAAACAAAAACGCAGACAATAAGACTAGCGTTCGCAAAGCAGGGGTTTGCGAGCTGCTAATTGCATCCTTGAGAACGATTCCATGAGGGATACAGTTGTTTCATCTCCAATCAAAAGAGGGCACAGGAATTCGGAAAGATCAGGTTCCAAGGATGCAAATCAAAAACGGCGATGTTGATTGTTAAAGGGCAAGTCATTCTGTTTCGGCAGCAAAGCGGTGTCCGGTTTAGTGATATCGCACGTTGATCCTAGAGGATATCACAAAGAGAAATTTGGTAATTCCAGACTCAAGACCTGGTATTGGGCCAGACCTTGGAAACTTAGAGCTGAGAATCTCGTATGGCGTGCGGGATAATCTAGCGAATGTTGTCAAAATTCAGTTAGTAAGTATGCATACCAGGTATGAGGACTTGTGGACCCATCGTGTCGAGTCTTGCTACCGATAATGCGGAATGTACAACTGGTTTGGTAACGAACGGACAGTATATATCACTGACGGTATGATTTACAACAGACTCACCGGTGTAAAACTGTTTCGTCAACCCCCAGAAGAGAGAAGCAAAGTGCGCAAATTGAAAAACACCAACTGCGACTCTGGAATTTTCATGATGATACAAGCAGAACCGGGATTTGCAGCGTAAATTACTTCGGAAGAAATTCGAGGCACAACAGGGGATGCTGGCGTGGAGTCCTATACGAATCGAAAGTTCGCGAGAAGAAAAAAATAAAAGACATGTGCTTGAGTGAGATCCAGAATGCAACAGAGTCCAAAGAGGAGAAAAATGCAAAGCGTATGGTCAACTGTGGAAAGGGTAGGTAATCAACTGGAGAAATAGCATGGTAATTACAGGGAGAAAAAAAGGAAGGATAAGAGGAATGGGTTGCGCAATAAAGGGAGTGGTATGTGCCATAGCCTATACAAACTTGATGTTCTCTGAAAATCTATAGGATCCAAGTCGAAGTTGGTTATAATGGGAAATGCAAAGCGGGTCCAGAGGATTGCGTTCAACCGCTTGTACTATGGATGCTCTTGAGGATCTCCCAACGATTGTGCCAATTGGAAGCCCACGATGGCTTAGTAGACGAGCTTTGAGGCCCAATAGGCCCCACAGGTGCAGAGGGAGGCTGAGTAATTTTTTCCAGATCAAGTTGGCTAGGAAAGGGTGACAGGAGCGGGCTCACGACGCCAGTCGTGAAAATAGAGCTGGCACCATCTTTCATCTGTGTAGAAAGAAATTTTCGACTATCAATCACTAATTTGTCTTCATCCAAAAAGGATATCTCCGATTCGGTTTCGCTGTCCACTAAGGTGGCCTCCGAATCGTCGCTGAAGTTACAGGAACTCGTTGATCTCGATATGTCCCAATCGGGCTCCGAGTATGCGTCGGATATGTCTTCGTCCCAATATATATGCAAACGTGTGCCACCCTCTGCTGCCAAATGGAGATCATACGTCCAGAGCATTTTGACTAGAGTCCAGCTGGGTACGCTTATGAAATGGCGATCAACCTCAACACAGTAGGGATCACGTAATGCGGGGATATCGCCGTGGCGTGGATGTATGCTGGGAACAGGAGCTTGCTGTGTCAATGCCATTTCGCGCAGGCGTGTGCCGAAGTGGACGGTAGTGATTCCACTCGGCGATATTTTACCGTATGCCTTGGGGCTGTTCTCTGTGTTGCCTTGCTCTCGCATAGACCAGAACGACTTGACATGCTCGAGCGCAACAAGTGAATACCCGTGATGGTGATAATTATGGCGCTGATGGACAGGAGCACGGCGTCCTGCGAGGAAAGGAGACAACTTGGTTGGGAAACATGAGTATTTATGGCGAGTCGGCGCTGAAGGCGGTGTTTTCTTGCGACGAGACGTCGTGACGAAGGGAAAGCACAAGCGAGAAACAGACGTGGGCGTCTTTCGAGGGGTGGCCGGCAACCCTGTGGAACGTTCCATGAGGGATAGGGGAGGCACAGCATGTCGTCCTTGAGGTATAAACGACACTCGACCGTCGTCATCGACAGCTGGAGAACACATCGACATTGGTGGGGCTGCAGTGGGCGCAATCATTGTGTCTGATTTGTTCAACGACTGCAACGGCTCGGTGGTAGTTATATGTCGAAAAATCCCTTCCGACGATTGGTTCCCTTGCAAGAAAACTTGTTGATCGAAGTCAAGGCGGCTTGAAGGGCAAGAAGGTAAGCCGGTTCGATCAGACTCTACGTCCAAAAACGACTTGGAAGTCGCATCCATTCCTCGACCAGCGCCTTGGGCGGCAATAAGAAGAAAGGTCGTTAACCCAACTCCTCAGGAGTTCTAGATATAGTAGAAACCAGTCGTAATGCGGAGATGGAAGGGGGTTTAGGCGTAACCTGCCTCAAAATTGAAGAGATCGGCAGTAAGAAAATGAAATTGCATACCGTCCAACGTGAGTATCTAAGGGATGGGTACATCTAAGACAAACCTGTACATAGTTGGCTTTTAAATTCTGAATAACACAGTGAAAAACAAATCCGCGACACGTGACGTTCTATTTCGAAAACGCTCACAATAATCATATTGCACAAGACTGACGAACGATTGTCTACGGTAACACAAGTATTGTGCCAGGACCCTCCTTCGCTTCCTGGAAGCCTATTTTTTCTGGCTCAGAATTAGGTTGACGCAAATCATGCCGAAGGTCAATGACCTTCACAGCTTCACCTGACCCCTCTGCGTTCCCATCAGAAATTTCTACGGCGTGACTCGTAGTTTTGGGTCTGTGGATGACTCTGATCTGGGGTACTTGTACGTAGCCACACTCAAGGGGAATCATCTGCCATACCAACTTTTCTTCGGATCCTGGAAGCAATACAGGCACGCGACCACTTCTTATTCCGGAAACTACAAATCCGTCAAGAGTTTCTGGATCAAGGTGGGCCGTGATGTTCGCCGATCTACTTGGGTGGTAATTTCGTATCGTCAGTTTCATCAATATTGGTTTGTGAAGAGTTGCCTGCGGAGGAACGTCTAGGAGTGCTATGAGGTTGTCCAGGGGCGGTTGCAAGGTTGGGAGCACAAAATAACTTCCTGTAGTTGATCCCCGCTTGCCATTAGGAAGAATCCTATAGAAAATGGGGTCAAACAACTGACGTATGACCGATGGTATACAATACCGATGCCATGTGACATAATATTGTCCAGGTCCTTCAATAGGCTCTGGAGCCATATCGCAGTCGTCATCGACACTATACCTAATTCTGCATCTTGTACAAAACACGTCTCCGTCAATGTATTCTGGGAAGAGCTTAATGAAGACTCGCGATGACTAGGAGTTTGCTCACCCGCAGGAAATAAGTCGCTATCTTTCACATCAGTTGAACAATCGAGCACCTTTGCGTATTTATTATCCTAAACGCAAAAAATGAGGAATGACAAGCATATGCCAAAAGTGACACATACCTTCCTTTCCAAGTCAATGTTTTCAATCAGAAGATTCCACGGCCCAACGCATGTCAGGGTCAAAGTGACGATAGCATTACCACCTCTCCTACAATCCCAGAAGGAGTCTTCAAATGTTGCCAAATCGGTCAAGCCTGCCCATGGACTCGTGTCACGCTCATACGAGATTGAAAAAGAAACGTCAACGGGGTTGATGGTTGGAACAACCAGTAAACTGAGGTGCTCCATCATATCACGAGAAATTACGTCCTCATCGTCTCCTTCCTCAGAGTCTGCATCATCATCGACACTGCCGACATCATCCCCTTTAGGTATGACCGCCTTTGTCTGAATCGACACATCTACCACTCTATCCCCACCGGCGCTAGTGTTGAACATGTGAAGAGTCTTGACCGTACTGACCCCAGGAGCGAGTACACCAAGATGAATACCTCTAATGAGACTTGACGACTTTTCTCCATCGAATACAATCCAATTCACTAAGCATGAATATTAAATGAATTTCAATCAACACAAGTTTTCAAAAGTGACCAACCTGCGTCATCAATCTCTGTCGGTTGCAGCAAAAAGTTGACGACAACATCAAGTTCACGAGAATCGACGTTCGTAACCTCAATCTCCACTGGGTAGTCTTCGTCAAGATATGCAGGGGCATGATGATGGAATACGACGTTTACAAGATGTTTTCGATTCTTGACCCTAACACCTCCCTGACGGTCAGAATAAGAATATTATTGACCAAAGACCGTCCTCACTCAGTCGAATGATAGTCCTCGCGCATTACCGTAATAAATTTGGGTGGGTCCACTGAGGTTAGCCATCTTGTCGCTTTCTCTGAATATATTTTCCGTGGCTCGAATGGAATTTCGATTTTCCACCCATATTCTACAATCGCGAGTACAAGGGATGAAATCTGAAGCGAGCGAGTGAGTCCAGTGACCACAATTACTGAATGCTCTTACCTCCAGCTTCGCAGGCCTCTCAGAAGCAACGAAACCAGCAAAAATAGCTGTATCTCCCAATCCCCAACGCAAGTCAGCATCTTTAATCACAGCCTCCTCTACCGGATTCATCAGAACGCGCCCCAAATCAATTCTTCTGACATGATAGGACATGTTCTTCGTCGAATCTGCATCTTCGTGATTAACAATGATCGGTGGGCAAACATCATCCACGAAGAAGATGGTAAGGCGAGTGAAGGGTATGGAAGAGATAGTGGCGGAGGTCGGAGCAGTTAGGGTCAACTGGAAAGGGGCAGGATCGCCAACTTTGACTTCAGGTGACCAAAAGACGACGTCCGGGTCAACTGCGGTACAAAAAGAAGTGCCAAAAGCAGAAATTTTGAAACCGTGCGCAGATAGAAGGGGAAAGAACTCACATATCGGCAAGGCATCCGCCAATTCAATTACCAAAGCTTGATCAGAAGAAGGCACGGTGCTCTGCAATAAAAAAAACACAACATTTCTTCATTGAGCAGCCATAAATAGGAATCAGTCCTAAAACCGAACCCTCAACAAAGTGACAAAGTCATCTTCTAACGAACTCGGATCTACTGACTCAACAAAATCTTGACCAAAACCACCTTGTTAATCAAAAGACAGAATGAGATATGCCTCGCTTACCATGGCCAATCATCTCAACTAGAAGCTTGATACTGAGTTCTACATCCCCAAGTTTCTTCGCACAGGCATACCACGTCGATAACAGAGGCCTTGTAAGTGCGTGCCACCTCTCACACCGGTAGGTCTTCGCGATCCTTTCAAAGAACCTATAGTAAACCAATAGACATTTCAGCTGGCGTTCGAAATGTTAAAGAAATGGAAAGGACCGACCGAACAGCCATATCAAACTTGCCTGCATCGTAGTACGTCTGTGCGATTCGGTATGCAATCCATAGTGTCAGACGTCCTTGTCCTTGTCCTTCACCCGGCACAGAAGAATACTTCTTGAACAGCTCATAGGCTTTGGTATACATGTCATTGATAACAGCCAAATGTTCCACCTTTTTTTCGTTCGCAAAGCCCGGTGAAGCGACCATCGGCTCCTGATTTATATAACGGTAAGCACCCAAAAAAAGCTAAAGACTAAATCAAATCGAAATATTGTTACCTGGGCTTCAAGTGCAGCCAAGAACCCCTTCCTCCGTATCTCCGTACACCGCGCCGCGACATAGTAATAAAATCCGGGGTGTTGTAATGCATGGCTCGGGTTTATGCCCAATGAGGGTGCCGTATCATATTCTAGGAGGTGACCTGCTGCTGCCGCCGCTCGAACCGTTGCTTGTGATGCTGAGAGGTTAAGCTGCAAGGGTTTGTGTACAGGCAGAACAAGGTTGGATCGAAGTCCGTGTTCGAGCAGCTCAGCCAATACTCGATGTCTAGATGGTGTATTACGTGAACACTTGAAAAAAAAAAAGCTATAGGACGATCCACCACGCACTGTCTTGCCATCCAACTCCAAAACTCGAAAGTTTCCTCCCCGATACCCCATCCCCTCGAAAAGTCACTGAATTGGCGAATGTGCGAGTTATGATGTGATAGCGCCAACGAATGTTCGTTGTTGTACAAATAGAGTTTCACGATCTGCGATTCGTTTGCAATGACATTAAGAACAAAAAAAAACGGAGGGTGTACTAGCACGGACCTTGATGTTAATACAATCTACAAGAACTTTGGCTTCAGCCCAGCGTTTAGTACGTGGAGGTAGAATTGCAGTTGAGCCAAACATAATTGTTAACGTTTCATACGCGTCCTGGTAATGTCTGGGCCAGAAAAGATCATCAAACAAAGTAAGAAAGAGAAAAATGTACACACTTCAGAGCCACCTCATCTTCACCTCTGAACTCTGCAAAGCATGCCATCTTGTATTCATAACGGACAGTCCATCCTTCAGGTCTCAAAGGACGGGCGACATTCACCCTTCCACCCAAGGCGGCTGGGGTGGGATATGTAGTAGTTTGGGAGTGTCGATTCCGTTTCCGGCGCACCCGCTTCGAGTGACCTGTATAGTACTCGACAGCTGGTTCATGAAGAGCTTGTTGCAAACTGAAAAGATCTCAGTCCTCAGATACCCCAGATAAAATTTTGAGTTACCTGTGAACGAATTCGTTGAGCTCGGAAGGGCTCACTGGACTGAGAACAAAAAGAGATGCTCTAGAGTCAAGTGCGCTCTGTCTTCTGATGAAAGTCAATCTTGTGTCTAGAGAAGGATCGTCTATAGATTTTCAATTCAGAAGTTCAATGGTGTTACGTAATCAAATTAGAATGACCTAGCATCCCCCTTGTAGCCATTAGGACAACGGTGAGCTTGATACCGCGCTCTGCTGTTATCTTCTTCCTCTGAGCAATCTCTGCAGCGAGCTCTAAATCCCTTTCCCGTTCCTCGAATTCTCTCTCTTTTTCCCGTCCTGTTTCTGGAAGGTCTAAAGGTGGTCTCGCGGCCTGTGGTCGCTCGAAGATTCGGAGAAAGACGACGAAGACAGAAGGGATGAGAGTCGTATGTTTACGTACCCAAATGGGTGCTATAAGCCCATCTGGATACAAGGGTGAAGTCGGCGTAAGAGGAGACAAGGGAGAATGGGAAGCTGAATAATGTGGATCGTCGAGAGCAACGAGCTTCCGTGGAGGAAAGCGAACGTCTTTGCCCACAAGCATGATTTGAAATGATATGGTTCTTTCAGGTTGCCAGATGGCGACTTTGTGCTGAGCGAGAAGGGCATCACGCAGGCGAAGAGTGAGGACATGGAATGGGTCTTGTTTTTGCGTAGAAGATGGTGGGGGTAAGTCCAGTCCCGCGACAAACATGACTGGCGCAAGCTGCGCCAGAAGTTCTGGGGGATATGAATTCATGTTGGACCCAGTTAGACCTACGTCTGAAATCAATGCATTCAAGTGAGATCTACGGAATGCATGAGTATTTGTTTATTGCTGCATATAAAATTCTTACGAGATTGTCTCTACGTCTGAGTCCTTCAACAAGAGAAGGCAAACGTGCCGGCCGTGGTAGTGCCCAAATTGGGAAAGTTAGTTCTGAGACCCGGTCCGCTTGCCGCTATGATATAATATTTTTCTGATGGTGCAAATCCGAACCCATTCGGCCGAGTCGGAACCATTTACACACCCGATTATAAGATTCATGCCTGCTAGAAATTATTTCACAGTGTCCAGACACATTGTGACAGGTCCACACCATTAAAACACCTGATTTTAATGCTTTGCATACTACAAGTTGTAGCACAATGTCCGAACCCATTTGGCCGAGTCGGAACCATCTACATCAGGAAAACATGTTTTTACTTAATGCCCTTATATGTCCTTAAAGTTACTTAGATGTTGTCCAAGTAAATCCCAAGGACATGTGAAAGTCAACTG
>Ga0307514_10001497_pt1 | contig 28102 bp, 40 predicted proteins | sample 16_EM_MG_FD_203088 | JGI IMG/M metagenome (GOLD analysis project Ga0307514, IMG submission 203088) | Populus trichocarpa ectomycorrhiza microbial communities from riparian zone in the Pacific Northwest, United States - 16_EM | ecosystem: Host-associated > Plants > Roots > Unclassified | place... | reverse complement strand
GTCCTACCGGTCTATGTCGCAGCAAGGCTTAATGTACGTTACCCACCCGGAGATTCCACTCTCGGTAAAGTACGCCAGTCGCTTCCGGCAACCCTCGAAATAGTCGGAGAGATCAATCTCGCCCTTTTCTATTTGCGAGGCGTATATTACGATCTCGTGAAGCGAGTTTTGGGGATTCGATACGTACGTGGACTCCGACTTCCCACTTCCATGCGTGAAGGAGGGCTGAGCCAAGGACCCCGTTTTTTTTTAGCATTCATCAACGGCGGAAAATCCAGACACTCGACCACCATCGTACTCTCTCTTGGGAATTTTGCTTGTCACAAGATTGACTTATCGACTCATATCGTGGTTCCGTTCCCGAGGGGCCACCGCAGATCCTTCCCAAAATTCACCGGGAGAGGAAAGTCAAACAACAGGAGGTCCAAACGTGACCTCAGAGGCTTTCTTGGATGATCGTCCGCTTTCGTCGATCTTGAGCGTTCGTGATCCCGAGAGTAGACCTCCCATTCCCCCAGAGGAGGACGAAGGAACCATTCTGGACGTCGGAGCGATCCCAGAAGAGATCAGGGATAGCAGAAAATGTACGCTCTGTTTGGAAGAAAGAACTAATGGGTGTGCCACAGATTGTGGACACATGTTCTGCTGGGATTGTATCGTTGGCTGGGCGAGGGAGAAGGTCGCCCTTTCATTGCAGAATCTGATACCGTTTTACTGATGTTTCTTGCCCCAGTCGGAATGCCCTCTTTGTCGACAGTCCATCAGTTTGCCGCAGCTGATACCCATCCATAATCTGTAATCGTTGCACGGGGTTTATTGGGCTACCAAGTCGTGGGAGGTGTACATTTTGAAACGGCATGCGGAAGATGCGACAAAGCAAACGGGAATACAGTTGTTATGCCTGCTGGATGAGAGTAATATTATCGCCCTTCAACATAATTCTCCCTGTTGCACATGATCAGGCAGTCTTTAGATATGAATCGCGAAACCCAGGCCTGGGATGCGTACCAAGTTCTCGCCGCGGTTTGGACTCCTTCACGTAAACCTCAGCTGCTTCATCTATTACGACATTCATGAACTCGTCGAAACCCTGTAGAACACGACCAAGGGTTGATCAGCATCTTCGAAATATGCTCTAGAATCAAGCATAGAAAATGGGGCTGGAGGGGGAAGGGCGCGAGGCGCAAATACGGACGCGAACACGAAAAGAGAACTTTCCGGCCCACTATCCATCCTGATACCACGGGGAGTGGCGTGTTCAACTCCAGCGTGGGGTAGGGGTTGGAAATGCACGCACAATTATCCGTCCCTCAATGCGCATCTCGATGTTGTCGTACAGCCAAATCACGACCTTCGACTTCTGTAAAAATAAATTAAATGAAACCGTCAATACACGCGTTTCAGGACGTTTTCCGTGCCGTGGCGTATTGCGACGGTAAAAACACTGACAATAATCGTACAACCTTGGTCAGTTCTGATTCTCTTTCCAGGGCCGTGATGAACCCGTCACCAAACTTGATTCGCTTGAGGTCACCGTTTACGCCACTCCCCTGAGCTATCCCCCTGGCGCCATCCGCCCTGTTCTGGGAGATAACATTCGCTACGATAGTATCGCCTACGGCCGCTATGGAGGCAGTCGTCGTGCTCCGAGCCGTTGAACGTTTCATTGGTAAGACTCAAGTTTTGAAATCGAAATCGAACTGCTTTTTAGACCGGCAGACGAAGCAGATTCGGTTCTTCCACGCAGGCCCTGAACGGAAGGTTTTACCTCGTGGAAATAAAGCATATATATATATATATATTGGATATCTCACAGAGGTTTCTGGAATGTGGAATGTCGACCGTAACCGGCTCATAAGGGCGGGCAGGCGGGGAACACTTGATCGCGTTGATAATAACCAGAAACCATACATTGTAGACAGAAAAGAATCGGAAGTGACGCAGAAGATCATACATGGGGTGCCGGCAGACATCGAGGTCGAGACGAGGTAAACATATGATGCTTGTTGGAGGGTCCGGGAGAGAAGCCCGTGTTCTTGGTCTAAGAATCGTCGCGAGTGGCCCCAGGGCGCTTGCATCGCAGGCTGAACCTCGATGGTGAATTCATCACCTGTGAATGTATCGACGACAGAAAGACGGAAAACGAGGCAAAGTCATAGTGGTCCAAAAAGTTGTCGATCCCCGAGCAGTGACGACCGTCCATGTCACGCAAAGTACCCGGTCAGCTGTCCAGACCCCTCAACGAACACTCACAGTACGAAAGCACAAGACTTCCCTGAGGAATAACTAAACGTCCGTCCCATCACCACTATGACTGACCGTTTTGGTGACACCGCTTTCTACCCCTCAGGCAACGTCGGCTGCTTCTAGAAACAGACGCTACGAATGGGACGTTCGGATTGTATGCGCGGCACACGAACTCGGTTCCAACTGTTCCGTCCTTATCTTCCTTGGCCATGTTCCTGATGATCCGAAGGAATGGGAAGACAGCCCCAATTTCGTCGACGCACATTCCACCTACATCTGGACCCACGAAGACGCTCAAGAGCGTGAGCACTGGCGCAAACACGGCAATCTCGTCCAAGGAGGCATCCCTCTCGATGACGTACTCGCACGTTATCCTGAACTACGGTCCTTGAAACCAAATGTTGTTGTACCATACCTCACCGAAAATTTGCATTGGCGTGTTCTCAAGGTAAAAACACTCTCGGTGATCATATAACCTCGATTAGTTCTGATTCTCTTTCTAGGCCAATGGTGAACCCGTCGCCAAACTTGATTCGCTTGAGGTCACCGTCTACGCCACCCACCCAGTTCTGGGAGAGGACCGTCGGTACGACAGTATCACCTATGGTCGCGATGGGGGCAGCCGTCACGCTGCCATTGAACGTTCTACTGACGGAACCCAAGCTTTGAAATCGAAATCGAAACTGTACTTTACTACTTCTTTGTAACGTTTACCAATGACACAATAGCAGCGGCCCGCCCTCACCGGCGAGAGAACGGAATGAGGCTCCACGCGGAATGTTTTCACAGTCGGCCGCAGTCCAACTAGTAATAGTGATCCAAAAAGATGTCGAGTCCCGACGGTTGCGGGCGTCTTGAGTTGGATGACGAAATCGATCACGGCGTATAATCCCGTTCCGGGCAACGAATCGCGATCGCGAGCTGGTGTTGTGGCGCGGTGGCTTCTGAAGGAAGTCCAAAGGGGCGGGAGGGAGCGTCACTCTACTCCCTGATGTCACAGCTACGTCATATGACACCCGGTTAAAAACCCGGCACCATCCTTTCATCCTTTTCACAAGCCACAACCGTCTACAACCTCTGAAAACTCACGATGTTTCGAGCAACACTCACGAGGTCTTCCATCTCTCGCAGCGTCGTTGCTGCACGCCAATTACATTCTTCCCCGGTCGTTGGGAAGACGGTAACTGAGAAAGTTACAGAAGTCGCGGACAAGGTTTCATATTCACGGTTATCGTCGAATCGTTTTGCTGATATCACCGTTGACAGGTTAACAAGTCCGTAGGAAAGGGTCTCGCCGACGCTATCGACAGCGGCGAGAAGGTGGTGGATTCTACCAAACACTCGATGGGTTCCGCCAAGCGCAAAGCAAGCGACAAGACTCAGGATGCTCAAGGAGTGGCCAAAGAAAAGGTGAACCAAGCTTCCGAGTCGACGAAGCAAGCAACGGAAACCGCGAGACAGAAGTTCAACCAGACGGCAGGAGATGCGAGTAACAAAACCGATAAAGTTCGCCCCCTTTTTTCAACGCCTTTACTCGTCCATTGTCTGATCTATGCACACGTCCCAGGTTTGAGCCGGTTACGGTCACGAGGCGCCCGCGACGAGGAAGTGATATCACGTAGCCAAAACATCGTAACCACGAGACATAGTATCGTATCATTAATCGAGCCCTTCAGCATGAAGTTCTAGGAGCGAAGTTGAACTTGAGCTTCATATTCGTATCCAAAATCCCATAGCCGGGCTCTTGATAATCCGAGTAGATGTGGGCGAACCATCCGACACCACCACCCGGAACGTTTTTGAAATATGAACATTTCGAGTCGAGCAGGGCGTAATAATTCTACCCAAACAAGTAAGCAATCGCACTCGTGGTGGTACATCAGAATAGCACCCACGGATTCTTGAGCAACGCTAGCTACAGCGTCGGGACTGTTTGGTTCGACCCCCGGGTAAGTGACAGACGGCCATCCGTTCTTTGTGGGGATGAGGAACAAAGCACGCGCGAAGGAGGACCTGTCGTCTACCTGGCTGAACCAAATTTTCCTCCCGTTGACACGTTGAACGAACCAACTAAGATCCTTCTGAACGTTCATCCAGGCCTGATCGCCTGGAACGGAATAGGGTTATGCTCGGTTGGCAGCTGGGTTAACGGTACACTCACCTGTCGTGGCATCCCTCGCAAAGAATGGGAGAATGTGTGCGTCGACAACATCGATCGCGGCCAACACATCTGTCGCACCATTATGTTCCTGAAACCCGTATGCCATCTCGCTGATCGTCACCGGGATTCTCAGGCCCGCGAGCTTAGTTTTGGCAGCCTTTACCTGTTCCGCCAACAGTGCGGGGTCCAAGGCCCAATCGAACAATGGTTCTGAACCAAACTGCAAAACGCGAGTAACGAACTTGGCCTTCGGATTGGATAACAACGACTTGAAGAGGTTGTCGCGACGTGTCTTCCAGATATTCGGATCGTCCCAGCCGAACCATATGAGCGCGTGCACTCCGAGGCCGTTCTCCCAAGCGGCCTCTATAATGTCATCGCTGCTCTGATATTAAACACGGAATAAAACAAAACGCCAACCGCTTACTAGTAGTTGGCCCGATCACAGGCCCCATACAAACGGATATAGCGCCCTTTGAAACGTTTCCGGATGTCGGCGAACTCGGAGTTTAATCGACTCTTGCTCTGGCCTGTGCAAACGGAAACGTGAGTCAGTGAACCGAAGAAGGGAGAAGAATCGAACGCGCATTGGGTGATCTCGTAGCTGAACCCTACAAAGGCGTATTCTGTGTTGCTGTTGCACCACCAGCCATCCAGAGACGTCGGTACGGTGGCGGGCATTTTGAAACCAAGTGCGGGGAAACAGGATGTATCAGCACTAGCAACTAGCTCCGGTCCAGACGTCCCTATCACGATCGTGTGGTTGGATATGAGCAAAGGGTGTTCTTGTGCCGCAGCTGTAGATTGGGAGAGTATCAGCCAAGGAACCACGGCGATGAGGGCGTTTCGTAACATCATAGGAGCGCAGAGATGGGGAGATGTCGTTTCTTGTCCTGGAGGGAGGCTGGAATAGAGGGGTGACTAGGGTGAGGAGAGAGGGGGTTAAAGATGTACGAGACGGCGACTATCACAGAAAGATGAAGTAGAGTCGGCAAGTTCCAGCACTGCGGGGATAAGTTACAAGGTAGGTAGATGAAGCGCAATAGGTTTTCTGCCTTCAATCAGATCGAGTTCGACATATGCAGGACAGCCAGCCCAAGAGCGAGTCCTCGTGGTGTCTGAACAACAGAAAGAGACACGTTCGTCGTTACCACAAAGCCCTTCATTGTGGCAGCAACGCAAACTGGGATAGGTCTATTCAAGGCTAAGTCTGATGGAGTTGACGCTGGTGTACTATTCTCGGTCAATGCCATGAATGTAATGAATTTGTACCAAGGGTGAGGAGAGAGCGTGAGTGATCCTTCAGGATAGAGCGCAGATATCGCATGCATTACGCAGACCGTAGAGCGGGTCATATGCGAAGTAGTCACCGCAAAGCCCTCGAAACTGTGCGCCAGTGGCAAAACTAGCCCAATCCGGGGCGCGAACAGCAGTGCAGCCGAACCGCTTCCGGCCGTGAGATTAACAGCGTAGAGCGAGAGAGGAGCCAAAAAGCGAGGATACTACACGGGTGGGAGTGGTGGTGGTGGTGGTGGTGAAGAAAGGTGATGAGCGAGCAGACTGATGGATACTGGAGGGATGGCATTCCGCTTAAACATGACACCTGAGTCTGGACGTGATGCATGATACGACAAATTCCAATGTTGTGGTTCTATAGTGTAGTGGTTATCACACGGGATTCTGATCCGTCATATTCCCGTAACCCCGGTTCGAGCCCGGGTAGGACCTCTTTTTTGAGCTTCTTTAGTCTATTGCTCTTCGGTATCTCGGAGATTTACGTTCATTTTCTCGATGGGAAGGTGGGCTGTTGGCGCTAAATATCGTCAAAAATAGTTTCCAGGATCCGGAGCATGCTTCGTTGGGAAAACCGTGCTGCACTATGGATGCATGGAGGATGTCACCGTTAGAGTCTTAGGTCGTTCTTGGCGGTCCAGATCTTCCGTAACGATGATCAGCTGGGACGAATTGCATTAACCACCGGAGTGCGTCAAAGTCCGGGGGTTCACGCACGCAGTCGGCGATGAAGAGGCGCAGTGCGGTGGCTAGACATCGCCTCGACCGTGGAACGTGTAATTTCTTCCAATCGCCGTGGGAAGGGATGATGGAGATGATCTCACGTGTATCGTGGATTTTCCGGTTTCGAAGACAGTTGCGAGACGTTCTCCTTCGGCCATGCCGTTGGTCGGCAGCACTCATTTTATTTTGTGTCTCATGCGGAAAACCCACCACCAATTTGTCGGGCTGCGATCCGGCTATACTTAGCCCAGCAGGTTGGTCTCGTGAACAAATGTCGTTCAAGATGAATGTTCTGCTATTCCAGTACCGGTTTATTCCGTCCTTTGTTTTTCCACCTTCCCCCGTCGATATTCTCGGCCGGTGTGCTGTGTTGGATGCCATAGATAGCAAATAGACGTCCGGAGATATCTGGCACTGGTGGTGGATACTGGTGTGCTCCGATTTCGACTTAGGGGCGGACAGGAACCGATGAGTTCCAATCCGTGACATCACGCACCTTGCCTTGCCTCATATAACCAAACGCCCCAACTAAAATCACACCCCTCCCTAGTCTTATACACGCTCCCTCCACCACTCGTTCCCCAATCCTCTCTCCCAGCGGCGTCCATGGCCTCCAACCATATACAAGAGGCCCAGGCCCGCGACACCTTCGTAAACGACCAATCCAAGGGTGCCGCCATTTATTCTTTCGATCCAGATGCAAGCCCAGGGGAGAAAGCCGCCGCCGCAGGGAAAGCGCGCGACCAGCTCAAGGACGTTAGGTCCAAGGACCTTGACCCAGCCAAAGGTTCGTCTCCTAATCATACCAAGTCGACTAGTCCTCACCTCTATCCCCTATTGCTAGAGCTCGCTGTAGACGCCGGAAATTCGAACGTCATCCCTACGATAACCGTCGGCGACACCGAAGCCCATCCTGAGGATGTTGCCACGACCGTGCAACCTGCTCAGACACCTGGATCAATTGACGCTGGTCCCTACGTCATACCGGATTGGTACAAGGTTGGCTGGCGCGCAGCATGTGGTCTCGACTCCCCCGAATTGCAAGGAGAAGCAAAAGACGCTGCAATCCTCTCGGCCTTCCTCAAAGAGCAGTACTATGGTGATTGGTACCATAATGCTGGTCTCATCTTCTTTGTGCGTCCAGCTTCTCCGCCTCCTTGTATGTTGATCTAATCGAACCGAACCCCCCCGTCAGGCCGTCTTTACCACCCGCTTTTTGACCCTATTCCGCTTTGGTTGGGGCTGGCTAATCATCTTGCTCGCCGTTTGTGCGACGTACTACTCCGGTTCCACGGCACGTGTGAGGAGGCGGGCCCGTGACGACATTCAACGTGAACTTCTCCTGTCAAGACTTGCCTCCGAACATGAAAGCGCAGAGTGGCTGAATCACTTCCTCCAGAGGTTCTGGATAATTTACGAACCAGTTCTCTCCGCCACAGTCGTCTCCACCGTGGACCAACTCTTATCAGCCAACTGCCCCAACTTCCTCGATTCACTTCGTCTTTCCGCCTTCACTCTCGGAAACAAAGCATTACGCATCGATCGCGTTCGTACATTCCCAAAGACTGAGGAGGATATTGTTATGATGGACTGGGCCGTTTCCTTTACCCCCAACGACATCTCCGATATGACCCCAAAAGAGGTTAACAAGAAAGTCAACCCCAAAATCATCCTCTCCGTTCGCGTTGGCAAGGGCCTCGCCACTGCAGGAATGCCCATCTTGTTGGAGGATCTCAGTTTCTCTGCCCGGATGCGCGTGAAATTAAAACTCATGACCAACTTCCCCCATATCCAGTTCGTCGACCTCATGTTCTTGGAACCCCCCGTGTTTGATTACGTTTTGAAACCGATTGGAGGGGAATATTTCGGTTTTGATATCGGAAATGTAAGCCCACTTCACCTCCGCCACATTTTATCCTAATCTTGCGCTAGATTCCTGGACTTTCTGCATTCATCCGAAACATGGTCCATAGCAACTTGGCACCGATGATGTATGATCCACATGTCTTCACTCTCAACCTCGAGCAGATTCTTTCCGGTACCCCTACCGACACTGCCATCGGTGTTCTCCAGGTCATCGTCCGTTCCGCACGTGACATCAAGGGTTCCAAGATCGGAGGTGGCACCCCTGACCCATATGTCAGCCTTACGATCAACGATAGGGCCGAGCTTGCCAAGACCAAGTACAAACTTAATACGTCAGTCGCTGGTCGATGCGTCATATTCCGCTGTATGGCTGACACAATCCTAGCCACAACCCCACTTGGATGGAAACCAAGTTCTTGCTCGTCAAGTCACTTCAGGAGACCCTCGTTTTGAATGTCATGGACTACAATGACCACCGACAGAATTCCCTCATGGCTTCAGCCTCTTTTGGTCTTGACGTTCTCGAACAGGATGCCACTCAGGAGGATATCTCACGCCCCTTGTTGAAGGATGGCAAAGACCGTGGTGAACTTAGGTTTGATGTCAACTTCTATCCCGTTATCTCCCTGTCAAAAACCAGCGAAGGGACCGTCCAGAAGCTCCCGGAGACGAGTAAATCTCTCCATATCATTGGTTGAACGTCACTCAATTTTCCCCGCAGACGTTGGTGTAGTGCGATTGGTCATCCACCAGGCTAAAGACCTCGACAACAGCAAGTCGATGTCTGGCGATCTCAACCCACTCGTCAAGGTCTACCTTGGTGACCAACACACGCCAACCCACACTTCTAACTGTCTCAAGCACACGAACAGCCCCGTGTGGGAGTCTGCCACCGAGTTCTTGTGCACCGATAAAAAGACTTCCACTATCACAATCAAGGTCATTGACGACAGGGACTTCCTGAAGGATCCAGTTGTCGGTTACATGTCCGTGAGGCTCGTTGACTTGCTCCGAGCTAAGGAGCAAGCTGGCCAGGACTGGTGGCCGTTGAGTGGATGCAAGTCCGGCAGGATTAGGCTGTCTACTGAGTGGAAGCCGCTTGAGTTGAGCTTGCACGGGGTGGATCAATATGTCCCACCGGTTGGCGTTGTTCGATTGTGTTTGAAGAAGGCAACGGATGTCAAGTGAGTACAACCCCATTAACTTATTTTCCCGAATTCTGACTGGCGCCATAGGAACGTCGAGGCCGCGTTGGGTGGCAAGGTTTGTTTCGCTACTACAGTCGAGCGTTGTGACAATACCGACCAAGTTCCTAGAGTGATCCATATGTCCGCGTTCTCGTCAATAACGTGATCGAAGCCAGAACCGAGGTCATCAACAACAGTAGGTTGGGGTCTTTGTCAGTGGAGGTCGAGAAACTTAAGCTTTTACTCAGACCTCAACCCTGTTTGGGATCAGATCATTTACGTTCCTGGTAGGAAGTCCCTCGTCTTTTTGTGTGATACAGTCACTTATGCTCTGCTGTAGTTCATTCTCTTAAGGAGACGCTGTTCTTGGAATGTATGGACTACCAACACATGACGAAGGATCGCTCCTTGGGATACACGGAACTGCACCTCAACGAAATCGCCGCGGAGGCAGACTCTGAAGAGTACCCCTACAAGTCGACCGGGAAGAAAGTCGAGGCTGCGAACCTCAAATTCGAGAAGGGAATCTTCAAAGGACAGCTCCACTATGAGGCCGAATTCATTCCAGCTCTCGCTCTCAGGAACTTCGAATTTAGCGCCGGCGGCAACGATATCCAAAATGCTGTGAACGGTGTTAACGGCGATGCTGCCGACGGAGACGGAGGTTCAATCTCATCTTCGGATATCGAGGCCGAAGCTGTTCCTACTGGTATCACATCTCGTGGACCTCTCGGCATGAAAAAGAAGGAGGGCCATGTAAACAACAAGGAATCCACGGACACATCGCTTACGGAAGATACCGACCATGATACTGCTCCCATTTCCGACCCATCGGCTGACAACGAGGCCAAAGGCAAGCCCGCAAAGGGTGTTGTGTTGTCCAAGGAGGAGTTACTGCAACACCGTAAGTCGAAATGCATTTTTTCACCACTACCAGAATCCTCACCGTTGTTTTAGAATCTGGAATCATCGTCTTCAACATCACCACTGCCCAGCTGACGAGGAAGGCTCGCCTCGAGGTGCTGCTGGATGATGCATACTGGCCCGCGTTCACTACCTCCATGGCCCGCAGCCGCCACGTGACTTGGGATTACACCGGCGAAGGATTCATTAAGGAGCTAGATTTTGGACGCGTCTGGTTAAGGTTCAATGAGGCCGACGAAGGAACGAAGGATGATATCATTGCTGAGTGGAAGGAAGACGCGAAGAAGTTCCTCCAGGAAGCCATGGTGCGTTCGATGTCCCTGTTTGGTCATCGCTCCGGATCGTTCTGACGAGCTCCAAAAGGATGGCGTCGTCAAGCGAACCCTGTTCGATTCAGACGGAAAGTCAGTCGGGACCGTAGAGTTGGAGGCTCGCTACATCCCTGTACCCCTAAAACTGGAACCAAGGGAAAGCGTTAACAGTAAGTGGAACATCCGTCTATCCTCAGACATGACTAAGCCCCCTCTTAGATCAGGGTGTCCTCAAGGTCCAACTCCTCAACGGCGGCGAGATCCATGGCGCGGACAGAAGCGGTATGTTCTCCCTCACCTAAAAACCGTCCATCTGACCCATACGATTGATTCAGGCAAATCAGATCCCTTCGTTGTCTTCACCCTTGATGGCCAGAAGGTTTTCAAGTCACAGACCAAAAAGAAGACGCTCAATCCGGAATGGAATGAAACATTTTCCGTCTCAGTCGTAAGTGTCGTGATGCACATCGGGACCTTCTGATCGCTTACTATGACCGACGCAGCCGTCCCGTGCTGCAGCTGACTTCCAATTTGAAGTCTTTGACTGGAACCAGATTGAGAATGCCAAAAGCTTGGGAACTGCCAGGATCGATCTCGAGGAAGTGGAGCCCTTCCGCGGTCTAGAGAAAACCGTCTTCTTGAGTCACGACAAGCATGGAACAAGGGGTTGGATTCGTGTGCATCTGAACTTCCAACCAGAGATCATCGTGAAATCTCGCGCAAAGACTTCCACTTTCTCTACTGCCGGCAGGGCCGTGACCCAAGTTGGTACTTTGCCTTTCCAAGCGGGAAAGGGTGTCCTCCACGGTGTCACGCGTGCATTTGGAAGAGGGGGCAACCATAGCTCAGACGATGGGAGCATTATCGACGTTGCGGAAATCGGAACCGCTCAGGCTTCCCAGCCGGTCGGCGCTGACGGTATCGGTGTAGGCGAGAATGTGTTCAACGCGCCTGGTCAGGGCATCTCCGGTGCTGGTGGACACGGGAACGGACATCTCACCGAGCCCGGAATCGTGAAGGTTACGGTCATTGAGGCGAAGGATTACAACCCAACCGGAGAAGGTCTCAAGCCATACGTGATTTTGAAACTCGGAGACAAGGAACACAAGACTTCTCATCGTCCCAAGTCGACGGGCTCTGAGTGCAGCTGGTAATTTTTCAATAGGTTTTTGCGCATTTTGATTCTGAATATTGAATGCTCCCTGGTTCTAGGAACGAACAATGTGCCTTCGTGGTCAACTCCACCCAGTCCAAGATCAACGTCTGGGTACACGACTACCACACCATCGGCAGGGACAAATTGTTAGGCGCTGGGGAGCTTGATGTATGTATATCCCTTCTGTCGAGTGACTGTGTCTCATGTCGTTCATCAGATTTGGCGCCATCTTAACCCCGCCAATGGTATCCACTCATCAGAAGTCCTCCTCCAGCTGAACGAAGGGCAGGGTCTGCTAAAGGTTCGATTGGACCACAGTAAAGATGAATATCAACACCTTCCGCGTGGAGCCTCGTTCCATTCTCTCGCCGATGCCATGAATACCAAGGCGATGACTTCACCGTCGAGGTTCAGCCTGCGAGGCAAGCGCCCAGGACCTGGTAGCGACGATTCTTAGACCACGAATACGGGCTTTTCTGCGGCGCCATCTTTTGATTTTCCCTGATACTTCCATGTTCACTTCTTCCATCTGTCTCGGCATCGATATCCGCCAGACACTCCTGTACCGACAGCCTAATAGTATGTTGTATAATCTGTTATTTCTGTATTTTCTTGTCCTATTTCTTGGCCCTCCATTACATGTATGATTTTCCGCATCATATTCCGCATCACTCCCGATTCTTGTACGCCTTTTCTATCTACGATGTACGGTTTCTGGTTATTCACAACACGACCAACCGTGCTCCCTGCCTGCCCGCCCTTGCAAACCGGTTTCGGTTGACATTCCGCATTCCAGCAACCTCTGCGGGATCTCCGGTTTTGTCTTATTGCGACGAGGTAAAACCTTCCATTCGCAGATATGAGGCCTGAGGGTCGTGGAAGAATTGAATCAGCTAAGCATCATTATATACATATCTGCCCAATATCTGCCGGTGTGGAAAAAGATTCGATTTCAAAATTTGAGTCTCGCCAATAAAATGTTCAACGGCTCGGAAAACGACGACTACCTCCAATTACCTGCGGAGGAACTGAGCGCCCCGGAGGCGGTAGCGACGATTCTTGTGTAGACCACGGATGCGGGGTTTTCTGCAGCGGCATCTTTGTCGCATGTTTACTTCTTCCATCCGCCTTGGCCTCGATATCCGCTACGGTTTAATGGTACATTGTACAGTCTAGTCTGTCGTTCCCGCATTTCCTCGCTTCGTCTTCCATCGCATGTACGATTTTACGCACCACAAACCGATTCTTGTACGCCTTTTCTATCTACGGTGTATGGTTTCTGGTTATTCGCAACACGAACAAATGTTCCCTACCGGCCCGCCGCTGTAACACGGTCTCAGTCGACATTCCGCGTTCCAGCAATCTCTGCGAGATATCCGGGACGTTGTTCTCCTTTATTGCGACGAGGTAGAACCTTCCATTCGCAGAAAGGAGGGTCTACGTGGAAGAAGGGGATTGCGTTTACCAGTGTGAAGAGAGAAAAAGGAAGTCGCGGCTGACCTCGCACTCGTGAAGCAATTTGTTCGTGACCTCCATTCCGTTGAATCCACCGGCCCAGGAGCTGGATATTCGTCCGTGTTCTTGTCCCTGCTGGGATTCTTCCGATTCGGTGGGTACGTATGGAGGGTTAAAGATCAATACATCGACCGAGTTTTGTAGCCGAGTTGATAGTGGGCCTATCAACGAGGTGTGTATCGCGTCTACCTCAGACTAGATAACGTCAAATGATAAATTAGGTGCGCTTTTTTTTTTTGGGGGGGGATCACCTTATTTTTTCGTGCTGTGGCGATCGTACATCGGCAGGCATAAGGGTTGATGTCCGTCGCGAGGTAAACTGACAAAAAGTTGAAGACAACCAGGATTCACACGTGTAGACTTTGGAAGCTTACAGGAGGATTGTCCCAATATCGAGGCTAGGAACGCAGATACGCAGCCAGAACCAGGTCTAACCGACTGACGATTCTTCGGGAAATCGACCGCCAAAGAGATGGCTGTACCTACCCAACTTCGAGGCAAACAGACGGCCGAAGCTTCTTCAGTTCGTCCGCGTCCTTTTCTAGGGCGTCGAGAAGGACGAAGGTATCTTCTGCCAGTCAGATGAAAGCATATAAGGGTGTCATCAGGCACGGGAGTTTGGATGGTGCGCGCGTTTTTTCGTACCTGCCGGTTCGTAGACCAGATCATAGTCTTTTCGTGTTAGATGGGATAAGTCTGGTGTCGGAATCATGATGACACTCCTTGCAGCCGCCCTGGGCAATTTTGTCAGATGTGACCCAGGGATGAGTTGTCCGAGAATGTCGGCCGATCGAAACGCATTGCAGCGACTGGCCAGACACCTTGACCACGAGAGGGCTGGATAACATCATCGTTAGCATACGCAACCGAAAACGAAAGACAGCAATGTTCGCTGTTGTTTTAGCCGTAATGGCTACTACCCGCAGGATTACTTTTTTAAAGGATAGGAAATACAGTATCTTTGGTAAACGTTACAAAGAAGTAGTGAAGTACAGTTTCGATTTCGATTTCAAAGCTTGGGTCTCCTCAATATAACGTTCAATGGCTCGGAGCATGACGACTGCCTCCATCGCGACCATAGGTGATACTATCGTACCGACGATCCTCTCCCAGAACAGGGTGGGTGGCGTAAACGGTGACCTCAAGCGAATCAAGTTTGGCGACGGGTTCACCATTGGCCTAGAAAGAGAATCAGAACTAACCAAGGTTATATAATCACCGAGAGTGTTTTCACCTTCAGAACACGCCAATGCAAGTTTTCGGTGAGGTATGGTACAACAACATTTGGTTCCAAGGACCGTAGTTCAGGATGACGTGCGAGTACGTCATCGAGAGGGATGCCTCCTTGGACGAGATTGCCGTGTTTGCGCCAGTACTCACGCTCTTGAGCGTCTTCGTGGGTCCAGATGTAGGTGGAATGTGCGCCGACGAAATTGGGGCAGACTTGCCATTTCTTCGGATCATCAGGATAATGACCGAGGAAGATAAGGACGGAATAGTTGGAACCGAGTTCGTGTTCCGCGCATACAATCCGGGCGTCCCATTCGTAGCGGCGGAGTCTGGTTCTAGAAGCAGCCGACATGCCTAGGAGTAGAAGGTGGTGTCGCCAAAACGGTCAGTCATAGTGCGGTGATGGGACGGACGTACGGTTAGTTATTCCCCGGGCAAGTCTTGTGCTTTCGTGCTGTGAGTGTTCGTTGAGGGGTCTGGTAGTTGAGGTGCTTGCGTGACATGGATGGTCGTCACAAGACATGGCCCTACAAATCTGGTTCTCCACCCTCACCCGTTCGCTTTCCATTCGGACTTTCGGGGAGAGTCCCGCCCAGGTGCGTTTTCCCCTTCCGTACCCTCCCCCTCAGGACTTCGCCCCCCGTCTTTGAATTCGAGGTTGGATTCCTCCAGCCCAGCCCCGCCCTGGCAGATCCGTCTCAGTGATTTTCAGCCTCAAAAGCCTCTCAGAGTTCACTCTACTCCCTCTCGCTGAGACACCACAATCCTTCCCCGTTCTCGAGACATTTGGTATCGGCTTCGAAACCCGGCCATCATATTCTCTCCCTACGCTCCCGTCGAACTCTTCGTTACCCTCTTCACCGAAAATACTTACATTCTCAAATTTTGACCTCTCCGGTGACTCTATGGGCTGCAAGAACGCCTTAAGCCCATTTGTCACGTTTTCATCGTCGATTCGAAAGGATACCTTCGTCCCAACTGTCCTATTGCAGAAGCCCGTTCGCGGGACGGAGACGAAAGCTGGTCGCCGAACCGTTCCGGTCAACACCACCAGCAACTTTCCCATCGTGATCGATGGACCTGATGAGCACAAGGTGACGACCCGTCTGCTTTTTCGTCTTTGCGGTGGCAATTTTCTCCAGAGATCCCGGTACATTTTACATCGCCGGTTAACCGGAAAAACGGATCATCCGTGGCCGTAGCTGAAAGGACCAACAAACACATTCGTTCTACGTTCCACATCATGTCGATCCTTACACCGTTGGCGTCAACATCCGTCGTTTCCGGAACGAGGTCTCCGGGGTGGTGCACGTGGGGCTGTCCCTACCATTCATAGCTGCCACATACCCGCCTCTCTCCGGAGCCGAAAAGACCAATGTCGTCATGGAGGCATCAGAAGCGTTGAAAGGTGCCCAGCTATTACTTCCAGAAGCTCAGCGACACCGTGGTCATCGACAAGAAAGCCATCACTCCTCTTCCAGGATCTGTCTCGATTGCGGGTGGGGATTCCTTGTCCATTGTCATCCTCCCCTCCTGGGTCCGTTCGTTCCGCATGCTCGTTTCGCGGATCATTTTCCTGCGGTTCTACGTGTCATGGGGAAGAAGTCGTCGGCAGGCCGTGGACCACAGAAGAAGACGACCCAGGCGGTCGCCATCCGTGGTCAAAACGATAATTGGAAAAAAATCGCTCTCGTGGTTCGGGGCGGGACGAACAAGGCTCGTCGGTGGGTGTGCGACCTGCCAACTGGCCTCCCTACGTTCAAAGATGACAACACATTCTATTCGAAAAGCAGTCGCTTCACTCTCTGTGCCCCACTTTGAAAGGACGAGCTTTTGTTGTCCCTATATCCAATTCACGGTTTTTTCATCGCGAGGCGAATCCCTGGCAGGACGTAGACGTCTTTTCTATGAGATATCCCGAGGCATTGAACCCCCCCCCCCGTCAGACTCCGGAGGAAGATTCCAATCTCCCTTCTTCACGCTTAACGGAGGCTAGGGGACAGATCGGCGCGGAGTTATGCATGAGTGGTCTAGGCTGCCGCAACAGGTACGCCCAGTTTGAGTGTGTGATATTCTGTCTGTGCAGATGAAGGCTGGAAGGGTGACTTGAGATTGCACGTACGAATGCATGTCTACAAAAGACCTCTAAGGGATTGGCCGAAGTTCCCCTACTGTCCTAGAATCTCCGGCATGGCTCGTAGACCGCAAGGTTTTCCGCGCACATGACGACTGCTCTTGGATGTCCTAATCGTCGTATGCGTGTCCAGTCTTCGACGCAGATGTTCCAATTGCTTCGTCCTTCTCGAACTCTGCCTTATCCCTGTCCGCGTCGCCTACAGATCCAGCCCCAGCGTAGCACCTCCAACCAGAGGACGCGACCTCGTATTTGACCGGAAGCTGTTGCAGCCCCATCACCAACCATGGGAACACTCCGATGGGGATCATGAAATGTCTCCAGCTCGCCTCTCCACGGCTTCGGTGCTTCCGACTTCCGCTTTGCAGACATCATCTTCTCATGATGAGGCGATAGTCCACCGTAGTCCCGCCCCTCCGTCAAGCCGAAGCGCAGGAAGAGTGGGGTAAATTATTGGTTGTCTTCGTCCCCATCGGTGAGCTGAACGAGGTCTTACGCTCGGGTTACACATTCGGCACTCGTACAGTAAAACCTCTGCCTATTCCTGTGGTCACGCTGCCAATCCCGTATCACCGCCACACGTCGTTTGATGGTTAACCTTATCGTCAGTTTAACCCCGGACGTATCTTGTCGTTGGAAATTGAACATTTTAACGCTCGACTTGGTGGTCAGAGCGTCAGTGGGCAACCACTGGATTCTGGGGAACGTTGACCCCACCAAGTGGTAGGCGTTTGAACTTCTGTATATGTTTGTAAGCGATTGTGTTGTAAGGTAGTTTCCAGAGGGAAGTCCAATCAGTTATCACCAACAACGCCGGAATCGATATCATACTGGATCGCATACGGCGCTATAACTTGAAATGTTGCGTTTCCCGTTCTGCAACGACAGAAATTCTGCGGATGGCGGTCATCAATGACACGTTGCGAACCAGCCTTTTCACTAGGGTCTCTGCATATGAACCCCGGTCAGACGTCATCCCAGATGGACAACTTCCACCGTGAGATCACAAAATGCCGCCGACATACAAGTCGTTGAAGGGCTCAGGACAAATCATGTATCGTTCTCCGCCCATTATATTCGATTCTAATGGACGTTCTCATCATTTCCGTTTGTCAACCTTTTGGCGAATGTAGGGAGCATCTCAAGGTCACAGAGTTTTACATTGTTCAAGAAGTAATGGTACGGTTCCAGATTCAGACACGATTTATGAGGACATCTCCAATTCTTCCTCGCCCGGGCGATGGATACTGCCTCCAGGACGACCGCGGGTAATCTTGTCGTAGCGGACGGGCTTGTGCGCCTTAGGGAACGTGGCGCCATCGACTTTTGTCAAGAGCGTGGAGTAAACGGTGACCTCGAGTGATGAGAGTGTGGCGGGTTCACCGTTAAGCTGGAAAGAGAATCAGAACTGATCAAGGTTATATGATCACCGAGAGTGTTTTTACCTTCAGAACACGCCAATGCAGGTTTTTGGTGAGGAATGGTACCACGTCTTCTGGCTCCAAGGACTTCTTTCCATCGCGGAGGACGGGACGGCGTGTGATTGCGGTGGTAATATCGACGAAACCTTCGATATCGGCCCCGGCTTTATCACCGCAGTTCCCGCAACTTTGAATGGCAGTGTTCACGAAAGCGGAATGAGAGCCGACGTAATAGGGGCTGACCGGCCAATCCGCCGGATTCGTAGAAATGTCTTCACGTGTACCGTTTACACCAAGGAGGATAAGGACGGTATAGCTGACGGGGAGTTCGAATTGTTTGCATTCGATCCGGACGGTCCATTCGTGGAATCCACCCTCGGAGTGAGCGGTGTGGTGAACGAACTGTGAGTCGGTAGTGGACCACAAACCCTCAAAATCAGGGTTTCCATACAATGTTTTGATTCTCTCTGCAATGGCCGTGGCGTCTTCTTTCTTTTTCAAGTCCAAGCCGTCGAATTCTGGATAGGAGTAGCCGAGTTCTGTGGTATCGGATACGCCGGCAGAGGTCCAGAACGTGTCTTTATCTTTGCGGAACGGGCCCAAACCTAGAATGGGAAATATAGCCAGATACTGCAAGCGGCACTTCGATTCACGTACGCGTGTTCCCATTAATCTCTGTGTTCGGGGGAATGAAACGTGTCCCGTTTTTTCCAGATTTACCGGTAGTGACCCAGACGCCAGGGTTAAGTGCAGACCAAAGGGAAAGCATTCTGTCGACGTTGCAGTGATGCAACCAGAAAATGGGATCAAAGCCTAACTCCGGATGAGTGCTCAGGATGAAACGAGAACGCGAGAACGACAATACCGGCAACGGTGACGTGTGACATTTGGCCATCACCTCCAACCTTACCATGAATGTTATCGTGGATGGCTTCCAAACTGTTGCTCAAGCTTTTGTGAAAGCCATTGGAGGTATGGTTGCTAAAGGCGTCCCAGCTTTTCACCCGAGTTAACATCTTGAAAGTGTCCGTGGTGATACCCTCTTGCTCAGTTTCAAAGACGCTAGAGAAGAGATACTCTCAATCTGAAAGTCTCAACAAAAAAACGAATAGGAACGCACTCTCGAAGCCGGTCGATATCATCATATACGGTTTTGGTGCCGATGACGGGGTAACGGTGCGTGCAGCGATACTTGTGGAACTCGGTACCCTGAAAGTGTGGGGACTCGAAGGAATAGTGGTGCAAGGGATTGTCGACCTCCTTCCTGCCGTTTGGAGTTAAGATGACAACTCGATCGAGAGCAATAACTTCATCAGGCGGTATAGCGCACGCAGCCCAATCCCAATAGGGTTGACGAATTTCTTCAGCGGCCTTTTTCCATGCTTCTTGGTCGTCGCGGTACTTTTCTGCAAATTTCTTAGCATGGCCCTGCATTATTTGCTGTACAAAAGTTCGCCTTCAGGGATACCCATCGGAGTAAAGTCACAATGCACTTACCTCAAAAAGCAGGATATACGGGCGATGCCAGGTCGGGAATAAAACCGTGCCATGGTTACAATACCCGCCCCCGCTCTCGCTGTCACCTTGAACACCGTCCCAAGCCGTGTAAGGAAGAGCGTGAATGCCCGCAAGTTGGAAATAAGACGATGGATCAGTCTCCTTCTCCTTTTGCATCGCCTCTGAAAACGACGTTAGCAGCGGTTGGACAGTATAACGGGAGGCATACGAAGAGCTTGGATGTACAACGAGAAGAACTTCTCATTCCTGATAAAAGTGCGGATGTCGAGACGGTTGTGGGCACCACCCGTAGGACCAGAGATGGTTATGCTAGACATGGCGATTCAGGACTGGGGTACTGAGATGTGCAAAGGTCTTGAAAGGTCGTCCCTTTTATAATCCAGCCCCGTCTCCTTGGATCAGGTTTCCTCATCATGAAAGTGCGGACCCCAGACAAGATTCAGCTCGGGAAACGCATCGCAATGGCAGCGCTGCGGATTTAGCGAATATATGTGCGCCCGCCCAGTGACACTACGGTAAAAGGACCTCGCCGGTGCCCTCCCAGAAACCCAGAGGCATTTGTGCGCTCCATGCGATCCTTGACATAACGCCACTTGTCTTGGGCCTCTGAACGTGCCTTGAGCCTCAGCCTTATCGCCCCAGTCTTTGATAAAGACATACACGTACGCGCATGGTGCCTTGACACTCCGTCTATTGAGCGGAGCGCAATGGCAGAAATTCATCTCAGACGAGACCAGGGGTTGGCTTTTACCTGCAACGTGAACTGATATTCTCATCGTGATGCCATTTTTGGTTTTATGCCTCTCCCCGCTGCCCAAGTGTGTGCAGAGAAAAACATCGCTGCCCAGTCGCTGGACAACAACCAGAAGTACTGGCTTATTCCGGAAAACGTAGGTCTCGTGAACCCGCATGCTCGGTCATCATAGCGGGAAATGAACGGCGGTTTACCAATTCCGTTATCAAAGGTCGGTGAAAGGTCGTCTGGGACTCACCATCGGAATGAGCAGTCACTGCGGGCATAGAGTGCGTGCGCGTGCTAACGAACCTCTGATTCTCGTCCAAGAAAGTGATTGTATTGCCCGATCGCAAGTGTTAATTGTACTCTTGCGCACTGGACGGAGGGCAGTTGCCATTCATGTCGAGTGAAATTATTGGGGGAAAAAACCTGCATGGTCTCCCTATCAGAAATATTTTGCTTGTCGTCTGGATGGAACCGGACCATGTGCGGTATCCCTCGGCTGTTAAAACGGTAAGGTGTATTACTGTCTTTATGTGTCCATGTAACGTCCGCAGAGTAAATGTCCCACAGCTGGGGAGATCAACACGGGGTTCCAGAACGCCCATCCAGTGCCCTAACTTACATCTTGGTGTCCATTGAGCCGCCAAGGAACAGGTGCCCAGCGTTGGGTAGCAGCCGAGTAACAGAAACGCCCTATATGTAACCGGTCCAGGCGTGTACGCAACCCTCGGAATGGAGACCTCCTGTGATCCAGCCCTTATTGAAACCGGGGGTTCCGACGATCGGGGGGCGTATGTGCGTTCGACCCTCGTAGTTCGTCACGGACTTGTCAAAGGATACTGAATGCTCCTGGCCAGAGGCACCACGCTCTGGGTTTCCTTTCTTGCTCAGAGCTTGCTCCTCCTCCGCTTCCTCTTCTGACCCCAACATACGCGTCGTCGCCATCCACTACGTCAAGGATTCCCTCTGCTTTTCGGTTTCGTTTCAGCGCCTCCCTTTGCAGTCGTGTAGTCTTCATCGAGCCAAGCGTGGCCAACCCATTTGACCGCGCAGCCTCAACGGACCCGACAACTGTGGACGCGCTGAGGCCGATAGAACGGTTGACGGAATTGGGGAGGATGAAATGGGTTAGGGCTGTTCACGGAACGCGTAATCCGACGTTGACGCTCCTCGACGTGTCCGACAAGCGCATTTTGGTTCACAATCCTATTTGCTCCGACCCTAGCATTAGCGGCATCATATTGTCGTGGATAATTAGAATTTGCCTTAAGGAGTCCTGTAATAAGACTTGAGAGAATTCTAAGGTCGAAAGAGACTGCGTACCTCCGAGAGAACATCTGGTGCAGAGCGACGTCGGTTTCTGTGACCCAGACGCGGTCTCTCCGCAGCGGGAAGTGAAACGAGTCCAAAGGCATTGTTAGCGGTCGATCGGCATGGCGAATGGGGAACGTAGAACAGCGGAAGACGAACGGTCGTGAGAACTTTCGTGGGTCTGACGAGAAGCGGTGTACTGCAGTACAAGCGTGCTGGATAACCCCACTCGTTCCTCCTCGTGGTTCCATGTGACATGGCGGAAAATCACCGCCAAGTCGTACAGGCAGCCACCGTCCATGGTTAGATCGACAATTGGAAACAGGTCACTCTCGCGGTCCCGAGCAGGACGAAGGTGGCTCACCAGAAGATACTCAGTGACCAGGAAACCGGTCCCCTTAGTACGCTTGAAAATGACAGTACGTCCTATCCGAAAAGTGGGTGGCTCCGCTCTTTGCGCCCCGCCGTAAAGATCGTACCATAAATTCCGGAACAGCAAAGAAAAACTTTTGTTCACCCTGTAGAGGTTTCTTGTGGACTGGCGTTCGATTGTTCATATGCGCGACCCGAAGTCATGTTTTTCCCATCGAGCGGCCTCCATACGCGCATAGTATCGCCTATCGCGACAGCCTATACCACTCTTGCCTAACTTTGCACCGGACTGTCCCATCTGCTCGAGAAGATGGAAATCTTTCTTCAGGGTCCAATCTCCCTCCTTCAAGGATGAAGCCAAGCTTTGCGATATCTCTCAAAACAAGCGTCACCTATCCTGCCGGGGATTTACCTCACAATGACAGACCATATGTGGGTAACGTATGCTCGTCTTCTCCACGAGTCCAGGCATTCTAACCACCCTCGAATGTCCCGATCATCGTACGAGCGTCCAGTCCCCCTCAACACAGATGTTCCAATCCGCTTCATCCTCCTTGAGATCTGCCTTATTTGTATCGTCCTCAGACCTAACCCCCAGCCAGACGATGCACCTTCATATTTGACCGAAAACTGTGGCAGCCCCATCATCAATTCTGGGAGCCGCTCCGACGAACATGGATTATGAAAATACCGGGCGGAATGATCACACGGCCGATCCTTACGCCCGAGGAGCTACCAATTTCACTGCCATCGACATCCTATTGAATCCCGTGGGGGCTCACTCCCTGGTTTGTTTCTGTTACTTCAAACCCCTCCAACGAGTTCCCGGGGCCCGTGAGTGTGTCGATTCAGAATACCTCGCACTCACACATTAATCTTCCGAATTGATGTAGAGGTTAACCTCCGCGCCTGGCACACAACGGGGTAATACCCCACCATGTTTTTTTTACCCACACTATTTTTTTACCCACGCTATCCCGGAGACACTGGTCCTGGAAGAAGCTACAACCCCCGTATCCTCTTCCAGATCGGAGCCTGCGGCCCCCACGAAGCCGAAGCGCGGGAAGAGGTTGTATGAATTGTGAACCGTCTTCATTGGATAGTCACCCGATATGCGAATTACACCGAAGTCACGATGCGAACCAAAGATCGTTCAGGGAAGGAGTCCATAATGTAACAAGAATATACTGTGATAGCTTGAATATCACATTGGCTACTAGTCGCAGTTGAAATAGTTTCCGGGGATAACCGCAGGACAGCCTTGCTGATCTTTGTTAGTAGGGCAGTCTCTGGGATCATCACAGCACTTGATACAAGCGCGGGGACCACGGGGCTCGACGAGCTCAACGTAGTGGTTGTATCCCAAGCAAATGCTGTCCTGGGGGTTCCCCCTTCCATTTACACCTCCACTTGAGTCGTATTGACCCCCTGCATCGCTAGGGTTCAGTCGGCTGAGCTTTTCGGGACGGATACATCCCGTGACTACAAATTGGTGACCTGAATCAGCAACCGGGGCGGGTGGAACGAAGCGGAGGGGAACTCACGTTGAGCATAACGTGCTCCAGTTGGTCCCTTTCCGGTCTTGAAATCGACGTTCCTCCAGAAGTCCGGAGGAAGTTGGCCTTGCTGAGAAGAGTACCTGCCGGCGGGAGAACAGTATGTTTTCATTCCACCACTTTATTACGATGTGAGTCAGAATTGGTGGGCTGGCTTCTTTATCGGTCGAGAAGAGGCTTACGGGTGTTCACTATCGCCGATGTCGGTATGTGGATCCCTCGGCATGATCATGCTTCATCCAAAATATGATAAGACAATGATCGCAATGCACATCTGGTGGGAAGACACGCTCGGCTTACCAGAACGTGTTCGCATCCGTGATATAAACGATATTCTGGACATCCTCCCTAGCCACTAAACTGTTCTCCACAGCAGGAGATCCGAAGACAGAGGTCACAGCAGACGCGACCAACACGACCAAAGTGGTGACTTGAAGAAAGCGGGACATAATCCAAATCGTTGGCTTTTGGGTGGTTAAAAGTGCGCAAGGGCAGCGGGGTGGTGGGGCAGTGAGCAGAGCACACAATCGGAACACCGCTCAGATTTAGGGAACATTTTATAGTGGATCAAGACACCTGTCGCCGGTGGACCTCGGACAACGGAGCTTATGAACATGAACAATTTGTCATCACACCGGAGGACTCCTAGTATAGCAGTCATTCAGTGACCGTCTACAGACGAGGGACGCGTGTATACGCGAGAGTCATCTGGCCTAAGGGAGCGCATTGCGAACTTGAAGCCAGTGGGTCTGATCTCACATGGCAGGGGCGGCCGAAGCGTTCTTGATCGACTACAGCTCCCGTGCCGACCCCGACCCCGCCGACGCTCGAAACCAGAAAAAAAAAGCACGCGTTTCTGATAGTTGAGCTGCCGCACGAACAGGTACGGTCCTTTGCTTACGAAAATGGACAGCAGGATCTTCCTCCCACGGCACTCGATGTAATACTGTAGTTCCAGCCGAGACCTGAAGGAAAAAAAAAAGTTGTCTATTCCATGGGTAATGTATCCGTGCGATGGGTTGCGAGACTCAGCGTCTCGCTTGGGTTCATTCACAACGTGGTCTCGTGCTGTCAAAGTTTCGGCCGGCAAGCAAGTGACCCTGCGGATAGATAAGCCCCAGGGTATAATGGGCTAAGTGGTGAGCACATCTTGTCCGTCCGTAGGATCCTGCGTGGATCGAAAGCCCAGTTGGGAAGGCATCGGGAGGGGGGATGGGCCAAGGCGAGGTTGGTATACTAGACGATTATCGGTTTGATGGAGGAAGGTCGGGCACGGCAGGCGGCTCATCCGATGTTGACGATCCTGGTGGCCGTGAGATGCGCGGGATCAGGTGAGGCGGTGGTAGAAGCTGGAATCTGTTGGCAGAGCTTTGACCCATCTTGAAACACGTTTGAGCCAGAGAAATTCAATCCAGATGACGATCGTACCATTGTTCAAATGGGTACTCTGTAAGAAGCGTCGTGGGCAAGTAAAATCACCCACGGAACTGGTGCCCGAACACAACCCAGGAGTATCGTTTGACCCCGTCGCTGCGACACAATCCCACCAGTATTACACGCGGCATCAACGGGGCGGGAAGGGTGAGATTTCTCGAGAGAGGGTGGAAATTTTGTTTATACAGACTCCCAACACAACAAATCCGGTTATTCGGTCCAGAAAGGAGGAGACTGAAAGACGTTGAGTGGTCGCGCCAACGGGATGTACACCACGCAGCCAACGCCGCCGTGAACAGTTGTCAAGCAGACGGAAATATAGCGGTCAGTTGAGTTTCCAAGATAGGGCAGATCTGCCAGAAATGTGCTGCCAATGGAAAGTAACCCGTGCAGTCAAGAGGGGCATATCAAAGGACCTGACAGAGCTCCTTGACATCTGGTACCTTGGGAACACCGAGGTTTGGGCCTCGATTCCGTACTTGCTGGTTCGCAGACTAACTAGTCTTTTCGTGTAAATCTGGCGTTTGGATCTTATGCAGCCTCCCTGACCAATTGCCAGATGCGACTTGGAGATAATTCACCTGAGGACAGAGGCAAGGGGGATAAATACCATGATCGTTTTGTGCAATCGGAGAAAAAACTGTATCACAAGCCAGTCCGGTTTACAGTGCTCATCGAAGTCGCAGGTACAAAGATCGTCCAGTGAAAGGAGAAGTCCATTGGTAAAGAATTAGAGTCCGCAATGCATTTTTACTTGGTCACCACTAAGCAATCGAAATAGTTTCCGGGGATGACCGTAGGACAGCCTTGCGTATCCTTGTTGGTGGGGCAATCATCGGGATGGTCACAACACTTGATGCAAGCACGAGGACCACGAGGTTCGACGAGCTCAACGTAGTGATTATAGCCCAGGCAAATGCTGCCCTGGGGGTTTCCCAATCCGTTGACACCTCCGCTCGAATCGTATTGACCTCCTGCATCTTCAGGGACAAGTTGGCTGACTTTCTCAGGACGAATGCACCCTGTGACTGCAAATGGGAGATCGGAATTAGCCATCGATGCCTCCCAATTGAGGAATTTGGTGGAAAATCGAGGGAACTCACGTTGGACGTAGCGTGCTCCGGTAGTAGCGCCCGTTCCGTTATTGAACTCGACGCTCCTCCAGAAGTCCGGAGGAAGTAGGCCTTGTTGAGGAGCGTATATACCGGTTGGCGAACAGTATGTCTGCATTCCACCGCTTGATAGCAACGTGAGTCAGAATTCGTGGGTTGGCTATTGTATTGGTCGGGGAGAGGCTCACGGGTATTCACTATCGCCGATGTTGGTATGCGGCGACCTTGGCATGATCATGCTTCATTCCAAACACAATCAGACATTCATCACAAAGCCCGTCAGGTGGAAAGATATTCTACTCACCAGAACGTGTTGGTGTCCTTGATATAAACGACGTTTTGGGGATCTTGTCTAGTGACCAAACCATTCCCCACGATAGGAGATCCGAAAACAGGGGTCACAGCAGACGCGGCCAACACCATCAAAGCGGTGGCTTGAAGAAAGCGGGACATCATCCAAACGGTTGACTCCAACGGGTGCGAGAGCAGCGGGCAAAGCACACAACCGGAACGGCGCTCAAACCTAACGGAGGTTTTATGGCGAATCGTGGCATTAGTCGCCGGTGGAGCCCAAACAACAAACGATTGGACGGCCGGGGTCGATCAAAACGCTTCGGCTGCCCGTATGTGGGATTAGCGTCTCTGACTTGGCAGTGTCCCCCTTCTATGGGGATTCTCCGGCACGTCTTCCAGGTAAAAAAGGTTTATCGGTAATCTAACGAGCAGTACATGATACACAAAAGGTAAAGGTTGGGGCTATGATTAGTATAGGAATCGATATGTTCCAGTAGGTCGTGAGAGACATCGCGTTCCGTGAGCAGCGTCCCGCGTGCTTCCCCTTGGGTTACTTTCTCTTTGCGTTGACGACCCTGAAACCACACATGAGTACCTATTTGAGGCGTTGGCGGTAAATTTTCAGAGTCAAAGTCTCACCGTTTCTTCTTCGCACCTGGTCCTGCCTTTTGAACTGGTTGGGGTTCAGAAGAATCAGACGGCATTGAATCCTCAGATGTCAGTTCTGGCTCCTGAATCTTTGAGGAACGCGTGTTGCGCGTGATCCTGGTGGGCACTGGCTGGGGTTTAGCCTTGCTCTTAGCCTGAGGCTGACTGGAGCTAGCGCGCGTTCCTTTCACGTCAGTTTCGAAGACGGGATACGGCGCTTGAGAGAGTTGCTTTTTCTGCACCAGTCTCGGTGGCGGGAGGTCCTCTTCCTCATCGTCGATGTCCATTTGAGTGGGCACGTCGGGTGACACATCCACAGTCACGTCCATGTCATCTTTGGCGGATTCCCACTGCGTCTTCTTCATGCTCGGAGGCAATTTTTGTGAATGGTCCATCACGGACTTGCGTTCTAGAGGTGAGGAAGCCCGCTCCTCGTACTCATACTCGTCGTCTTGGGACATGTAATCGGGAGCATGATTCTCCTTTTCACTCTATGGTACAGTGAGCAAATGCCGCCATGGCGAATTTCAGAGCATCACTCACGTATTCCTCCTCTTCCTCTTCGGTTAATCTCCCACTCCCCAGGAGTCCGGTCCGGTGTAGCATGTCAATTTTAGCGTCCGTCTTCCTCTCATTCATTTCGACTTCGTCCGTAATGCGCTTCAGATACATCTTTTCCATGTTTCTCATCCTTTCTTCCATTTCTTCCATGACGTCCTCACGGGTTTCTGCCTCAGTAATGGCACAACGCATCTGTGCTTCAAATAACTGGCACAATCCGATGAATGGAGGCAGTGACGGTGGAGTATGGACTGCGTACCTGCATTCGGAGGTCATCAATCTCATCGAACAAGGCGCTGACGAACGCCTTATTCAGTTGAAAGTCCTCATCCGTGTCGTCGAGGTCGTCCGCCTCTTCGTCCTCTGTGGCAAGCGTTAAGCTGCTGACG